>VFQO010010895.1_pt1 | contig 32109 bp, 55 predicted proteins | sample 3512331 | NCBI WGS metagenome assembly VFQO01 (sample SAMN10412371, study PRJNA504923) | tailings metagenome | isolation source: Replicate 3 from Balatoc abandoned mine | place: Philippines: Itogon, Benguet | collected 2017-08-28 | reverse complement strand
GCAAGGGTCACACACGCCTTCTTGAAGCACGGGGCCCGACTGATGCTGATGCGCCCGTCGGTTGGTCGAGCTTCTGCCGCCTGCACTCCCATGCATGCTGCCATGCGTCCTGCTGCGCGGGCGAGGCTGCTCCGAAGTGCGCCGCACAGTCAGCCAGCAGGCGATCGGTGATGGGGGACGGCAATTGCGGCAGGTGTCCTCGCCGCTGCGCCGTTCCCATGTACAGAGCCAAGGCGCGCACGTGTTGCTGCTCGCAGTCAGGCATGTGGCGCACCAGCAGCGCTGCCTCCACCTCCGACCGCCTCAGCACCGCTGGCAGGGCAGCACCCAGGCCAGGGCAGGGACCGGGAATCTGCGCCCACTGCTCAGGCGTCAGCGGGCACCGCGCCACCAGAGCAGGGTAAAGCGGCGCCGCTGCGGCGCCAGCTGCACTGAGCGACGTCAGCACTGCACCAACGTGCTGCGGTGCCCAGGGCGCTTCTGAAACCATGTAGTGGGCAGTCTCCATGTGCTGGCGCTGGAGCGCCATATCCAGCGGCCTGATGCCCTGGCGATTCGCCAGCAGGCATGCCGCCGGCTGGCTTGCGTCTGGCTGGCCACTGGCAAAAGGGCGACCCTGCAGCAAGGAAAGTGGGTGTTGAATTGCGTCCCTGCACAGGACAAGTGAGCAGCCAGAAGCAGCTGCTGGGCAACCACCCCAAAAGCAAGCTTACCCTGGTCTGCGCTGCTTCACACAGCAGGCGCACTGCCTCGACGCTTGCACGGCCGGCCGCCATGTGCAGTGCAACTGCGCCGTCTGTGCCAATAGTGGCCCACGGGTCCGCACCCGCTTGCAAAAGGGCCGCGACACACTCTGTATGGCCCTCTGAATCTCCCACTGTGGCAAGGTGGAGGGGCTCCAGGTCGGCCGGTACCTGGGGCACGGCTGCCCTGAGTGTGAGGTCAGCCCCTGCAACCAGAAGCCGCTTCACACATTCGGCATGGCCCATGCGGCAAGCTCTGCACAGGGCGGTTGCTCCGCCCCGCTCGTGGTTCACGTTCACTCCTGCCGTAATCGCTGCCTCCAGCAGTGTGACATTGCCGCTGGCCGCCGCCTCGTGCAACAGCAGTTGCCGTGAGTCGAACATCCAGAAGCTGCGGAGCAGGGCAAAGCATAGGGAGGACGTCTGTTTGTTCTGAAGAAAATTTTCTAAGGGGTGGCACGTCTGCTTTCTGCAGCAGGGCGATGTGCCCAAGGCAGCAGCAGCGGCGGCGGCGGCGCGACCTCGAGGCGGCAGCGGTGACAGCGGCAGTAGCCGCGCTGGAAACCTCGCTGGACTACCACGGTTGGTACATCTCATGGAGAGTCCAATGGCCTCACCTGTCTTGCCGCGCGGCAGGAAAACGTGCCTCGAGCTTGCGGCGCTTAACCGATAGTGGCTTGACCGCGGCGCTGAGCGTGCGACAGACAAATTAGGGCCTTATTCAACTCCAATTTGCTGGCCGATAAGGCATTCGCCTCGCTGGGCCTGTCGCCGCTGCGCCCGCTGAGCGACGGCGGCGGGCGCCGCTGACATTCATCAGACCTGCTGCTGCGGCGCCTCTGCGGCATTTGTATTGCAGGTGACAGCGGCTACTGTCAGCTGCTTGGCCGACAACGTTTCTTAGGAGGGAATTGGGTGACTCGGGTGACACCATTGCCGTAAGCGGTTGGCTCGGACAGGGAGGGTGCTTCATCAGCGTTGCTGCAGCTGTTCGAATATTCACTGGCTTGAATTCTCTTGCGCTTCAGTAATCTGCCGGTACACAGCTGAGCGGCAAAAACCGCCAGTGAACAACTGGAGGCTGAGTGTTGACCAGGCACCGCTATGTGGAGACTCCGCTTGGCGTTTCCAAGAACTGTTGACTGTTCAGGCCGCATCACATGCGAGACGCACACAACTGAAATTGTTGGCACATTCAAGCAGACTGTTGCAGTAAACTTCAAGCAGCTGCGCCCTCATGCCGGGCTGTCGTGCCGGCGGCGGCGAGACGGCGAGGCGCTGCGGCTGCGGGAGCGGCGGCGGCGCTCCGGCCCAGGACTATCATGTCGCCGCCGCTCGCGGCGGTTGTCGGGGCTTCGGCTGCGCCGCCGCTCCTGCTGCTGCCGCCGCGCAGGGCTCCTGCTCCTGCTCCTGCTGCGCCGCCGCCGCTCCGGCAGTTGCTCCCGTGCAGCGGGGCGCTCCCGGCTGGCATCACGTGGGCGGCCGCGCCGCCCATCAGCGCTGCGGCTGCGCTCCCGCCGCCGCTCCCGCCCCTCTCGCTCGTCCCTGGACCGCCCCTCCCGCTGCTGCTCCCGCTGCTGCTCCTGCAGCAGCGGCTGCTCCTGCTGCTCCCGGGGCGGCTGGCCCGCACCCAGGCCCCGCTTGGGAGAGAGGCCATGCTCCGACAGGAAGCGGCGTGCAGCTGCCACGCGAGCGCCGCCCTCACTGTCGCTGCCGCTGCCGCTGCCGCTCTCGCTGCTGCTGCTGCCGCTGCTGTGGCTGCGCCGCTTCTTCTCCTTGCGCTCCTTCTTTGACTTCTTCTTGGCCTGCAGGAGTGCGTTTAACGCGGGCAGATAACACGGGTTGGGCTTGGGGCCAGTCCATTTGTGCAATCTGCTCCTGTGCGTGCTTGGCAATCCACCACCACTATCCTGCGTATCGCGGCGGCACGCCAACCAGTCCCACGCCATCTGCCTCACACATGTACACAGCCAGCGTGCTCCTCCCAGGCCTCACCTTCTTGGCTTCCTTCTTGGCACGCTTAGCTTCCTTCTTCTCCTGCTTGCGCTTCAGCCGCTTGGCCTCTGCAATCTGCTGAGCAGTGAGCGCTGCACCGCCCGCGCCGCCGCCCTGCTGCGCCTGCTGCCGCACCGCAGCGGCCGCGGCCTGCTGTGCGGCAGGCGGTGGTGCGCCACCGCCACCGCCCACGCCTGCCAGCGTCTCGTGATCCTCGCCCGCCTGGATGGCACCTGCGGGTAGGACGGGAAGGTGAGACGCAGATGTTCAGGTAATGGCAGCCTCGGAAACAAAACAGTGCAGGCAGACACCCGCACACACGGCAGCCGCCTCAACAGGACGGGCAGCAGCGACCTGGCTCTGGAAGCAAGTGCAGCACTCGTCCAGACCGTAGGCCAAGCAGTGTGGCAAGCAGCTGGAACCGCGCACCGCTGCCGCCGGTGGGTTATTGGCATGGAAGTCAAGGCAGACAACTGTAGAAATCCAACTACCACAGCACTGAAATGTACAGCCACGCACCGGTGGTCATGCTGGCGTGGAAGCCCAGGCCCTTCACACGGTCAGCCTCAGCTGCCGCCGCCGCCGCGCCAGCAGGCTCGTCCTCTTGCTCGCCGCCTGCGACATTTGGAAGGCAAGGACAGGTGGCGTGAGCGCGCAGTGCAACCAGCGTTGGTTGCTAAAAGCCACCCAGCATGCTGCCACAGGTCCTGCAAGCTGGCTGCAAGGAGTGGCCGCATGCAAAAAACACAAACGTTAGCGGCTTTTGATCCTGCAGCACCTCCTGCATGTCGGCTCTGCTCTTCGCAAAACAGCTGGAAGAAACACCAAGCGCAGCGGCAGCAGCCCACCCTGCAGCAGCTTCTGCATGTCCATCTTGTCCAGCTTGGCCGGCTGCAGCGCCGCCTTGGGCGCCTTGGGCCGCACGCCCAGCGCCTGCAGAAATGGGGTGCGAAGCCAGCAACTTGGTTTGTTGGACCAGAGGCGGTAATCCAGCTGTTGACTGAGTGGCAGAAAGATGCGCCCTTGGTGTTATTCAGGTGCATCACCAGTTGCGTGCCCATCATTGCACCACTGCCATCTGATGACATCACGGGCCCCACAAGCGCTCGCTCGCTCGCAACGACACGATCGGCAGCCATCTGCAATCTTGCAGCACCCGCCTCACCTCTGCCATCAGGTCCGCCTCCCGCTGCTTGACGAGCGCCAGCTCGCTGGCCGCATCGCCGCCCTGCTCCACATCGCGCGTGTACCAGTACACGTCCTTCCCCTTCTGCCACCTGCGGGTAGTTGCAATACACATGGGCGTGGTTCAGACATGCCACAAGGGCTTCAGACATGTCACAAGGGCTGCCTGCAGCACACGGGTGAGCAGGCTGATGGCGCCGGCCTGCCTGCACCACCTGCAGGCTGAGCAACGGAACCTTGTGTGCAATGGAGCACAAGGATGTTCAAAGCTGCTGGGCGACGCAGCTGCGGCGCACCTGCCAGTCAGCGCCTTGACCGAGTGGCCCAGGTAGTACTCCCGGTCCTTGTCAGCCTGAGCGAGCAATTTGGTGGAAAGGGGGAGCGCATAAGAGTGTGCGAGTGTGCCAGTGAGGTGGAACCGAGCGGGCATGGCGGCGGCGGCAGTAAGACACAACCTGCGCTGCCGTCCAGCGCTGCCATCCAGCCCAGCCTCTGCAATGCTCACCTTGACGTTGTCCCATGAGAACTGGTCGCGGCCGCCTGCAGCAGGTGAGGGGTGTGGATAAGGGCATTCACAACCAAAGGCCCCAGGCAGGGAAAAAGCCAGGCGGCGGCGGGCGGCGGCGGCACCTGGGCAGCTCCTGCGCAGCCGCCGGCACGCTGCTGTGCACTCCGAGACATCATTCTACAGATCCAGTCGCCAGGGGCAGGCAAAGAGCACCAACAGCGGCAGCGCGGAAGCGGCGCGGGCGCCCAGGCGGTTTGCTGCGCTGCCGGCGCCTGCTATGGGCTGCCATAATCTGCCACGCACCTCGGGTGCCGCCGCGAGCCGGCCCGTTGAATATGCCGGCCATGGCGAAGCCGGTAGTGCTGCACAGCGATCCGCCAGGCTCGACACTGCTGCTGATAGATGCTGCAAACACTTGGGATGCAGACAGCCCACGAGAGCTCCGTTTTGCTGCACTTGGGCCAATGCGAACAATGGCGTCTGTCTTGCTGCCATTTCTGACCCCTGATCGCACCCATTTCAAGCTTGGCTAGCATGGCTCTTAAATGATAGCGGTCTACCACAAACCGGTGCAGCCGCGGCACGGCCGCCGCTGGCGGGTTCTCAAGTACCGCAACCTGCTGCTGGCGGCACTGCTGACGTTCTGCGCAGTGCAGGCAAGACGATCCGATGGCTGCTCGGGCGCTGCAGCCGCGTTTGGATCAGCTGCCGCCGCCGCTGCCGCCAACCGTCGTCCAGCTGCCGTCGTGGCAGTGCGCCCTGTGCTGCTGCTCAGGCCCTTTCTGTCTGGTGCCGTGCAGATGGTTGTGATGTTCAGCTACTACCGGCGCATCACGGCATCCAAGGCAAGCGCGGCAGCTGTGGCGCTGGGACTGTTCTCCGCCGACTGCTACATACCCCCGTGCCTGCTGCAGGCGTGGGCTGCACTGCGCTTTTTCTTGCTGCAATAATGGCATGCGTTCCTGCTGCTATGTGGTGCAGGAGCGCGGGCGGCAGGAGGCGGCAACGGTGGGCAGCAGCGCCCGTAACCTGCAGGGCAGCGCCGGTGGCAAGGCTGCACCACCGCCACCCAGGCGCAAATTTATGACTCGCAAAGCGCAGGAGCAGGCGCTGCTGGTGCGTTGGTGGGACAGTGCACAGTAGTGGTTTGTTTGCCTCTTGCAAATCCTGACTATCAAGGCTTCTGCTAATACCAAGGCCTGCAACCACCGGCCACATATGCTGCACCTGTCCATTGGGCCCGCTGTGCGATACCACGTTATGCTGTCGCTTCGGGTCCGATGCAGCACGGCAGCAACTATGATGAGCGGCGGGTGCAGCGGCTGCAGCGAGCACTAGATGTTGCTTCGCAGCACCTGGCCAGAGGGGTGCCGCCGCCGGTACAAGGCACTGCTGTGTTCCCGCCAGGCAAGCGTTGGAGTTGACGGCCGCGGGTGGCAGGACTTCAACTTGTGCAGCTGCTGCCTGGTGTGCAAGTGCGTGGTTCCCTGTGCTTTGCCATCTGCAAAAGCAGACGGTGAATGGCCTGTCTGCTGCGGAGGCATATTTGTGCAGGCAACGAGGACGGGCCGTGCATCGGTGACGGCCCGCCAGCGCGGGGTGCTGTGGCCGCTGTGGTTGTGGTCACATTCAATAGGTGCGCGAGGGAGCTACGGTAGCTGCAGTGGCGGTGGACGCAGCGCTCTGCCGGAAGCAGCTGCATGAATTGTCATTGTCGTGCAGTTGACTCCTGCCTGCTTCCTTCTCTGATATGCAGGGCCAAGTACCTTGAGCAGATGCTGGAGAGCCTGTTTGCAGTGCATGGGCGCAGCCGGGCCAACAGGTGACGGGCTAAGATGGGCAGGCGGGGAGGGATGCGGAGGTGCAGATTTACTGCTAATTCATGTTGAGGTAGAGCCAATCGTATTGCTGCGATGTAATGAGCCATGCAACCTTTTGTACACCTGCAGGTGGAAATTTCCCATTTACCTGAGCCAAGACATGAACCCCGCGAACGTCAACGCCAGCGGCGTGCAGGACGTGGCGGCGCAGGTGGGTTTACCGCTTTAATGTCTCTTTAGTTGATTAATGCCAAGCGCTCGACAGGGCAGCAGAGCGCAAGCCGCCATCATCCGCTCGCCACCTCGGTGCCTTTGATTTGTGCCCCCCTGCCGTGCAGCACCTGGACCGCCTGTCGTTCCTGCAACACCTGGAGGTGGAGCCGCCGGCGCTGGATGACAAGAAGGAAAAGCCGGTGTACTACCGCATCGCAAACCACTACAAGTGAGGGGCTGGGCATGCGCGTAGCTGCTGGTTGCAAGGCGCCAGGTGCCGCGACAGATCATCCCACGTTGCCAGCTGCGAATGAGCAGCTGAGCGCCGGTGTTAGGATTGTTCACAAGGACTTCAACCGCATGGCCCCTGCCCGGCAGGTTTATCCTGCGCACATTCTTTGACTGCTTCGACTACGAGCGCCTCATCATTCTGGAGGCAAGTTGGCTGGGTCAATCTAGGTGGCCGTGTGTGCTGGCGCACAGGGTCATGTTTGTGCAATGTGTGAACCACTTTTATGCATGCATACACGCACATGCTATCCTGGATCTAGGCCGGATTTGTCTCTGATAGTCTTTATTTTTGCCACCGTGCTATCCTGCAGGACGACATGCAGCTGTCACCCGATTTCTTTACCTACTTTGAGGCAGCTGCCCCGATTCTTGATGCGGACGACTCGCTGATGTGTGTGTCCAGCTGGAACGACCATGGGCAGGCGAGTCTCTCCAGCAACCTGTAAATGCACTGCCGCCTTTCAATGTCTTGCTACATTGCAGCAGCGCCACATCGTCTGGATTTCCGCCTAGCGTCTCTGCTCCCCGTTTTGTCTGCATGTCTGCGTTGCTGTGGAGTGAACAGCACTTTGCATTGTCGCCTTGCCGCAGGACCGCTTTGTGCGGAATGCCACCCAGCTCTACCGCTCCGATTTCTTCCCCGGCCTGGGTTGGATGCTCAACACGCGCGTGTGGCACTCTGTGCGCAACAACTGGTGAGCTGGGCTGGAGGGAGACGGGCAATTGTGCTGTGCTCCTGCCCGGTGGGAATGCGGGACATGTGCGGATGGCACGCTGTGGTGACAGCTGGTGGCGTTGCAATAATAGCCTGTGTGCCCATGCTGCATCATACGCCGGCCCGCCATGTGCAGCAGCGTAATGAGAGGCAAGGTTTTCACCATTGTAATCCTGAGAGCTCGACCAAATGCTCAACCACTGCACTCCTTGCTGCAGGCCCAAAGGCTACTGGGATGACTACATGCGGCTCAGCGCCACGCGCCGTGGCCGGCAGTGCATCCGGTAAGCCAAGAGCAGATTGCACGCCAAGTTAGGTTGCAAATGCCTGGGCACCGTGAGGTTGTGCGACAGACTGCGGCAATGTAGCGGTCACAGCCCTAAGCTGCATCGCAGGGGTTGCTTCCGCAGTGTACACTAAACATTGGTTGTGATTTACATTGACCGTGCAGGCCGGAGGTGTGCCGCACCTACAACTTTGGCGACATTGGCAGCTCCTCGGGCCAGTACTTCCGCCTCTTCCTCAAGCCCATCAAGCTGAATGACGGTGGGGGGCTGGCCAAATGTAGCAGAACATACACTCGCTACTCCACCTGCAGGTTCATGAAAGTGTCTATCTGCAATTTTCATGACACCTCTGCCTTTTTTTACGCAGAGAACATCCGTTGGGACAAGATGGACATGAGCTACCTGCAGCGAGACAACTATGCGCGCATGTTTGCTGCTGAGCTGGCGGCAGCCTCGCCGCTGGAGAGTGTGGGTGCGTTCTTTTGCTTGTTGCTGCTGCGTGCTGTTGTTGCACCAAATGTTGAGATGGTAAGTCGTCCTGCAGGGCGGTTGGAGCTCAACAAATTTTGCATTGAGAAGCATGCAGCGCAGTGCCCTTGCAATTGATCATCTGAACCTCACTCTCCCACACAGATGAAGTGCCCAAGGCGGCGCCAGGGCGCGACTATGTGCTGCGCTACACATCGCAGCAGCACTACGAGAAGCTGACGGGGCGGCTGCGCATGCTGCGGGAGTGGCGGGTGAGCAGGCCGCTCACCGGCACTGTAAAGTAGTGCTGATGCTTGGTAGTGGCCTAAGGTATTTCATACTACCTGCGTGCACTGTCACGGCGACAGTCGGCTTGATCTGGGCGTATGTCCTGCCCTTGCATCGCAGGATGGAGTGCCACGCGGCGCGTACAACGGCACAGTCGCCGTGAGTGTGGCATCTGCAGGGATTAACAAGGCTGTGTCTGCATGTGTTATCAGCGTCTGCTTCTGCCTCTGACACGCATTGCTGCACATAACCACCGCTTCAAGGCATGCACCCCTAGTGCACATATCCATGCTGCCCTCACCGTGCCGTGCATTGCAGATTCGCAATGCCGAGGGCGCCCGCATCTTCCTGGCGCCCACAGCAGACGTGGACTTTAGCGGTGAGTCGGTTGGTCAACCCGGTATTGCATCAGCCTGCTGCACTGGGCTTTCTGTGGGTACGTCGCCACTCTGCCCGCTGCGCTGCCACCTGCCGCCCTGAGCCCTTGTGCTGACGTGCATGCCGCTGCTCGTTGGGTTCACTCCTCCATGCCCTGTTGCTGGCTCCTGCTGCACACCTGCAGCTGCTGCTTTCGACCCGGAGCACAAGACTCGGGTGGACAGCACGGGCGCCATCATCCGCAGGTGGGCTGCTTTGATTGTTAATTAAGCAAGCACACAACTGTACTGCCCTGATGCTTGCCAAGGCATCATGTGCCTAAAGCAATCACACCCATGCGGTTTGATGGCGCTGCCATGTTGCTGCTTGTATTCACTGCTAAGGCTGCAAGTGTGCTACGGCGCCTGCTGCCCTGCTCCTGCTTTGCCACTTGCACAATATCACTGCCGCACTTTCCCTTCACTCATTGCAGGCGGCCGATGCCTGTCAAGAGCGGCTCGGGCGGCGGCACGCTGTCGCTTGCAGAGATCCTTGCCAAGCGGCGCGAGCAGCGGCAGCAGCAGCGGCAGCAGTTGGTGGCGGGCCAGCAAGCGGGCGGGCAGCAGGAGCCGCATGCGCCGGGCCAGCAAGCCGGCGGCAAGCAGCATCAGCAGCAGCAGGAGGAGGAGCCGCATGCTCCGGGCCAGCAAGCCAGCGGCCAGCAGCAGCAGCAGCATCAGGAGGAGCCGCATGCCCCAGGCGAGCAGGCGCCGGGGCGGCAGGCGCTGGCGCAGCAAAAGCAGCAGCATGAGCAGCAGCAGCCCCCCGATGCACAAGGTGCCAACCAGCTGCCAACAGAGGGTGGTGGTGGCACACAGGCTGCACTAGGGGTTGACACAGCTGGGGCAGCGCCGCAGACAGCTGGCAGCAGCGGCAGTGCGCCGGCCGTGGTGGGCGCAGACGCAGCTCCGCTGTAGCTGAAGTGTTGCTTTTGGTGTAAATGGCATTGCGTCACGCACTAGCAAGGCGAATGTTGGAGCTTTTTGTGGGGAGATCAGCAGTGCTGACACAACAGAGAGCCGAAAACTCAACCAATGCGGTCCTCCACCTTTTGCCATGCCGTCGACCAGGATGGCGGCCGACGGAGCTTAGCAGGCATGTGACCTGCCGCCCAGCTTCTTGTCTGCTCTACTCCATCTGGTGCTGATCACCGCCCTGTGTGCCAATTGGCGCGTCAGACCTGCCGCGCGATCATGATGGCCGTGAGCGCGCTTTTGGACCGCGCAAGTTACGGCAGCCAAGCGCCCCGTGCCTATTCTAAGCACCAGTGGATCTCGCCGCAAGGCTGCAAAGCCTGCGAGGTTGCCCCAGCGCGCACTGGTCTGCCGCGCCGCCTTTTTCGGCAGCACCCGCGGCGTAGGCGCAGGCTCTGCTCCGGGGCCTCTACCGCCGGATCAACTTGAGGAGCTGCTGGTGAGGGTGTAGCAGTAGACCACAACGATAGCAGTCTGGAAGGACTGCCGTCCCTTTGCTAACACCAACATTTGCTCACGCCTGCAGGCCTCCCCGGCACCGCTGGTTGCCGTCTTGTTGCGCCGCTGGGAGAAGACGGCACTCGCTTGTGTTCAGGCCAGAAAAAACGTCCAGGCAGGCATCCGGCCCGTCCCAGGGCAAAAGGATACGTGGGACGTCAAACAGGCACTCCTGGCATTCGGTTGGGCTCAGGTGACTGCACCCGGGCCCGACCCTGCTGCGCTCATCGTGCTGCGACAGCTGCTGCGAGCTGGTGCCGACCTTGAGGAAATGGCTCGGGATGGATCTGCAGCGCTGCACCTCGCCTGCCGCTGGCGGGACCTGGAGGCCGTCCAGCTGCTGCTAGCGGCAGGAGCTGACCCAAATGTTCGCATGGGAGGCCGCCCGGATGGCCCGACAGCCTTGATTGTGGCCTGCGACTTTGAGGACGTGCCGTGGCCGGGCTCCAGCGATCGTCCCGGCCACTTGGGCTGGGCGGCGCCGGTTGTGAAGCTGCTGATTGATGCGGGCGCGGATGTGAACGCCGTGGTGCGGAGCGGCGGCGCATGTGGGGTGGCAATGGGATGTGTTGCCCATGCATGCAGCTGCATGCACTTACTGCCCAATGGATGTTTGCAGCTGGCCCACACCTAAGCTTCAGCTGCTGATGTCATTCTGCTCACGACCAGAAACTGCAATGTGACCCTCACACTGCCTGCTGTTATGCCCTGGCGCAGGCCCTGAAGGAGCTGACGGCGCTGCGCCAAACCATTCGCAACGAGCAGTTCCTGCCGGACAACATCGAAGATGTGGAGGACACACTGCGACTGCTGCTTCAGGGCGGCGCCGACCCCAATGCAACCATCTACGATGGTGACCTGGCGGCCCCGCCGCTTGCCTTTGCGTTTGTCTGCGAGGGGTGGCGCCAGCCAGGGGTCATGCGCCTGCTGCTGGACGCCGGCGCAGACCCCAACCCCAGTTTTTTGTGGGAGGGCCAGCTCACAAGCCTGCTGGACCTGGCAATCCACGACGAGGATGCGGTCGAAGTGCTGCCCGACTTGATCCGCCGCCAGAACCTGGGCAGCCTGCAGGCGCCGGCCCTGCAGATGATGTACGAGCGCCTGCTGGAAGGGTGAGCGCTGCGCCTGCAGACCTGTGTTGCGCGGTCGTGCAGATGCAGCATGCAGCCGCACGGTTGCTGCCTGCTGCTGGGTATGACTGTCTACTGCCCATGCCAATTCAGCATATGCGGTTTCTTGCTGTATGCAGGGAGTTTGACAGGGAGGGTGCGCTGCGACTGATGCGGGAGCATGGCGCGGACCCTGCCTGGCAGCCAAGCGTGTCTGCCGATGCCTGAGCAACAACGGCAATGGCCAGCATTCTGCATGCCCGGCCAGCGGATGCAGGGGCAGCACCAGAAGCTGCCGCCGGCAGGATCATACAACATGCCTGTTCATTTCTTTCTTTTCAAAATGAATGGGGGATTTGTTACAATGGGGATTTGGTAGCAACAGGGCATTGATCGCTGAATGAAATTGTATTGAGAGATGTCGCCAAACATCAGAAGCAGGACATGCCTGCCTTTCTGCTGTGCCGTCAGCTCAGCAGCGCGAGCGCAGCACTAGCCGACCTCGTAGCTCAACAGCGGCCCTACCCGCTCGACATCCAAGCTGCCAGTGCAATCGTTCCGCCCTGCCGGCCCAGGCGACGTTCAGCCCGGCCGAGAGCAAGTGCTTCCGTGCAGCGGCCTGCGCCTCGATGGAGTGGCTGCCCGACCCGCTGCTGGGCAGGATCTTTGCCGCCGCGGGGCGGGAGGCCGGGGTGAGTGATCTGGGAGCGGGTTCAGGGCCGCCGCCGCCGCCGCCGGTCGCCGCCCGCTGTGCACCCACTTCTACCTTCTGCGGCCCTGCAACGCAGGCGACCATCACACTGGTCAGCCGCCGCTGGAATCAGATGTTTTACTCGGAGCCAGCTCTGTGGCAGTCCCTGGAACTGACTGCCGCCTCTCTAAAGTGGGCAGATGCGGAAAGCCATGCGCGGCAATGGTTTGCCGCCAAGGCCAGCCTGCTGCGCCGCGTCGGCGGCTTTGTGCAGCACCTGCGCTACAGCCAGGTGTTAGATGTGGAGGAGGAGGAGGAGGAGGAGGAGGACGAGGAGGAGAAGGAGGACTCCGGTATGCTTGACATGCAACAGCTGGCAGCTGACTGCGGCATTGAGTGGCAGCAGCGTGCTGGCACACCTGAGCCCCACCACCCTGCAGTCGTTGCACCTGCAGTATCCATCTTGGAATGCAGAGGCAGCAGCAGCGCTGGAGCGCTTCAGCAGGCTAACGAAACTGATACTCAACTGCTGGGATGATCTGCCAAGCTGTGCTGTGGCAGCCCTGCCAAGCCTGCCGCAGCTGCTGTCTCTGGAGCTGAGCGGCCTTGCGATGCCAGGGCTGGCCACGGCACTGCGCCTGCTAACTCGTCTGACACAGCTTGATTGCTACAGCCTTGAGTTGTTGCCGCCGCTGAGCATTCTGTTCCCGCTCACTCGGCTGCGGCAGCTGGAGTGGACAGAGCAGCGGCAGTCTGGCTTGTTGGAAGCAGACCTGCAGCAGCTGGTGCGCCTGCCATGCTTGGAGCGCTGGCGCATATGCAGCGACCTGGATACGGACGTGCCGTCAGTAAGCCTGCAGGTGCGCTGCATGTTTAGCAGCAGCAAAGTACGGGGTCATAGCAGCGCGTTCGCCACCTGTGTGCCTCAGCAGCAAGCTCGAGGCATGAGGGTGCCTGCATGGGAGCGTGCGATGGCAGCCGCCCAGGGCTAAGCACGGTGTGCCATCTGAAAATTGCAAGGTGATGCTTGCCCAATGAAATGACCTTCCTGTTCTGCACCCATTTTTCTTCAGGTTGGCGGCGCTGTGCTCGCATATTGCGCTGTCAAGGGCCGGACGGATGGCACGGTGCAAGAGCTGAGGTTGGGCCGCATCGAGTACGTGCCCAGCCTGCACCAGCTGATGGCCGCAGCGCTGCCGGCTGGCACACTGCCCAGCCAGCTGCGCAGCCTGGACATTTTCCACAGCCGTCTGCCATTGCCAGCGGTGCTCGGCTGCCCCTTCCTCGGGCACCTTAACAGCCTGAAGCTGCACTACTGCACCTTTGAAGGTGGCGGCGCTGCGCCAGTGGTTGAGGCGCTGCTGCAGCAGGCGCCCCGGCTGCAGAGCCTGGCCGTGCAGCACTGCTTCCCGTACCGGCCATTCCCCGCAGCCCTTATGAGCCGAACTGGCGTGCAGCACTTGAGCCTGTCAAGCAATCTTATGACCGAGCTGCCACCCGGCCCTTACCTGTCAAGTGAGTGGAGCTGCGTTGTGCATGAGTGCAGTCTGCTACTGGGACTGTGCAGCGGTCGTGAGTGGCACCTGCTTAGCTGTAAATCCATGGCGGTTGCTTGCCGCCTCCCTTCGCTGTATCATCCACTGTCCACCACCGCTGCACGTGTGCTCCGCTCTGCAGGCCTCACCTCGCTTGACCTGAACTACAACTGCTGGAACAGGGTGCCGCAAGCGCTGACTGCCACAACCAACCTGATCAAGCTGTCGCTGGCCGGCAATGACAGACTAACACTCAATGCTGAAGACGTGGATATTGTCCTGCGCCGCTTACGACGCCTGCGCTGGCTATACCTGGATCTTGCCAGGATGCCGGCAGATGTTTTGAACCGGCTGCGGTCGGCACTGCTGCAGCTTGCCATCCTAGATCATTAGGCAACAAATGCTTCCTCCAGTACTTGGCTCAGTGTGTGAAATGTCTTTGACTTTGATTTTGGGGTGGCACCTGGAAATAAACAGTGCCACATTCTGCCTGTGCTTATAGTATTTCAGAGCAGAGGCATGCTAGTGTTGTAACATATAAATGCAGTCAAGTGCGTGGGCTTACAGCGCTGCCGCCCAGCTGCTGCCGCGGCGGCGGTTGATGAAACGTCGCTTGCGGACCTCGCGGCTTCAGATCAAGCTCATTTGATCACTTCACAGCCGTATATCTGGAGAGGACTGCCGCTAATAAATATAAAGCGTGCGCGGCCTCCGTTAAACTCGAGGCGGTTTTCCCGCGGCGAGTGGACGCACAGGTGCGGCTCAAGTGACTTTGGACTGATCAGACCGCTGCGATCCATCGGCGCCGCTGCTTGCCGCTTGCCGCCTGCCACCTCGTTGCTGCCGCCTCTTCGCCGTTGCCTCCAGCGCCGCGCCACTGTTTTGGGTGCCGCACCCTGTGCACCGATACCAGTCAGGAACCTTGTTGCCATGTATGCAGCATCTTTGAGCTCGTGCACGCGGAGTTTTGGGCCTCGCGCTGCGAGCCGGTTGCTGGCCGCCTGCCTGCCAGGTGAGCACATCGCTTGCCCGGCGGCCAGCGTGCTCCTGCACCTACGGTGTGCACCTGAAAACCCCATTTTGTTGACATCCCTTTGCAGATCAAAGAGATGGACGGCTTCGCACAGTTTCTGCTGCGCCTCTCAGCCGCGTCTGGCTCGGTTGAACAGCTGGAGCAATTGATACGGCAAGGGGCAGATGTCAACGCCCTGCATGGCGGCAGCACGGCGCTCTGCGAGGCCTGTCGTAACGGCCATCCTCGATGCGTAGAGCTGCTGCTTGCCGCAGGAGCAGACCACTCCATCGGGGAGCCGGTACCCGGCAGAAGCTGCAGCATGACTCCGCTGCACCTGACGGTCATGAACCGCCGGTCAGCTAGCCACACAGCATGCGTGGCAGCCTTGTTGCAGGCAGGAGCGGACCCGCTTGCTACCGCCGGGCGAACTGGCTTGACACCGCTGCATTTTGCAGCCGCTGACGCAAGCCTGGAAGCAGTCCGGCTGATCTGCGAGGCGGCCCATGCCCGGGTAAGCATGGCACAAGGGATATGAACTGCACCTTCTCTGGCTAGTTCTGGCGCGCACAGCTGACTTTCGAGCATGAGCAGCACAAGCGGCACTGATAGTTTGCTGCTGATCTGCCTTACTGCAGGAGCCAAATGCGTCTGCCAACCAACTAGCTGCCAATCAGCTGCCTGCCTGCCTGGCGAGAAGCATTGCGGGCGACACGCCCCTAAGCGTGGCTCTGGAGGGTGGCAGAATGAAGGTTGCCTTCTACCTGGTGTGTGAGGCGCCCTGGGCACCACAGCACGCTGGCAACATGCTGGCTGCGCTGAACGCCGCTGGCAGGGTGGCACTGCCGCTATACCCTGCCCTGGTTGCCCGGCGCCCACTCACGCCGGAATAGTGGGCGCACATCCCTGCTCCCTGCCCCGGCCTGCGCACAGCCTTGCCAGCGGTGCTGAGGCGATCAGAGGCAGAGGCTGCGCTGCTGGTGCGCCACATGCCCGACCTCGAGCGGCAGTGCCTGCGCACCCTTGCGCTGTACTTGGGAGCGGCGCAGCGCCGGGGCCGCCTGCCATTGTTGCCCCCTGCCATCACCGATCGCCTGCTGGCCGACTGTGCGGCGCACTATGTTTTGCCACCGACTAAGCAGCATGCGCAGCAGCGTCAGCGTCAGCGGCAGCAGCAGCTGATGTCGCAGCAGCGGCAGCAGCCGCGGGCACGGTTGACCAGGCTGCAGAAGTTTGGCGTGCTGGTGGGTGTCTCTATGGCAGCGGTGGCAGCAAGTGCCCTGCTGCTGCCCGCGTTGAAACAATCGAAGGCCAATGCAAAGAAGGACAGGAGAGTTGTCACCTCTGATTCTCACTCATGAGCGCTTGTCCTTCACTTGTAGTGCTGTGTCATGACTAGTTGGCAGCAGGTTCGGGCATTCGCCAATGTTCTTTGATCATGTAAGCGCTGAACACGCATTCGGAGTTGCAGCTGTGTGAGCAGGGCATGAGACAACCCGGTCAGCCGCTTGCATCCTGCATCAGTCGATGTGGTGAAACAAGAAGGCACGGTGCAGCGTGCCATCTGCACGTTCGACAGCAGAAGCAGTCCTACCTGTGAAGGCAGGGCACATTCCAGTGCAGGTTTCTCTCCTGTAGCTGCAGGCATCTGCAGGCAGTTGATGGCAGCCGCGGCCACGACTACCTTTCTTAATGCAGGCTCTTGTCTTTCCAGTCTCAACTGGCATAATCACACCACAACTTGCAGTCAACATGGCCCGCACCGTGCTGTCCATCCTGCTTCTGAGGTGAGCGTCCACACGCAGGGTCGGTGGCACAGGGCGCCAGTCGGTTGGCAGCAGAAACGATGCCTTCCTTCCTGGGGCAAACAACCAGTTCACTTGCCGCTATATTTCCTTTCCTCCTGTGCAGCCTGCTGGTGACTGGCGGCATGGCGGCCTGGGGCGGCATCACTCCCTGGGACCACACTGATTATGGCGACGTGCCACAGCTGCCGGAGGAGCCCTCCGGCCCACAGCCTTCCCCGCTCCAGCTCTGCAACTCCTGCAAGGCGGGCTGCCCCACTTCCCGCAGCAATGTGTGCTGCGGCGGAAAGACCTACGCCAACGAGTGTGTGGCCAGCTGCTGCGCGCCGCCGGAAGCCGACTGCTACGAAGGTGCCTGCTGAGCTCCCAAAACCTTTGCCGCACCCGCCAGCCTGTGCCTTCCGCTCGCCGGGGCATGCACTGTGGCAACTGCCGAGCCAATTGCTGAGCAATAATCGCCCCATCTTTTACTCAAACCTCGCATGAGCCTGGGCAGCAATGCACAGCTGCCGCTCTCCCCCTCACCTTACCGCCTATTGCTCTCTGCATGCCGCATACCCGCGTCGCCTGCACCACCGCCCTGCCCTGCCCCCTGCCAGGCCCTCGGTGCAGCTTCTGCCTTGCCCAGTATGTATGTGTTCATGGTTTGTCTGGTCTCACGAGCCTCGTGTAAATGTGGAGTCGGCATCGTATGCTGGATCGGAGGTGCGGCAGATTGGATGAGCCAAAGAAGCCAGGGCGGACGGGAGGGCTGGGCAGCCATAAACACAGATACCACTCGTACCAAATGATTGACACAGTTTCATTGCTGTCCTGAGCTAACTGCCAGCTTCAATGCGTTTCGATGTGGCAGCAGCGCAGGCGGCGCCGCTGGCGCGGGCGGCAGCAGGCTCAGCGGCGGCAGGCCCACCGAGGCGGGCGCGCCTCACGTCCCATCCGCCAATTCGCACTCTTCCCACCCATTTTGCCACACCTCGAGGCGCGTCAAAGCATCAGGTCGGCGGTCAAGCGTCCAAGCGCGCGGACACCGAGGGGCCCGGGGGCCTGATGCAAGCGGGTAAGTGTAGTTGAATCGCTGCAGTCGCGCACGCGCGCGGCTCCGCAGCGAGACTGCCGCCGCCACCGCCTCGCCTGCCGCCGCCTCACCTGCCGCTCACTGCACGACGCACCGCACTGCGTTAGCTCGACCAATCACTGGCTGCTACTGACTTCGACATCCCAGCAGGTTGAGCCGGCCCCGCGCCATGGGCGATCCAGACCTGGTGCCGTTCTTGCACCTGGCAGCTCGACTTGGCAGGGAAATAGACCTGCTTCTATACATACTTTTCGGTGCCGATGTGAACGGAGTGCATGGCGGAAGCACGGCTCTGCACAGGGCCTGCTACTTTGGGCACGCGGAGTGCGTGACATATCTGGTGGCAGCAGGGGCGAACCGCAACGCCCGCGACGTAGACGGCAAGACACCGCGGGATTGGGCACAGGAGCGGGGGCACTTGGACTGCGTGCAGGTCCTGGACGCAGCGTAGTCTGCCTGTCACCCCGCCAGCGGCACAGTAGAAACCAATGGCTTGCTGGTTGACCGAGGCAGCAGTCCTTTCAGACCCCTGAACAGCCCGTGGTTGTGATGTGTGCACATAATGCTGTGTGCACTACCAACTGCGGCTTCTTTGGAATGAAAAGCACCTCTGCAGTGCACTCTCTTCCCAGTGCGATTCGATGTTTGCACTGCAACTTATACTCATGCCACATTGTCTCTCTTCATCCTTCAAACTTTATAACCTTGCCTTGCAAACCACAGACTGGAAAGAGCGAGCCAGGGGTTTACATAAAGAATTATACAGGAAAGTGTGCTGGCCCGAAAACACATGTGCATGCTGGAAAAATTGGCGGCAGAGGGGCGCAGCAGCACAGACCAGTACTCATGTGACAGGGCAGCATCGGCAGCATCCACGCAACTCCTTTACAGTTAGTAAGGGCTCCTGCTATTGCCCAACAGTGCTGCCGCAGCCGCCTCCGCAAGAGCCGGAGCTGCAGCCGCTACCGCACCCAGCTTTGCTGCTGGCAGCTCCACAATCGCCACTGCCGCTGCTCAGCTCAGATGCCCTTGATGCCAGTCATGTCCTGCAGAGAGCGGCCCAGAGGGCATGCTCAGTGATGGCATATCAAGTGTGAGCGGAAACAGCGTTGCAGGAAAGCATGTAGGCATCACGTACGCAGCAGCAAAGCCGGCAAAGCAGTGCCACCCCGCACAGTTCGGAGTGGCAGCTGGAACAGCAATGACAGGAAGGCAGAGGCACAGAGTGCAGCGGGCACAGCAAGCATGCGCTTGCCTGCATGCCTCCCTCCATGCGCTCTGCTGCTGCACCCGTCTCCGCAGTCCGGCTGCAGGCGCAGCAAGACAATGAAAGATAAATGCCGGCAGAGAGTTGCAAAGTGCACCTTAGGGAGCGATGTGTACAGGTTCGCAGCTCCTGCCACTGCATACTTGCGGCTGCTACACAGCTGCTGCCCCGATTGCACTGCAGACGCTTGCAGGCCAGCTCACATGCGGATGACATCTGCCACAGGATGGACGAAAATCTTGCCATCGCCAATCTCGCCTGCAACAAACCAGGGGACGGCAGGCGAAAGCGGGTGAAGCATCCCCAATGCTGGTGAAGAACGATCGCCACAGAAGTAGTGGGGCAGGCATAGCACTGCATGCAAGCAGTATGAACATGCGCGTAGGTTTGAATGGGCAGCAGCACCAGCAGAGGGCTGCGAAATGCACGCACCGGTGTGTGCCGACGTTGCAACAAGGCGCACCACAGTGTCGACCTGGCCCCTGCAATCGCAGAAGGAGAGACATGGATTGCAGCAAATAAGACCGAGCAGCAGCAAATAAGACCAGGCATGACGACCACCATTGGCAGCACCGGCAGGTGAATACACTGCCAACAAGCAGAGTCCACAGCAAGGACATTTCCAGCAAGCGCAGTGCAGTCGCATGAACATACGAATTGTCCAAGCGTTCCGCTTCTGCACCAGCAGGCTCACCGCGCCACCACCACATCCAGCCGCGTCTTCTCCACCAAAAAGTTCTTGGCGTCGCCGCCAAACTCGGTGCCCAGGTACCGCTCCTTGCGGCCTGAGTGGCAGGGGGAAGGTGTTTAAGCAGTGTAAATAAGGCACTTTCAAGCCAGTTGGGTGAGCAGGCAGTGTTTACCCAATGTTGAAAAAAAATGATGCCCAGGTATCGCTCCTTCCGGCCTTGAGTGGCAGGGTGGGAGAAAGAGCAGTTAGCCAAAAAATCAGACTGCTCGAGATGGCCGGGCCTGTCCCTCGCTGCTGCATCCGCGGCCACGCCCTGCTCCATTGCAGCCTGTTTGACAACATGTGTTTGACAACATGACAAACCATGGGGCCCCAGCCGCCTGCAGTCTGCGGTAAAACAGCAGCAGCAGCGGCACTACGCACAAGGGACACACTTTTTGAACACCAGCAGCACACATTTTCAATGTCTCAGCCTCGCCTCGCTTTGTGCACATCTCACTGCCCTGCACCTTGTCCGCAGCTCACCTCCCTGCTCGCCGGCTCCCTTCACATCGCTGACCGTCATGCCCCGGATGCCCGCCGCATTCAGCTGCTCCGTGACCTTCTGCAGGCGCCACGGCCGGATGAGCGCCTGGGGGCCAGGAAAGAGGAGGCCAAGAAAGGCAGGAGAACATCAGAGAATAACCCACCCCCAGCCCCCTGCAGGCTTCCTGGTCCCACGTGCACATGCGCCTGCAAACACAGACCGAGCGTCAGATGCCAGCACAAACATAGTGCAAGCAGCAGCAGCAGCACAAGGCCCAGGGCCGGGCATGGCACTGTGCACGCCGGCAGATGCCCCCGACAACTGACTATTATAACAGCTTAACGACCTTGCAAAGATACGTTCATAACCTTCACCTCGACCCGAAAGAAGTTGCAGTTAGGGAAAGCAGACAGGTCCACGCTAATCGCCTCCAGCTGCTTGTATGGGGCTGCCGGGTTCGTGCCGTTGCCGCCTGCAGGGGCAGGGGCAACAATGAACATGCAAGCTTGATGCAAGCTTTGACATATGCAGACCACAATATTGAGGTGATGACAGGCATGCCTTTTTACAACAATTACCAGCAGCAGCTCCGCAGGCAGCTCTGCAGGCGGGCGCCCAACCGGCCCCACGCAGGCGCCGCCGCCGCTCACCAGCCTGCACTCGCACGGCGCGCTGCCGGCTGCAGGGCGCCGCTCGCGGCGCTGCTACAGGCCGTGGCCTGCACATGGTATTGCGAAGGAGGGATGTGAGCAGCAGCTTAGGCAGCCAAGCGGCCGGGAGGCCAAGCCCTACCTCCAAGGGCCCACCCTGCCCCTGGGCGCCGCTCCATTGATTACCACTGGCTTGCCTGACGCTGCTGCGCTGCTGCCGGGCCGCCGCGGGGCCTGCCGCCCAGAAAACAGATTGGGTGCACGCCGACATGGCTCCGTTGCGAGCGGCGACGCTGCTCGACAGTAGGTGGAACGATGTGGAGGTGGAATTGACAACGATCAAGGCCCCTCGCGGCCGCACCCTCGCCGATGGCACGGGTGCTGCCCATGCAGCCCTCTTGACGTCCCCTGCGCCTGCTGATGCAGTCTGTTCCCAAAACCCAAACCGATGCAGACCACTGTGACCTCCCTGCACCGCCTGGCGGCACTGCTGGGCGGCCGGGCTCCCGCTGCCGCCCCTGCGCGCGCCTTAGCCGCCCTGCACAGCACTCCAGTGCCACAGCAGATCGCCAGCGAGCGGGCGGCATGCAGCGCCGCGACCATGCAGCCGCTGGCGGCAGCGGCGGCGGCAGTTCCAGCCACGCCCCGACGACAGCGCCAACGGCCGCTGCTCCCCCGGCTGGCAGCCTCGTACAGCGTGGTGAGCGACACCGGCGGTGACCAGGGCAGCGGCGGCAGCGGCAAGCCTTGGCGGCTCATCATTTACAGCAAGGAGGGCTGCTGCCTGTGCGACGGCCTGAAGGAGAAGGTGCGGCAGGTGGAGAGGGGTTGGGCGCTGACCAGGGGCTAAGACAGCGCTTTCCAGCTTGCCTTGAGCACTCACCGTACTCTGGGCTCGCTCGCATAGGAGTAGTTGCAATTGAGTGCGGCTCTCTTTCAACACACTAGCTGAGCAGCAACAGCAGCTTCCATGCGGCAATGCAGGTGGAGCAGCTGCTGGAGCGGGCGCAGTTCCTGCCCTCCGCACTCAGGTGGGTTGCCTGCCCACCTGCCATGCCGCGGTATGGTGCAGGTGTCATTCGAGCTGATTGCAGGTGTACAGACGTGGGAGATCGAGCAGCCTTTGTGGCGGGACCTGCTCCCCCCAATGCATCTTCTGGCTTTCGTCTTTGCTGCCGCTCGTTGCGATACCAGTCATTGCACCGACGACATGTTTTCCCTGCTGCTCATCCACGGCTGCTCCGTCACCTCTGTTCTGCTGCAGCACTGCGGAGCTGGAGGTTCGTGACATCACCAGCCGGCCGGAGTGGGAGGCCCAGTACTCATTGACAATACCCGTGCTGGCAGCAGCGGCGGCAGACGGCAGCGGAGAGGTGCGGCCAGCGTGGTTGGGTGCAGGGCGGGTATGAGAGGGCCCTTATCTTGAGCGAGTGGCTGCGTATCATTTGCAATTCGCAGGTTGCAGGTGACCTGCCTCATTTATATCATTATAGGCTTGCAAGCAAGAGTCCGCTGCTCGTTGCAGCCATGTTCTGCTGCCCGCCACACCCTGTGCCTCTCACCCCTCCAACCCACCCTCCTGCCGTCCTGCAGGTGGCGCTGCCGCGGCCTTCCCCGCGTTTCACGGCAGATGCGCTGCAGAAGCACATTGAGAAGCACACAGCGGGGCTTCTGCAGGAATAAATGTTGCAATTTTCAGCATCACACATTTGGCATTCCATACAGATAATGTAAGCCTTGGAAGCAACCATAGCATCCAAGTCAGGAAAAGCATATCGGAGGGTCAGTGCCGCCCCCGGCCGCGCCCGCCGCCGCGGCCACGCCCCCTCCCGCCGCGGCCTCGCCCTCTCCCTCGGCTGTCGCCGCCGCTGTCTGGCCGGTCAAACGAGAAGAGCGTGGCCGCCAGGTCCTGCTCCTGCGGGCAGGAGGCATTGGTTTGCCCATGTTGGGCTCGGCTGCTATGCAACGGACGCTGGTGTTCACAGAAGTATGACCTGCCTGCCTGCTTCCAAGCTCTTCGTCACTGGCACAGAAAATGGCAACGTGGGCACAAGCTGTCAGACATGACTCGACATATGGTTCTCAGCAGCACATATGGCGCTTTGGCCCCTTCCCTTCCGCAACCGCACGCCTCACAGCAAACTCACCGGTTGTTGGCCAAGCTGCTGGCCCCACTCAGCAGCCGCTTCCATGTCCAGTTGGCGCTGCAGCTGCCGTGCTAGCTCTTCATCGCTCAGCTGCCGCTGCTGCTGGGCGCTGGCGCTGCTGGCACCATGGATAGCAGCACCCGCGCCGCCCATGTCGCCGGCCGCTGTGCCTGCTCGCCGAGCCGCCTGCTGCGCCTCCCACTCCTCCAAAGTTAGCGCGCCATCGTCCTCCTCCTCATCCTGAAATCGACCGCGGCGGCCGCGCCGCTGGCCGCGCCCAAAGCGCCCCTCCTCCACTTGCAGGCGCCCCAGCAGCTTTTGCGCGGCCGCAGAGGGAGCTGCCGGGGCAGCGGCGGGCTTCTCTGATGGGGCAGGAGCCGCCGCCGGCGCAGACGCTAGTTGGGGTGGTGGTGGTGGCGGCTGGGCGGCCGCAGCAGCTTGGCCTTGCCCCCTGAGCTGCCGCTGCTGCTGCCCTTGCTGCTCGCCTCGCCTGCCCCCGCGCTGCTGCTGCTGCTGCTGCTGCTGCTGCTGCTGCTGCTGCTGCTGCTGCTGCTGCGCTGCTGCTGTGTCCTCCCCTCCCTGCCGACTGGGCGGTGGCTGGTAAGGCTGGAAGCCCCGCCTCGCCTGCCGCTGCTGCTGCGGGGCGGCCTGCTGCGGAGCAGCCTGCTGGGATGCAGCTGCCTGCTGCTGCACCAAACTATCTGCTGCTGTGCCAGCTGGGGTGGCCTGCGCAGATTTGGCCGCCACTGCACCCCTCCTGCTGCCGTACTTGGCCAACTTGGGATCAAAGTGGCGGAAGGGCGGCGGCTTGTCTGCATCCGCAGCATCTGCGAGCCAAGACAGACACACACGAGCATTGGTCAGCAGCAATTGCATACTGGTAGGCCTGTGCAAGCACGCTGCTATCAGCATTAGTCAGCTGATATTCAAATGCAGCAGGATTCAGGCCCATCTCGCCAACACCAAGGAGTGGCCGGTTGCTGTGGCACCTGCTGTGCGCTCAGTGGCAGTGCCGCCATACTTCTGCTGCACCTCCCAGCCCTCAGCTAGCGCCTCCACACGGCCGCCCAGCACCTGCAGGCAGACGACACACACTTGAGCATCAACAAAGCGGCAGGCACTTGCAGGTGTTGCGTGCGAAGTATCTGATCGTGTGCGCAAGCAGGAGCGAGAGTAATCTTGAAAAGGCAGGCATTCTGTGATGTTTGCAGATGCAGCACGTGCACACGCCCCCCCCTACTGTAGCACGCTGCTGTTACACCTACCCTGCCCACGCACCTCGATCGCTGTTGGCTCCAGCAGCAGCACACCCAACCGGACTGTAACATTGTGCAGCCGCACTTTGGTGCCCGGGCAGAGCTGCGAAGCAGCATCGATGGGCACAGCTGCCCAAGGTAAGGGACGGTTTGACAAGAAGTGGCGGATGCTTGCGACTGGGTGCCCATCAGCAATAACAGCTTGAGGCAGCTTGAGCACGGATGTTCATCAACCGCATTGCAATGCCAACAAATGCCACGCACCTGCTCCAGTGAGTACGGCAAGGGCGCAAACTCAATGCCCACGCAGCTGCTCCTGCCGTCTGTCAGCTTCAGCCGCAAGATGCGGCCCTTGCGCTCCGTATCACCGCTGGCGCGCGAGGGCTGCGAAATGTCGGACACCGCACTGCGTGGTGGCAAGGTGGATGTGGGCAGGAAATGCAAGCGGCAGAAAATGAGGGATGCCCCTTCATTATATCTTTGGCTAATTGTCTACTCCTGTCTGCTGCATCACTAGATGACTGACCATCGCCGAACCATGACTGGCTGCCATATAACCCACCACACCACACCTGACTTGCAGAACCAGCGGCCCCGCCACCTTCTTGCTGTCTGCCCGATTGATGTCATCAGGCAAGCACGGTGCTGCCACCTGCATGTAAGCGTGCACACGCATTTTGAGAAGAGCAAGCAGCGTGGGGGCCCTGCAGGGCAGCCCAGCGAGCAAAGCGACGGCAGCACCCTAACCAAAGAGAGGCCAGCAACAGCACTGACACGAGCACCTGCTTCAGGTCGGCATCAAGCAGCACGGCCAGTGCCTGCTGCAGTGACGGCTGGGCGGAGCTGCACTCTGCCACCAGTAGCTCAGTGGCAGCCTGCAGAGTCAGGGGCAAGTCGGCTTCAGGAAGCGTGCAGAGGCGGTGGCAGGCGGCGGCGGCGGCGGCGGCGGCGGCAGCGGGGCAGCAGACAAGCTCCTGGCGATCGCGCGGCAGTGCCAGTGCGCTCCGAAACTGATCCAATCCGGTTTGCAGACACCGCAAACTCCCTGCGCTGCCCCCAGGCTCGCCTGCTCGTCCAAGCTCCAGCCCTCGTCCCGCAGGCGGCCCAGCGCGGCGGCCATCGTGTTGCGCGCCATCCGCAATGCCCTGCAAAGGCCGCCTTCCCTTCCGGAAGGTGCTGCATGGGAGCACTCCCGCACATGACACACTCGCACGCCCCAAAACGGGCAGCGGCGCTGCCAATTGACACTGCATTGCGCATAGTTTGCATCGCTGCCCAGGACGGCGCCCCCAAGCGTGGGTGCCTCCTGCGCCGCCAACCCCAAAGAACGAGGTAGGCTTTGGGTTGAGAAACACAGCCCCGGCACTTGTAGGTGAGTGGTACACAACACCACCGAGGTGGCGCAGTGCGCGAACCTCCGGCTGCTGCTGCCGCCGCCGCCTGCCGCCGCCTGCCTGCCCACCCAGTCGCCGGTGTCCCACCTTCCCTCCGTGCAGGCCTCCCCGGTCTGTAGGTCGCAGCAGCAGCAGTCAGTTTCCACCAGCCATGTGGGTGCAGCAGCTGGCAGCGGCGCTGGAGCCGGTGTCGGCAGCAGCCGCGCCGCTGGTGGGGCCCGCCTGGCGCGAGGTCCCCGCCTACACGCTCGTCTTTGCAGCCATCTTCTTTGTGGCCCTGCCCTTCTGGGTGAGTTGATTGAGTCTGTGGTTGTATGATCAATGCCTGCCTTGTGTGCTGCTGCCGTTGTTCTGCCTGTGAAACATGTGGACATGGAAGGCATCAGGAGCATCCCGACTAGTATCAACCGCGCCCTGCATGACCGCCAACTGAGCTTCGCAGCGACAGCGCAGCGATGTTCCCAACAGCCAACTCATGAAGTCTCGTCTGCGCTCCCCTCTGCGTTTTTGCAGCACTACGTGGTGGGCGTGAACTGGAAGAAAGCGGCCATCCTGTCCAGCTGCTCCATGTCGTCGGTGCACGGCCTGCTGTGCGCGCTGGGTGAGCTGCGCATGATGTGCCTGCTGATTTGTTGCGTCTGATAGGCATCAGTGCTTGCTGTGCTTTTTGTCACCTGATCGGCTGCTGTGGGGCCGGATTATGGGTTTGGTTTGCCTGTGGCATGACGCACCAACACTGTTTTTCCACGCTTCCCACGCAGGCGGGTATGAGCAGCTGCTGGCCTGGCGCAGTCTCCAGCCCGACGCGCCCAACACGTACCCCGAGGCACGCTGCGGTCGGTGCCCGCGTTTGTTGGCCAGGCAGTAGCTGCTGTTCATCAACCTACAGCCTGGTGCATCGCATCACATAGCAGCCAGCCTTGAGCAAGCAGACTACATTCCAGTGACTCACTTGTTCCCGCCCTCCCTCTCGTTTTATGAACTGCAGAAGCTGCTGAACGAGTTCTCTCTGGCCTACATGATCGCCGATAGCTTCCTATTCCTGCTTCCGTGGACGCCCGACGGTGCGTTTGATGTGCACCGCTGCCGCTTGCCGCTTGTTCGCATCTGGCCGCCTGCATCTCACTTGCTGCTTTCCTGCGTCTCCTCCTCCCTACCCTTCAGATGTTGTATTCATTGTCCACCACATTCTCAGCGGCACTTACCTTGTGGGGTGAGGTCCTGCCTGCTTGTTTTACAGCGTGCAATCACCACGAAACCGAAGTTGCCGTGCGGGTCAACATGCTTTACCTATGAACAGCATCATCTGCTGCTGTCTGCAGCCGCCCGCCCACCTGGCTCCTCATCTGCGCTCTCCTGCATCCACCCTGCAGCTGCCTGCTCAACGGCCACGGCGCGATTGGGTGCATCATGATGTTCTTTCTTGGAGAGGTCACCTCGCCGGTGTTCAATGCCTTCTCAATCTCCAAGTGAGCGGTTGCAGGCGATGGTGCATTGTGCATCCCGCTTGGCGGTTGGCCCTTGCTATTCAGCAGGTTCCTGCTGCTCAGCGCATTGCTCCCGCACTTGGTTGCAAGCAGTAAAGTATGCCTCTCACTTGCGCTGCCCAGGGAGCTGCGGCACCACAGCAAGGCAGCCTTCCGCGTCTTCAACTTCATGAGCCCCATCTTCACAAGTGAGGCATGCGGGCTGAAGGGCTCCTGCTGTGCACCACGTCTGGCCTGGGAAGCCGCACTCGGCAGGCAATGTGCTGTCCCTGTCCAGCCACTTGGCTGCAGCTACAACCACCCTCCAGCTATGCAAACACCACACCGCCCTCCCTCCTCCCCATCTGTGCAGTTGCGTTTGTAGGCGTTCGCAGCATCATTGCGCCACCCATCACGGCCTGGTTCGTCTACAAACTTTGGTTCAGGTGCGATGGCTGTGCTTGCTGGCTGGGGCCCGGCAGATGTGCCACTGCATCAGATCAAACCCAGCAAAATGTCTGCCCATTTGAATTTTTGCACGCTGGCTCCACCTATGCGCCGCCATTCAACGCCAAACGCCTGCTTCTCCCCTGCAGGTCAAACCTGCTGCCTGTGGTCTGGCGCGCCGCCATGGGCAGCTGCATCGTTCTGGGCATGGCGGCCTCGCAGGTAGGCCCTCAGCGATTGCGCTGACGGCATTTGCATGGCAGACCATCTGGCCTCCATCGATCCTCCTGCCATAACAATGCTGCTGCAAGCCTTTCCTTTCAGCGCTATTGCTTCCCTAACGCATGCCTCTCAGCTTTTCCGCCTTCTCTCCCCTTCGCAGCTGTGGTCCTTCAAGCTGCTGCGCGGCTGGTCCAAGCAGCACCGGCGCGGCGCGCAGCTGGCGGCAGCACAGAAGCAAGAGTAGCTCAACAAAGTGATGTTTTGGCAGGACATGGTCCTATGTTTGGCCGGACATGTTCATACGGCCCTTGCCACACTGTTAACCCCCCATCTACTGCAATCGACCTTGCTTACCATAAGCACCGTTCTCTGGGAGTGCACCCTAGTCCAGCAGCAGCCGGCTATAAAATGCTGCTGCTGTTCCGAGGGTCGCCCCTCATCCCACGTACCCCCCAATGTCCATGCGCAACCATTGTATGCGCTATTTGTAAAGCTGCTATTTTGTGAAACCGACGCCACAGATCTGCGGCCTGCTGTGGTCTCCTCCAGGTGGCGTGCCTTACGAGTGGCAAGAAAGATGGTGGGGTTAACGAGTTGGGCAGGTATATGCACTGGACTGATGCAATGAAAGCAGGGCAACGGGGGTAGAATCAAATGAGCCGAGAGATGGGTCAGCTGAGAATGTGCGGGCAGGAATGCGGTGCAACGGTGTACCGAGGAGACAGCAGAAGCAGGGGCTCAGATGGGGGTGAGTAATGTACAGAAGGGGTCAGGCATGGTACAGGGGTTAGGTGCAACAATGAAAGGCGGGCGGGGCATGCAGATCAAGCGACAGAAAGCGCCAGCAGGCGGGTGACAAGGGGCACGGGCAGGGGCGGCAACCGCCGCTCCCGCTCAGCGCGCGCCAAGCAGAGGGCAAATGTATGCATGCGCTCCCTGTCCGCCGCCGGCAGCCTCGCCGCCAGCAGCGCCGCCTCCGCCTCTGAGCGCTGCAGGATGGTGGGCAGCGCAGCGCCCAGGCCGGGACAGGGAGCAGGCACAAGCTCCCACTGTTCAGGTGTCAGCGGCAGGCGGGCAACCACGCTGGCGTACAGCGGCAACACCCAGCTGCCTTTCTTGTTCAGGGCGGCCAGGATCTCAGCCGCAGGCTGCAGCGGCGCTTCCTCCAGCAGCAGGCGGGCGGCATCCAGATGCAGCCAGCCGCAGGCCGTCTCGAATGGCGTCTTGCCGGCGGCGCCGCCGCTGCACAGGAGGGGTGGGCAGGAGCGGCTTTGGCAGGTGGGTTGCCAGCTATAGAGCAACAAACAGTGCAATGAGCACGCATGTTGGCTCTGCTTGCAGACAGCACAATGCAGTGCAGCCAACTTGCAAGGCAGCCGCCCGCTGCACTGCCAAATGGGCACAGTCCAACACTCAGTTTCGTGAACACCGCAAGGGTTCACAGTGCAGCAGGCAAGGAACTTGGCACCTTCTGGCACTCGCAACCCAGGCCCAGCAGCAGCAACTGCACCCACCGCATAAGCGCTGCCTCTGGCGCATCGGCCACCAGCACACGCGCCGCCGCTGCCCGCCCAGAGAAAGCTGACTGGTGTAGGCTGGTAAGTCCGCCGCCGTGCTGTGCCAGCACGGTGTGTGGCGCCGCCGCCAGCAGCAGCTGCACCGTGGCTGCGTTGCCGTGGTGGGCGGCCGTGTGCAGCGGCAGCCAGAGGCCCCTGTCGGTGGCGCAGGCATCAGCGCCGGCGGCCAGCAGCAGGACTGCACAGTCGTGGTGGCCGGGGCTCCTACCGCTGGCTGCTGCGTGCAATGGCGTGGTGCCATCGCTGGACCTCCAGTTTGGATCTGCACCAGCCGAGAGCAGCAGCCTGGCGCTCGGTGCATGGCCCAGCTTGCACGCCCGGAACAGCGCGGAGCAGCCTTGCACTGGGCGGTCGGCAGCGGCGCCGGCGGCGAGGCACGCCGCCACGCTCGCCGTGTCGCCGCTTGTGATGGCAGCATGCATCCTGACCGTGGGGTCTGCTTCCGATACGTTCAGCACCTGCGTACAGGTGTAAGATAGGGCAGCAGTGTGTGCACAAGGCGGCAGCAGCTGTGAAAGTATGGCTGGCCCGGAGGTCGTGGCTGCCGGCTGCTGCCGTCGGTGGGCGTCGGCGCAGGTGGGGGCGTCGGCGGCAGGTGGCGGCGGCAGCGGCACATTTGCTTTGGAGGTCCGCACACTCACCCTCTGCATGGCGTGCGCCGGCCGAGGCTGCCCACAAGCGCCGACTGGGTAGGGCTCCCTGCCTTCTCCCACAAAAACGAAGCTGCAGCCCGCCGCGCGCCTGCCACAACACGTTACAAGATGTTTGTGGCGTGATGCGAGCGGCGCAGAGCGGAATTGCTGCCGCCGCCCTGCTGTGCAACGGCGGCAGCGGCGGGCGGCCCCGCCATTTTGAACTTGCGGTCAGCATCGACCCTGTCCCCGGCTCAGCAATGGCATTTGTAGGGCTTGCCCGACCGTATGTCCATCACACGCACGCCGTATTAATGCAGCTATCCACCTGGTTTAGGCAGTGGCGGACATACCCTTGCCACGAGCAGGGTTGACACTATAGCACCCGGTGGCAATGGCTGCTTGCTGTTTTTGGCACACTGGCACACTGTCCCATCCCCAAGCATTGGCCAGCTGCACTCCTCTCCCCGCACGCCGATTTCGGCAATCTCCATTCACTGTGTTTCAGCGACCCACACGCTGCAAAACAAAGAAGCTAAAACAACACAACGGGCAAGGCACAACTGTACAATCGGGCACAGAGGAGCCCGGCAGCACAATAAAGTTGCCTGTGTGCCCAGCTGCAGGCCTACTCAGCGTCGGCAGAGGCAGCGTCGGCGGAGGCGGGCGGCGGGCCCTCAGCGTCTGCCTGCTGGGCGGCAACTGCTGCCCCCTCCAGCAAGCGCACCAGTTCAACTTTTTCTGGGTGAATAAACCATTCACTCTCATCCGGCTCAGAGTAAAGCTCAGCCGCATGCTCCAGCGGCATGCGCCCATCAGCATCACGGGCGTTGATGTCGGCGCCAGCCGCCAGCAGAATGCGTGCCGCCTCTGCCGGCTGGCTCCCGCTGGCAAGGGTGCTGCCGGCAAAGTCAACAATGGCTGGGTCTGGATACCCAGCCAGGTGCAGTGGCGTCATGCCTGCGCATGCATTTTCATAAAGATCAACATATTTGGGCGCCGCACTGCGGGCATTGATGTCAGCGCCAGCGGCGATCAGGGCGCGCACTGCATTGACGTCAAGAGTGGTCAAGTCGACTTGACCATGAGCGCTTGCCACGTGTAGGGCTGTAAGTCCGAACCCGCAGTCGTCCTGCAGCACAACAGACGGGCACTTGGCAGCTCACTTAGTGGCGCTGCCGGCCAACAGATCCATTCGGCACCAAACATGCCAGCCAAGGAACTCACATCCACGTTCAAGCCACAAGTGAGCAGCGCATTGATGCAGTGCGGCGCATCTTTGAATGCAGCATAGTGAAGCAGGGGCAGGCTGGCATGGTGGTCTTCGTCTGCGCAGATTTCTTGTGTGACATCAGCGCCGGCGGCCACCAGGGCTTGCACAATTTGCATGTCGACTGACTGCTCTGGCCGTGCGTAGCCATCACATGGAACAGACCAAAACAGCGCACAACACAGGGGCGTCCAGCCATCGGTATCCACCGCATCCACACGAGCGCCATGCTGGAGGAGCAATCGAACAGCATCTGTTGCGCCGTCTTCCACAGCCAGATGGAGAGGAGTCGAATAGAAGTGAAACGATCCATCCGAAAGCGAGTGACACCCGTCAAATTAACAGGCGAAGGAATGACAGGAGCGCCCGCTGCCACCAGGTCGGTCACCCGTGCCCAATCACGCGCCGCTGCCGCCTGATACACATGCTTGTACGAGGGCTGCAAGGCTAAGAATGCGGTGAGATCAGCTGCTGCATAAAATATTCGGAATGGACAGTGAGCACACTAGAGCAAAAGCACAGGCGGTGTGCACCTCGTCTTCGGGCGGCGAGCCACCGCTGTCGCCGCCGCTGCCGCCGGCGCCGGCCGCGGAGGCGAGCAGAGCAGCACACGCCGGCGCGCGACAACTGAGCGGTCTGGACGTTCCGCTCGAGCTGTCAGCGGCACACGCAGCGCCTGGGGCGCCGCACACGAGGAAAGCGCGACGGGCGGCGCGCGCACGAGCAGGCTGGAGGCCGCTGATGCCATGTGGGAGGTGTGTGCGATCATGATCAAGCGCTGCGATACGCGCAAGGTTGTTCAGATCAGCAGGGCTCATTCGACCGCCGCCGCCGCCGCCCATAGCGCAGCGGCGGGCCCCGCTGGGCACTAGCATTGGTGGCAGGACGGCTGGGCATGCCCAGACCGCGTGCCCGAGGGTGTTGTAGATGTGGGA
>VFQO010000703.1_pt1 | contig 32151 bp, 30 predicted proteins | sample 3512331 | NCBI WGS metagenome assembly VFQO01 (sample SAMN10412371, study PRJNA504923) | tailings metagenome | isolation source: Replicate 3 from Balatoc abandoned mine | place: Philippines: Itogon, Benguet | collected 2017-08-28 | reverse complement strand
TTCAGTGGGACTTTTTTATTCAATTATTATTTTGTGTTCTGACCCGATCATTAATCATATTATACCTGATCATTTTTGGTTCTTATATTCTATGGACAAGACAGCCAGATTTTTTTGACGGAGAAAAATATCCGGCAACCATTCAAATGGCTCAGGACTCTGCCAGTCGGCAAAACATTCCCATGGCATTGTATTCCATCGGCATTCATCAATATCGCGTTGAAGCCCATTATCCGATGATAACTTATCAGCCAGGACAAAAAGTGACCGTGATTTTTGAATCGGCACATCCATCAAAAGCGAAAGTGTATCGGTTCTGGGGATACTGGATACTTTGGGAAGAATTAATCGGATCCATTGTAGCCCTTATTGCTTTGTTTCAGGTAGCTGTTTCTATTACCAATAACCCCAGTGCAGGATCTTTAAAAGAACAGTTGGCCTATGAACCAGAGAAAAAGACCAAGTACAATTAATGCGAATGAATAACTTAGTTAAACAATTCAGATTATGAAAAAAGGACTTTATTTTCTAACCGCTTTATTGGGCATCATAGGATTTGCCTGTAATTCTCACCCTTACAAATCCACCAATAAAGTATATAAAAAACAAGTTAAAAACTATCTCGGAAAAATTGGAGCGATCCCTCCCGTGAGCCTTTTATCAGATACCATACCTCCGTCGCCTTATTGGGTAGGTACCACCAATTTTGGAATCCGAAAACCCAGCTATGTAATTATCCATCACACTGCCCAGCATTCCACAGAACAAACCTTAAAAACATTCACTCTTCCCAGAACGGCGGTAAGCGCGCATTATGTAATAGGTAGCGATGGTAAAGTGTACCAGATGTTGAATGATTATTTTAGAGGTCAGCACGCAGGTGTTAGCAGATGGGGTAATCAATTAGACATGAACTCTGCATCTATTGGGATAGAACTGGACAACAATGGATTTGAGTATTTTGAAGAAGCACAAATAAACAGCCTGTTGGTTGTTCTGGGGAAACTAAAAAAAGACTATGCAATTCCGACCGCCAATTTTATTGGACATGGTGATATAGCACCTACTCGTAAAAATGATCCTAACTGGAGATTTCCCTGGAAGTTGCTGGCAGAAAAGGGGTTCGGCTATTGGTACGATGAGAAAAGAGATTCTGTCCCAAGTAATTTTGATCATATAACTGGCCTGAGAATTGTAGGATATGATATAAAAGATACCAGTGCAGCCATTGTGGCATTTAAAAGACATTTTTTACAAGATACAACCAGAGGCATGTCACCATTGGGTAGAGAAATTTTATTCAACCTTCATAAAAAATATTTTTAAGAATGTAAATTATCATAAGCTATGCGGGGGCTACTGATTTTGCTGAGTTGGAGTTTATTGTTTTTTACAAAGGGGGTAAATGCGCAACTATTACCCAATATTGATATTATCAGGGCGCTGGAAGAAAGCGACCAGCATATAGCTTCGGGACAATCACAAAAAGCATTAATTGCCTTACACAAAGGATTACAATTAAAAAACACAACAGATAGCGATACTTTATTGTCGCACTTGTATAATAATATAGCTATTGTTCTGGCTCGGTACAACAATTTTACAGGGTCCATGTCTTGTTTTCACAAAGCAGGGGAAATTGAAGCCACCTATAATTATAAAAAGCGGGGTAAAAGATTTATTTCTCAATTCAGTTACCAGGTCAACTATGCCAGAGCAGAGGCTGAAAGTATTATTAGTGATGAGATTCTGGAAATAATGATTCAGGCACATATTAACCAACGGACACTTAAACCTTCTGAAGAAATTGAATCTGAACCCATTGATCCATTCAGTATTGTGGATGCTTTTTTAGACAATAAGGTAGCCAGCCATTATGCTCTACTAATTTTGATTAAACAACCCATTGCCGGACAAAAAAAGACCAATACCGGTTTAGGTGAAGTAGGACATTCCTTTATTAGTTTAATCAAATACAATGAAGACCAATCAGCCGTTAATAAAACATTTGGATTTTATCCAGAATCTGGACTTCTAATACCGGTAAATCCAATTGCGCCCAAAGCAAAATCAGTCATTAAAGATGATTCTTTTCATGATTGGGATCAACTACTCGGTAAAATGGTAAGCAAGGCCCAGTTTGAACAGATATTGGAATATATTGACCATAATATTTCTAATCAATATCACCTTAGCCATTATAATTGCTCTGATTTTGCATTAACCCTTGCGCAGATTGCTGCAATTGAAATTCAAGATACCGTGGGGCCCTGGCCTTTAGGAAGGGGAGATAACCCTGCTTATATGGGACAGAGTGTATTGAGTGGCAAGTATCTCAATCTGGACACTAAAAATAAGGAAGGCCTGTTTTCCTGCAGCAATAACTTGTTTACCAAAAAAAACAAGAAGTAATTTTTTTCAACAACAAAGTACAACCTAACGCTTGTTAGCTTATTTTTGCGGCATAAAATTTAAAACCATGCAATTCCAGTTGAGCGAAGAACATTTGATGATACAGAAAGCGGCAAGAGACTTTGCCCAGAATGAATGTAAACCAGGTGTTATTGAGAGAGACGAACACCAGAAATACCCTTACGAACAAGTAATGAAATTAGCGGAATTAGGCTTTATGGGTATGATGGTAAGTCCTGAATACGGTGGTGCAGGAATGGATACATTAAGTTACGTGCTTGCTATGGAAGAAATTAGTAAGGTAGACGCTAGTACTAGTGTGAGCATGAGTGTGAACAACAGTTTAGTGTGCTGGGGATTGGAAACATTTGGAAATGAGGAGCAGAAGAAAAAATATTTAACGCCTTTGGCACAGGGAAGAAAAGATGATTCGCTTTATATTGGTGCGTTTTTGCTGAGTGAGCCTGAAGCTGGTAGTGATGCAACCAGTCAGCAAACAACTGCTGAAGACAAGGGAGACCATTATTTACTGAATGGAACCAAGAACTGGATTACCAATGGTTCTACGGCTTCCGTTTACCTGGTAATTGCTCAAACAGACCCTGCTAAGGGAAGCAAAGGAATCAATGCATTTATAGTTGAGAAAAACTGGCCTGGTGTTACTGTTGCTGCCAAGGAAAATAAATTAGGTATCAGAGGTAGTGATACCCATACCATTCTGTTCAACGATGTAAAAGTGCCTAAGGAAAACCGCATAGGCGAAGATGGATTTGGATTTAAATTTGCCATGAAAACATTAGCCGGCGGTCGAATCGGTATTGCATCCCAGGCATTGGGTATTGCCAGCGGAGCTTATGAGTTGGCTTTGGCTTATAGTAAGCAAAGAAAAGCTTTTGGTAAAGAAATTATGCACCATCAAGCAATCCAGTTTAAATTGGCTGATATGGCTACCAGAATTGAAGCAGCACGTTTGCTTTGCTTAAAAGCAGCCTGGGAAAAAGACAATGGAATAGATTATACATTGAGTTCTTCTATGGCTAAAGTGTATGCCAGTGAAGCCGCTATGTGGGTTACCACCGAAGCTGTTCAGATTCATGGAGGGTATGGTTTTGTAAAAGAGTACCATGTTGAACGTTTAATGCGTGACGCCAAAATCACACAGATTTACGAAGGAACCAGCGAAGTACAAAGAATTGTAATCAGCAGAAGTATTTTAAAATAATCGGGTGATTAATAATGATGTATCAATGTCAGTAAACACAGTTGCATACAAAGAAATTATTGATCAATTTTTGCTCACAGACACTACATTGGTGGCTGTGAGCAAAACCAAACCCAACGAAGATATTTTAGCCCTTTATGAATTAGGACAAAGGGATTTTGGTGAAAATTATGTGCAGGAATTGGTAGATAAAGCAGGTGCTTTGCCCAAGGATATCCGGTGGCATTTTATTGGTCATTTGCAATCGAACAAGGTAAAATACATAGCCCCTTTTGTTCATTTGATTCATGGGGTGGATAGTTTAAAACTACTAAGGGAGATTAACAAGCAAGCAGCAAAATGCAATAGAGTAATTCCTTGTTTATTACAAATTTATATTGCTAAAGAAGAAAGCAAATTTGGAATAGATGAATCCGAATTGCTTGAAATCATTGAAGCGTCCGCAACGCTGACAAACGTTTCCATTCAAGGTTTTATGGGGATGGCTTCTTTTACAGACAACACTAAAATCATTCAAAACGAATTCAGCCATTTGCAATTATTGTTCCAAAAGCATAAATCATGGATTGAAACAAATGGCATATCAAAACCTATTTTATCAATGGGGATGAGTGGTGATTATTTCATTGCCATTCAACAGGGTAGCACCATGGTAAGAATCGGAAGCTTACTGTTTGGCGCAAGAAATTATACAACATAAAAAAGGCGAATCACTTGACTCACCTTTTATTTATCTAAGTTATAAAGTTTCCTTCAGCCATTTAAAGAATTCCCGCTGCCAAACCAAGCCATTCTGCGTACTAGAAACCCAGTGATTTTCGCCTGGTAAATAGAGTAATTTACTTTTAATTCCACGTAATTGTGCCGCCTGAAATGCTTGTAATCCTTGCTCAATGGGAACCCTGAAATCCATTCCCCCCTGTACGATCATAATAGGGGTGTTCCATTTGGCTACATGATTAATGGGATTTTGCACTCCATAGGTTTTTTCAGTAGCTGGATTCTTATCCCAATAAGCACCTCCATAATCAAAATTCACAAACCATAATTCTTCGGTTGTCCCATACATGCTTCTGGTATCAAAAATGCCGTCATGAGAAATGAAGGTTTTAAAACGATTGTTGTGAATGCCTGCCAACATAAATACCGAGTAACCACCATAGCTTGCACCCACACACCCCAGTCTGCTTTTATCAACAAATGATTCTTTACTAATTGCATCAATTGCAGACAGATAATCCTTCATTGCTTGCCCTCCGTGGTCCTTACTAATATCTTCATTCCATTTGGTGCCATGCCCAGGCATTCCTCTTCTATTGGGAGCTACCACAATATATCCCTGTGAAGCCATCAATTGAAAATTCCATCGGAATGAATAAAACTGTGTCAAAGGACTTTGAGGGCCTCCCTGACAATACAATAGGGTAGGGTATTTATTAGCTGGATTGAAATTCGGAGGATAAATCACCCAAACCAGCATTTTTTTACCGTCGGTAGTGTTGACCCATCTTCTTTCTGTTTTACACTTTGCAATAGTTTGATAAAACGCATCATTTACATGCGTCAATTGTTGCATTGATTTGTCTTTCAGGTTCAGCGTATATAACTCTGAAGCTGTGTTCATATCAGTTCTGGAAACCACCAATGTATTTTCTGTTTGCGCAACAATACCGGTAATATCAAAATCGCCACTGGTCAATTGTTGAATTAAAGGTAGCATTTTGGTTAAACCGGTATTGTTTACCTGAAACAGTTGAAGCGTGCCATTAACGGGTGCCCAGAAAAATAAGGACTTACCATCTTCGCTCCATTTAAATCCTTCTACATGAATATCATCTCTGTGAGCCGTAAGATTTACAGGGAATTTCCCATTTACTAAAACTACCAAATCCTGTTTGTCTGCCTCAAATCCATCTCTTTTCATTTGCATCCAGGCCAGGGTTCCGGCATCATTAAACTGGGGTGATACATCGTATCCTTTATTGGCTGCAGTTAAATTTTGCGTTATTCCTGTTTCAATATTGTATTCATACAAATCGGTATTGGTACTGACAGCATATTCAGTTCCTTTTTTCTTCTTGGCAACATATACAATCCGCTTGCTATCCGGATGCCATATAAAATCTTCATCACCTCCAAAAGGTTTAGTGGGTGCATCATAAGGTTCATTGGGCATGATGTCTTTCCCTTCCTGAGATTTTCCGTTTTGAAATGGGGCAAAGAAAACATGACTGTATTTTCCATCTTCCCAAGTGTCCCAGTGTCTGTAATTTAAAGAGGTATAAACCTGAGCTGCTGATTTAGGCAAATCAGGATACAATTCTTTACCTTCTATTTTGTCCATTTTTACTTCATCGCTGTACAAAATATGTTTACCATCCGGTGAAATCCGATCATTGCTGGTAATACTTTCATTGGTAGCCAATTCAACAGGATTCCCACCCGATAAAGGAATCTTGTAACGTTTGCGATTCAGTTTATTATTTACTACATCAGGTGTAGCAACCGTATAAACAATGAATTGCTTATCCTTACTAATACCAACAGGTGAGACTCTCTGAATCTGCCATAGTTTTTCTGGAGTCAATATTTGCTGGGCTTGTAGCTGCTGAATGGTCAATACAAAAAGTCCAACGAAGAATTTCCGCATAATTATTTTTTAATGGTTTTAGGATAATCAAGAACCAGGTGCACAAATGCTTTAACACCTACATCCAGACGCGAATCACTTATCATGAATCCCGGAGTATGATGATCAGGGGCTGATGCAACTGTAGGAAATTTAGGATCCCTGGCACCCAAGAAAAAGAAAAAGGAGGGAGCTTTGGTTCCGAAATAAGAGAAATCTTCTGCTCCTGTTACCCAATTGGTTAATTGCACATTTTCTGAACCCCCTGCTGCTTTCTGAAGGGCAGGTACACTTTGCGCTACCAATGCAGGATCGCTATAAGTTACCAAGGTCTTGGTATCAATCATTACTTCAGCTGTTGTTCCATTTGCTTCAGCAATTTTTTGAGCAATCAGTCTAATTTTTTCGTGAACTACTTTTTGTACCTGACCATCTAAAGTACGTATGGTTCCTTCCATCATAGCTTCTTCAGGAATGATATTAGCTCTTACTCCCGATTGGATTCTACCCACCGAAACTACTATAGGGGCTTGTGTAATGTCAATATTCCTGCTCACAATAGTTTGTAATGCTTGTACAATTTCTGCACTTACTACTATCGGATCAATTGAATTCCAGGGATAAGCTCCATGGCTTTGTTTTCCCTTTACTTTAATCGTAAACCAATCAGAAGATGCCATGGTTGCTCCAGGCTTGTAGTATATTTTTCCAAGGTCATATTTTGAATTGATATGAATTCCAAAAACTGCATCTACTTTTGGATTATCCATCGCGCCTTCCTTTATCATAAGAGCAGCTCCGCCTTCTTCATCTCCGGGAGGGCCTTCTTCAGCAGGCTGGAAAAGAAATACCACTGTACCACTTATTTCATTTTTTATTTTACTCAGTACTTCTGCCGCTCCTAAAAGCATGGCAATATGAGAATCATGTCCGCAGGCATGCATAACAGGAACGGTTGCGCCGTTGTATTCACCTTTGGCTTTGGAGGCAAATGAAAGTTCGTTTCTTTCTTCCACTGGCAGTCCATCCATATCTGCCCTTAAAGCAACTACAGGCCCTGGTTTTCCGCCCTTCAATACACCTACAATTCCTGTCTTTGCCATTTTTCTTGTACTGATACCTAAACGCTGAAGTGTTTCTTCCACTTTTTTACTGGTATTGAATTCACGGTTTCCCAACTCGGGATATTCATGAAAATACCTTCTCCACTCAACCACTTTCGGGTTTACTTCGGTAAAAACAGACTCAAGTTGTAGATTTGATTTTTGTGCGGTTGCAGTTCCGCAAATAAGTAAAGCAAGTACCCATGTTTTTTTCATACAGTCAACGATTAGCTATTGAAGATACGCTATCACTACGAGGAATAAAACTGAACTGTATAAATTATTAAGCACAAAAAAAAACAAAACTGTATTTTTACTAAAACTTATTCTTATGAAAAAAATCCTTTTTGGTATCCTTTGTTTTGCATTCATCTCCATTACTACAGTTCATGCTTCTAGTCTGGGAGAGGGCTATATTATTACAAATGGAACCAGTAAAAATATAGATATGGCTACTTACCATTCAAGCACTCAATCCAATTGGGATGATGCTGTAGTTACGGATGCCATGTCTAATTTCAAAAGCTTATCCCGTGTTGAGAGAAAAGCAAGAGTAAAAGAAGTAAAAAAATACTTAAAAGAATACAAAGCCAATGCTGCCAATGCAACTGGTTCTAATGACAAGGTATTATTGGCCATACTGGCCATTTTGTTACCTCCACTTGCTGTTTATTTACACCAGGGTGCAACCAACAGTACTTTCTGGATCAGCGTGATACTAACCCTTTTGTTTTGGTTACCCGGGGTAATTTTTGCATTGATTACTGTATTGTAACAGAATCCTGCAAATTCTATCTGTGTTCTCCATACACTTGGCGAAGTACATCAGCTATTTCGCCAAGTGTACAATAGGCTTCAACAGCCTCTAATACAAATGGCATAATATTCTGCGTCCCTTCTGCAGCTTGTTTAATATTTTGAAGGCATTGATTTACAAGCTGTGTATCTCTTTTTGCTTTCAATTCTGAAAGTTTGGAAGATTGTAATTGACGTATAGCATCATCAATTTTGAAGCCGGGAACCGGGCTCTCCACATCAACCGTAAATTTGTTTACCCCTACAATAATTTTTTCGCCGCTTTCAATATTTCTTTGATATTCAAAAGCACTTCTGGCAATTTCATCCTGCATGAATCCCTCTTCAATGGCACTTACACTACCACCCAATGCATCTATTTTACTTATAAGTTCCCAGGCCTTCTGTTCTACTTCATTGGTAAGCAACTCAACAAAATAGCTCCCTGCAAGAGGATCCACTGTGTCGGGTGCTCCACTTTCAAAAGCTACTATTTGCTGTGTTCTTAAAGCAATTCTGGCTGCTTCTTCAGTGGGCAGGCTCAAAGCTTCATCATATCCATTGGTATGTAAACTTTGTGTACCCCCCAATACGGCTGCAAGGGTTTGAATCGTTACCCTGCTTATATTATTCAGCGGTTGTTGTGCTGTTAAGGTTGCACCACCAGTTTGGGTATGAAAGCGAAGCATCATGGCTTTTTCATCTGTTGCCCCAAGCTCTTTCATGATGGTTGCCCACATTCTTCTGGCGGCTCTGAACTTGGCTACTTCTTCAAAGAGATTATTGTGTGCATTAAAGAAGAATGAAAGTCTTTTTCCAAAAACATTTATATCCAGCTCCTTGGCAAGTGCAGCCTGTACATAAGCTTTCCCGTTGCTTAAAGTAAATGCTATTTCCTGCACCGCTGTACTGCCTGCTTCACGAATATGGTAACCTGAAATTGAAATGGTATTCCATTTAGGTACCGACTTGCTACACCATTCAAAAATATCGGTGATGATGCGCATAGAGGGTTTGGGCGGATAGATATAAGTACCTCTTGCAGCGTACTCTTTTAAAATATCATTTTGTATGGTACCAGCCACTTTGGTTAAATCGGCTCCTTGCTTCTTGGCCAATGCAATATACATGGCCAACAGAATAAAGCCAGTAGCATTAATGGTCATAGAAGTACTTACTTTCTCTAGTTCAATGCTCTTGAATAACAATTCCATATCGGCAAGACTATCAATAGCAACCCCTACTTTTCCAACTTCACCCTCTGCCAGTGGATGATCGCTGTCGTATCCAATTTGCGTGGGTAAATCAAAAGCCACACTTAATCCCATTACACCCTGGCTCAATAAGTAATGATAACGCTTATTACTTTCTTCTGCCGTGGAGAAACCTGCATATTGACGCATGGTCCAAAGCTTTCCCCTGTACATATCGGGCTGAACACCACGTGTGTAGGGGAATTGACCTGGTTGATTATTTAACCCTGTAAGAGACTGAATATCTTCGGCAGTATAAACAGTTTTAATGTTAATACCACTGTCTGTCTTCTTATTATCTGTCATAGATCAATATTAAAATTATAAGACTTGTTTTGCTTCATAACTCAATGCTTCAGCAACCAATTCATGCAAAGCTGCTGATGGGTTAGCCATAAGATACTGTAATATGGCTTTTTGCAAATCCAGGCCCGATGCCTGTTCAGGCAACTGCTGGGTAAGCTGATTGATAATCTGAAGATTTTTCTCCTTCAGATTTTTCACTGCTTTCCAGGATGATGGCTGAATATACATTTGCTGAGTAACATTAAAATCGAATTCCTCGCGTATCATCCTAGTATATAACGCACATAACTCTCTTGCGGAAATAGCGTCTGCAGAGTTTCTGCTGATCAGGTTGGGAAGGGCGATTCTGTCTGTTAACAAGATCAATCTTTCATAGGCCTGAAGTGGTAGGCTATTGTTTCGTGCGGACTGCTGCTTTTCGTAAATGACCAATCTGCGTTGCAGATATATCAGATATCCAGCCATCGCAGCCACTGAACAAGCCAATAAAACGGTAATCATCATTGAATTATCCATTCCTCACAACTTTCTGCAAAGGTAGGGGTTGAGCAAGGAATTCCTTGTATCGTAAATTCATTCTATACAGGAATCTGACAAATTGGTAATTTTACAAAATAAATGGAGCGTATGGAAACAACAATGAATACCACAATCCCAGTAACACTTACTGAGGGTGCTATTACAGAAATAAAAAGACTCATGAATGAACCCGGCTTTGATCACACTCAGTTTTTAAGAGTAGGTGTGAAAGGAGGGGGCTGCAGCGGTATGACCTATGTTTTAGGTTTTGATCAGAAAGAAAAAGAAGACAATCAGTTTGAAATTGAAGGAATCCCCTGCATCATGAATAAAAGCCATGGGTTGTATTTGTACGGAATGGAAGTAGACTGGCAGGGAGGTTTAAACAGCCGCGGTTTTACATTCAGTAACCCCAATGCAAGCAAGACCTGCGGATGCGGAACTTCATTTGCGGTGTAATCCAATTTTGCAGGTAGCAAATAGCTAAACCTGATAGGCGCATTTAATTCCGAAATTTGATTGAACAACTAATAAAATTGTAAATAAAAAGCCCCGAGTAAAACTCGGGGCTTTTTTATGGATAAGGCTTTTAAGCACTATTTGGCTTTGGATTTTGAACCAAGCGCTCTTCCACCTCCAAAATCTACAAGGATAGGAGCTGCAACAAATACTGAAGAGTATACACCGGTTGCAACACCAATCAACATAGCGAAAGCAAAACCTCTGGTTACTTCACCACCGAAGATAAATAGAATCAGGATGGTTAGGAATACAGTAACAGAAGTCATGATAGTACGACTTAATGTTTCGTTGATAGCTCTGTTGATGATGGTTCCGTTATCTACATTTTTCATTAAGGCACTGTCTTCTCTGATACGGTCATATACAATTACCGTATCGTTCATAGAGAAACCAATTACCGTAAGAATGGCAGCAATAAAGTGCTGATCAATCTCTAATGGGAATGGTACAAAATTCTTCAAATAACTGAATACGATTAAGGTTACAAATACGTCGTGCATCAAAGCTACTATTGAACCCAAAGAATATCTCCAGTCACGGAAACGGATGAAGATGTACATACAGATAACAAAAACAGCCAGTAAGGTTGCCTTGGTAGCACCTGCCTTCAGATCATCAGAAATGGTAGGCAATACAGTCTGAGAACTTTGCTTGTATGTGTTCTCAAAAGTATCAAAGCTGGTTCCTGCAGGTAAATGCTTCTTCAAACCTTCATATAAAGTTCTTTCAACCTCAGCATCCACGTTATTACCTGTTTCTTTAATTTTAAAAGAAGTAGTAATGTTTACCTGATTTTTAACATCAACGGTTTTAATAATCGGAGCTTCCCCGAAAACTGCTTTCAGGTCTTCTCTGATCACTTCAGGATCTACCGCTTTATCAAATTTCACTGTATAACTTCTACCACCGGCAAATTCAACCCCTTCATCAAAACCATTGAAGAATGAACCAACTCCTAAAACAAATATGATTGCAGATAATACATACGCATACTTTCTGTATTCAATGAATTTGAAATTAGTATGGTTGAAAATTACTTTTGAAATTTTGGTAAAGTATTCAAAATGTCTGTTCTTGTTGGTGTACCAGTCAGAAATCAAACGAGAAATCAGGATACCACAGAATAAAGACAAAAGGATACCTATGATTTGTGTAGTTGCAAAACCTAGTACTGGTCCTAATCCAAAGTAAGCCAAAATAATCGCGGTTAATAAGCTGGTGATATGACCATCCAATACCGGAGCTAAAGAACGCTTATATCCTTCATTTACCGCAGAAGAGTAGTTTTTACCCTTTGCAATTTCTTCCTTGATACGTTCAAAAATAATTACGTTGGTATCCACAGCCATACCGATGGTTAATACCAAACCGGCAATACCAGGAGCAGTTAAAGTAAAGCCTAATGCACTCAATACCCCAATGGTGAACAACAAGTTCAAGATCAAAGCGATATTGGCAACCCATCCACCAGTATTAAAGTACAATAACATTAATGCGAAAATCACTAAGAAAGAGATACCGAAAGATAAAGCACCACCTTTGATAGACTCGCTACCTAAAGTTGGCCCTACTGTCTGACTCTGAACAATTTTAGCCGGAGCAGGTAATTTACCGCTCTCTAAAATTTCAGATAAATCCTGTGCTTCTTTAATGGTATAGTTACCGCTGATTTGAGAATTGCCTGTTGTAATAGGATCATTTACATTAGGAGCAGAGTAAACAAAATTATCCAATACAATCGCAAGCGGCTTACCTACATTTCTGGTAGTCATTTTAGCCCAGATATTGGAACCCACTTTGTCCATATTCATTTTAATGGCAATTCTTCCACGCTCATCGTAGTCCTGAGAAGCGCTGGCAATTCTGTCGCCTTCTAATTCTGCCTGCCCATTGTCAAGGGTTTTGATTGCATAAAGCATCAAAATGTCCTTGGCTTTCGGATCATCCAATTCAGCCTTTCCATACATGAAAACAAGGTTGGAAGGGAATTTGGTTTTAACAGATTCCAAAGCAAGGTAATCGTTCAAAGTACCTGTGTCTTTAGACTGAATATATCCTAATGCAGCAGGAAATACAGGACGACCATTCTCCGCCTGATAAGGCTGGGTCATCTGCATCAGACGTAAAATTGGATTCTCGTTAGCTTTTAAGGCAGCAGAGTCAACTTTGGCAGTTGCTTTACCTGCAAGGGAAGAAATGGTTGCTGTTTTAGCAGTGTCAGATTTAACAGTAGTGGCAGCAGCAGTATCTGCTTTTGGAACAGAAAGGGTGGTGCCGTTCAGGTAATCCTGAACTGCTTTATCGGCAGCTACAATCCCAGCCTGAACATCTTTATTCTCCCATGTGTACACTTCAAAAAACTGAAGGTTAGCGGTAGACTGTAAGTAATTTCTTACACGATCCTTATCATTAACGCCAGCCAATTCAATATTGATTCTTCCTTTGGCAGGATCTGGGTTGATATTGTTAGAAGAAACCCCGAAACGATCAATTCTAGTTCTTAAAATTCTATAAGTATTGTTGAATGCTGCTTCTGCTTGTTTGCGAAGGTAGTTTTCAACTTTAGTATTGGAATCTTCGATCTTAATAGCATTCGCACTCTTGGCAGAAAACAATGGGGCTAGTTTTCCATCGGGGCTAACTTTCTTGTATTCCTCTAAAAATAAAGTAATCAAATCAGCACCACTATTGGCTTTTCTATCAACAGCTGCATCCAACGCTTTATTGAAATTAGCATCTTTTGAGTAATTGCTCAAAGACTTAATTAATCCGTCTAAACCCACTTCCATGGTAACACTCATACCACCTTGTAAATCCAATCCCAGCATTAATTCTTTTTCTTTGGCACTACGATAAGTAGTTAAACCAAAAGCCAGCTTGGTGTCTTTGGTGCTGTCGAGCAAACGGAACAATCTTGTTTTTTTCAATTCATCCAAAGAATCAGCATAAGCTGCCTGTAATTCTTTGTTGCCTGGATATTGTTGTTCCGGAGTTGGGAACTTTTTTACCCATTCATTGGCTTTCTTTTCCATTTCAGACTCATGGCTGTTCACGAACCATGTGAATGATAATTGGTAAAGACAAATTAGCGTAAGTGCAATTGCAAAAAAACGCACTAAACCTTTAAGTTGCATATTAGTAACGGTTTACGAAGTTTTATCCTGATTTTTTCAGGTTGGCAAAGATAGGGGAATGAAAGATTAATTCACAGTAACCTCAAAGTAAAGAGGGGTATTAGGGGGAATTGAACCTCTACCAATGCAGGAATAAGCCAAAGAAGAAGGAATAATCAGACGGATTTTGCCTCCTCTTTTAATTAAAGGGATACCTATTCTCCAGCCTTCAATTACCTGATTCAGGCCAAAAGTAGCCGGTGTGGCGTTGGCTTCAAAAGTAACCCCATTCAAAAATTTACCTGTATAAATAGCCGCAACGGTAGAATTGGCATCTAAAGCAGCACCTGATCCTGGTATCATAATCTGGTAAAGTAAGCCACTAGGATGTTCTGTATAAGTAATATTGTTATCGGTGCAGAACTTTACCATTGCGTCTTTTTCATTGGCTACCGGTACAGGCGTGCATCCGGAGTCACCTGTTTTACCACAAGAAATGGCCAATATTGCCATTAAACCCAATACAATCAATTTGCTTCTCATGCTCATGTTTAGTTTTTAAGACGCAGTTCCTTGCTGGTTGGCTGCATCATTGTTCTTAATTTTTCTTTTTTTAGCGGCTATTTCCTGAAAGCGCTGGTCATTCATTTCCCATTTAAATTTTCTATACGCAAAAGCAATAAAAACGGATAAACCCAGAATGGCCATAAAAAGCACAAATGCGCTCATTTTACTGTTGGCTTCCATGGTTGCCCGCTGATACCAGCCTGAAAGAATAACGGTAATTACTAATACCCCAATAGCAAACCCGGAAGACAAGCCTAACATAAAGGCTTTCCGGCTGCTTTTTTCCTTCTCACTGTTTTCTTGCCAAAAGGCAAAAAATGTCTCATCGTCCATTTGCATCCCGCGAATGTAAGCAGGTTCAAGGAATTTTGAGTAGAAGTTCTCTACTTTTCTAGTACTGAAAATCTACCTATTTTGTATTAAAATTATATGCAATGAATTTCAGAAAAATTGCCGCGCCCTATTATCTCTTTGTATTACTGATTCATTGTACTTTTCTATGGCTGGAATGGACTAAGGCATCCAAATTCACAAAGCCTTTACTCATGCCTCTGCTGCTAATTTATTTATACAGCGCCCTAAAAGCCCCATTTCATCAGCAGACGCTGACAACAAAGACTGACCCGGATGGCAATACTTTATCTATCCGGCCCATTCATAAACCTATTGTTATCCTGGCATTTGTTGCCTCCTGGGCAGGAGACTTGTTCTTGATGTTTGAAGGTCAGGGATTCTTTATAGCAGGGATGGTTTCCTTCATGACTGCCCATATCAGTTATTGCTATTTATTTAACCAGATTCAACCTTTTAGGAAAAAAAATGCATTGTATCCTTTTTTACTGGGTGCTTTTGTATTGCATCTTGGAACCGATGTAATGAATATTATAATTGACAATCTGGGTGATTTAATGGTGCCCGTGTACATGTACATGTATGTAATTACCGCTATGGCTGTATTTGCCTTTATGACCATGGCTGTGAAAGATACCGAATACTGGGGCAAATATTTTTTTGCACCCGGGGCAGCATTTTTTGTAATCTCTGATATGATGCTGGCGGTAAATATTTTTGCCTTTAAAGGTCCTTTTCTCGGTGTTTGGGTAATGGCCACTTATGGTTTAGCACAATATTTAATAGCCAAAGGATTCAGAAGTTACCTCCTTAGATCTTAAATACTCACCCCCCCTTGAGAACAGAAGCATCACTAGCTACTTACTTTTAACAATCACATATTGTCCTCTATTTAGTAGTAGGAGGTAGGTCTTTCCGTTGTATTCAGTAGCGGCAGAAAGAATAGAGCAAGGATCTAAAACTGGAGGCAGTTTAAATCCCATTTCCCTGATATTGGCACCATCAAAAACAGCCAATCCTGCACAGGACTCCGGTGCTTTTTCTGTCCCTAACATAATATAGATTTTACCATTGGATGAAACAATCGGGTTGGAACGAAATATTTTTCCAGCACTTAAACCAGAGAGTATTGCATTGTTGTCCAGATTTTTGAGTTTATTACCCTGAAAGCCAATTCCCCAGACATTTCCTTTTACAGCCTTATAAACACTGGCTTCCTTGTTAGAAAATCCAGTATCCTCCTCTACAATAAATTCGTAGGTTTTCCCTTGTGTAAAAGCAGTTCCATTGTAAAAAAATCCAGTAATGATGAATCGGGTTCTGGTTGGGCTAATAATTAACTGTCGTACCTGTGTAAAACTAATATCATTATTATCGGTAGCTACAAGGTAAGTAGGTTGAACCGACAATTCCTCTGTCTTTTTAACCAGTTGATTGTTAACAACTTCCCAGATGGACACATTGGTAGTAATTGATACCAAATGCAGGTTATTCTGATTCACCCATAGAGATACATTTCCCAGAGAAGCTTTATTAATCAAATTGTAATCGGTGTATTCGAGGGTATCCAAATTGGTATAATTCCCATTTTCCCATTTAAAAAGATAATAGGTATGCTCCCAGTCTACTATAGGGATAGTCGTCCTGATGGTTCTTTTTTCCCTGATTCCGTACAAGGAACCATTCCATTCTTTAATGATTACAGGAGCTATATTGTTAACCTGATTTACCATCCATCCTGAAGCCTGCTTAAAAAATAAACTACCTTGAAACTGATTATTGAACGTACTAGAGTTGTTGGTCACCCTATGACCGGATGTAGCAAAAACTATCTCATTGTTATATCCTGCTAAGGAATTGTTATATCCTGCTAAGGAATTGATTTCAAAGGTTTTATCCTGAGGAAAATTTGGAACAATTTCCCAGTTCTCCGCACTATCCTCCATATCCGATTTCGCAGTGTCTTTTTTACAGGATACGAGCTGAGCGCAAATCAGAGCAGTTACTACAAATAATAGCAGTTTTTTTGTTTTAGGATGGCAAAACTTATTTGACATAGCTGATTTTTAATTAAAATTCCTCCCAAATGGGTGCTTGTACAATACGAATTAATCCGTATTTTTAATCATATTTTAAGCACTCCCCAGGAACTTAAAAGCATTTTGATTCAGCATATGAATGGATTATTTAAGCTAGCATTCCTAATGATGGGGCTATTTATCGGCAGTTCAAGCAAGGGGGCTGAATCATGGGATCTGCTGGTAAAAAAAGCAGACAGTTTATCTACCAGCAATTTTTCAAAATGTGTCCAATTTTGCGACAGTATTCTCTCTAATGTCCAATCAACCGATTCCAAGAAAGGGGTATTTACCAGTATCAGAGGGAAAGCACATTATTTTAAAGGGAATTATGACTTAGCGGCAAAAGACTATAATGAAGCAGTTCAAATACTTCAAAAAGGCAATTTTCAAAGAGAACTAGGCTTTGTTTTTATTGATCAGGCAAAACTGTTCAGAAAGATAAAAATGTTTCCGCAAGCTATTGAAACCTATGCCAAGGCTGATAAAATATTCAGAGAGCTTAAAGACGAGAGTACCTTAGCAACTGTACTAAACGAATGGGGGGTTGTATATGAATTTCAAAATGATTTTGACAAGGCTATTGACTTTTATACTCAATCACTTAAAACCAGAATCAAATTCAATGACTCATTAGGAATGGCCTATTCTTACAGTTATATAGCCAGTGCCTCTTTAAATAAAAATGATTTTAAGAAAGCAGAGGAACTAGGAATCCGTTCATTGGAAATATTTGAAAAAATAAAAAATCAGTTCGGAGTTGCTATTCAAAGTTCAGACATAGCCATGATGTATGAAACTAAAAAAGATTTCAAGAAAGCGATTGCCTATTTAAACTTAAGCGACAGTATTGCCAGATCTTTTAATTACAAAGACTTGTTATCGGAGAATTACAGGAGATTATCTGCTATTTATGCCCGTCTTAATGATTACAAAAAAGCATTAGCGCTTTACCAGGAACATATTACTCTAAAAGACAGTCTTTACAATAGCAACACACAAAAAAACATAGCCGATTTATATGTGAAATATGAAACAGCTGAAAAAGACAATCAATTGTTACAACAAGAAAATAAAAATGCAAAACAACAACTTACCATATTGTTAATCGGGTCTTTATTGGCTATCGTTAGCATTTTTACTTATTACTTTTACAGATCTAGAAGATTGAAAGAGGAGAAGTTAAAATTAGAAGCACAAAATACTTTACAGAACGACCGGCTTAGAATTTCAAGAGACTTACATGATAATATCGGTGCCAATTTAACCTATATCAATAATGCAGTTCAAAGCATTCCCAATGAAGATCAACAGGTAAAAAATTTGCAAAGTCTTTTAAATGACACAATAATTGAATTAAGAAGAACCGTTTGGTTGATTAATAAGCCATCGGTAAAACTGGATGAATGGATAGTAAAACTTCGAGAATATTATTTGAAAATCAATGAGGTAAAACTTGGTATTACAATAATTGAGAATGAGGAGAGTATATTAACTTCCAAACAGGCAACCAATTTATTCCGGGTTATTCAGGAGGCTACCAACAACGCAATTAAACATTCAAACACTTCTTTTGTAAAAGTATCTATTCAAACAGAAAATAATAATTTGATTATAGTTATCAGGGATAATGGAAAGGGGTTTGATCAAAACAAGGTCAGCAACGGATTTGGCCTTGCGAATATGAGGCAGAATATACAGGAAATAGGGGGGGAGTTTATCATTGAATCCGAATCAGGAATGGGTACTATAATAACGGTAAAATTCTCCTTATAATTGGCCCCATATCAAATAAATACGAATAAATCCGTATCGGAAATCTTAATTTAATAAGGGTATTTTGTAAACAAGAGCATTCTTATGGAAAAAATAACCGTTTCAATTGCAGAAGACAATCCTTTTGAATTAAAATTAATGCAGAATAAGTTAGCTGGTTTCCCCGAATTAGAGCTGGCTTTTATAGCAACCAATGGAGAGGATTTTATTGATAAATATTCCTGTCAGCCAACAGATATTATTTTGATGGACATAGAAATGCCTTTAATGGATGGAATCAAAGCAACTGCATTAATAAAAAGTCAGTATCCGGAAGCCAGAATTCTTATCATAACGACATTTGACGACGATGAAAAAATATTTAAAGCCATCCTAGCTGGAGCTTCTGGTTACTTATTAAAAGACGAACAAGCCAATATCATACATCAATCCATCAAAAACATCTTAGAGGGCGGTGCAGCAATGTCGGCAGGAATTGCCTTAAAAGCACTATATCATATTAAGGAGACCTATAAGTCACCGGAGGAAATGGCCCCCAATCTATTAACCAAAAGAGAATTGGAATTGCTGAAAGCAGTTAAAGACGGCTATGTTTATAAACAAATTGCAGATATGTATTTTATCAGTGAAGGAACTGTAAGGAAGCATATTGACAATATTTATAAAAAAATGCAGGTCAATAACAAGATGAGCGCTGTAAAAATGGCAACTGATAATCGATGGATATAAAAAAAAGTCCCGGATTAAAACCGGGACTTTTTTATTGTAGAATTCAAAATATTAATAACCCATTCCGCCCATATCAGGAGCACCACCGTGCGCATGAGGAGCTTCAGGCTTTGGTTTATCTGCAATTACACACTCTGTAGTTAACAACATCGCAGCAATTGATGCAGCATTTTCCAATGCAACACGAGATACTTTGGTAGGATCAATTACACCAGCTTTGAAAAGGTTCTCATATACTTCAGTACGAGCGTTGAATCCAAAATCTGCTTTTCCTTCTTTGATTTTCTGAACCACAATAGATCCTTCGATACCACTGTTTACCACAATTTGGCGTAATGGTTCTTCAATGGCTCTTTTCACAATCTGGATACCAGTAGCTTCGTCTTCATTGGCGCCTTTTAATTTCTCAAGGCTTTCTACTGCACGGATATAAGCAACACCACCACCAGGAACAATACCTTCTTCCACAGCAGCTCTGGTTGCATGTAAAGCATCGTCTACGCGATCTTTCTTTTCCTTCATTTCTACTTCAGTTGCAGCACCAACATATAATACAGCAACACCACCGCTTAATTTAGCTAAACGCTCCTGTAATTTTTCACGGTCGTAATCAGAAGTTGTATTTTCAATCTGAGCCTTAATCTGATTTACTCTAGCAGCGATATCTGCTTTTTTACCTTTACCTCCAACAACAATGGTGTTGTCTTTGTCAATGGTAATAGAAGCTGCTTGACCCAAGTATGTTAGATCTGCATTCTCCAATTTAAAGCCTTGTTCTTCGCTGATTACAGTACCTGCTGTTAAAGTAGCAATATCAGTTAACATTTCTTTTCTGCGGTCACCGAAACCTGGCGCTTTAACAGCAGCCACTTTAATGGTACCACGTAATTTGTTAACTACTAATGTAGCCAATGCTTCACCTTCTAGGTCTTCAGCAATGATAACCAATGGACGACCTGTTTGTGCTACTTTCTCTAAAATATGAAGGATATCCTTCATTGCACTGATTTTCTTGTCGTAAATCAGGATATATGGATTCTGCATTTCTGCTTCCATTTTCTCGCTGTTGGTTACAAAGTAAGGAGAGATATAACCACGATCGAACTGCATACCTTCTACAACGTCCACAGTTGTATCGGTACCTTTAGCTTCTTCAACAGTAATAACGCCTTCTTTACCAACTTTAGCCATTGCTGTAGCAATCAACTTACCAATTTCATTATCGCTGTTTGCAGAAATTGTAGCGACTTGCTCGATTTTTTTAGTATCGTTTCCAACAGTCTGAGATTGTGCTCTTAAGCTATCAACCACTTTAGCAACTGCTTTATCAATACCACGCTTTAAATCCATTGGATTCGCGCCAGCAGCTACGTTCTTTAAACCTTCGCTGATGATAGCTTGCGCCAATACAGTTGCAGTAGTAGTACCATCTCCTGCAATATCTGCAGTTTTAGAAGCTACTTCTTTAACCATTTGAGCACCCATGTTCTCAATAGCGTCTTCTAATTCAATTTCTTTAGCAACTGAAACACCATCCTTTGTTACAGAAGGTGCACCAAATTTCTTTTCGATAACTACGTTACGACCTTTAGGTCCTAAGGTAACTTTTACAGCGTTGGCCAAAGTATCAACGCCTTTTTTCATTTTATTTCTAGCTTCGATATCAAAATAAATTTGCTTAGCCATATTTGTGATTTGTTTTTTTAAGAATGTTTAGAATTAAAGAATAGCCAAAAGATCACTTTCTCTCATGATTAGTAAATCCTGTCCTTCAATTTGAACTTCTGTACCAGCATACTTACCATAAAGTACAGTATCACCTACTTTTACGGTCATAGGCTCATCCGCTTTACCTTTTCCGGCAGCAACGATTACACCACGTTGTGGTTTTTCTTTTGCAGTATCAGGGATAATGATTCCACCAGCTGTTTTTTCTTCAGCAGCAGCAGGCTTTACAAGAACTCTGTCGTGCAGAGGAGTAACGTTGATTTTCTTAGCCATACGTTATAAATTTTGGTTAGTTGTTTAAAATTTACTCTGTATAAGCCATAATTATGCCATTCCCTGAAACAAGCCAATTTTTCAGTCTGGCTTGTGGATTCCTGAAAATCAAATCAATTGTTGTCAGAAACCATCTAAAATAGTCTGAATTGGAAGTGCCAATATGCCAAAATTGCACTTTGTTGCTTTTATGCAGGCAGGATAGGCAAAATAGCTTAGCTTTGCAGCGTTTTAAAAGCTCTTATTGAATGATCAGTAGAAGAAATATCCGCGTTAAAGTGATGCAATTGCTCTATATGATGGAAGCCGCGGATGCCAATAATTCGTTTAAAAATCCCGTACAAACATTAGAAAAACAAATGGACAAAAGCCGGGAGCTTTTTGTTTATTTGGTGTATTTTATTGCAGAAGTTGCCAGATATGCAGAAGTTAGTGCTCAAAAAAGGGCTTCAAAAAATTTACCCAGCCAGGCAGACTTGAACGTAAATATTAAGATAGCCGGAAATGATTTTATCTGGAATCTCCTTGAAAATAAGGGCTATCAGATTTGTTTGGAACAGGATTATCCGGAAAAGATTTTAGATAAAACCCTGGTTGCACAGATTTTCCAGCAATTAACTGCTCACCCCGTTTATGCTGCCTATATAAGCGAAGAAAGCAGGGAAAAATCAAAAGAAAGGGAAATTATCAAAATCATTTTTAGTGAGTTGATGTTGCCGAATGATTCATTTATCTCTCACATAGAAGAATATTTTAATAACTGGGATGATGACGCTGAAATGATGGAGCAGCTGGTATTGACTTTTATTCAGAAACCCAAATCAATCAAGTTCAATGAAATCATGAGTCCGGATAAATGGGAATTTGCAAGAACACTCCTGAAAACAGCCATTGAGAAAAAAGAATATTGCGCAGAGCTGATTAAGCCAAAATTGAAAAACTGGGATGCTGAAAGAATTGCCCAGTTAGACATGGTGTTGATGCGCATGGGCTTATGTGAATTATTGTATTTTGAAACCATTCCAACCAAAGTAACCATCAACGAATACATTGACCTGGCCAAGGAATACAGTACCCCACAAAGTGGTCAGTTTGTGAACGGTATTCTGGATAATATTCACAAAGAATTAGTAGCTGAAGGTAAAATCCAGAAAATTAGTTTCAAGTAATTCCTTTTATTTGCAAATCATTTAAACAGTTATTCTATGTTATTAAACGCGTTAACCCTTTTAGCAGCCGACCCAAAACAGGGTGGTACAGTGCAATTGATTATGATGGGTGCCATCATTCTTGTTTTCTGGTTATTCATGATTAGACCACAGGCTAAAAAAGCAAAAGAGCAAAAGAAATTTATTGATAATCTTCAGAAAGGTGATAAAATTGTAACCATCGCAGGTATTCACGGAGTGGTTAATAAAATCAACGAAGACGGTACTTTACAATTGGAAGTTACTCCAGGGAGTTACCTTAAGATTGAAAAATCTGCCTTGAGCATGGAGTGGACTGCTGCTATTAACAAAGCAACCACAGAAGATAAAAAATAATAATGCCTTATTAGGAGAACCCATACAGGTTAAACCTTAATTTTAAGTCCTGCAATTCAGTTGTAGGACTTTTTTATGCTCAGTATAGGATTAACAGGTGGAATTGGAAGTGGTAAATCGGTGGCGGCTAAAATTTTTGCCGGTCTGGGTATACCTGTATTAGATGCGGATGCCCTGGCTAAAAGAATAATGTTGGAAGACCCAAGTGTAAAAGCCAAGATCATAAAATCATTTGGAGAATCGGCCTATTTGAATTATACAATCAACAGGGCTTACATTGCAGATATTGTTTTTAAAGATCCCTTTCAATTACAGGTATTAAATTCAATCGTACATCCTGCAACCATAGCTGCAGGAATTGAATGGGCTAAAAAACAGCATTCACCTTATACCATTAAAGAAGCTGCCTTGTTTTTTGAATCGGGTTCGGCTGAAGGAATGGACAAAATTATTGGCGTTTATGCACCGGATGCCCTTCGAATTCAACGGGTAATGCATAGAGACAAAATTAGCAGAGAGGAAGTGTTGAATAGAATGAACCATCAAATTAGTCAGTCGGTTAAAATGAAATTATGTGACTATGTTATAACCAATGACGAGCAAACACTTTTGATTCCTCAGATACTACAAATACACGAGGAACTTTCCCGATAACATTATTTTTCTTTCTCAATTAAATAACACCATCTCTTCAGCTTTCCTTCAAAATCAAATGGGGTAGTAGCTTTGGTGATGTCTTTAATAAAAGATGAATGAATCAATTCCCTTTCTAATTGAAATCGCACAAAATTGGTACTAAAATACAATTGTCCACCAGGAGATAAAGCAAATAAAACATCATTAATTAATTCAGCATGGTCTCTTTGAATATCCAGAATATCTTTCATCCGCTTACTATTGCTGAAAGTAGGAGGATCCATTATTACTAAATCAAAACTATTAGGTTTCAAGGTTTTGAGATATTGCTTTACATCGGCATGTATAAATGGGTAGGCAGTCTTATTTTTAAACAGATTGATGATCATATTGTCTTCTGCCCAAGAAAGATAGGTTTTGGATAGGTCAACAGAAGTAACATTTGAAGCTCCACCTGCTGCAGCATACACAGAAAAAGATCCTGTATAGCAAAACAGATTCAATACTCTTTTGCCTGCACAACTGCTTCTGACCATTTTTCGAGTAATACGATGATCCAGAAAAAGTCCGGTATCCAGATAGTCTTTCAGGTTTACCAAGAACTTTAACCCATCTTCTAATACAGTATGGTATTCTTTTTCCTCATTTATTTTTTCGTATTGCTCGTCTTTATGACTCATTCGTTTCCGAAGCTTAAAATGCATACGATCTTCGGGAATACCAATAACAGTTGAAATCATTTGTCTGCACTCTTGCATCCAGGCTTCATGCTCTTCGTCTTCCATCCCATGTCTTCTTAAATATTCCGCTATATACAACTGATCTTCGTATAATTCAATGCTGAAGGGAAATTCGGGTAGGTCATGATCATACACGCGATAACAAGAAACCAGCTGCCTTCTTGCCAGCTTACTCTTGTGTTTAAAAACCTTGGTAAGCCTGTTGACAAACATCTCGGCTTTAATTGGATCCATCTTGCCTAAATATTAGGATAGTTTACTAAGCGCCTCTGCAATTCTACCCCAAGCTTTCTCTATATTTTCCATGCTATTGGCAAAAGAAAAACGAACGCATTGGGGTTCTCCGAATGCATCGCCCATCACAGAACTCACATGTGCAGTATTCAATAAATACATGCTCAAATCAGCCGCATTTGAAATGGTTTCTGTTCCATTAGACTTTCCGTAATAGTAACTCACATCAGGAAAGACATAAAAAGCCCCTTCGGGTGCAAAACAGGTAAACCCTGGAATTGCATTCACCAGTTCCAATGTTTTAGTTCTTCTTTGCGTGAACTCTGCAGTCATATCCAATGAAGGTTGCAAGTTTCCTGTTAAAGCAGCTACTGCAGCTTTTTGTGTAATAGAACAGGTTCCGCTTGTGAACTGCCCTTGCAATTTTTCAAATGCTTTTGCAATAGGAGCAGCAGAAGCCGTATATCCCAATCTCCAACCAGTCATGGCAAAGCCCTTACTCAATCCATTAATAACTACCACTCGGTCTTTGATGCTATCAAACTGTGCAATACTTTCGTGCTTGCCAACAAAATTGATATACTCATAAATTTCATCAGACAGAATTGTAATCTGCGGATGCTTTTCAAATACAGCTACCAAAGCAGCCAACTCTTCTTTACTATATACTGCACCGGAAGGATTGCACGGAGAAGAAAACATAAAGACTTTTGTTTTCGGTGTGATGGCAGCTGCCACTTCTTCAGGTGTTGCTTTGAATTTATTGGATACGCTGGTTCTAATTTCCACTACTTTCCCTCTGGCAATTTTTACCAACTCGGAATAAGTTACCCAGTAGGGGGTGGGAATAATTACCTCATCTTCTTCATCAACAAGTGCAAGTATAGCATTGGCTAGACTTTGTTTTGCACCTGTTGAAACAACTATCTGTTCTGGTGTGTAAGAAAGATTATTATCTCTTTTTAGCTTAGTACAAACTGCTTCGCGCAAATCTAAAAATCCAGGCACCGGGGTATAATGACTCCAGTTATCATTAATGGCTTTTATAGCAGCATCCTTAATATGTTGGGGTGTATCAAAATCGGGTTCACCTAAACTCAAATCAATTACATCAATACCTTTTGCGCGTAACTCACGGCCTAATTTGGCCATTTTTAAGGTTTCAGGTTCACTAAAACGATTCAATAAAGAAGACAATTCCATTCATAAAAGTTTAAGCCAACAATTTACTTAATTATTGGCAATTTCCCTTTTCGCATTAACTCATGGTTGTAAACAGCTATTCCCAGATCACGCATAAATGGAAAGCCAAGGGAATCATAATCGTATTTGTCGTCATTGAAAACTCCATCAGTATTACAGGAAATAACGGCACTCAGCATGAATTCAACCTGATTCATTTCGTCTACTATATAAGCTACATCCAATAAAAAACCGTAAGCATCACCCACTTTATTATACATTTTCACCTGTGGAAAAAGGGTCTTTCGCTCGGAACCCTGTAATAAAAATTTGCAGTAGGTATCGTAATAATAACTGGTATCGTAGGCTGGTGAATCAGATTCACCAGGATAAATCTGCATGTACTTTTTCACAAAAGCATAATCTTTTTCAGTAAGTCTGAAACGATTCTTCTTTTTTGTGCGTTCCGGAAAAATGACAGATTGAAGCATATGATGAAGGTCTTGCAGATATACCCTGTTCTTGTTTAAAAAAGAAAAAGGTGATTCAACCAGTTTGCCTCCTTTCATATAACCCTTGCCCAATTCAAATGGTGTTGCAGCAAATTGCCCCTTGCTTATCTGTGCGGGTTGTTCATATATAAGATTACCGGATGTATCGTAAAATTTAACCGGGTTGGTTCTGAGTTGCTGCTCCAGCGTCTTGTTCACCTGAAGACGATGTCGGATAATGGCATCTGGATATCCTTTTGTCTTTAGTTTCTGTTGAATATAATCAGGCCCCAGGAATTCGTACAACCGGTTGAATGCATCATTGTCGCTAACCAGAAAAATTTGCTTAATATAGTTGGCTATTGTGGGTATGCCATCCATGGCATTGGGCTGATTATAAACAACATCCTGCGCTTCAGAAGCGCTGTCTGTGATCATGATGCTATTCATGGTTAAACCCGGAATAGCCAGCTCATTAATTTTTTCAAGCGCCAGAAAGGCAATTGGCATTTTAACCGTACTGGCTGGATAAAAATATTCCTGCTTATTTAACCGATAACTGAATTCTCTAAAAGTGGGTTTATTCTCTTTATTTCTGTTAATCTGTGTGTACACAATCTGAACCCGAAAGCTATCCGGACTATTATTAATTCGCCTGAAGAATTCAGGATGTTTTTGCAGAATTTGATGAAGAGGATTATCGGCATCAAAGTTTTGCGCAAACGAAGTGGTATTCAAGCAAGAAATAACAAGCAGAATTAACAAAAAGAGATGCTTCATTTATCAAACTTAATGAAATTTGATAATTAACTTTACAACATGCCACATGAAGCCATTTCTGTATTCGACATGTTTAAAATAGGGGTTGGGCCATCCAGTTCACACACATTAGGTCCCTGGAGAGCTGCTTTACGTTGTTTGGATACCGTAAATGAAAAATCACATTTGGAAAAGGTGAAATCCGTTACTGTTCTGCTATATGGCTCTTTGGCAAAAACAGGAAAGGGACACGGAACCGATATAGCCGTTTTGATGGGATTGATTGCTGCCGATCCGGTTACTGTTGATGTGAACAGCATTCATGCTACTATAGAAAAAATCAAATCTGAACACCAGCTTATGCTGGGTGGCAATTACAGCATTCCCTTTTCGTATAATGACAATCTTTTGTTTCTAACAAATGAATCCTTACCCTATCACCCTAATGGATTGAGCTTTTTAATTGAGTTCAATGATGGTGAGGAAATCAGCGAAACCTATTATTCCATCGGAGGTGGATTTGTGGTAAAAGAAGGTGAAGAAGCTGGAGGCGGAAAATCAACCGTTGAGCTACCTTTCCCTACCAATAATGCAGCAGATATATTGCACTGGTGCAGAAAAACTGGAATGTCCATACACGAAATGGTGTTGGAAAATGAACATGCATGGAGAACCGAAAGCCAAACAAAAAATGGAGTATTACAGATTTGGCATACGATGCGGGACTGTATTTACAGAGGTTGTCATACCAAAGGAGAACTTCCGGGTGGATTACAGGTAAGAAGAAGAGCTTTTGAACTGAACAAAAAATTAATGAAAGGGCATCCGTATCAGTCATTTGATGAGTGGCTAAAAGCCATACAGGATGGAGGACAGTCTTTCAATTATATATTGGATTGGGTAAGTTGTTTTGCCCTAGCAGTGAATGAAGAAAATGCTTCATTTGGCAGAGTGGTTACAGCGCCTACCAATGGAGCAGCAGGAGTGATTCCTGCAGTATTGTTGTATTATATTGCCTTTTGTGATGGAAATAAGGAAGAGAAAATTGTACAGTTTTTGTTAACTGCCTCTGAAATTGGATCCATCTTTAAAAAAGGAGCAACCATATCAGCGGCGATGGGCGGATGTCAGGCGGAAATAGGCGTTTCTTCTGCCATGGCAGCTGGGGCTTTAACAGAATGTATGGGCGGAACCCAGCAGCAGGCATTGATGGCAGCAGAGATTGCCATGGAACATCACCTAGGACTAACCTGTGATCCCATAGGAGGATTGGTACAGATTCCCTGCATTGAACGTAATACGATGGGGGCTATTAAAGCGATTACGGCTTCACAACTAGCTTTACAAAGTACACCTGATTTTGCATTGGTAAGTTTAGATAAAGTAATTGCTACCATGTGGAATACTGCATTAGACATGAACAGTAAATACAAAGAAACTGCTGATGGAGGATTGGCCATCCAGGTACCACTTGGCCTTAGTGAATGCTAGCCCTTTTACAAATACATAAATAATATTTATGCTTACTATCAAATAGATAAATAAAATCTATTCATGTAAACCCCCCAAATTTGCTCCGTAAAAATCATTTGTATGAAAACAATTACGGTAGCAAAGGGGGATGGCATTGGCCCTGAAATAATGGATGCCACTCTATCAATCATTCTTGCAGCAGGGGCAGCATTAAAAATTGAGGAAATTGAAGTAGGAGAAAAAGTATATCTAGCAGGCAATTCAGCTGGCATTTCGGCTGATTCCTGGGATATCATCCGAAAAAATAAAATATTCCTTAAAGCACCCATTACCACACCACAGGGAGGAGGGTACAAAAGCTTAAACGTAACTACAAGAAAATTTCTAGGTCTATATTCAAATGTAAGACCTTGCAGAAGCTTACACCCATTCATTAGCACCAAACATCCAGTAATGGATATCGTAATCATCAGGGAAAATGAAGAAGACCTTTACGCTGGCATAGAGCATCAGCAAACAGATGAAGTGGTTCAGTGTTTAAAACTAATCAGCAAACCTGGTTGTGAAAAGATTGTCCGTTTTGCATTTGAATATGCCAAACAACAGAATCGAAAAAAAGTAACCTGTTTTACTAAAGACAATATTATGAAGCAAACCGATGGTTTGTTTCACAAAGTATTTGATGAAATTGCAAGTGAATATCCAGAGATTGAAAACGAACATTGGATCATCGACATCGGTGCAGCAAAAATGGCAGATACACCGGAAGCATTTGATGTGATTGTTATGCCCAATTTATACGGAGATGTACTTAGTGATGTAGCTGCGCAAATTACCGGATCAGTTGGACTTGCCGGTTCAGCTAATATTGGAGAAGCATGTGCCATGTTCGAGGCTATTCATGGTTCAGCACCCAGAAGAGCTGGTCAAGATGTTGCCAATCCTTCCGGTTTATTGCAGGGTGCTATTATGATGCTTAACCATATAGGTCAAACCGCAGTTGCAGAAAAAGTTCAAAATGCATGGTTAAAAACACTGGAAGATGGTATTCATACCTATGATATTTATAAAGAGGGAATCAGCAAACAGAAAGTAGGAACAAAAGCATTTGCTGAAGCAGTAATTGCCAATCTCGGGAAAATACCATCCATTCTTAAACCTGTTAGCTATGCCAATAGCGCCGCACTTTCATTACCCAAATACAAAAGAAAATCGCCTGCGGTAAAAACACTCGAAGGTGTGGATTTATTTGTTCACTGGAATGGTCATGATGCCAATGAACTGGCAAAACTGCTGAACAACACATTTAACGATGGCATTCAACTTAGCATGATAACCAATAGAGGAATTAAAGTATGGCCAGATGGTTTTCAGGAAACATTTTGTACAGATCATTGGAGATGCAGATTTAAACCAAAGGTAGATGTACAGATGTCAAAAACAGCAATTCCTGCATTATTAATGGCCGCAAATGAAAACGGAATTGATGTGATAAAAACAGAGAACCTCTATGCTTTTGACGGAAAACAAGCTTACTCATTGGGGCAAGGGCAATAGTGACCACTCATTCGAAATATAAACTAGTTTAAACCTCTATTATGAAAATTAACTTAATACAAGGTCAATTCAGTGCTGCAGAAGCTGCAGCACTGATTGAACAAATGATTCAAATTAAAATTTCCTTTCACGAGAAAAAAATCAGTTTGTTATCTTCAGAAGAGGAGATAAAATTCAGGGAAACAAAAATCAAACGACTTCAGGAAGATTTGGCTAGCTTCAGAAAGCAAATTGTTCAAGCAAATGAAACTTATCATTTGGAAGCTATTTGTACTTTTGAAAAACAATAAAAACATGAAAGTTAATCCCAGTTCTATTCGGCCTTTTTTAGGTGCACAAGATTTTAACCTTAGCCGTGCATTCTATACAGCAATGGGGTTTACCGAAAATATAATTAATGAAAAACTAAGCGTTTTTAATTTAAAAGGGATATCTTTTTATTTACAAAATGCCTACGTAAAAGATTGGGTTGACAATACCATGGTATTTGTTGAAATAGAGAATGTTGGAGAATTTTGGGAATACCTGCAAACATTAAAACTCACTGACAATTTTTCAGATGTCAGACTTATTGCTCCCAAATCCTTTGACTGGGGTACAGAATGCTTCGTTCATGATCCTTCGGGGATACTTTGGCACTTTGGAAGCTTTAATAAATAATTCAACTAATTTAATGTCTCTAAAATAGCATCACTGTAATCCTTGATTTCGTTGTATAAAGTACCACGCTCAACTGGCTGACGTTTCACTTGCTTGATTAGAGTAACCAAATCGGCAGTACTCATAGTAGGTGATTGTTCTTCACTGCCCGCCATTGAGTAAATTTTTGTGGTGTCGTCAATAGTACCATCAATATCATTTACTCCAAATGATAAAGTTAGCTGAGCATTTTTTCTTCCGAGCATGGGCCAGTAGGCTTTCAAATGGGGGAAATTATCAAGGTACAATCTAGAGACAGCGTACATTTTCATATCTTCTACAATGGTACTTTCAGCCACATGTTGCATATCGTTGTCTTTGTTGCGGAACTTAAGCGGAATAAATGTATTGAAGCCTCCAGTTTCATCCTGCAATCTGCGTAAACGATCCATATGATCAATCCTGTGCCAGTAAGATTCAATATGTCCGTACAACAAAGTTGCATTGCTATGCATGCCTAATTCATGAGCCGCCTTATGTATCGCCAGCCATCCGTCTGCATCCACTTTATCCGCACAGATTTTGGTTCGGATATCGGGATGAAAAATTTCAGCACCTCCTCCAGGCAATGAATCCAGCCCAGCTTCATGCGCCAGTCTCATTCCTTCCTCTACGGAAACTTTGGCTTTACGGAACATATAATCCAGCTCTACAGGTGTGAAAGCTTTGATATGTAAATCGGGCCTGTGCGCTTTGATGCTTCTTAATAATTCAAGGAAAAAATCCATGTTCATCTTTGGGTGAACCCCTCCCACAATATGTACTTCTGTAACAGGTTTGCCATCGTAACTTTTTACAATGTGCATCATTTGATCAATGCTCAGTTCCCAACCTTCCTCTCTGTGCGCGTATAACTTTGAATAAGAACAAAAAGCACAAGAAAAAACACAAACATTGGTTGGTTCAATATGAAAGTTCCTATTGAAATAGGTTTTGTTACCGTGTTTGCATTCTCTGACCCAGTTGGCCAGCGTACCTACATAAGAAAGAGAAGCTTTCTCAAATAAGGCTACGCCATCGTCAAAAGAAATGCGCTCTTTATTTAATATTTTATATCCAATGGATTGTAACTGTTGGTCTTTTTCGGCGTCTACCAAAACGTTCACTGCGGCTGTGTTCATGTCTCCCAGATTTTGTGCAAAATTACACCTTTAAAACATCAGAATGCCTGCAATTGTTGCAGACAAATAGGAGGCAAGTGTTCCGCACAATAATGCCCTTAATCCTAGTTTAGCCAAATCCGCTCTTCTGGTTGGTGCCAATTCCCCGATTCCGCCAATTTGCATTCCCACACTACTGAAATTGGCAAAACCACAAATGGCAATACTTACAATTAATAAACCTTTTTCTGAAACAATCGGGATGGTTTTGGATGTTAAATTATTAAAAGCCACAAATTCATTGATGGTTAATTTCTGACCCAATAAAGAAGCTGCATTGGCCACATCCACTTGTGGAAC
>VFQO010010894.1_pt1 | contig 32159 bp, 27 predicted proteins | sample 3512331 | NCBI WGS metagenome assembly VFQO01 (sample SAMN10412371, study PRJNA504923) | tailings metagenome | isolation source: Replicate 3 from Balatoc abandoned mine | place: Philippines: Itogon, Benguet | collected 2017-08-28 | reverse complement strand
CGCAAGCCACGGATCGGTGCCTGTGCCGCACGGCGCTCGACCTGCGTCACCGCATCGGGGGCAGTGAAATCAATCCAGCCCACCACGCCAAGCACGCTCGGCGTTGTCGCGGCGATCTCAAGCATGAAGTCGGTTTCGCGGGCGGTTGCATCGGCCTGAACCAGCACCGTGCCGGTGACTCCCGCGGCAGCACAGAGCGGCGCCATGTCATTGGGCCGGAAATCGCGGCTGATCGCGGCATGATGCGGCTGCATCCAGGCATAGTCGCTGCGGCCGAGTTGCCAGTAATGCTGATGGGCGTCAATACGCGCTGTCATGTTGGCACAGGGGCAGTTGCAGGCAGCAACCCTTCCGCTTTCAGCTCGGCCCAGAAATCGACCGGAATGACCTGCTCGAACAGCACGAGATTGGCTTCGATTTCAGCCTCGCTGCGCGCGCCGGGGACCACGGAAACAACGGCAGCGTGGAAAGACGGGAATTGCAGCGCCGCGGCCGCAAGCTGTACGTCATACCTGCGGCAGATCGCCTCCAGCCGCGCCGTTCGTACAAGGATTTCAGCTGGCGCGGGGCGGTAATCGTAACGCGCATTCGTCACCGCACCGGTCGCCAGAATGCCGGAATTGAACGCGCCCCCGATGATCACGCCGACGCCGCGGCGCGCACAGTCGGGCAGAAAGCTCTCAAGCGACGACTGGTCAAGCAGCGAATAGCGACCAGCGAGCAGAAAACAGTCCGGGTCGGCATCGCCGAGCGCGCGAGAACAGACCTGCCATTCATTCACGCCAAAACCAATCGCACCGACCACGCCCTGCTCGCGCAGTTCGGCCAGCGCCGGATAGGCCCCTGTCATCGCCTCGGCATAACGCTCGTCCAACGCATCGCCATGGCAGGCAGTATCGAGGTCATGGATATACACAATATCGATCCGATCCGCGCCCAGCCTTTCAAGGCTGGCTTCCAGCGAGCGTAAAGCTCCGTCGCGGCTGTAGTCGCAGCGCCGGCGGGTGCCATCAAGATCGACATAGGGACCATCCTGCCGAATGCCGGCATTCGGCTCCAGCAACCATCCCACCTTACTCGACAATACGTAGTCCTGCCGATTCCGTCCGGCCAGGGCAACACCCATGCGCCGCTCGCTCAGGCCACTGCCATAAAGGGGCGCCGTATCGAAATAGCGGATGCCGCCATCCCAGGCGGCATTGACTGTGGCTGCGGCCTCTTCCTCATTCACCGGAGTGTAAAGATTGCCAAGCGGCGCACCGCCGAGGCCCAGTGCGCTGAGCGTGAGATTGCCGCGCCCGAGGATACGGCGACGGGCAGCGCGGGCGGCGGTTTGCAGATCAGGCGACATAGCCCGGCCCAGCTAGGGCGATCACACCCTTGCGCAGGATGACATTGGCATAGGGCCGTGCATCAGACGTCGAGACAATGGCAAAGGCCTGCGCTGCGCGTTCGTAGAAGGCATTGCGCTCGATCTGCTCGATCCTGCCGAAGCCGGCAAGCGCAGCAGAAAGATCCGCCAGCGCCGGTGCATTCTGGTCCTCAGGCCTGGCGGCCTGCATCAATGCCAGGGGTGCCGCACCGAACTCATCCAGCGGCAGCAGCGAAAGCACCGCACCAGCGAGACGGGTCGTGCTTACGGACGTCGTCTGCACCAGCCGGCGCGCCAGTTTGGCTGCCGGAAAATTCGCATCGGCGATCACCAACTCGTCGCCATGCCCCATACTGGCCAGCGCATGCAGCAGGTCGGGGGACAGCTGGGCAGAAATTCCGATCAACATCAGTTGTCTGCTTTCATCATCGAGAAAATCCCGGGCCGCCTGTCGCGGCCCGGGTTGGAACGCATTACTCAGCTGCCCTTCTTGATGTTCCAGTAGACCGGGATGGCGGCCTTCGGAATGTCGGTCAGGCTGGTGGAAACGCCACGTACCAGATGCAGCTGGCCCAGCGGCACGTAGGGCACCACATCATTGGCACGCAGCTGCAGTTGCTTGGCGATATCCTGCCGCTTGGCCAGATCGGGCGTCACGGCGAATTCGGCGCGCAGCTTTTCGATCTGCTCGTCGCAGGGCCAGCCGAACCAGGCTGCATCGCAATTCGACCGTAGGCCAAGATGGCCTAGCGGATCCATCATGTCGGCACCGGTCGGCGCCGAGATGAACAGCGACCAGCCACCCTCATTGTTCGGCTTCTTGCTGGTGCGGCGCGCAGTGAGCGTGCCCCAGTCCATCGACTGCGGCTCGACCTTGAGCCCGATCTCGCGCATCAGCTGTTCCGCCACCGAGGAGAAGGTGTTGGTGATGCCCGCTTCGGTACCATGCAGCACGACAACCGGCGTGCCATCATAGCCCGACTCTTTGATCAACTGCTTCGCCTTGGCCAAATCCTGCTTTACCCAGCCGGCATCCGTATAATACGGCGACGAGCACATGAAGTAGGACGGGCAATCCTTGTAGAGCGCCGGAATGTCCACATAGGCACGCATGAAGACATTCTGATCCACCATGTAGCGGATCGCCTGGCGGATCTTCGGATTGTTGAACGGCGGCTGGATGCTGTTCATGCGGAACACCACCTGCACACCGAGTGAGTCCTGCGGCGCCACCTTCACCTTACGGTTCTTCGACAGCAGGGTGAGCATATCCGGCGGCACTTCCTCGAAGATGTCGATTTCGCCGGCCTGCAGCGCGTTCAGCGCGGTCTGCGCATCCGGCATATAGAGCCATTCGACGCGGTCGACATTCGCCTGCTTGGCACCGGCCATGCCAGACGCCGCATCGCTGCGCGGCTTGTAATCCGGGTTTTTCACATACACGACCTTCGAACCCGGCACCCATTCATCCTTCTTCATGATGAAGGGGCCGGAACCGACCGGATCGGTCAGCGATTCCGTGGCCGGCAGCTTGGCGATACGTTCTGGCATGATGAACGGTACGCCGGAGCTGGGCTTGCCCAGCGCGTCCAGCACGAGGCCCCATTTCTGCTTCAGCACCAGTTTGGTGGTCTTGGCATCCACCGCTTCCAGGCTGGCCGTATTGGCGAACAGCTGCTGGCCAAGGCCGTCGCGCTGCCCCCAGCGCTTCAGCGAGGCGACCACGTCGGTGGACGTGACCGGTGTCTTGTCATGGAAGGCAAGGCCATCGCGCAGCGTAAAGGTCCAGGTCAGGCCATCGGCGCTGGTTTCGTATTTTTCCAGCATCTGCGGCTTGATCTGCAGCTTATCGTCCATGGCGAACAGCGTGTCGTAGATCATGTAGCCATGATTACGCGCCATGTAATCCGAATTGGTGACCGGATCGATGCCCTTCAGGTCGCCGAAGGGACGAATGCGCAGCACATTGCTCTGCGCGGCGGCGATTCCGGTCTGCAGCAGCAATGCGGCAACAGCAGTGGCCGCGAGAAATCTTAAACTCTTTGTCCTAAGCATGGTTTCCTCCGTTGTTTTTATGATGACTCGTTACGCATTTTCGACGTGGTGACAGGCAATAAAATGCTGCGGAACGATCTCGCGCATGGCTGGCGCCACCTGGGCGCAGAGATCCGTGGCCTTCGGGCAGCGCGTACGGAACCGGCAACCGCTGGGCAATGCGCTGGCGCTCGGCACCTCGCCCTGCAGCAGGCTTCTATGCTTGCGACGGGCGGGATCCGGTGACGGCACTGCATCCAGCAGCGCACGCGAATAGGGATGCGAGGCCGCACTGAAGAAACGCTGACGCGGCGCGACCTCGACAATGGCGCCGAGATACATCACGGCCACCGTGGTACTGACATATTCCACCACGCCAAGATCGTGACTGATGAAGAGATAGGACAGGCCGAGATCGCGCTGAAGGTCGGCCAGCAGATTGAGGATCTGGGCCTGCACCGAAACATCCAGTGCCGAAACCGGCTCGTCGGCCACCACCACGGACGGATTGAGCGCCAGCGCCCGCGCGATGCCAAGACGCTGCCGCTGACCGCCGGAGAACTGGTGCGGATAACGGTCCCGCTGGTAGCGTGCCAAGCCTACGCGGTCAAACAGGGCATCGACCTGTTTGCTACGCGCCTCGGCATCGCCATGGCTGTAATTGATCAGCGGTTCGCCCACGATATCGGCAGCACTGAGCCTGGGATTGAGCGAGGCGAAAGGATCCTGAAAGACCATCTGTATGCGCTGGCGTGCCTGACGCAGCGTCTCGCCCTGCATGTCGGCCAAGTCATGGCCATCCAGCAGCACGGTGCCGGCGGTGGGTTCGATCAGGCGCAGGATCAGCTTGGCAATGGTGGATTTTCCGCAGCCACTTTCGCCCACCAGCGCCAGCGTCTCACCACGCGGGAGGACAAAGGACACGCCATCCACAGCATGTACGGCACCCTGCCCATTCCGGCCGAACAGGCCACGGCGGAACGGGTAGTGCTTAACCAGATCACGAACTTCGAGTGCCGGCGTCATCGCGCACCTGTCTTCAGCATCTGCGGCTCCGCCGCATGCCAGCAGGCCACGGCATGAGCCGCTCCCTGCAGGGACGGCACTGCAAGACAAGCCGCGTCGGCCAAAGCACAGCGTGGCGCGAAGGCACAACCGGGCGGCATGTCGAAGGGCGACGGCACGGTGCCTTTGATTTCCTGCAGCCGCGAGGCCGGCTGTCCGCCGCGATGCAGTGCCATATGCGGCACGGAGTCCATCAGACCGCGCGTATAGGGGTGACGCGGATCGGCGAAGAGTTCGCCGACACCGGCCTGTTCCACGCTGCGGCCGGCATAGAGTACGACCACGCGGTCGGCCACTTCAGCCACCACGCCCAGATCATGCGTAATCATAATGACAGCAGCACCAGTCTCGCTGCGGATTTCATCCAGCAGCGCCAGAATCTGCGCCTGGATGGTGACATCCAGCGCCGTGGTCGGTTCGTCGGCGATTAACAGTTGTGGGCTACATGCCAGCGCCATGGCGATCATCACGCGCTGGCGCATGCCACCGGACAATTGGTGCGGATACTGGCCGAGGCGCCGCTTTGCATCTGGAATGCGCACACGCTCCAGCAGGCGGATAGTTTTCTGGTCGGCTTCGTGCCGTGTCAGGCCCTGATGCAGGCGCAGCACTTCGCCGATCTGGCGCCCGATGGTCAGCACCGGATTGAGCGAAGTCATCGGCTCCTGGAAGATCATGGCAATGCGGTTGCCACGGATCCGACGCATAGCCGGCTCGTCCAGCGTGGCGAGATCGGTGCCGTCGAACAGGATGCGACCTGCGGAAATCCGCCCGATGCGCTTGGGCAGCAGACGCAGCAGCGCCAGTGCGGTGATACTCTTGCCACAGCCGCTCTCGCCCACCAGGGCCAGCGTCTCGCCGCGGTTGACGGTGAAGGACAGGTCGCGCAACACCTGCATGTCGCCATGCGGCAGTGCCAGACTGACACTCAGGTTTTCAACACTGAGGAGGGGGGCTTGGTTCATTTCTGCCGCCCCGCCAGACGCGGATCGATGGCGTCGCGCAACGCGTCGCCCACCACGTTCACCGTCAACACCAGGAAAGCCAGCAGCACGCCCGGGAAAGCCGTCATCCATGGTGCGCGCTGCAGATATTGGCGTCCCTCGGCCATCATGTTGCCCCAGCTGGCCACTTCCGGCGGCGTGCCGGCGCCGAGGAAGGACAGCACAGCCTCCAGGATCATGGCGGAGGCAAAAACATAGGTGGCCTGCACCAGAACCGGCGCCACCGTATTGGGCAGTACATGGCGCCATAACAGGCGCGGCAGTTTGGTGCCATTCGTGACGGCGGCGTCGATATAAGGCTGCTCGCGGATACTCAGTACGGCGCTGCGCACCAGGCGCGCCATGCGCGGGATTTCCGGAATGCTGATGGCGATCACCACATTCTGCAGGCTGGAGCCAAACAGCGACATCAGCGCGATGGCCAGCAGCACACCGGGAATGGCCATGATACCGTCCATCACCCGCATCACGATGCTATCCAGCCGGCGCAGGAATCCGGATAGCAGACCGATGGTGACGCCAGCGAGGGTGACCACCACGGCAACCAGGATGCCAACTGCGAGTGAAACCCGCGTGCCGTTCAGGCTGCGCGACAGGATCGAGCGGCCAAGATGGTCCGTGCCGAAGATAAAATCCTCGCCCGGCGGGCGCAGGCGATAAATCGGGTTGATCGCCTTTGGGTCGGGCAGCAGATAGGGCGAGATCAGCGCGACAAGAATGGCAACGAGCAATACCACCAGCCCGAACAGGATGGTCGGATGGCGGCGCAGGAAGCCCACGAAGACAACCGTGCGACGCAGCGGCAAGGCGAAGCCGGCGTTTTCAGAGATCGCCATTGCGCTAAAGCCGGATACGCGGGTCGAACAGCATGTAGCTGAGATCGACCAGCAGATTCACGATGACATAGACCGCGGCGAACAACAGGATCAGCCCCTGCACCACCGGATAGTCACGCCGCATGATGGCATCGGCGGTCAGCCGCCCAAGGCCGGGGATGTTGAACACGGTTTCCGTCACCACCACGCCGCCCAGCAGGGCGGCAATACCAACACCAACGACGGTGACGATCGGCACGGCGGCATTCTTCAGCGCATGGCCGACTAGCACCGGCTGCGGCGCCAGGCCTTTGGCATGAGCAGTGCGGACATAATCCTCGGCCAGAACTTCCAGCATGCTGGCGCGGGTGACGCGAGCGAGTAAAGCGGCATAGAGCAATGCCAGCGTAATCGCCGGCAGGGTCAGACTGCGCAGCGACGCGAACATGCCCTCCGACAACGGGGCATAGCCCTGCGTCGGAAACCACTCGAGGCTGAGCGCAAAGACATAGACCAGCAGGAAGCCGACCACGAAGACCGGCGTGGAGAAACCGGCGACAGCGAAGCCCATCACGGCGCGATCGATCCAGCTGCCGGCGCGATAGGCTGCCAGTACGCCGAGCGGCACAGCGAAGGCCAGCGACAGCACTACGGTATACAGCGTCAGCACCAGGGTGGGTTCGATCCGCTGGGCAATCAGGCTGGTGACCGGCAGGCGCGAGAAGATCGACGTACCGAGATCGCCCTGGGCCAGACGGCCGAACCAAGAGAAGAGCTGCTCCAGCATCGGACGGTTCAGTCCGAGTTGCTGGCGAATCGCCTCGATCTGCTGGGTGGTGGCGTAATCGCCGGCAATCACCACCGCGGGATCGCCGGGCGTCAGCTGCAGCAGGAAGAAGACGAAAACAGCGACCAGGCCAAGCACCGGGATGGTGGCCAGGATTCGCCGTGCGACATAACCGATCAAACTGCCATCCCCCGCGCTCCGGAATCCCGACCCCTCGACCGGCGACCCCGCTCCTCCTTTGTAAAACGTTTCAAAAACCAGTGCCAGAAACTGGCGCGCCTGACAAGTGCCCTTGGAGACCTGCTAGAAATTCATTTATACCGCAACTGCGAAGAGATAACGCAATTGCAACATGCCCTCGTGCCCTTGATCGAGACGTAACTCTCTGGCATATCAGGACTGTATTTTTAAACGTTTTATAAAAAATCCGGAGCACATGGTTACCATCCGCGATGTCGCCAAACTGGCCGAGGTTTCGGTCGCGACGGTGTCAAACACCGTGAACGATCCGCAGCGGGTGAGTGATGAACTGCGCGAGCGTGTGCTCAAGGCGATCGAGACGCTGAATTATGCGCCCCGCGCCGCCGCCCGCTCCTTACGCAAACAGTCCAGCGGCCTGATCGGCCTGATCGTGGCTGATATCACCAACCCGTTTTTCACCGAGCTGGTGCAGGCGGTGGAAGCGATTGCCGGGCAACATGGTTATTCGGTTCTGCTCTGCAACAGCGACGAAGACCCGGTGCGTGAAGAAAAGCATCTCCAGGTCCTGCGCTCGCAATGGGTCGACGGCATCATCCTTGCCACTACTGGCGAAGTATCACTCAGCCGTACCTCCCTGCTCTCGCAGAGCCGCGTGCCCGTCGTACTGGTCGACCGCGCCTTCGATGGGCTCGGCCTCGATGCGGTGATTCTGAACAACCACCTCGCCGCCCAGCAGGCGACGCAACATCTGATCCGCCGCGGCCATAGACGCATCGGCTTGCTGTCGGGCCCGACCAGCGTCACCACCGGCGCCGATCGACTGAGCGGCTATCGCGAGGCCCTGCTGGCCAGCCAGTTGCGGTTCGAACCGGGCCTAGTGCGCGAAGCCGGTTTCCGCGAGCAGCAGGCTTATGACGCAACCGTGGAATTGATGCGCCTGCCGCAGCCGCCGACGGCGGTATTTGCCGCCAACAACCTGATGGCGATTGGCATGATGCGCGCGCTCAGCGATCTGGGCCTGCGCTGCCCCGACGATGTCTCGGTGATCAGTATCGACGATTTCGCCTGGGCCAATGTCTTCCGCCCCAAACTCACCACCATCGCGCAGCCGGTCCGCGAGATGGGCGAAATGGCCGTGCGTCTGCTGACCGACCGCATCAGCGGTAGTCGCAGCGGCACCGGCAGCACGCATATGCTGGAATCGCGCCTGGTGGTCCGCGAATCCTGTGCAGCCCCCATAGGCGCCGCCGCGTCGCTTTCCGTCACCACGCCATAGTGCCATGTCCGCCGATCTGATCGCCCTGTCGGCCCGTAAAGTGCGGGATCTTCTGTCCCGCCGGCAGATCACCCCATCCGATCTGGTTGAGGCCTCGATCGCACGAATGGAGGCCGTCGATCATGCGGTGAATGCCGTACCAACCCGCTGCTTCGAACGCGCACGGGAACAGGCCCGCGATCCGGCCCTGATGGGGTCGAAGCTCGGCGGCATTCCTTTCGTGGTCAAGGACAATGCCGCCGTCGGCGATGTACGTTGGACCGGCGGTACGCCGATCTTCGCGGACCGCGTTGCGCCGGAATCCGACCGCACGATTGCCTTGATCGAGCGTAATGGCGGCATCCCGCTCGGTAAGGCCAACCTGTCCGAACTCGGTGGCGCCAATACCACGAATGCCGTGCTGGGCACCACGCGCAATCCCTGGAACACCGCCCTTACCTGCGGCGGCTCATCCGGCGGGTCGGCCGTGGCACTGGCCACCGGTCAGGTCTGGCTCGCCCATGGCAACGATGTCGGCGGCAGTTTGCGTATCCCGGCCAGCTTCTGCGGCGTCACCGGCCTGCGCCCCACCCCCGGCCGCGTGCCGCGCCGCAGCATCCTCAATCCTTTCGATACGATCTTCGTCGATGGCCCAATGGCGCGGGACGTGGCCGATCTCGCCTTCTTCTTCGACGCGATGATCGGCTTTGACTCCGCCGATCCATTGTCATCGCCCTCACCCGATGCCCCCTTCCTGCCGGCCGCACTCGACCCGGCCCGACCGTTGCGCGCAGCCTGGTCACCCGATCTCGGCATCCTGCCTGTCGATGACGAGGTCCGTTCACTCGGCGAGACTGCGATGGCGGCCCTGCGCGGGGACGGTGCAAACATTGAACAGGCGAGCCCGGACTTTACCGGCGCATTAGAGGCATTACTGACGCTTCGCGGCCTGCATTACGTCACCAGCTGGGAGCCGTTTCTGGATGAACATCGGCATCAGTTCACCCCCGAGGTGATGGGCGATATCGACCATGGACTGCAGCAGACACCGTCCTCGATCGGTGCGGCCGAGCGCTATCGCGCCGAGATGTACCGCCGCGTGATCACTTTCCTGGATAAATATGAGGTACTGATCACGCCAGCGACACCGATTCTGCCTTTTCCGGTCGAGACGCGCTGGCCAAGGAAGATCGCCGGGAAGCCACAGCAGACCTATATCGACTGGATCGCGATCACCGCGATCACGTCCTTGCTGGCCTGTCCGATTCTGGCCTTGCCGGTCGGTTTCTCGAAAGACGGCCTACCCTATGGTATACAGATGATCGGACGACCGCGCTCGGAAGCACGGCTATTCCAGATTGCAGCCTGGATCGAGCGGCTATTCGGCTTGCCGCCCAGCATAATCGAGCCGAGAGACCGCAGGACCATCCGGAGCCCATCTGATGCTTGAGAGTCTGATCGCCCATACCCTGCCGCAGGATCACGAGCGCGCCACGCTGGTTGGACGCGCCTGGATTGCCGGCAATCCGGCCGGCCCGGTGGTGGTAGCACTACGTGGCGAAGACATGGTCGATCTCAGCGCACTGGCCATCACGATGAGCGAATTGCTCGACCGACAGGATGTGGCGACTGCAGTGCAATCTGCACTCACAAAAGCGCCGATCGTCGGACGGCTGCAGGATGTGCTGGCAAATACGCTGAAGCAGCAGGCTCCGCATCTGCTGCCGCCCTGCGACCTGCAGGCAGTGAAGGCTGCCGGCGTCACTTTCGCCGACAGCCTGATCGAGCGCGTGATCGAGGAACAAATCCGCGGCGATGCCAGCCGCGCCGAAGCCGTGCGCGCCGAGATCGCAACCGCGCTGGGCGGGGAGATTTCCCGCATCAAGCCCGGTTCGCCCGAAGCGATGCGCCTGCGCGAGACGCTGATGAAACGCGGCGCCTGGTCGCAGTATCTCGAGGTCGGTATCGGTCCGGATGCTGAGGTCTTTACGAAATGCCAGCCAATGGCTTCGGTCGGCACCGGCATGGGCGTCGGCATTCACGCGGAGTCAACCTGGAACAATCCCGAACCCGAAGTGGTGCTTGCACTGGACAGCCGCGGCCAGATCGTGGGCGCAACACTGGGCAACGACGTCAACCTGCGCGACGTGGAAGGCCGCAGCGCGCTGCTGCTCGGCCGCGCCAAGGATAATAACGCGTCCAGTGCCATTGGACCGTTCATCCGACTGTTCGACGCGCATTTCACGCTGGACGATCTGCGCAAGGCCGAGGTCAGCCTGACCATCGCCGGACAGGATAATTTCCGCCTTGAGGCTGCCTCGCATCTGTCGAAGATCAGCCGCGACCCAGTGGAACTCGCGGCCCAGACCTTCGGGTCTTCGCACCAGTATCCCGACGGTGCCATGCTTTATACCGGTACGATGTTCGCACCGATCCAGGACCGCGACGCGCCAGGCATGGGCTTTACCCACAAGCCAGGCGACGTAGTAACCATCCGCTCACCGAAACTGGGCGCGCTGATCAACCGGGTGGATTTCTGCGACCGCCTGCCACCCTGGACATTCGGCACCGTGGCGCTGATGCGCAATCTCGCCCAGCGCGGTCTACTCTCGGGCGGATTGCCGCGCTAAACTGACCCCAATCTAGGGAGGCCCCAATGCTTGACCGGGTTTCGGCGGTGATCCGCCTGAATGAAAACGATAACGTGGTGGTGGCGCGTGCCGAACTGCTGCCCGGCGCCAGCATCGAAGGCGGCAATGTCACCGCACGCAGCGCGATCCCGGCCGGCCACAAGGTGGCGACGGCACCGATTGCGCAAGGCCAACCGGTCCGCAAATACAATCAGATCATCGGCTTTGCCTCGCAGGCCATCGAGCCCGGTCAGCATGTCCACAGCCATAACATGGCGATTGGCGATTTCGAACGCGACTATGCCTTCGGCGCCGACATGCGTCCCACGCTATTTATCCCGGAGACCGACCGCGCGACCTTCCAGGGCTATATGCGCGAGAACGGCAAGGCCGGCACGCGCAACTATCTGGGTGTCATCACCAGCGTGAACTGCTCGGCTACCGTGGCACGTTATATTGCTGATGCCTTCAAGGGCGATGCGCTGAAGGACTATCCCAATATCGATGGCGTGGTGGCCATCGTGCATGGCACCGGCTGCGGTATGGCCGATACCGGCGAAGGCTTCGGCAACCTGCAGCGCACGCTCTGGGGCTATGCGCAACACGCCAACTTTGCCGGCGTGATGATGCTGGGCCTGGGCTGCGAAGTGGCACAGATCGATTTCATGATGGAGGCGCAGGGCCTGAAGCACAGCCCGCGCCTGCAGAGCATGACCATCCAGGACAGCGGCGGCACCCGCAAGACAGTCGAGCGCGGCATCGCGCAGCTGAAGGAAATGCTGCCGGCGGCGAATGCGGCGAAGCGCACCACAGTGCCAGCCTCGCATCTGACGCTCTGCCTGCAATGCGGCGGCTCGGACGGTTATTCCGGGATCACCGCCAATCCGGCGCTCGGCGCGGCGGCTGATCTGCTGGTGCGTCATGGCGGCACGGCTATTCTGAGTGAGACGCCGGAAATCTATGGCGCTGAGCATCTGCTGACCCGGCGCGCGGAAAGCCGTGAGATCGGCGAGAAGCTGATCGAGCGTATCCGCTGGTGGGAAGGCTATTGCGAACGCAATGGCGGCTCGATGGACAACAATCCCTCGCCCGGCAATAAGAAGGGCGGGCTGACCACCATCCTGGAGAAGTCGCTCGGTGCGGCGGCTAAGGGTGGCACCACCAACCTGCGCGGCGTCTACAAATATGCCGAGCCGGTCGATACCAAGGGCTTCGTCTTCATGGACACGCCCGGCTACGACCCCTGTTCCGCTACCGGGCAGATTGCCGGTGGTGGCAACATCATCTGCTTCACCACGGGCCGCGGCTCGGTCTTCGGCGCCAAGCCGGTGCCCTCAATCAAGCTGGCAACGAACTCTGCCATGTATCGCCGCATGGAAGAGGATATGGACATCAACTGCGGTGCCGTGCTCGACGAAGGTATCAGCGTGCCTGAAATGGGCCAGCGCATCTTCGATAAGATCATCGATGTGGCCTCGGGCAATCCGTCGAAGAGTGAAGAACTCGGTTTCGGCGATGCCGAATTCGTGCCATGGCAGATCGGCGCGACGATGTAGCGTCGTATTTCTGGCACTTGATCGCGGCCTCAGCATTTTCTGATCGCCGGCGTCTGTCAGCTAGGACTCTATTTTTGGTGTCGCATGCATCTTGGGTCGATCCCATGAAGATGCCGCTGGACGATCAAGCTGCCGGCTCGTCAGCTCAACGGCGCTGCCCGGATGAACCCGTTTGAATCCGTTCCAGTTATTTGGTCGCGCACGTATGAACTGGTCGGCATAAGCGATATCCACCCCCAACTCAGCCGCGGCATGGATTGCCCATCGCGGATTGTCAAGGAAGGCCCGCCCGATCGCCACCATGTCGGCTCGCTCTTCGGCAACGATGCTTTCGGCCTGTTTCGGATGGAGAATCATACCGACTGCCATTGCTAGCAAACCAGCTTTCTCCTTCATCGCGGTGGCGAACTCGACCTGATGCCCCGGCGTGGCGGGAGGAATCTGGATACCGGGCGCAATATTACCGGCTGACATCACAGCATAGTCGACGCCCGCCTCTTTCAGCAGTCTGCCAAGACTTACAGCGTCTTCCAGACTTAGGCCATCCGGATGCCAGTCAGTGGAGTTGATCCGGAAACCAAGCGCTTTTGCAGCAGGCCAGACACGACGAACCGCCCGCACCACCTCCAGGGCGAAGCGAGCGCGGTTCTCAAAGCTCCCGCCCCAGAGGTCTCTCCGCTGATTCGAAAGAGGCGACAGGAAACTGTGGAGCAGATAGCCGTGGGCGCCATGGATTTCGATGAGGTCAAATCCGGCGCGGTTCGCGCGCTCAGCCGCCTGCACGTATGCGGCCTGAATGCGCCGCATGGCCGCTTCGTCCATCTCGGACGGCGCCTGCCAGCCATCATCGAAGGCCAATGCTGACGGTCCCCAGGGCTTCCAGGCTCCCTCATCCGCCGGAAGAGGTTCCCCCTTCCATCGTTCGGCAATCGACCGCGTCGAGGCTTTGCGCCCGGCATGCTGGAGCTGGATGCCGATGGCTGTCCTGGAGAAAGTTCGGGTTTCTGAAATCAGTTTCCGCAGGGCAAGTTCCTGCTCGTCAGTGTACAGCCCAAGACAGCCATGCGTACCGCGCCCTTCGGCTTCGACGCCCGTCGCCTCCATGATGACGAGTCCGGCCCCCGACAACATCAGCCCGCCGACATGAACCATATGCCAGGGCTGCGCCACGCCCTCGATCGCGGAATACTGACACATCGGCGAAACCACGATGCGGTTCGCCAGCTCCAGCCCGCCAACCTTTATGGGCTGAAACAGTGCGCTCATTCGGCGGCTACATCGGCCTTGGAGCGGTCGAAGGAAAGCTTTCTGTAGCCTTCCGACGCAGCAGCGGCGCAGAGCTCGCGATACTTGTTGAATCCGCCAATGAACATCGACAGGCCTTGCGGCTTACCCTTGACGTTGGAGCCGACCCACCAGGTATTGGCTTTCCGGATCAGCGACCGCTCCGCCAGCGTGAAGACAAGGTTCATCCACTCGTCCTCGGCTTCCAGCGTGGGTTCCGCTGCCACGAGGCCATGCTTCTCCATATGCACCATCAGCTCGGCGATCCAGTCGACGTCATGCTCACTGATCGTGATGATATTCGCCAACGCCGCCGGGCCATTAGGGCCGCAGGTGGCAAAAAGATTGGGGAATCCCTCCATCATGATTCCAAGGAAGGACCGTGCGCCGCTTTTCCATTTGTCCTTCAGCTTCTTTCCAGCACGACCGACCACATCGAAAGCCAGCAGGGCGCCGGTGAGGGCGTCATATCCTGTTGCAAAGATCAGAATATCGAGCTCGGTCTCGCCGGCTTCCGTCCGTATTCCCCTCTCGGTGATTTCCACGATGGGATTCACCAGGCAGTCCATCAGGTGGACATTCGGCAGGTTGTAGGTCTCGTAATACTCGGTATCGATGCAGGGCCGCCGAGCGAAAATCGGATAGCCGTGCGGTTTGAGCGCTTCGGCCGTTTTCGGGTCCTTCACGATCTGCCCGATCTTGTCCCTGACGAAATCGGCGACCTGCTCATTGGCCTCTTCATTGATCATCAAATCAGAGAAGATGCCAAGGAATGTATGACCGCCATTCTGCCACGCCTGTTCCATCAACTGGCGTCGCTGTGTGGGTGGGAGACTAAAGTAAGGCCGTGTCGAAACGGGCCTGTTGCCGCCAGTCGGATTGTTCCGGGACGCCTCGCGCAGGCCTCGGTAGTTCCTTTTCATTTCGGCAATGTAATCTGCATCCAGCTTATGATTCCGCATCGGCAAGGTGAAGCTGGGCGTGCGCTGGAAAACATAGAGCGCGCCGGCCTGCCGTCCGACCTCCTGCACGATCTGCAACCCGGTGGATCCGGTGCCGATCACGCCAACGCGCTTTCCAGTGAAATCGACCGACCCATGCGGCCATTTCTGGGCACGCAGCAGCAGCCCCTTGAATCGCTCGATCCCCGGGATGTCCGGGTCTTTCGGAATCGACAACGGCCCGGTCGACATGACGCAGTAAGGCGCCTCCAGCACCTCGCCCTGGTCTGTCGTGACACGCCACAGCTTAGCGGCTTCATCCCAATGCGCACTGGTCACGCGGGTATTGAATTTATAGCTGTCGCGCAGGCGCAACCTGTCGGCCACGAAATTCGCATAGGCGAGAATTTCTGGCTGGGCCGCAAACTGCTCGGACCAGGTCCATTCCTGCTCAATCTCAGGAGAAAATCCGTAGCTATAGTCAACACTCATCAGATCGCAACGAGCGCCGGGATAGCGATTCCAGTACCAGACGCCACCGACATCACCACCGGCCTCAATACCGACAACATGCTTGCCCATTTCCCGGAAGCGATGGACCGCATACATGCCGCCGAAGCCGGCACCGACAACCAGGACGTCCGCCTTTTTCATCTGGGCCGTCGTCTTGCTTTTGATTTCCGTATTCATGTCGGTGCCTTTTCGTGCCGTGAAAAAACCAAATGCAACGCTTCGTCTGCCTGCTGCGACCGCGACAGCCAGTGAATTCAATTCGCAGCCATCCATCCGTTCAAGGTTATTCGTGCTGGGAGCGCGAGTATTACGTCTGTGAATTTCGACTCTCGTCTACGCGGCTTCATCATCTTCGAAACTGCTTGCCGATCCGGCATTGCCGAATGAAGTCCAGCCGCCGTCCACATAAAGGACAGAACCACTCACGTAGGATGCCGCCGGTGACGCCAGGAAGACGGCAGCCTCGGCGATATCTTCCGGAGCACCCATATCCCCCAGCGGTATGCGCTGGCGAATGGCGCTGCTGTCGATGCGACCTGCTTTCTCAAGTTCTGCAACACCCGGCGTCCGGATGTATCCCGGTGCCAATGTGACGGTCCGGATTCCCTGCGGCCCCAGCTCGGCCGCCATGCAGCGCGACAGGATGTCGATACCCGCCTTCGATGCGCCGTAAGCGTGACGGGGGGCAAACGGCAGGAAGGTATTGATGGAACCGATATTCAGGATCATGGCCCCAGGCGCCATGCTTTTGACCGCTTCGCGACTGCACAGGAATGCGCCGGTGAGATTGATATCCAGCACACGCTGGAGATCTGCGGTGCTTTGTTCCAGCGCCGGCATGAAGCTGTCCGCGATGGCGGCATTGTTGATCAGAACATCCACGCGGCCAAACCTCTCGCGGAGATCGCTAAAGACCTCATTGACCTGCGGCTCGGATGTAACATCGAGCTGTCGGGCAATCAGATTGGCGCTGTCCTCAGGCTGAGGGGCGCGGTCGAGCGCAATCACCGTGTCACCCTCCGCCGCGAACCGACTGGCGATTGCCCGGCCAAGCCCGCGTGCAGCACCGGTAACGGCGACTATTCGCCCGCGCGACAACTTGGCCGGTGCGGTGAGTTCTTCGGGTGGTGTACCTTGCACTGCCGGAAATGCGAAGCCGGGCTGGTTGAAGGACATCCAGCCGCCATCGACGACGAAAGCCGCTCCAGTGATATATCGCGCGCGAGTTGATGCCAGGAAATGCGCGACCCCGGCGATCTCATCCGGGCGCGCCATTCTTCCGATCGGAATCCGCCGCCTGACCGCCGCCAGGTCCGCCTTGCCGGTGCGTTCCAGTTCGGCGACCATGGGCGTCCGGACATATCCCGGCGCCACCGCGCAGACCCGGATACCGTCTTTGGCCCATTCGCAGGCCAGCGATTTTGTCAGGGATATCAGTGCCGCCTTCGACGCGGCATAGGCATTCCGCTTCGGATTCCCCAGAATGCCGGCCAGCGACGCGATATTCACGATCGCTCCGCCGCGCTTCATCCGTCTGGCGGCTTCCCGCGCCAACACAAACGGACCGAGCAGGTTCACGCCGATCGCCTTCTGGAATCCGGCGACATCTGTATCAACCGTCGACATCATGGTCGGACCCAGCGCCGCATTGTTCACCAGGACGTCGACTTGGCCAAAGCGTGTCTCGATATCCCGAAACATCTCGACAACTTCGGATTCGGCCGAGACATCGCATGCGTAGGACGCATGCCCGTCTCCCAGAGCAGCCGTAACCTCGGCAACGGCACTGCCTGGCAGATCGACCGCAATGACCGTTATGCCATCTTCGGCGAACAGTCGGACAAGTTCGCGCCCGATCCCACCGGCAGCACCGGTGATCACTGCAATGCGTGACTGCCCCGCCATCTGTTCTTCAGTCTTTCCCATACCGCGCTCTAAAAAAGCTTCTGCCCTGCGAGAAGTTTGTAGATCGGATCGTCGGGACAGGCCTTGCCGATCGGTAAGCGCGGGCCAAAGCGCACGTCTTCCGACTCGGCAGGGGACGCCTGCTCTTCGAGCCAGTCGTAAATCACGACCCGCTCGATCACCCGCCACTCCTCGCCGCGCTTCTCGAAACGATCGCAGTAACGGCCCACAATCAGGTATTGCCGAACGATGCCCGTGCGGTCCGGCCCGCGTTGCAGCGCCGTGAAATAGCTCTCGACAGCCGCAGAGGTCTGGCCCAGGAACTCGATCAGGATGTTCGAGACGATGTGGATATTTCGTGGCTTGGTCTTGAAGACTTCCAGCGCGAAATCAATAAATCCTGTGGATGAGCCGTTGTAGATACCGTGCAGCTCCTGCGCCTCCGGCCAGTAACTGCTGCGCAACGCCTTTTCGTCGGCCCGATCAATGCCCCGGCAGTAGCAATACATGCAATCGCGGATGGCCTCACGATCCACCAGTTCCTGCAGCTTTTTACTCTCCATGCCGTACGTCCTTCAGGTTCTGGAAATCCGGGGAACGATCAAGGCATCGAGCGCAACCGGACGCGCACCATCCTCCAGCAGCCGGATGGGGTTGAGGTCGATGCTTTCAATCGTGTCTGCGTTTGTGGCAGCGAATACCGACAGCGACGACAAGAGCTGCGCCAAAGGCCCGATATCGGTCGGCGCCTTGCCGCGGACACCATCGAACATCGACCGACCACGGATATCCCGGATCATCCGTGTGGCCTCTTCGACGCCGAACGGCGCCACGCGGAAGGTGACGTCTTTCAGCACCTCGACGAAGATGCCGCCGAGACCGAACATGACGACCGGGCCGAAGACCGGGTCGCGCGCGACGCCCGCAATCACTTCGAGGCCTTCTCCAATCATCGGCGCGACCAGGATGCCGTCGATTTTTGCGGCGGGCTGGGCTTTACCTGCCCGCTCCAGGATGGCGGCAGCCGCTGCTCTCGCCTCCTGCTCGTCCTTCACACCAACCACCACGCCACCAATTTCGGTTTTATGCGCAATGTCGGGAGAGGCGATTTTCAGCACCACCGGGAAGCCGACCCGGCTGGCGACCGCGCCAGCATCTTCGCCTTCGGTGCATAGTATTTCATCGGGGAACGGAATGCCGATCTCGGCCAGGATGCGTTTTGCCACATGCTCGCTGAGGCTGGGCGTCAGGAAGGATACCGGCTTGCCGGAAGCGACAGGTAACGCCGAATCCCGGCGGTCGAAACTTTGGCGGAAGTGGACCAGGGCACCAAGCGCGGTCATCAAGGCGGTCCCGTCCTCGTGGACGAGGAAGCCTTTATCCTCGTAACTGCGCACGATATCTCGCGGCGCCGACATGGTCAGGGACAGGATCGTATTCTTCGACGCAGCCGACGCCGCCTCCAGCGCATCCCGGAGTTTGCCCGCGAAGGTAGGACTGGCCGGACCGGCACCGAAGATGCCGGTGAAGAAGTCATAGCTTCCCTTCTCCAGCATTGTGGACATATAGCGTGTCATCAGCGGCAGATCGGTCAGCGCCTGCGCCGTCGCATCAACAGGATTGCGCGGCGAGGCATAGGGCAGCATGACCTTGAGTTCGTCCTGCGCCGCTTCCGGCATCGGCGCGACGTCGAGGCCGGCCTCCTGGGCATCGTCGGCCATCTGGATGCCGAAACCGCCGGACAGCGTGAAGATGCCCAGCCGGTTGCTGCTGGGATATCTGCCTCGTGCGCAGGCATAGGCGATGTCGAGCTGCTCGGCGGTGGTTTTCGCGCGCCAGACTCCGAACTGGCGGAATACGGCATCGAAAACCGCATCAGATCCGGCAAGCGCCGCTGTATGGGAGCTGACGGCATGGGCGCCCACCTCGGAGCGGCCCACCTTCATCAGGACGATCGCTTTTTTCCTTTGACGGGCGATTTCCAGTGCCTCAATGAAGGTCCGGCTGTCCCGGATGCCTTCCGCATAGGCCATAACCACGTTGACGTCAGGCTGCTCGACCACCCAGCGCAGGGCCTCGGCAACATCGATGTCGCTTTCATTTCCGGTCGTAACCCAGTAGCTGATGCCTAGGCCTCTCTGGCGGGCCAGATGCGCGATATGCGATCCATAGGCGCCACTTTGCGACACGACCGCGACAGGGCCTGGCTCGATCAGCGCGCCATCCAGGATGGCGGAGAAAGTGCCGTAATAGCCGATCCGCGAGTTGAACGCGCCGAGACAGTTCGGCCCGAGCAAACGCAGCCCGCTGCGCGCCGCGATCTCCGCGATCTCTGCCTGGATGGCGCGACCGGACTCATCCGTTTCAGCGAAACCCGCCGAAAAAATTGTCGCCACCTTGACGCCACGTTCGGCGCAATCGCGGACGGCCGCCAGCGTACCACTCGCCGGAACAGCCAGTACCGCGACATCCGGCGATTCCGGCAAATCGAGAATGGAGTTGTAGCTCTTCAGGCCCTGAACGACCTGGTGCTTGGGATTCACGGGATAGATTGCGCCCTGGTAGCCGGCCTCGCGAAGATACCTCAGCGGCCGGCCGCCGATACGCGTCACATCATCCGATGCCCCCACCAATGCTATGGAGCGGGGCGTCAACAGCGATGAAATGGGGCTGGTTCGGATCTGCATGGCTGTGTTCACTGGATGACGGGTGATGATTCGCCGAACCTGGCTTCCGGCAAGCCGCGCACGCCCAGGCCGGTGATGGCGAAAAGCTGTCCGCCTTTGGGATGCCGTGAAATGGCGCGGCCCGAACCGGAATCCTTGATGGACGTGACATAAAGCGTGGACAGGTCTGGGCCGCCGAAGGCGAGGCTGGATGGCAGATCGGTCGGCGCATCCAGCAGCAGGACCAATTCTCCCCGCGGCGAGAAGCGCGCGATCTTACCAACCTGAACCAGCGCCACCCAGATACAGCCCTCGGCATCGACCGTCGCGCCGTCCGGACCGGAATTCCATGGACTAGTGTCGATCAGGTCGGTTCTCGGTCCGACATCGCTGTCTGCGGGACCGTAAGGATAGGCCCAGATCTTCCGCTCCAGGCTGTCGGCAAAATACATGATGCGGCCGTCCGGACTGAAGCACAGGCCATTGGAGATTCTGATGCCGCGCTCCAGGACATCGACCCGGCCGCGCCTGTCGAGACGCCAGAGCTTTCCGACCGGATCCGCGTGTACGCCCATCGACCCGCAGAGGAAACGCCCGAAGCGGTCGTTTTTCCCATCATTGAACCGGGTGCCGGGTTCGCCGGGCTCGGGCCGCATAAGCAGAGCACAGGCACCATCCGCCAGATTGAGCGCGTAAATTCCGTCAGCCAATGCCGCGATGAGAGTTTCGCCCTGGCCGAGGGCAACCGATCCCACCATCGATGGGACTTCCCATTCGGAAAATCTACCGTCGACCGGGCGATAGCTGCGGACGACTTTGCTATAACCGTCCACCCAGAACAGGCGCTCGTGGTGAGAGTCCCAAACGGGACTCTCACCGAGCATATCCGGTCTTTCCGAGACACATTGAAAATCCGCCATCGGAAGACCGCCTGGGGCTTACTGCTTCAGCAGCGGGCAGGCACTTTCCGCCACCGGGCGCCAGACGCGATCCGGACTGATCGTGCTGGCGACTTCATAGTAATCGTATGTCCCCTTCGTTTCTTTCTTGCCCTTGATGCGGATGCCGTAAACCGGACGCAGGACCTGGCCATCGGCCCGGATGCTGACATTCTTCATCTCGAAGTCATTGACCGGTATCTTGCGCATCTCGGCCACCACCGTCGGGCCATCATCGGTCCCGGTCTTGGCCACAGCCTTCAGATAATGCGCCACAGCGCTGTAAGTGGCGGACTGCATTTCATTGGGATAGCGGCCGTTATAGGCATTGCGGTACCGGGCGGCGAATGCACGGGTTTCATCATTCCGGTCCCAATAGAACGGTGCCGTAATGCGGACGCCTTCGAGGTTGTCCAAGCCAATCGAATGCACGTTGTTGATCAGCATGCCCAGGGGAGCCAGAACCTGCTTACCCTTGCCGACACCGAACTCGGCGGCCTGCTTGATGGTATTCGCGACATCGGCGCCCGCATTGGCAATGGCGATCACTTCCGCCCCGCTGGCCTGCGCCTTCAGGAGGTAGGATGAGAAATCGTTGGTGTTGAGCGGGTGCAACGCAGTGCCCAGCACCTTGCCACCCTTCGCTTCGATGACCTTGGTGGCATCATCCTGCCAGGCCTTGCCAAAGGCATAGTCGACGGTAATGAAGAAGAAGGTCTTCTTGCCCTGCTCCAGCATCGCTTCCATGCTGGATTTTGACATCGAGTAAGTGTCCTGCACCCACTGGACATTCATCGGAGAGCAGCGCTCGTTCGTCAGGAACCCGGCCGCGGTACCCGCCAGCATATAGGGCTTCTGCCGTTCCTTCATGATTTCGCTGACCGCACCGGCGATCGATGATGCCGAGCAACCGACGATCACGTCGACGCCATCCTGGTCGACCCAGCGATGCGCTGCCGCCGCACCGACATCCGGCTTGTTCTGATCGTCGACAACCAGGACTTCAATCTTCTTGCCGTTGATGGCTCCGCCGGCATCCTCGATTGCGAGTCTGGCTGCAGCCGTAGAACCGGCGCCGCAATTGTCCGCGTAGGGACCGGACTGGTCGTTCATGATGCCAATCTTGATGACATTGCCGGAAATATCCTTCGACCATGCCGCCGAAGGAACTGCGATAGCTGCAGCGGTCAACACCACGACAGCGCCAAGACCTGAATTCTTTTTCATCTTTCCTCCATATCTCCCGTGCCCCGGGAGCTTTTCTGATTGTCATTACGTGATTCAGGGATCAGGAAAATGCGTAGGTAATGCCCCCATCGACAAAGAGCATGTCACCTGTAATGAAGCTTGCCTCGTCGCTGGCCAGGAACACGGCGGCGTTCGCAACATCGGCTGGCGTGCCCAGGCGACCGATTGGCATGCGCTGCCGTCGGCGCTCCCATGCCTCCTCGCTCACCACGAGGTTGGCACCGTCTGTGGGCGTCGGCCCGGGCGCAATGGCGTTGACGCGAATATTCCTGGGGCCGAATTCCGCCGATGCCGAACGCGTCGACGCTGCGACGGCTGCCTTGACCGCGCTGTACATAATGCCATCTTTCATTGCCAGAACGGCCGATGGAGAGGCGATATTGACAATGGCGCCACCGCCCGCCGCAGCCATCTGATCCACGACCGCCTGGTAGCCCCAGATCACGCCCTTGAAGCCGACATCGATCATGCGGCTGACCATGTCCTCGGTCAGGCCACCGAGCGGCCCATAGCGATTCCACATCGCATTGTTCACCAGCAGGGTTACCGGGCCGTAAGCGTCGGAAACCTGCCGCACCGCCTCGAATACCTCGTCGCGCTTTGCCACATTGGCAACGACCGGAATCGCTTTACCGCCTGCAGCTTCAATCGCCGCAGCGGCATCGACCGCGACTTCCCGTTTCAGATCGACAACACCGACCAGCGCGCCTTCTCTGGCATAGGCCTCCGCGATCGCACGGCCAATGCCGCGACCGCCGCCTGTCACCAAAGCCACACGACCTGCCAGCCGCTTCATCACAACACAGCCCCTGCTTCACGCGAGCTCATCGCGCAGACAGGGCTCGTAAAAGCACGCAAGTATCTGTGGCTGGCATCGAGGCCGCTCGGTTTCATCGCGTTTCCATACCCATCGTGGCGGTAATTCCGTTACCGCCTTCATGCTGTTGCCGATTGTCTCGGCCTACGCTTTCACCTTGTCACGGGCCTTCTCGTTGGGCCATAACAATCCCATTCATGCGGTACAGTTTCACATTCGTGATATTCGAAAACGGTCGGGACACGCGATGCAGAAGTCACAGGTGAAATCGGCGACGCGCGCCATTGAGGTGCTCGATTATTTCCGTCGGATTCAAAAACCACGCGGCATGTCGGAGATATCGATCGATCTGGGCTACCCGCAATCGAGCACCACTGTGCTGCTGAAAACCCTTGTAAATCTTGGCTATCTCAATTTCGACCGGGTCGGTCGCCTGTATTTCCCGACACCGAAAGTCACCTCGCTGGGCGACTGGATTCCGCAGACTTTGTTCGGCTCGGGCAGCGTACTGGATGCGATGCGGGACGTGCATTCCGCGACAGGCGAAACCGTCTCGCTCATGACGCGCAACGACATCTACCTACAGTACATAAAGGTCATTCCGTCCGCCCACGCACTTCGTTTCGACGTGGATGAAGGTACCCTCCGACTACTGACCCATTCGGCGGCGGGGTGGCTGCTTTTTTCACCCATGCCTGACAAGAAGATCGACAACATTGTCCGGCGGGCCAATCTGACCGCCAGCAAGCCATCCGACCGCGTGAAAATCGCCGACATCATGAACGAAGTCCGCGCTACCCGCGCCAGAGGATATGGCTGGACCGAAAACATCCCATTCCTGGGCGGCGCGACCCTGTGCGTTCTTCTGCCGATTACCATTCAGAACCAACCCGTTGCACTGGGGCTGGGCGGCGCCGGTGAACGGGTCCGCCAGAACCGCGACCGCTATCTGACCGCGCTGCGGCGGGCAGCTAAATCAGTCCACCCGTAGAAGCCCTCTCAACTCGGCAGGCCAAGTACCGCCTTGGCGAGAATATTCTTCTGGATCTCGTTCGAGCCGCCAAAGATGGCCGGGGCGCGCGAGTCCAGAAAGAGATTCATCGCATCGACTTGGCCATTTCCCGCCTCGATATCGTCGAAGAAACGTGCATCCTCGCCTGCGATGGCGAGAGTTTCTTCCGTGATGCGTTGATAGAGTTCGGTGGTAAAGATTTTCAGGATCGAAACATCTGCCCCCAACTCACCTCCTTCACGCAGCACCTTGGCAAAGCGCTCGAAGGCGGAACCCAGATCGTAGAGATCGAGACGCAGCCTGGCATAGCGCGACAGGAAGGCCGGATCATCGAAGCTGCCCCTGGCATGCGCCAGCATATTCAGGCGCTCCATGGCAATTTCCGGCCTGGTCGGGGCGCCGAGGAAGATGCGTTCATGTCCGAGGACGGATTTCGCGACAGTCCAGCCCTGGTCAATCTCGCCAACGACATTCTGCACAGGCACGCGCACGTTATCGAAGAAGACCTCACAGAAGTCGGTTTCACCACGCAGGTTGGCGATGGGGCGGACAGTGACGCCGGGTTGCGTCATGTCCAGCAGCAGCACGGTAATGCCTTTCTGACGCGACTTCTCGTCCCTGGTGGTGCGCACCAGAACAAAAATCCAGTTGGCGCAATGCGCCAGGGTCGTCCAGATTTTCTGGCCGTTGACGACAAACTCGTCACCTTCCCGGACCGCAGCCGTCCGCAGGCTGGCCAGGTCCGACCCGGCATTCGGTTCGGAGTAACCCTGGCACCAGACATGCTCGCCGGAGAGAATCCGCGGCAGGTAATGCGCTTTTTGCGCCTCGGTGCCATGCTCGATCAGCAGCGGTCCGACCAGACCAATACCGTGGTCCGGAATACGAGGACAGCCCAGGCGCCCCCATTCCTCGACATAGATCATGTGCTTTGCCGGCCCGAGGCCCATGCCGCCGTATTGCACCGGCCAGGTCGGCGCGAGCCAGCCGGCATCCGCCAGCGCGTGATACCAGGGCGCCACTTCGTCAAAGGTCGGCCGCTGCTTGCGCATGTAGCGGAATTCCGGCGGGCATTTCTGCTCCACGAGGTCGCGGAACCTCTGTCGGAAATCCTCGTCCGGAACGGCGTTCCAGTCGATCATCAGATCGTATCCTTGAACACAGCCGGACGCTTTTCCAGAAATGCCTTCATGGCCTCCTTGGAATCCTCGTGCTTGGTCATCTCCACGGTCAGGTTCTGCTCGAAGCGATAGCCGTCGCGCAGGTTCATGGTTTCGACCGTATTGATCGCCCGCTTGGCCAGGCTGAGCGCCTTGGGACTCTTGGAAGCGATCTGACGGGCGATCTTCATCGCCTCTTCCATCAGGTTTTCCAACGGCACACAGGCTTCGATGATGCCGCGGCGGTACGCCTCCGCAGCGGAGACGCGGTAGCCTGTCAGCACCATGCGGCGCGCCAGGGAATGTGGGAACAGGCGCATCGTATGGCGAACACCGCCCATCAGGCCGATATCGATTTCCGGCAGGCCGAAATAGGCGTTGTCCGACGCCAGGATGATATCGGCGCTGACGATCGGCCCCATCCCGGCCCCGAGCGCCGGACCATTGACCGCCGCAATCACCGGCTTGTTCATTTCCATGATGGAATTCGACACTTCGCGGGTGCGGCGCAGATGCTTGTAGGTATCGCCGGGCTTGCCGCCAACGCTGGCACGCGACTTGATGTCGGCGCCTGCGGAAAAGATCTTCTCACGGCCGGTAATCACGATCACCCGGACTTCGGGGGTCTCATTGAGTTCGTCGAAAACATCTGTGAGTTCTTCGACGAAGGCACGTGACTGCGCGTTGACCGGCGCGTTGTCCATCTTCACGACCGCGATATGGTCGGCGATTTCGGTCTTGATCAGATTGTTTTCCAAGTTCATGTCCTCCTGAGGGATCAAGCTGCGCGTTCGAGCTTGATGAATTCGATACGCATGTCTTCGGGCTGTCCCAGAGTCGCCGACAGATTGATGGCGCGCTTCAGATACAGTCCGATATCGCATTCATCCGTGAAGCCCATCGCCCCATGCAGATGGACAGACCGGCGGCAGATCGAGACCGCCGCCTCGCCCGCCCGCGCCTTGGCGGCCATCACCGCCAGCTGACCAGCCCTGCGGTCAGCGGACGACAGCTTGTCGACCGCATTCACAACCGACGCACAGGCAAACTCGGCATCCGACCACATCTCGACGAGCCGGTGCTGAATAGCCTGGAAACTGGCAATCGGCTTGCCGAACTGGACACGGGTCTTGGTGTATTCGATGGTCAGTTCAAGAGCACGCGAAGCCAGGCCGGCAAGCTCCGCCGCCAGAGCCACCCGGGCATGCGTAACCGGGGCGTCCAGAAGTTCGGCCGCGCTGGCCGCGCTGGATACAACACTCTCCATGCCGACCACGCATTCGCGGAAGTTGACCTGGCCCAGGGCGGTTCCATCGACGCCATGTCTGGTTTCGATCTCGATTCCCGGCGACGACGCCGGAAGAACGAAGAACGCCGCTCCGGACTCGGTTTCCGCCAGGACCAGAAAGTCATGCGCGGTGGCGGCCTGCTCGACGTAATTCCCCGCTCCATACAGCGAGTAGCCACTGGCCGTTCTCGTCGCACGGATATCGCTCTCACCGGACTGCGTGCTGCGAAAGACCGGCACGACAGTGGCGGTGCCTTCAGCCAGTCGTTTGGCCAGTCGCTGCCGAACGGGCGACTTGGGAGCATTGCTGAGTATGGTGGAAACAAAAACCGCAGAGGTGCTGATCGCCTCGGAAAACAGCGCCCTGCCGAGGGCTTCGCTCAGGACGGCCTGCTCGCGCAGTCCCAAGCCGGCACCACCGAGGTCTTCAGGAAGCAACAGCGAGGTCCAGCCGGCTTCCGCCATGGCGGACCAGAGCTCACGGTCGATATCGGCGCTGGCTGAACGCTTTTTCCGCAACGACGCTGGTCCAGGGCGGCGTTCCGCCAGGGTCGCCACGCTATCCCGGAGCATCGCAAGAACGCCCTCAGGATCGTCAAAGACCGCCTGCGGCATCGTTCCTCCCAATATGGTTTGTCTTATTGGGCCTCACGCTAGGTGAATGACGGACGCCGCACAATTTATTGCATGCTCATGCTGCGTATTATCACATATGTGAGAATCAGGAGGTCAGCTGAATATCCTTAAATCGCTCACGCAGCTTCACTTTCTGAATTTTGCCGGTCGCGGTGTGCGGCAGTTCGTCAATGAAGGTCACGTCGTCAGGCAACCACCATTTGGCGACCCGCTCGGACAGGAAGTGCAAAAGGTCTTCGCCGGTGGGGTTGGATCCCGGCTTGGGCACGACAATCAGCAACGGACGTTCCTGCCACTTGGGGTGCGGGATCCCGATCACTGCTGCTTCCTGCACTGCAGGATGCGCCATCGCCGCATTCTCCAGATCGATCGAGGAAATCCATTCACCGCCGGATTTGATAACATCCTTCGACCGATCCGTGATCTGAACATACCCATCAGCATCGATGGTGGCGACATCGCCCGTCGCAAACCAGCCTTCCGCATCCAGAACCTGGCCGCCTTCACCCTTGAAGTAACCGGACGTCACCCAGGGACCACGGACCAGCAGGTCGCCCGCTTTGGTGCCGTCATGCGGCAGCGGTCTGCGTGCCTCATCAGCAATTTGCAGCTCAACCCCGTACATGGCGCGCCCCTGTTTTGTCTGGACGGCAACCTGCGCGTCGGTCGACAGTGCATGATGTTTGGGTAACAGGGTTCCGATGGTTGCCATGGGGCTGGTTTCGCTCATACCCCAGGCATGAATGACGAAAACATCCAGGTCGCGCCGGAAACGCTCGATGATGGCCCTGGGCGCGGCAGAGCCTCCCACCACAACGCGTTTGAGCCGAAGCTGTTTGACATCGAGCGCCGGCGTTTCGTCGATGTACTTGAAGAATCCGAGCCAGACCGTCGGCACGCCCAGAGAGAAGGTGCAGGCTTCGGTGACAGCCAGATCGAAGAGGCTTTTTCCGTCGAGATTCGGGCCCGGCAGCACGATTTTGGCGCCGCACATCGCCGCGGCATATGGAATGCCCCAGGCGTTCACATGAAAGAGCGGAACTGCAAGCAGCACGCTGTCGACGCTTGAGAGCGCCAGTCCGTCCGTTGAGCAGGCGAGAAAAGAGTGCAGCAGCGTCGACCGGTGCGAATACAGAACCCCTTTCGGGTTTCCCGTGGTGCCGGATGTGTAGCAGAGCGAGGAGGCCGTTTTCTCGTCGAATTCGGGCCAGACGAATTCGTCCGTCTCTGCACCAATAAGTGCTTCATAGCATCCACAGCCTTCGATCTCCCGCGGCAGGTGCTGTTCATCCGTCATCGCGACGAAGGTCTCGACAAGCGGCAGCTTCGCCTGCAGCCCGTCGATCAGGCCAGAAAAAGTGATATCGAAGAACAGGACCCGGCTTTCTGCGTGATTCAGGATATAGTCGATCTGTTCGGGGAACAGGCGGGGGTTCACGGTGTGAAGAACCGCGCCAATCCCCGAAACCGCGAAATACAGCTCCATATGCCGATGGGTGTTCCAGGCCAGCGTGGCAACCCTGTCGCCCTTCTTGACACCCATTCTGAGCAGCGCTTTTGCCATCCTGGCCGCCCTGGATCGAAGCTCACGGTAATTACTGCGAACAACGTCGCCCTCGCATGTCTTACTCACGATGGGCACAGATGGATGGTAGCGTGAAGCGTGCTCGATCAGCGTTGAAATCAGCAGCTGCCTGTCTTGCATTAACCCGAGCATCGTTTCTCATCCCATCTTGTGCATTTTGCACAAAGTCGATGGAACGCATTCACCAAGTCAACGACCTGGGCAATTCCCTCACTCTTATCACACTCGTGAATTCCGACAGACTGGGCGGAAGCTTGATTTGGCCCGCCGCGTTATCCTTCCGGCGTTGATGATTTACAGCCAGCTGCCAGGTACAGCGTCAGGCCTATATTGCCCATAGGGTCATCACTCAATTAGGATGCCGGTCAGTGACATCTCGTCCGCGAGATCTACTGTACGACTGCCCGTTTGCATGAGTCCTGAAAAGCCATGAGCGCTTCCATCCCGGCCATCTTTGCACGGCTACCGCCCCATCTGGTGCTGCGGAATGCCTTCGGCCCACAGATGGTCGAGCGGCTGCTGGACTTTGCCATGGCACACGAAACCGAGTTCTCCGAAGCGTCCATCAGCACCAAGGAAGATGCGAAGATCGATCCTACGGTTCGTCTTTCTCGGGTGATCCGGGATTTCGGGGATGTCAGATCGGAGATTGAAGCGCACTTCCGTGCCGCCATGCCCGCCGCGCAGGCTGGCCTTGGCATCCCGCCATTTGACCTGGCCGGACTTTCCCTCGAACTGGCAGCGCATGGCGACGGTGCCTTTTACCGGCGACATATCGACACCTTCATCGGGAAACACAGGGCCGCAACCGACCGGGTGTTCACCGGCGTCTATTATTTTCATGCCGAGCCTAAGGCTTTTACGGGCGGCGAATTGCGACTGTTTTCACTTCTGGGGGTCGATGAAGGCGGTACCTATATCGATATAGAGCCGCTGAATGACAGCCTGCTGCTGTTCCCGGCCTGGGTTCCGCATGAGGTGCGCCCGATCTCATGCCTGGGCGGTCATTTCGCCCAATCGCGCTTCGCCATAAACTGTTGGTATACCCGGAAATCCAGCTGAGCCGATTGCCACGCAGTCACTCGGCCACGGTCCTCACCAGGCCTTCGCTTTCGAGCCGCGCAAGAAAATTGCCGACTTCGGAGCGGATCACTTCAGGCTCGGCCTCGTATTCCTCAGTCAGGGTCGCCAGCAGCGCATCGAAGCTCCGCGGCGTTTCCAGCAATTCCCAGATCCGGGTACCAACGGCGTTGAGACTGAAATAATGGCCCAACTCCACGCTCATCATGACCAGTTCGTCATTGAGCGCCGCCGTCAGCATTTTATCCGTGCGCTGGTACGCAGAGCCGGCCTCGGGCCCCGAATGACTCATTGCTGTCTGTCCTTACGCATGGTCGATTGCAGGTATCTGATCGGGGGCTTGAATATCACCAATCCAGCCAGTACTACGACTTTTTTGTGCAACCTGCCGGCGTTCAATGCTATGCTGACGGGCAGTTTACCGGTTTCTAATTGTGAATATCGGTTCCGGTTAAAAGGGCTTGAGAATGAAGGATATGGAGCGGGTAGAGGCTGCGGCGAAACGCCAGCCAGTCACCAAGCGGCAGTGGCAGACCCCTGTCCTTGAAATCCTGCCGATTGCCGCGACGCAAAATAACGGCCTTGTTGCTCCGGGTGATGGCACCTTCTCGCCCTCGCCGACCGGGAGCTGAACTCCCGGCCTATGGCTTTTTTTGCTGGCCTTGCCAGCACCGATTTTCCCGGCCTGCCGGGCGCCGACCGGCTCGGCACCATTGCGACAACTTATGGCGGCGGCGGCAAGCCGACGATCTGGCAGGGAGCCGGGGCGGCCTTGGTGCATGTGCCGCGACCTTTCACGCCAGAAGACCGTCTTGATCGTCTACCGGGCAGTTTCGCCGGTGGCACCTCCCGCCTGGTTTTCGACGGCAGGCTGGACAACCGCGACGACCTGATCGCGGCTCTGGATATCGATCCAGCCCGCGCCACCGGCCTTGGCGACGCCGCCCTGCTGATGGCAGCGCTGGAGCGCTGGGAAACCGAAGCCTGCGCGCGCCTCATCGGCGCTTTCTCTTTTGCCTGGTGGGATGAGACCGCGCATCGCCTGGTGCTGGCGGTGGATAGTTCCGGCGGCCGGGCAATGTTCGCTCATGACGACGGCCGGCGGCTTTGTTTTTCGACGCGGCCGATGGCCGTGCTGGCTTTTCCGGGTATTGAGCGGCAGGTCGATGAAACCGCGATGGCCCATCTTCTGCTGGCCCGTCCGATGCCGGCGGATCGCACGGCGTTTCGCGGCGTCTTCCGCCTGCCCCCGGCCAGCCTGCTGGTCTGGCAACAGGGGCGGCATTCCGTAAACCGCTACTGGCAGCCCGACCTAGGGCGACAGATCCGCTATCGCGACAGTCGCGACTATGTTCAGGCAGGACGCGAGATGCTGGACCGGGTGGTCAAAGCCAACTTGCGTGCGATCGGACCCGTGGGCAGCCAGTTATCCGGCGGCCTTGATTCAGCGGCCGTCTCGGCAACGGCCGCCCGTCTGCTGGCCCCCGGCCGCCTGCATAGCTTCACCGCCTTTCCGGACCCGGCCGCGCCACTGCCCGGCGACCATCCGCGCCGCATCTACAACGAGGTCCCGCTGGCCGAAGCCACTGCAGCGCTGTACCCGAATATCACGCCTCATTATCTGCCAGCCGGCGACATCACGCCCGGAGAGGAGGATGCCAGCCGGCTGTTCTGGGAACTCGGCATACCGTTGCGGAATTTCACCAATTTCGGCTCCTGGCAGCCACTCTATGCCAAGGCGCAGAGCACGGGCGCCGATGTGTTGCTCGCGGGTATATCCGGCAACTACACCCTGTCCTGGAAAAGCGAGGCGCTGCTGGCTGATCTTGCTGCTGCGGGGCGGTTCATCGCACTGGCGCAGCAGGCCTGGGGACTGCATCAGCATGGTCAACCGGTATGGCCACAGTTGCGCTGGAACCTGCTCAGCTACATCGGTCCGGCCGGACTGCGAAACATGGCCCGGCGATGGCGCGGCAGCGACAGGAACTGGCGGCTCCGCGCTTCGGCGACAGACGCCCTGGCAACCAGTGTGGACGCGGCCGGGATCACGGAGCGGGTCAGGATCGCGACCGACCGGCCCGATCGCGACCGTCGCATTCGCCACTTCTATCTGGAACGGAACTGGGCACAGAACCAGTGGCTGGCAGGGCTTTCCTATGTGACAGGATGCGATCTGCGCGATCCGCTCGGAGACCGCAGAATGGCGGAATTCTGTCTCGCCCTGCCTGCGGAGATTTGGCAGTCCGGCGGACAGCCGCGCTCCTTCGCCCGCGCGGTGCTGCGCGACCGCCTGCCTGACGCTGTGCTGGACAGCAGGGCGCGCGGCTATCAGGACGCCAACTGGTTTCATCGCCTGACCCAGCTGCG
>VFQO010000701.1_pt1 | contig 32177 bp, 33 predicted proteins | sample 3512331 | NCBI WGS metagenome assembly VFQO01 (sample SAMN10412371, study PRJNA504923) | tailings metagenome | isolation source: Replicate 3 from Balatoc abandoned mine | place: Philippines: Itogon, Benguet | collected 2017-08-28 | reverse complement strand
GCGCCCGCGCCGAGGATGATGACGTCGCTCTGTTCCACGAACCTGCCGATAGGGGGCCGCACGGCAATTGCCAATCGCCCCCTCTCGTCTCTATCTGACCCCCCATGGCCCGAACCCCCGCAGGCACCCCCAACGATCCCCGCGGTGCGGAGCGTTTCAACGAGGAGCGCGCCGCCTATACCGTCGCCTCCGCCCAGCCTGATCTGGAAGGCGGCGTGCAGGCGATCCGCGAGACGGTGAGGGTGCTCAAGCCCGTCCCCGGCGTCTACCGGATGCTCGATGCGCGGGGCGAGGTGCTTTATGTCGGCAAGGCGCGTAGCCTCAAGGCGCGCGTCGCCAACTACACCCAGATCGCCCAGCTTTCGGGGCGGCTCCAGCGCATGGTCAGCCAGACCCGCAGCATGGAGATCATCACCACCAATTCCGAGGCCGAGGCGCTGCTGCTCGAAGCGCAGCTGATCAAGCGCTTCCGTCCGCCGTTCAACGTGCTGCTGCGCGACGACAAGAGCTTTCCCTTCATCCTGCTGCGCGCCGATCACGCCTATCCGCGCATCCAGAAGCATCGCGGCGCGCGCCGGGCCAAGGGCAATTACTATGGGCCGTTTGCGAGCGCGGGCAGCGTCAACACGACACTGAACGCGCTGCAGAAGCTGTTCCTGCTGCGCTCCTGCACCGACAGCTTCTTCAACAACCGCGACCGGCCGTGCCTGCTCTACCAGATCAAGCGCTGCTCGGCGCCCTGCGTGGGGCGGATCGATGCTGACGGCTATGACGCGCTGGTGCGGCAGGCGAAGGACTTCCTCTCGGGCAAGTCGGGCGCGGTGCAGGCTGACCTTGAGCGCCAGATGGCCGAGGCGGCAGCGAACCTCGATTTCGAGACCGCCGCGATGCTGCGCGACCGGCTGCGGGCGGCGACCTTCATTCAGGGTAGTCAGGCGATCAACGCGGCCGGGCTGGGCGATGCCGATGTCTTCGCCCTGGCCGCAAAGAACGGGCAGATGAGCGTCCAGTCCTTCTTCATCCGCGGCGGGCAGAACTGGGGTCACCGCGCGCTCTTCCCGCGTCACACCGCCGAGGTGGACGAGGCGCAGGTGCTCGCCGACGTAATGCTGCAATTCTACGAGGAAGTACCGCCCCCGCCGACCATTCTGGTGGACCGCGAACTGCCCGAGGCCGAGCTGATCGAGGCGGCTTTGTCGGAACTGGCCGGCCGGAAGGTGCGGCTCTCGATCCCCGAACGCGGCGACCGGCGCAAGCTGATGATGCAGGCGCAGAGGAACGCTGTCGAGGCGCTCGAACGGCGGCTGGCCGAGACCGGCACCAAGGCGCGCCTCAACCGCGAATTGGCGGAATTTCTGGAGCTCGACAGCCCGCCGCAGCGGATCGAGGTTTACGACAACAGCCATATCCAGGGCACCAAAGCTGTGGGCGCGATGGTGGTCGCCGGGCCGGAGGGCTTCGAGAAGGGCCAGTACCGCAAGTTCAACATCCGCGAGGCGCAATCGAACGACGACTTCGCGATGATGCGCGAGGTGATGGCGCGGCGGTTCCGGGCGTGGCGTGAGGATGAAGAGGAAGGTTCCGTTCGTGCCGGCCGTAGTCGAGACAGCGATGCGCCTGAAGGGTCTCTCGACGATGCTCGAGACGATCGGAAAGGGGGCCACGAAACAATCCTCCCGGACCTCATCCTGATCGACGGCGGCAAGGGGCAGCTCTCAAGCGTGATGCGGGTGCTGGAGGAGATCGGCATTGCCGACGAGGTCGCGGTGATCGGCATCGCCAAGGGGCCGCATCACGGGCGCGAAGGCCGCGAGGTGTTCCACTTCCCTGATGGGCGCGAGAAGCTGCTGCCGGTGAACTCGCCGCTGCTGTTCCACTTGCAGAACCTGCGTGACGAGGTGCACCGCTATGTCATCGGGGCGCATCGGGCGAAGCGCGCGAAGGCGATCACGGCGAGCCCCTTGGACGAGATCCCCGGCATCGGCCCGGCAAGGAAGCGCGCGCTGCTGCTGCATTTCGGCACCGCCAGCAAGGTCCGCGCGGCCGCGCTAGAAGACCTGCAACGCGCGCCCGGCGTCAGCGCCACCGTGGCGCGCAAGATCTATGATTTTTACCATGCGGGCGGCTAGAGAGACACAATGATGCTACCCGAACCCCGGATCACCGTCGAGCGCCTCGGGCGCGAGGGCGAGCCGCTGGTCATCATCGACAACTTCACCGGACAGCCCGAGCGGCTGCGAGCGATGGGGGTGGCGGCGGAGTATCACCCGGGCGGCGTCGATTACCCGGGCCGCCGGGCGCTTGCCGATCCGTCCTATCTCGATCTGCGGCGCGACCTGATGATGCAGATCATGATGCGGGTGTTCGGGTTGTCGCGCGGAGTGCAGTGCGAGATCGCGGCATTCTCGCTCGTGACGCTGCCGCCCGAACAACTCACCGCCCGCCAACGCATTCCGCATCATGACCATTCGGACGCGGGGCGGGTGGCGATCATGCACTATCTCGAGGGGCCGGAAAGCGGCGGCACGGCTTTCTACCGCCATCGCCGGACCGGCTTCGAGGCGATCACCCCGGCCCGCGAGGCCGCCTTTGCAGCCGCGCTCGCCGAGGATGAACGCGAATACGGGCCGCCGCCACCGTGCTATCCGCTGGGCGACAGCGCCGCTTATGAACAGATCGGCGCGGTCGAGGCGCGCGTTGATCGCCTCGCGCTCTATCGCGGGAGGCAACTCCATTCGGGGATCATTCCCGATCCGTCACGCCTGTCGGAGGATCCGGCCAAGGGGCGACTGACCGTCAACATGTTCCTCTATGGAGCCTGACGGAGCAGGCCGCCAGCACGGCCTGCCCCCGGCGTGTACTTACTGCCCGTCGAGCGCCTTGCTCACCAGCACATTGACCGAAACGCGGCGGTTCTGCGCCCGTCCCGCAGCGGTGGTGTTGTCGGCCGCCGGATCGGCGGTCGCCATGCCGGTCGGGGTCAGCATCCGGTAGGGCTTCCACTTGCACACCTGCTGCAGGTGGTTGACCACCGCCGCAGCGCGCTTTTCCGACAAGGTCTGGTTGAACTCCTGCGAGCCGGTGATGTCGGTGTAGCCGAGCACCAGCATCAGCGAGTTCTCGTTGGCGTTCGCCTGCTGGGCCGCCGCGCAGAGCTCGTTCTTCGCGCTGGGCGAAAGCACCCACTTGCCCGTGTCGAAATAGACGTTGGTGGTGCTCTTGAGGTTGTACTTGTCGATATCGCCAAGGCGGCCGCGCAGCGCTTCGGTGGCGGCGGCGTTCTGCTGGATCGCAGCGCCCTGTTCGCCGAACTGCTGCTGGGTGCCGCCGCGGATCATCGCCGCGATCTGGCGATCATCACTGGTGAAGCGCACTTCGCTGGCAACCAGACCTTCGCCGTACTGGCCGGTCTTCACGATCACCGGCAAGCCGTTGATCAGCGCGCTCTGATCGAGGGTCTTGTTGCCGATCCCAAGGAAGCCGCCACGGGTGCGGATCTCGGTTTCGGGGTGGAGAGTGACCATGGTGGTCGATCCGTCATCGGCGGTGATCTGGAGGCGCGAACCCTTGCGGGCGGAGATGATCCCGGTCACGCGGGGGCCGGTCTCCATCTCGGCAAGCGGGGGAAGCGAGCCGTAGACGGTGGTCAGCACCTCGCCCTGATCGGCTGGCATGGGGCTGGCGGGGATCGTCTGCGCAGCCACGCTGGCGGACGTACCGGCCGCGGCCAGCAGCGCAGCAAGCGCCATCTTTCGGACAGTGAGATAGGGGGTGGTCGTCACGATATTTGCTCCCGTGTGAGGACCGCGTTCGGGTTGCGGCCCCTTGGTTAATCTTGTGTGCGACGCGTGGTTGTTGAGCAGCAGCTTGCTGGCAGATGAACACCGCCGCCATCAGTGGCGCAGGAGCGGGTCATCGGGGCAGGGGATACGACGAGCCGAGGCGCACGCAACGCCTCGCGGCGCCTCGGCAAGGGGATCAGGCGGCGGCGAAACGCCTCGCATGGAACGCCGCATCGGCGCGCAGCTGTTCATGCTCGACCCATACCGAATGAGTGCCGGAACAGATCTTGTGCGGCAGCGCGAGGCGGCAGATCGGGCCCTTCGTCACATCGCGTGCATCTAGGATCGCACATTCGGAGGTTCCGGTGTTCTCGTCGATCAGGAAGGTCACCAGATACCCATCGTCTTCCGAGGCTGCGGGTCCTTGTCCGCCTACTGCTCCGCTACTTGAGGCGGGTCCTTGTCCGCCTATCGCTTCGCTACTCGAGGCGGGTTTGCGCGGGATCATGGGGCTTTCGCTGGCATAGACGCCCTCGGGCAGGCGATAGACCTGTTCCTCGCCGGTTTCGGTATCGTGGCGGACATAGCCGTTGAACAGGAACCAGCCGGGGCGGGTGGTGGTCGACCAGACGTAGCGGCTTTTCTTCATCGCATAAGCCGGGTTGATCATCCCGAATTCAACGATGCAGTCCGACAGACGCTCCTCGCGGGTTTGGCCGGTCTTCAGGTTGAAGCGCCAGCGGTGGAGGCGGCTCTGGAAGCTGTGCTCGTCGACATAGGCCATCATGTGACTGTAGCGGCCCATTTCCTCCAGCGGATCGGGCATGGGCCTGGCCTGATGATAGCCTTCGAGGATGACTTCATCCCCCTCTTCCCACGCATTGGTCCAATGGAGCACGTACGTCGGTGAGGCCTCGAACCAGCGGATATCCTGCGGGCCTCCGCGTCGCGGAATCAGGGCAAAGCGGGTCGGCACGCCCTCATGCAGCCGCGCTGCGTGGATGTTGCGGCCGAGCAGTTCCTCGTCCCAGTAGAGCGGCATGTCGTTGAGGATCGACCAGTTCGCCGTGATCGCCATGTCGTGCGGCAGGCGCGGCCCCGGCAGCGGGATGGGGACGTAGTGCACCAGTTGCCCGGTGCGGTCGACGACGCCGTAGTGCATGAAAGGCGCGTGCTTGGAGTAGTTGAAGAACATCAGCTCCCCCGTCGCCTCGTCGACCTTGGGGTGGGCCGAGATGCCGTCGAGCGGCACCCACGGCGCCTTGCCGCGGCTGGCAAGGGTGACGGGGTCCAGCATCCATGCCTCGCCGCACTGGTAAAGCGTCGCATAGGCCGTGCCGGCGTGGACAATGATGTCGGTGGAGCCGGTATCCTTCAAACCCCCATGTGCCCCGAAGCCGGGACGTACGGAGGTGCCCCACGGGTCCATCAGCCCGCCCCACAAGGATCGCCCCGCGATCTGCTCCGCCTCGAAGCAGTGCGTGCGCACGAAGCGGTTGCGATAGCTCGCCTTGCCGCCGGAGATATTGACCTGATGGATCATCGCATCGCCATCGAAGGGGTGATGGCGGCCGAGCGGCTGGTGCACCTGGTTTTCGGTGTTCCGCAGGTAGATGCCGTCGACGTCCTCTGGAATTGCACCTTCGATCACCGGCAGCTGCCCGACGTCGACCTCCTCGTGGAGCGGGGTCCACGGCCCGGTGAGATAGGGATGGTTCGACGGTTCGAGCGAGGTCCTCACCGGCGGATGGCGCGTGATCTGCATATGTCTCTCCCGCAAGACAGGATGCGCGAGAGCGGACGGGCTGGCAAGCGGCGCGGCGAAATTTGATTCCGGTCAAGGTCGCAGGGCTTCGGCGGGCGGATAGTGTATGCCAGATATGGGAGACACGCGATGAAATCGATTCTGCTGCACATCGATCACGACAAGGCGATGCAGGCGCGCCTGCAGGTGGCGCTGGACATCGCCCGGGCGACCAACGGCCATGTCACCTGCCTGCAGGCGGTCAGCTACGAGGTCTTTGCGCCCGGAGACTTCTACGGCTCGGCAATCGCGGCGGCGATGCCGGTCATCAAGGAGAATGCGGACAACCTGCGCGAGCAGATCGAGGCCGAGCTCGAACACGAAGGCGTGCCGTGGGACTGGCGCTTCGTCTACGGCATCGCCCCGCACCGGCTGCTCGAAGCCTCGCCGCTCGCCGATATCGTGATCCTCGGCCCTGCGGAAGCGGGCACCGACGGGCGCGGGCCTTCGGCGCTGGTCGGCGATGTGGTGATGAAGGCACCGGTCCCGGTGCTGGTGGTGCCGGGCGATGCCAAGAGCTTCGATGTCGGCGCACCGATGCTGGTCGCGTGGAACGGCTCGGCCGAGAGCGCGCATGCGCTGCGCGCGGCGGTGCCGCTGCTGGCGTGCTCGGTGAAGGTGACGCTCGCCTGCGTCACCGAGGAGGATGATCGCGCGCGCTTCGACCTGCCTTCCAGCGAAGGGGCGAGATATCTCAGCCGCCACGGCATCGATTGCGAGATCGTGGAAATCCCGCGGGGTGAGGCGAACATCGCCGACACGCTGTTCTCGGCCGCGCAGATGCGGGGATGCGGGCTGATGGTGATGGGCGCCTACGGCCACTCGCGGCTGGCCGAGCTGCTGCTGGGCGGGGTGACGCGCAAGATGCTGAGCGAGCCGCAGATGCCGGTGCTGCTGGCGCATTGATTTGCCCGCACCCCCTCCTGCGTGCGAAATCCTCGCTCATGCAGGCTGCGCCAGCGTCGCTGCGGGCGCACGCCTGATACTTTTGGCGCGCTTGCGGCGCTGCGCGCCGGTGGGCCCGCCAATCAGAAGGGCTTAGCTCTTCACCTTCTTCCGCATCATCCCCTCCTGCGCGACGCTCGCCACGAGATCGCCGGCGAGGTTGAAGATGCGCCCGCGGTTGAAGCCGCGTCCGCCGCCCGACCACGGGGCGTCGGTGGCGTAGAGCAGCCATTCGTCTGCCCGCGCGTCGCGGTGGAACCAGAGGGCATGGTCAAGGCTGGCGCCGACCAGTTCATTGCGCATCCAGCTGAGGCCATGCGGCAGCGCGCTGGTGCCGAGCAGCGTGTAGTCGCTGGCATAAGTGATGATCGCGCGGTGAAGCTCGGGCGTGTCGTCCGTCCCGGTGATCGGCGCACAGACCCGAAACCAGGTGTGCGCGCGCGGCGGCTGGGGATCCCGGCTCATCCAGTGGAGCCGATCGACGGTGCGCATCTCGATCGGGCGCGGGCGCAGCATCATGCTGCGCTGCGTCTCGGAGAGCTTGTCCCCCCATTGCGCGGCGATCTCGCGGCGCAGCTCCATGTCAGGGCGCAGATCATCGGGGCGGGGCACATCGGGCATCGGCGAATCGATGTGCTCGAGACCGTCTTCGGGCTTCTGGAAGCTGGCGGTAAGATTGAGGATGGGGACCGGCATCCCGTCCTCCCCCTCCTGGCTCGCGACCACCCGGCGGTTCGCGAAGCTCCTTCCGTCGAAATCGCGGGCGATCCGGTATTCGATCGGGGCGCCCTCGCGCCCGCCGCGCAGGAAATAGGCGTGGAGCGAGTGCGCGCGCTTGCCGTCGGTGACGCTCGCCTGCGCCGCCTGCAGCGCCTGTGCAAGCACCTGCCCGCCGAAGACGCGCCCGACTCCGTCCACCTGCGGCGGTCCGGCATAGACATCGGCCGCGCGCTTATCGACGGTGAGCAGGCGGACCAGGCCTGCGACCAGTTCTTCGTCGGTGGGACTATCGCTCATGGCAGGCGGCCATGCGGCGGCTTTACGCGCACGTCAATCCCAGCTTGCGAAGCACACGGTAGGCATAGGCCTTGGCGTAGTTCTGCTGCGGGAAGCGGCCGGGAGCCTTTGGCGTGTACCCGCGTCCGCGCAGGATGGCGTTGAAGATGCGCGTGTCGCTTTCCCGGTAGGACCATTCGCTGCGCCAGGTGATCGACAGCGATACCGAGGGCAAGGGTCCGTTCCTCACGAAGTGCGGGGCCATCACCGGCACGAACAGCGCCTCGCCGGGGCTGAGCGCGCATTCGGTGCCGTGGGGGAGCATCGCGTCATCCCACTTCAACTCCCGCGGGCCGCCCGAATGGTAGGTTTCGTGGGCCTCGTCGGGTACGAAGCGCGTGTCGCCAGCAGGGAACTGGGTCATTGCCTTGGTGCCGCGGATCTGGAGCAGGATATTGTGCTCGGGGTCGAAATGATAGGGCGTGACGGCGTGCGGGCTGGAGATGAAGATGAACCCCTGCGGGGTCAGCATTGCGCCGGTTGCGGCCTCGATCTGGGGCCGGATCTCTTCCAGCAGGCCCAGCAGCAGCGCTTCATAGGCGGGGACCTGTTCGATATTCTTGAGCACCGCCCAGCTTTCCGCCTCGGCCACCTTGCGGATCGTCTCTGCGATGGTCATCCCGTTGGGGCCCGGCTTGCCGTCGACCCCGATCGGCAGATCGCCGCGATTGTATTCGACGCTGTTGAACGGCAGTCCCTCCGCCAGCTGTGCCAGCGCCTCGATCTCCAGCAGCGGGTGGCTGGAGAGATCGTGGGCGAGGACATGCGGCCGTTCCGGATAGTGCGCGGCAAAGCGTGCGCGCGCGGCGGCGCCGAAGACCGGGGCAGCCGCGGCATCGACGAAATGGGCAGGTGCGTTCATGCGGTTGTCCTTGATCTGGTCTCGTAGGCCATCAGCAGGCGGAACATGCCGCGCCTTAGCGGGCCGCCGATGGCGATGTTGCGACTCACCATCCGTCGCTTGCCCCGCCACAGGCGCTCGATCATCGGGTGGCCCTCTGCCGCGCAGCTATCGGCCCAATCGAGCTCGGGACGCTCCAGCAGCGCCAGATTTTCGAGCTGCAGCAGCATTCCGGGAGAAAAGCGCGCGTAATCCTCGTCGAAGGCGGTCTTGTAGCTGAAGGCGCCGGGCGCGGTGATGAAGTTGACGAGCATGGCGATCGCCCGCCCATCCAGCCTCAGCGCCAGCCGTTCCAGCCGCTCCGCCGCCGCTGCGCCCGCCAGTGCCGCGGTGAACAGCGCGCGGGTCTCGGGCGCGCTGGCAAGCGCCGAACCCGCCTTGCCCTTCCATCCGGCAGCTTCCAGCGCGAGGAATTCGGCGGTCCATTCCGCCAGACCTGCATCCCCCTCCAAGCGCTCGACAATGAGCGCGCCTTCTTCGGCGAGCCGGGTCCGTTGACGGCGCAGTTCCTTGCGCTTCTTGGCGCTCATCGCCGTGTCGCAATAGGCGGCCGCCGTCCTCTCGCCGGTCAGCAGCGCACGTTGCTCCTGCGCGGCGATGTAATGCGCGGCGGTGCTCCGACCGAGGACCCGGTCGAGCGCAGCGGCGAGCGGGCCCTCGGCGGGAAGCTGCGGCAGGTGGAGGAACAGCGCACGGCCGGCACGGCGGTCGAAATGGGCGAGAAGGTCTTCCCAGAACGCCTCCTCCAGCCCCGCAGCCACCAGCGGCACCCCGCAGAAGGCGTTGGCATGGAGCCACCCCGCCGCATGGGTGATCGGGTGACCGTAGTAGCGCGCACGCCGCACCACCGGCAGCAGTCCGGCAAGCCGCCCTTCGTGAAACCATGCCTTCGTCGCCACGCGCTGGGCGGCACCCCATTGCTGCAGGGAGGGGATCAGATACCACGGCTCGAAGAACGGGTTGGGTTCCGCCGCGCGGACAACGAGCCGCTCCCAGGCGGCAAGGAAGGCGGGCTCTTGCAGATCGGCGAGGCTCAGCAGGCGCAGCTGGCCATGGGGCAGCGCGAAACGAGCCGGGCCGCTGTCCAGCGCGCGTGTGCGAAAGCTGTTCGCACGGGCCATGTCCATCGCCGTTAACCCCGCCTTGCTGCGCTTATATGCGCATCCACGAAGGTTGATGGCACAGGGCGATTAAGAAAGCCTCAGCAGGGCAAAGTGCTGTCCGAGGCGGGGACAGGGGGGCACGCAAAGATAAACCCCGACGGGATCGCTCCCGGCGGGGTTTGGAATTCAGGCTAACCTGAGTGGATCAGGCCGCCCCGTGCGCCAGCGCCGCGAGCAGCAGCAGGGCGACGATGTTGGTGATCTTGATCATCGGGTTGACGGCAGGCCCGGCCGTGTCCTTGTAGGGATCGCCGACCGTGTCGCCCGTCACCGCGGCCTTGTGGGCTTCCGAGCCCTTGCCGCCGTGGTTGCCGTCCTCGATGTACTTCTTGGCGTTGTCCCACGCGCCGCCGCCCGCGGTCATCGACAGCGCGACAAACAGCCCGCTCACGATCACGCCCAGCAGCAGCGCGCCCAATGCCGCGAAGCCGTTGTCCTGTCCGGCGATGGCGGTGATGACGAAATACACTACCACCGGCGCCAGCACCGGCAGCAGCGAGGGGATGATCATCTCCTTGATCGCCGCCTTGGTGACGAGGTCGACGGTGCGGGCATAGTCGGGCTTGGAGGTGCCCGCCATGATCCCGGGGTTGGTGCGGAACTGCTCGCGCACGTCCACCACCACATCGCCCGCCGCACGGCCCACCGCGGTCATCCCCATTGCCCCGAACAGGTAGGGCAGCAATGCGCCGAGCAGAAGGCCGACGATGACGAAGGGATTCTCGAGGCTGAAGTCCACCTTCGCATCAGGGAAGAAGGTCCGGAGGTCGGTGGTATAGGCTGCGAACAGCACCAGCGCGCCGAGGCCCGCGGACCCGATGGCATAGCCCTTGGTCACGGCCTTGGTGGTGTTGCCCACCGCGTCGAGCAGGTCGGTCTTCTCGCGCACGCTATCGTCCAGCCCCGACATCTCGGCGATGCCGCCGGCATTGTCGGTTACCGGGCCATAGGCGTCGAGCGCCACGACCATGCCGGCAAGCGCCAGCATTGCGGTGGCCGCATAGGCGATGCCCATGAGGCCGGCGAGGCCATAGGCAATGATGATCCCCGCCACGATCACGAGCGTCGGCAGCGCGGTCGCTTCAAGGCTGATGGCGAGGCCCTGGATCACGTTGGTGCCGTGGCCCGTCTCCGAAGCCTTGGCGATCGATCGCACCGGACGGTAGGCGGTGCCGGTGTAATACTCGGTGATCCAGATGATGAGCCCGGTGATGGCAAGGCCGAGCAGGGCGCAGTAGAACAGCGTCCGGCCGGTGAACTCGACCATGCCTTGATCCGGGTTGATGACGGTGTTCATCCCCATGCCGACCGTGCCGAGCGCATATTGCGTGACGAGCCAGATCAGCGGGATCGAGGTGACGGCGGTGACGATGAAGCCCTTGTACATGGCCCCCATCACGTTGGTCCCGCCGCCCAGACGCACGAAGTAGGTGCCGAGGATCGAGGTGACGATGCACGCGCCGCCGATCAGCAGCGGCAGCGCCATCATCGGCAGCAGCAGGTCGCCCAATTGCGTCAGCAGCAGGGCGGTCAGCACCATCGTGGCGCCGACGGTAACGACGTAGGTCTCGAACAGGTCCGCGGCCATCCCTGCGCAGTCGCCGACATTGTCGCCGACATTGTCCGCAATCACGGCAGGGTTGCGCGGGTCATCCTCGGGGATGCCTGCCTCGACCTTGCCGACGAGGTCCGCGCCGACGTCGGCCGCCTTGGTGAAGATGCCGCCGCCAAGCCGGGCGAAGATCGAGATCAGCGAGGCGCCGAAGGCAAGGCCCACAAGGCCGTCGATCACCTGGCGGCTCGACGGGGCAAGGCCCATCGGCCCGATCATCGCGGCGAAGAAGACGGCGATGGCCAGAAGCGCAAGGCCCGCAACCAGCATGCCGGTGATGGCGCCCGCGCGGAAGGCGAGGGTGAGGCCCGCCTGCAAGCCGGTGCTGGCGGCCTCGGCGGTGCGGACGTTGGCGCGTACCGAGATATTCATGCCGATGTAACCGGCCACACCCGACAGCACCGCGCCGGTGATGAACCCGATCACCGCGGTGGTGCCGAGCGCGAAGGCGACGACTGCGGCAACGACAACGCCGACAATGGCGATGGTGGTGTACTGGCGGTTGAGGTAGGCCTGAGCGCCTTCCTGGATGGCGGCAGCGATTTCCTGCATCCGCGCATTGCCGGGGCTCGCACTGAGCACCTGCGAGCTGGTGATGATGCCATAAATGATGGCAAGCACCCCCAGCCCAATCGATATGAGCAATAGATTCACGAGCAATCCCCTCTCGTCTTATGTTGCTTCCCCCTTGCAGGGGGCGCACGCGCCTCTTTTTGATCCCTCGGGCGCGAGGCGTGCAGTTGTAGGGGTTCGGCAAGCGCTGGCAAGCCTGCAGCGCGCACAGGGGCGGGTTTTGCGCGGTTTTGAGGGGGGCTAGCCGTGCCGGTAGCCGAGGCTTGCGGGGTCGGCCAGCGGCTGAGTGCCGAGCATCAGCGGGGCGGTGCCGCGCGCGGTGACGGTGCCGATCCGGTGCGCGGTGACGGGCAGCACCGCGGTTGGCGGCGCGGTGAACAGCAGCTCGTAATCATCGCCCCAGCGCAGGCAGGCGTCACGGTGTTCGGGATCGGCGACCGGGATCGCCTCGCGCTCCAGCACCAGCGTCACCCGGCTCGCTTCGGCCATGCGGAAAGCGTCGAGCAGCAGGCCGTCGGAAACGTCCATCATTGCAGTGACTTGGGCGGCAAGTGCCCGGCCCTCGGCGAGGCGTGGGACGGGGCGATGGAAGCTGGCGCGGTGTTCGGCCACGCCCTCGAAGCCCAGCATCGCCCGCCCGACCGGGCCGGTGAGCCAGATGCCGTCGCCCGCCTGCGCGCCGCTGCGCGAGGGTACAGGAGTGCAGGTCGCCCGCCCGATCGCGGTCAGGCCGAGGGCGCGGGGGCCAGCGGCAGCGATGGTGTCGCCCCCCAGCAGCACGGTGCCGAAAGCCTGCAGCGCCTCATGCAAACCACTGATAAAGCGCACGTCATCACGCCCGAGCATATGCCCGAGCAGCACCCCCACAGGCTCCGCGCCCTTGGCTGCGAGGTCCGACAAGTTGGTCGCGACCAGCTTCCACGCCACATCGGCCATGTCGGCATCGGGCCGGAAATGCGTGCCCTCGGCCATCATGTCGTGGGTGATGACCAGCGTCTCCCCGCCCACCGCCAGCACCGCGCAATCATCCGCCAACCCGCGCGCGCCGGGGTGGAGGGGGAGGTGGCGCAGGGCTGCGATGAAATCCGGCTCGTTCATTCCCGCTGATGCCTAGCCAATCGTCCCCGGCTTGTCGAAGGCTCGATGTTCCACGTGAAACACCGCCGCAAAGCGCACCCTGAAGGGGGTCTGGACGAGGTCTGGAGGGGGTCAGACGCGCGCGAACGCCGCGCAAAGCCGGATCAGCCCCGCGCGTCCTTCGCCACCGCGTCCAGAATCCCGTTCACGAACTTCGCTTGGCGATCGTCGAAGAAGGCCTTGGCGACCTCGACATACTCGTTGATCGCGACCGGCGCCGGGACATCTGCGCGGGCCAGCAATTCGTAGGTCGCCGCGCGCAGCACCTGCAGCATCGCCTTGTCGAGCCGCGCGAGGCTCCATCCTGCCGCCAGCTTGCCAGCCACCAGCGCGTCGATCTCGTCGCGGCGGGCGTCGACCCCGCGCACCACATCGTCGAAGAACGGAACTTCCGCCTCGGCATATTCGGCCTCGTCGAAATCCTCATCGTCGATGGTGCGGCCCAGCCGGTGCTGGTGAAACTCGTCGAGCAGCCGGGCGAGCGCGGTGCCCTCCATGTGCTGCTGGTAGAGCGCCTGGACGGCGGCGAGGCGCGCGGCCGAGCGGGCTTGCGAGCGGGCGGGGCTGTTCATCGGATTCTGAGTTCCACGGACTTGGCATGCGCCGGCAGCCCCTCGGCATGGGCGAGGGTTGCAGCGGCGGGGCCGATGGCGGCAAAGGACGCGGCATCGAGGCCCAGAAAACTGGTGCGCTTCATGAAGTCGAGCACCGACAGCCCGCTCGAAAAGCGCGCGCGGCGGCCGGTGGGCAAGACGTGGTTCGGCCCGGCAACATAATCGCCCACGGCTTCGGGCGTCATGCGGCCGAGGAAAATGCTCCCGGCATGGCGGATCGCGCCGAGGTAGGGCTCGGGGTCGTCGACCGCGATCTCGACATGTTCGGCCGCCAGACGGTTGGCGAGGGCGGGTGCCTCGGCCAGCAGATCATTGACAACGATCATCACCCCGTGCGCGTCCCAGCTCGCACGTGCCGTTCGGGCGGTGGAAAGCTGGGTGATCTGCAAGTCGATGCAGTCCTCCACCTGCCGCGCAAAGCCCGCGTCATCGGTGATGAGGATCGATTGCGAGGTCGGGTCGTGTTCCGCCTGCGACAGCAGATCGGCGGCAATCCAGTCGGGATCGTTCTTCCCGTCGGCAATCACGAGGATTTCGGAAGGGCCCGCGACCATGTCGATGCCGACCACACCGTAAAGCTGGCGCTTGGCCTCCGCCACCCACGCATTGCCCGGGCCGGTGATGACGTCGACCGGCTTGATGCGCTGCGTGCCATAGGCGAGTGCGCCCACCGCCTGCGCGCCGCCGACGCGCCAGATCTCGTCAACGCCTGCAATATGCGCGGCGGCCAGCACCATCGGGTTAGACTGGCCCTTGGGCGTCGGCGTGACGACCACCAGCCGCTCGACCCCGGCAACCCGCGCCGGAATGGCGTTCATCAGCAGCGAGGAAGGATAGGCCGCACGGCCCCCCGGCACATACAGCCCCGCCGCATCCACCGGCCGCCAGATCGCGCCCAATCGCACGCCCGCGCCGTCCACATAGTCGCGGTCCGCGGGAAGCTGGGCCTCATGATAGGCACGGATGCGCGCGGCGGCGAGTTCGAGCGCCTCGCGCAAGTCGGGGGCGAGGTCGCGATAGGCCTGTTCGCAGCGTTCACGGGTGATGAGCCAGTCGGCGTCCTCGGCCAGCGTGTAGCCATCGAACCGCTGGGTGAACTCGCTCAGCGCCGCATCGCCGCGCAGCTTCACCGTCTGCAGTATGTCGGCGACCTGCCCGGCCACATCGGAATCGGATTCGCGCCGCGCGTCGACCAGCCGCACGAACTTCGCCTCGAAATCGGGCTGGAGGGTGGAGAGCAGGGAGACAGTCATGCGGCTGCGGCTTTCTCGGCGCGCGCCTCGGCCTCGCGGCGGAAGGCGTCGACCAGCGCGGCGACGCGGGCGTCGGTCTTGAGGGCGGTGCGGTTGACGATCAGGCGCGCGGAGATGTCGAGGATCGTCGCGGTTTCGACGAGGCCGTTCTCGCGCAGGGTGGTGCCGGTCGAGACGAGGTCGACGATCTGGCGCGCAAGGCCCAATGAGGGGGCAAGCTCCATCGCGCCGTTCAGCTTGACGCATTCGGCCTGAACGCCAGCGGCTGCGAAGTGGCGGCGGGTGAGGCTGGGATATTTGGTCGCAACGCGCAGGTGGCTGACGCTCGCGGCCCCTTCGTCATCGTCGGATGCCATGCGTGCGACTGACAGGCGGCACAGGCCGATGCCGAGATCGACGGGGGCGTAGAGATCGGCGTAGTCGAATTCCTCGATCACGTCCGAGCCGACGATGCCGACCTGCGCCGCGCCATGCGCCACGAAGGTCGCCACATCGAAGGCGCGCACGCGGATGATGCGCATGTCAGGGCGGGTGGTGCCGAAGGCCAGCGCGCGGCTCTTGGGATCGTGGAAATCGGCAGCAGGCTCCACCCCGGCGCGCGCCATCACCGGCAGCGCTTCATCGAGGATGCGCCCCTTGGGGACAGCGAAGGTGAGCTGTCCGGAGTTGTCGGGAAGGCCGATACTGGTCATGATCGGGGGCGCACTTAAGGGGCAGAGGCCGAAAGGGCAATGGTGATGCAGGGTTCAGAGCAGCGGCCGGCCTATGAATTCGTCGACATGAACACCGCCGGCCCCGGCGCGGTGGCGACGGCTTTTGCCAATCAGGTCGCCTATTGCGAGGCAGCGGGCGCGCATATCACCGCGCGGGTGTGCGGCGGCATCGCGGCTGTGCTGGCCTCGGATGCGGGCGGCGCGCTGCTGGAGCGGGTGCGCGGCTGGCAGGGCGCGGCGCTCGCCGATGCACTGCCCTTGCGGGTGGCGGGCGGGCTTCATGCGCTCCACCTTGCCGGGACCGCTCCCGAGCTTGCGCCGATCTATGCGGGGGGGGCTGCGGAGGATGCTGCGGTGATCGCCGGCGTCATGGCTTCACACGAGGCGGCTTTGCTCCCGTGGCTCGACGGGCCGCCGCAGACCAACGAGGCGGGGCGGTCGGCCAATTTCATCGCGGCAATGCTGTGGCTGGCGGACAAGGGCCTGCCGCCGGTGTTCGAATGCCTGGAGATCGGCTCGAGCGCCGGGATCAACCTGATGCTGGCGCGATACGCTTACGACCTCGGCGGGGTGAAGGTTGCGCCGGAAGATGCGGTGATGCGCTTCCAGCCCGATTGGCACGGCGCGCCGCCGCCTGCGGGCGAGATCGCGATTGCGGGCACGAAGGGTTGTGATGTGGCCCCGGTCGATCTCACCGATCCGGCGCAGGCGCTGCGGCTCAAGGCCTATATCTGGCCCGAGCACACCGTGCGCTTCGAACGCATGGACGCGGCAATCCGCGCTGCCTCCGAACGCAAGCCCGATATTGTCCGCATGAACGCCGCCGATTTCGTCGAGGCCGAACTGGCGAGGCCGCAGGAGGCGGGCACCACGCGGGTGCTGATGCACTCGATCGTCTGGCAGTATGTGCCCGAAGGTCAGCAGGTGCGGGTGACGGCGGCCATGGAAGCGGCGGGCGCGAGGGCGACACCGGAGCGCCCGCTCGCCTGGGTCAAGGTCGAGGCCGACCGCACCGTCCACCGCCACGCGCTGACAGTTCGTTACTGGCCGGGCGGGGGCGAGGAGGTGCAACTCGCCTGGTCCCACCCGCACGGGGCGGACATCGAGTGGATCGCCTAAACCAATTCCGTTCGCCCTGAGCCTGTCGAAGGGCTGCACTTTTCTTCTGGTCTGGGTGCCCGAGCAAAGAGGAAGGACAGCCCTTCGACAAGCTCAGGGTGAACGGTTCTATGTGGCGAGGAACTCCTCCATCGTCGCATTGACCGCATCCGGCGCTTCCCACGGGACGAAATGCCCGCAGTCCGGCACGCGCACGATGGTGAGCGGGTCGATGATGTCCTCCAGCCCTTCGAGGTTCTCAGGGGGAAGGGCGAGGTCGTCCAATGCCCAGATCACCAGCGTCGGGATGGTCAGCTTCGGCAGAGCGGGGGGCGTCCAGCCATCCGGAAGCGCAAAGGGCGCATCCATTGTCGGCACATCGATCGGGCTGGCGCGGTAGTAGTTGAGCATCCCGAAGGCCGCATCGCGGTTCTGCCAGTCGAGGAGCAGGGCATCGCGCTCCTCGGGCTCCATCGCGGATGGGCGGTCCCACTTCACTTCCTTGAGGAGGAGCCCGGTCAGGCCATGCTCCTTGACCAGCGCATCATTGGCCGGATCGCGGAAGCCGCGGATATACTGGCTCGCCTCGCGCTGGACGGAGTGGGTGTAGAGCAGCTTCTGGAAGATCGCCGGGTGCGGGGCGTTGGCGATCACCGCCCGGCTGACCCGCGCGTGCTGCCCGGCGAGCGCCACGCCCCACGCGATCGCTCCGCCCCAGTCATGCCCCACGATGGTGAAGCTGCCGATCCCCAGCGTATCCGCCAGCAGGAACACGTCGCCGATCAACTTGTCGGGGGTGTAGGCCTCCACTGCCTGCGGCTTGGAAGACCCGCGATAGCCGCGCTGATCGGGCGCGATGCAGCGGAACCTGTCGCTGAAATGCGCGATCTGGCGGCGCCAGGTGCGGTGGCTTTCGGGGAAGCCGTGGAGGAAGATCAGCACCGGCGCATCGGTGGGGCCTTCGTCGACGATGTCGAGATGGATGCCGTTCGGCAGCTGCACCCGCTTGAGTTCGAAACGCATCAGCCCTGCTCCAGCTTGTCCATGTAGCCCTTGGCAACCATGCCCGCGACCTGATCGAACAAGGCATCGGGGGTGCGGCGCGCCTCGCCCATGGCGAGCTCCATCCCTTCCGCGACGATGATCTCGCGTGTCCCCGCAGCAATCCCGTCGAGCATCTGGCGCGCGGCTTCATCGGCCGGGATGCCCTCGTCGATCGCCTTGTCAGAGCGGCCGCGATGGGTGCCGTCGGCGTTGAGCGCGTTCCTCGAGACATTGGTGGCGACCGATCCGGGGTAGATGGTGTGGACGCTGACCCCGTTGATCGACAGTTCGGCCCGCAGCGCATCGGCATAGCCCGCAAGGCCGAACTTCGCCGCCGAGTAAGCCGTGCGCATCGGCACCCCGACCTTGCCCGCAATCGAGGATATGAACCCGAGCGCCCCGGACCCGCGCTCCGCCATGTGGCCGATCAGCCCCTGCGTGAAGGCGATCTGGGCGAGGAGATCGACCGCGATGATGTCGCGGTAGACCTGGATCGAGGTCTTCAGCGCGCGGCTGCGTTGGGAAATCCCGGCATTGGCAAAGGCGATGTCGACATGGCCCTTCCACCCGATCGCCTTGGCAGTGGCCTCGGCGAGCGCCGCCTCGTCCCGCACGTCGAAGGTGAGGATCAGCGTCTCGCCGCAGTCCGCCGCAACCTCGGCCAGCCGCGCCTCATCGCGGCCCGACAGCACCACGTGAGCGCCCCGGGCCGCCAGCTCGCGCGCCAGCGCAGCGCCGATGCCCGAAGATGCGCCGGTGATCCAAGCAACCTTGCCGTGATAGTCCATCCTATGTCTCTCCCGTTTGCGGGGAGGACTAGCGGGCGGTCCGGCCACGCGCAATCAGGTTGCGATAAGGGACCGGATCATGTCGGCAAGCTCGGCCGGGAACACCGCTTCGGGCCAGCTTTCCAGCTCGGCGAGCGTGAACCAGCGGTGCTGCGTCATCAGCGCCTGTTCCAGCGCGGTGTGGCCGGCGGTGTCGACCCGCGCCTCGCTGACCCGCACGAGGAAGAAACGCTCGTCCGCCTGCACCGGCTCGCCTTCGACGGTGACGAATTTCGGAGTCATCCGGGCGATCTCGGGGCCGGGATCGGCGGTGATTCCGGTCTCCTCGAACAGTTCGCGCCGCGCCGCATCCGCGAAGCTTTCGTCCGGCTCGCATTCGCCCCCTGCCGTCACCCAGAAGGGCGGGCGGCCGGGGACGTCATAGCGGAACATCAGCGCGCGGGTTGCAGGATCGAGCACGATCAGCCGCGCCGCGCGGCGCAGGCGCAGATTGGAGTTGAAGGTCATTCGGCAGGCACGCTCGCCTTGATCGCCACCGCGTGGACCCGCTGGCCGACGATATCGCCCAGCACCGCGATCACCGCGCGCTGGCGGGCGAGGCGGTTCAAGGGCGCAAAGGCCGCCGCCTCGATCTCGACGGTGAAGTGCGATTCGCCCGATCCATCGTCGCCCATGTGGCCTGAATGCTTCGCGCTGTCGTTGATGATCGCGAGGCGGGTGGGCGCAAAGGCCTCGGTCAGCAGTTCACGCATTTCCTCGGCGACACTCATCACGGCTTTCCTTCTTTGCATCGGTTCGGGCATGGATCGGGCTTGGAACTTGGGCCCGCCATCGCCATTCACGAGACTTATGCCTTCACCACGATTCCACGGCCGCGTCGAGAGCCCCGGGCGGCGATGCGAAGCCCCGGGCTGCCGCGAGGACGGCGAGTTCCGCGCGCCCGGGCGGCGGCCGCACGGGTTCGACGGGCCGGGCGAATGGCGCTGGTTCTGCCTTCAACACGTGCGCGAGTTCAACGCGGGCTACGACTGGTTCGAGGGCATGAGCGCCGAGGAAATCCTGCGCGCGCAATCCCCCATCGCCGGTTGGCAGACCGAAAGCCGGGTGTTCCGCCCCACGGCGGGAATCGCCGATGGCCCGCGCTGGGCCGACTATGCCGATCCGCTCGATGCGATCAGCGCCCGCGCGCGGGGCATCAAGTCGCGGGCCGAGCGTGAAGCCAAGGCCGCGATGTCGGGCCGTTTCAGCCGCGAGGAAGCCGTGGCGCTCGAAGTCTTGGGCCTCGGCTCCGACACCGACCGCACCCGGCTGCGCCGCCGCTATTCCGAACTCGTCCGCCGCTACCACCCCGACCGCAACGGCGGCGACCGCGCGCATGAGGCCAAGCTGACCGCGGTGGTCGATGCCTATCAGGTGCTGAAGAAAAGCGCCGCCTTCGCCTGAGCTGTTCCCCGCCCCGGACTTGATCCGGGGCCCCGCTGGTTCTTCCGGTCGTCCGATGCAACAGCAAGCTGGGCCCCGGATCAAGTCCGGGGCGGGAGGAGGGGGTTACCCTTGCGCGCCCTTGATGATCGCCGCGTCGATGGCGTTGGCCTCGGCATAGGCGGGGCGCTGGGTGATGCGATCGACATAGGCGCGGAACGCTGGGCGCTCGGGGATCGAGCCGAAGCGCAGGCCCCAGACGAACTGGCTGCCCACGTAGGTATCGGCCATGGTGAAGCGGTTTCCGGCGATGAAGTCGTTTGCGGACAGCCACGTGTCGAGCGCGTCGATGGTCAGCTCGAAGCTGCCGAAGCCCGCCTGCCCGGTCTTGCCCTCGGGCACCTGCCAATCGAAGGAGCGCGCGATCAGCGCCTGTTCGAGCGGCCCGGCGGCGAAGAATAGCCAGCGGAAATAGGCGGCCTTCTCGTGGGCGTCGGGGAGCAGGCCTTTGTCGGGGTGGGTCTCGGCAAGGTAGTGGTTGATCGCCGCGCATTCGGTGACGACATGATCGTGGCCCTGATGATGGTGCACCAGCGCGGGCACCTTGTTCATTGGGTTGATCGCCCTGAAGCTCTCCGGCCGGCTCGCCCAGTCCATCATCACGTGACCATAATCCGCGCCCGCCTCGTGCAGCGCCCAGCGGCTGATCTGCCCACGACTCATGGCGACGGTGTAGAAGGTGAATTCGGCCATCGGTTCCTCTCCCTCAGGGGCGGGTGGTGGGCTGGCGGAAGGCCCAGCGCAAGGTGCGGCCCATGCCCCATGTGGCGGCGCGGGCGGGAAGCGCGGTGAGCATCGGGCGCTGGAGGTGCAGCATCGTGCGCGCCCAATCGGGCAGCATCGCCACGGCATCGGCGGTGATCATGGTCTGCACAGGCAGCGGCGTGCCCGGCGGGCGCTGGGAAAGCACCAGCTGCGCGACCTCGCGCGCTTCCTTCGAGGTGGAAAGATCGTGGCGCAGCTCGCGGAAGATGCGCTCGGCCTCGGCGCGGGTTTCCGGCACCGGATCGGCGCCCAGCGCGCGCGCGATGACGGCGAACTGGCGGTAGTATTCATCCTGCTCGCCCGGCGGCATGCCGGGGCGAACGTGGCGCAGGTAGCCCGCAAGGAAGCTCTGCGCCTCGGTCACGTGGACCCAGGCGAGCGTCCTCGGATTGGTCGCCTCATAGGGCGTGCCGTCGGGCAGGGTGCCGCCCACGCGGGCGTGGATGCGGTTGACGCGGTCGATCGCCTTCATCGCCTCGTCGCGGTGGCCGAAGGTCGTCACCGCGATGAACCGCGCGGTGCGTTGCAGCCGACCGTGCATGTCGGAGCGGAAGTTGGAATGATCGAGCACCCCTTGCAGCGCATGGGGGTGGAGCATCTGCAAGAGCAGCGCGCGCACCCCGCCGGTCATCATGCCCACGATATCGGCATGGACCAGCCGGATCGGCGTATCGCGCGCGAACAGCGCCTCGTCGGAAGGGGGCGTGGGGGTCTGGCCCTTGCTTGCGTCGTGAAACACCCCGCGCACCTGGGAGACCAGCTTCAGGCGCAGCGATTCGACCGGATCGGGCATGGTCTGGAATATAGGCGCGATGGCCCCGAGCGAAAGGCGCGCTCGTCAAATTGCGAGGCGCGGCAAGGCAAACCACTGCTTGCGGCCAAGCGACTTGCGCTCTAACCGAACCTCACGATGACTGCACCCTCCCGCTCCACTGTCGCCGGCGCCAGCGCCATGCCCATCCAGCCCGATACCACGGTCGATGTCCGTGAGGTCTTCGGCATCGATGTCGACTGGCAGGTTCCCGCCTTCTCGCAGCGTGACGAACACGTGCCCGAGACTGACGGCGCCTATGTGTTCGATCCGGACACGACGCTCGCGATCCTCGCGGGCTTCGCGCACAACCGGCGCGTGATGGTGCAGGGCTATCACGGCACGGGCAAGTCGACCCACATCGAACAGGTCGCAGCGCGCCTCAACTGGCCCTCGATCCGCGTCAATCTGGACGCGCACATCAGCCGCATCGACCTGGTCGGGCGCGATGCGATCGTCCTGAAGGACGGGCTGCAGGTTACCGAGTTCAAGGAAGGCATCCTCCCCTGGGCGCTCCAGCACCCGGTCGCGCTGACCTTCGACGAATATGATGCGGGCCGCCCGGACGTGATGTTCGTGATCCAGCGCGTGCTGGAGTTCGACGGCCGCCTGACCCTGCTCGATCAGAACCGCGTCATCACCCCCAACCCGTTCTTCCGCCTGTTCGCGACCACGAACACCGTCGGCCTCGGCGACACCAGCGGGCTCTATCACGGCACGCAGGCGATCAATCAGGCGCAGATGGACCGCTGGAACATTGTCGTGGCGCTGAACTACCTCAAGCCCGAGGTCGAACAGCAGATCGTCAAGTCCAAGACGCCGATGGCCGACGACAAGCTGATCGCCGACATGGTCAAGGTCGCCGAGCTGACCCGTCAGGGCTTCATCAACGGCGACATCTCGACCGTGATGAGCCCGCGCACCGTCATCACCTGGGCGCAGAACGCGGCGATCTTCGGTTCGACCGGCTTTGCCTTCCGCCTCAGCTTCCTCAACAAGTGCGACGAGGCGGAACGCACGCTGGTGGCCGAATACTACCAGCGCGTGTTCGGTGAGGATCTGCCGGAAGGCGCTGCGAAGAAGCGGTAACCATCCGGCTTGCAGGCCAGTGTCATAGGCTGATAACACAGCCGCAACCATGGCGTTGTTCGACCGATTCTGGAAAGGCTCGCGCACCGGTGCTCCGGATGGCGAAGCTGCGCCCGGCGGCTTTTTCCCGCTGTACGAATCCGCGCAGCCCATCGACGACGACGACGACGACGACGACGACGACGACGATCTCCCCCGACCGCGCCCCTCGACGACCCCCGATTTCGATGCGTGGGACGCGAAGCTCGGCCTCGTCGACGAGGCGCTGGCGACCGAGCAAAAGCGCCGCCTCAGGTGGTGGCAGCGCGATTACTGGCGTGCGCGCAGCAGGCTGTGGTGGACCGGGCGGGCTGTGCTCGGCTTGCTTGCGACCTTCGCCCTGCTGATCGGCTGGCTGACCGTCACCGCGCCGCTCTCCAAAAGCCTCGAGCCCATCGCCCCGCCGCAGGTCACGCTGCTCGCCAGTGACGGCACGCCGATCGCGCGTCAGGGGGCGGTGGTTGAGGCCCCGGTCAAGGTCGCCGACCTGCCGCCGCACGTGGTGGAGGCCTTCATCGCGATCGAGGACCGGCGTTTCTACAGCCACTGGGGCATCGACCCGCGCGGCATCGCCCGGGCGGCATGGACCGGCTATGGCGGCGGTTCCACCATCACCCAGCAGCTCGCCAAGTTCACTTTCCTCACCCCCGAACAGAGCCTCAGCCGCAAGGCCCGCGAGGCGCTGATCGCACTATGGCTGGAGGGCTGGCTGACCAAGGACGAGATCCTCGAACGCTACCTCTCCAACGCCTATTTCGGCGACAACCAGTATGGCCTGCGCGCTGCCAGCTTGCACTATTTCTACCGCCAGCCCGAAAAGCTGCGGCCCGAGCAGGCGGCGATGCTGGCCGGATTGCTGCAGGCGCCCTCGCGCTATGCGCCGACCAAGCATTACGACAAGGCCAAGGCGCGCATGGAGCTGGTCATCCAGTCGATGGTCGAGGTCGGCTACCTGACCCCCGCGCAGGCCAAGGCGCTCCCCGATCCGCGCATCGACGTGCGCACCCGCGACGACAATCTGCCTACCGGCACCTACTTCGCCGACTGGGCCCTGCCGCTGGCGCGCGAGGGGATGGATGCCACCTACTCCAAGCAGGTGCTGACGACGACGCTGGATTCCCGCCTTCAGGCGCTCGCCGGGCGGATCGTCGCCCGCGCGCCTTTGGGGGGGGCGCAGGTTGCGCTCGTGGCGATGCGCCGCAACGGCGAGGTCGTGGCGCTGGTGGGCGGGCGGGATTATCGCACATCCCCCTTCAACCGCGCGACGCAGGCCCGCCGCCAGCCGGGTTCGACCTTCAAGACCTTCGTCTACCTGACCGCGCTGGAAGAGGGCTGGGAGCCCGATGATACCATCCCCAACACCCCCATCACCCAAGGCAGCTACCGCCCCAAAAACGCGCGCGAGTCCTATTCCGACCAGATCACGCTGGAGGACGCCTTCGCCTCGTCAAGCAATGTCGCTGCGGTTCGGCTGTTCCAGGCCGTGGGCAGCGACAAGGTGATCGCCACCGCCCGCCGTCTCGGCATCACCGCGCCGATGACGCGGGGCGATCCGAGCCTTGCGCTCGGCACTTCGGCGATGACGCTGATGGAACTGACCGCTGCCTATGCCGGGATCGCGGCCAACGAGTACCCGGTCGATCCCCACGCCTTTCCCCGGGGCGCGCGCAGCTGGTGGGACTGGCTGACGACGCGCACGGATTCGATGTCCTCGGGCGATCACGAGGATCTGGAAGGCATGCTGCGGGCCGCGATCAACCGCGGAACGGGGCGCAATGCCTCGCTGCCTATCGCGAACTACGGCAAGACGGGCACCACGCAGGATTACCGCGACGCGCTGTTCGTGGGCTATGCGGGCGATCTGGTGGTGGGGGTGTGGGTCGGCAATGACGACAACACGCCCTTGAAGGGGGTGACCGGAGGGAGCCTGCCAGCGCGCATCTGGCGCGACTTCATGCGCGGCGCGCTCAAGATCGAGGCCGCCCCGGCGCCCGAGGCCAGCGACACGCCCGACCCCGAGGGCCCGGTCCAGCCGCTCGACACGATCGAGGGGGAGATACCCATCGGGCAGGACGGCGCAACGCTGCGGATCGAAGGCGACGGGGTGACGCTCAGCCAGCCGGGCCTTCCGGTCGAAGTGCGGGTCGACGGGCAGGGCGTGGTGGTCCAGCCCTCCGCCGCGCCCAGCGCGCCGCCTCCGCCCTGATCGGGTCCGGCGGCCGTTTACACCATCAGGATGTTCATCACGGCGGTCGCAATCGGCCGCGTGCGGTCGTTCTGCCACGCTTCCACGGTGACATTGGCGTTGCGCCGTCCGAGCCGGGTGATGCGACCCACCGCAAAGCTCGTTTGCGACTTGCCGGCCGCAAGATACTGCACGGTGATGTTGATCGGCTTCAGCAGCGGATCGCGCCCCGCCGCGATCAACGCGGTGTGCAACGCGGCATAGCCCGCGTTCTCCAGCAGGCCGGCGGTGGCTCCGCCGTGGAAATGCGCCGGGCGGCCTTCGACCATGTTCCCGAAATCGACCTTCAGCACCGGCATCCCGCCCTCGTCCTCGCCGGTCGGGACGATCCCGAGCGAGCGGGCGTAGGCGGGCAGTTCCAGCGGCGCGGTCATGCCTCGCCCCCTTGCACGGCGGGGCTGCCCTGCCGCGGGTCTGCGCCGATGGTCATGAAGCAGCCCGCGACATGGGCGACCGGGTCGGCCGGATCATCGTCATAGGCGATCCCGCGGACAAAGGCGGCCGATCGGGTGATGCGGTAGCATTCCACGCGCCCCTTCACGCTCGCGCGTTCGCGCGCGGGGCGCTGGTAATCGACGCGCAGGTCGAGCGTGGCGACCGGCGCGAAGGTGCCCCGCGTCTGCCAGATCGCCATGCCGCTCGCCATGTCCATCAGGCTGATGATCGGCCCGGAGGCGAGGACCGGGCGGCTGGCATCGCCGAGCAGATCCTCGCGCCACGGCAGTTCGAGCTCGACCCAGTTGTCGCCCTGATCGGTGAAGCGCAGGCCGAGCCAGCCGGTATGGCCGTGCCGGAAGAACCATTTCGAGGCTTCGCGCGCGTCGAACCGGGCAGGGGGCGTGTTCATGGCGCGCGGCATAGGGTCGCGGCTAGGCGAGTGGCAATGCACTTTTTGCGAGGCGCTTGCCTTCATCCGTTCGCCTCGAGCGAAGTCGAGAGGCCGTGTGCAGGTGTCTCGACTTCGCTCGACACGAACGGGAGCGGGTTACAGCACGCCCCCCGCCAGCCGGTCGATCGCGCCCTGCAGGATCACGGCGGCGGCATGGCTGTCGATCGCGGCGGCGCGTTTGGCGCGGCTCATGTCCATGCCGATCATCGCGGCCTCTGCGGCCTGCGTCGACCAGCGTTCGTCCCACAGCAGCAGGGGGAGGGCGAAGGCCTCGGCGCAATTGCGGGCATAGGCGCGGGAGGCCTGCGCGCGCGGCCCTTCCGATCCGTCCATGTTGCGCGGCAGGCCGAGGACGATCCCCTTGACGCTGCGTTGCCGGATCAGCGCCGCCAGCGTCTCGCGGTCCTTGCCCCACTTGCCGCGGGTGATGGTGGTGCCGTTGGTGGCGAACCGCCAGCCGGCGTCGCAGGTGGCGGTGCCGAGCGTCTTGGTGCCGAGATCGAGCCCGAGCAGCACGCCGCCCCCTTCGCCCACCGCCGCGCCGAATCCGCGCGCATCCTCGAAAATCAGTTCGGGGCTTTCCACGCTTCCGCCCGCCGGATGACGTCCGCCTTGGTGTTCGCCCAGAACAATGGCAGGTCGTAGACGTGGTAATTGTTCCCCGGCAGGACATAGCTGCCCATTTCCGGCGGCGGCCCGATCAGCAGCAGCCCGCGCGCATCGCAGCGCGCTGGGACAAGGCCGGGCCGGAGCGTGCCCTTGTCCATGCTGTCCTCGGGCACCAGCGTGCCGAGATTGGCGCTGGCGGGCGCGGCGCCGCCGGGCGTGCCGGTGAGCGGGTTGGTGCACAGCATCGGGTCGCCCCCCGGCGCCTTGCCGTCGAGCGCCGGGGCGCTCGCATAGGCATCGAGCACCAGCGACGGGTCGGCCGGTTCGGCAAAGCTCGACCAGCTGATGACGCAGCCGGTCTGCTCGGGCGCGGCGCAGGCGGGCAGGCCCATGACCGGCAGGTCGTGCAGGGTCGAGACAGGCCAGCCGATCAGATAGGCCGCCACCACCCGCCCCGCGACGGGCGAGCCCTTGATCTCATCGGCGATCAGGCGCTTCAGATGCAGCGCCCCCTGCGAGTGGCCCGCGAGCACGATCGGCGTGCCCGGCGCCACCGATGACAGGAAAAAGCGGAACGCCTCGCGCACATCGGCATAGGCGGCATCGATGGCCTGCCGCCCCTCGGGCGCTTCGGTGAGGAAGGCGCCCATCGTCGCCTGCCGGTAACGCGGCGCCCAGATTTCGCTGGCGGCATTGAACGGGCTTGCCATGCCGCGCAGGTAGATGCGGGCGATGCGCTCAGCCTCGGGATCGCCGCCACTATCGAGCGGGGCGTTCCAGCTGGAGCGGCTCAAGAAGCTGGTCGGGTGGACGAAGAAGACGGCGAATTGGCCCTTGGGGTCGGCCGGAGTGGGGACGGGGCCGCGGTCGGAGGCAAGGGCGGGCTGCCAGCGCGCCGGGTCGCTCGTCCCGATGCCGGGGCGCGAATACCACAGCGCCGGGTCCTCCCACGCGTTGGCGTCCATCGGCGTGACCGGCGCGAAAGCCGCCGAAGGGACCAGCGCAAGCCGGGTGAGCTGGTTGGGGAACAGCGCGAGGAAAATGCCTCCGCCGATCACCAGAATGATGCAGAATGCGACGAAATAGAGGAACTTGCGGGCCATGCTTGCGCGAGCCTCCTAGGTCACTTGGACGCCGAGCCCTCGGCAATCGCGGGGCGCAGGGTGGTCCAGGCGCGGTCGCCGCGCAGGCTCGAGAACCATGTCGCCGGGTTCCAGCCGGTCGACCCGTCGAGGCTGAAGGTGATGAACTCCGCGCGCCCGCCAATATTGGCGAGCGGCACCGCGCCGCCAAGGCCTCGGGGCAGCGGCGCGCGGCTGTCTGCGCTGAGGTCGCGGTTGTCGCCCATCACGAAGACTGCGTCCTCGGGCACCTTGTAGGGCGGGAAATCGTCGAGCTCCTGCGCCATGTAGTCGATCGTCAGGAAGGTTGCGCCGTTGGGGAAAGTCTCGCGCCAGGTCGGCGGGTCGAAGAAATCTTGCCCGTCGGTGCCGGTCTGGCGGAACTGTTCGTAGGCATCGAGGCAGGGCCGCTGGCCGATATCGTCGCGGCACAGCAGCTCGGGCTCGAAGGGCAGGCGCACCGGGGGAACGACCTCGCGCTTGATGGGGGTGCCGTTGAGGATGATCAGCCCGCCGCGCACTTCGATGGTGTCGCCCGGCAGGGCGACCACGCGCTTGATGTAGTCCTCGTCGCGGGTCGGGTGCACGGGGATGACGATGTCGCCATATTCGGGCGTGCGCGGCAGCACCCGCCAGCCGGCGCGCGGCAGCAGGTGGAAGCTGGCAGACGCCCATGACCAGCCGTAAGGATACTTGCTCACCACCAGCCGGTCGCCCACCCACAGGGTCGGCATCATCGAGGTCGAGGGGATGTAGAACGGCTTGGCCACGAGGCTGTGGAAGGCCAGCACCGCCAGCAGCATCAGCGCAAGGCCGCGGATCTCGGCGAACCAGTTGATCTTTTCCGGGGTTTCGCTGTCGGTCACTTGCGGGCTTTCGCTTGCGTTCATTGGGGTGGCCATGGGCGGGGCTTAGCGCAGGGGGATGGCTTCGATGATCACGAAGGCCTGCGCCCAAGGGTGATCGTCGGTAAGGGTCAGGTGGATGCGCGCCTCATGCCCGTGTGGCGTCATTTCTTCAAGCCGCAAAGCCGCCCCGCCCGTCAGCGCGAGGGTCGGCGCCCCCGAAGGCGCGTTGACGACGCCGATGTCCTTCATGAAGACGCCGCACCGGAAGCCGGTGCCAACCGCCTTGGAGAAGGCCTCCTTGGCGGCGAAACGTTTGGCATAGGTGCCAGCGATGGTGAAGGGGCGCCTTCTGGCCTTGGCGATTTCGGTCGCGGTGAAGACCCGGTTCTCGAACCGCTCGCCGTAACGCGCGAGCGAATTGCCGATCCGTTCGATGTTGCAGAGGTCGCTGCCCATGCCGATGATCAAAACAAACCTCCAACGTATGCGCTGGATCGGTCGCGTAGCGACCGCAAGGCCGACTGGCCGCCCGCAGCGACGCGACCTTCAGGTCGCACGAGCGAGGATATCGCCCGGCGGAGGCCGGGCGCAATCAACGAAACGCCCTTATGACCACGGCCACCAGCAACCCGACGGCAACGACGTGGAGCATCACCTGCGCCTTGAACAGCGGGTGTGCGAAGTCGCCCCTGGCGACGCGGCCCGCGCCGACAAAACCGAAGATCATCAGCGCGACCCAGCCAATTGCGAAGACCTTCATCACCCCGGTGCTCAGCGCAAAGCCGAGGAAGCCCACCGCCAGCAGGAACAGCGCGGCCGCGCCGAAAGCCCAGCGTTTCTGCTCGCCGGTGAGCGGCGGGAGGTCGCCGCTGTTCACCGGGCCTCGTCCATCAATTCGCGCATCCGGCGGATCGCCGTCTCGAGCCCGACGAACACCGCCTCGCCGATCAGATAATGGCCGATGTTGAGCTCCGCGATCTGGGGAATGGCGGCGATGGGCTGGACGTTCTCGAAGGTAAGGCCATGGCCTGCGTGCGGCTCGATCCCGTTCTTGGCGGCAAGCGCGGCCATGTCAGTAATGCGGCGCAGCTCGCGGGTCACCCGCTCGACGTCGCCATCGAGGAAGGCGTGGGCATATTCGCCAGTGTGGAATTCGACCACCGGCGCGCCAAGGCGCAGGGCCGCGTCCAACTGTCGCTCGTCCGCCTCGATGAACAGCGAGACGCGGATGCCCGCGCTGCGCAGTTCCTCGCAGATAGGGGCGAGCGTGTTGTGCATCCCCGCCGCATCGAGTCCCCCCTCGGTGGTGCGCTCCTCGCGCTTTTCGGGGACGATGCAGGCGGCGTGCGGCTTGTGACGCAGCGCAATCGCCAGCATCTCGGGCGTGGCGGCCATTTCGAGGTTGAGGGGCAGATCGGTCGCCGCCTGGATGCGCGCCAGATCCTCGTCGCGGATATGGCGGCGGTCTTCGCGCAGGTGGGCGGTGATGCCGTCGCCGCCCACGGCCGCGACGATTTCCGCCGCGCGCACCGGATCGGGATGATCCCCGCCGCGTGCGTTGCGGATCGTGGCGACGTGATCGATGTTGACGCCCAATCTCAATCTATTGGGTCTGAGGTGCGAGGGGGTCAGGGTCATTCCTTCCGGCTGCCGGGTTTGGTTACCGGTACGCTAGCGAGGCTCTCCGGGATGTCGCTTTCGTCGTAGGTGGGAAAGTCGATGGCGAGCAGCGGATAGAAGGGCACGCCCAGATCGACCGACCCGCAGGAACGGTCGATGATCGCGCATTCGGCGATCACTTCCCCGCCTTCGCGTGCGACCGCGGCAATGGCTTCGCGGCTGGAGAGGCCGGTGGTGACCACATCCTCGACCATCAGCACCTTGGCACCTGGCGCGAGGGCGAAGCCGCGGCGCAGATGGAACACGCCGTCCGGGCGTTCGAGGAACAGCGCGTCCTTGCCCAGCGCCCGGCCGACCTCGTGGCCGATGATGATCCCTCCCATCGCCGGAGAGACGACCACATCCACCTTTCCAAGCACTTCGGCAGGGATGCCGGCGACCACCGCTTCGGCCAGCCGGGCCGCGCGTGCGGGGTTCATCAGCACCCTGGCACATTGCAGGTAATGGCCGCTATGCCGCCCCGAGGAGAGCTTGAAGTGCCCTTCGAGCAAAGCGCCCGAGGCGCGGAACTCGGCCAGAACTTCCTCTTGCGTCACGCAGCAACTCCCTAGAAAACATGAGGGAAAATCCCCTCTTGCGCGGGCAACATGGGCCCTTGCATAATTTTCTCCCTAGAAGCGCTTGAGGCCCTCGGCAAGCATCGCTAAGGGCGAGGATGAAGCTGGCCCGCGGGCTGGCCGAACGCTGTCCGCAGCAGGTCTCAGGGGGGATCGGCCGCCGGGCAGTATGGGATCAGATTCGAACCACTTGGACACATTGCTCATGGGTCAGAGGCACACCCGTACGAAAAAGGCTATTCTGGCGGCGCTGGCTGCCGGGCTCGCGGCGTTTGCGCCCGTGAGCGTTGCGGCGCAGGAAGCGGCCGCTCCCGCAGTCACGCAGGCTGAGGCAGGGGCCGTCGAAGGCGCGCAGACCGCCCCCGGGCCGGAAGCCCTGCCGGGCAACCTGACCCCGACCGAGGCCGCCGCCGCTCCTGCGGGGACCGGCTCCTACACGCCCATGGCACCCACCAAGGGCAAGGGCATGCCGACGTCCTATCAGGACGACGCGCTCAAGAGCCTGACCTTCCAGGATCAGTATTCGGACAATGGCGATTACGCCCTGTGGATGCATGACGCGATCCTGCTGCCGGTGATCACCTTCATCAGCCTGCTGGTGCTCGGCCTGCTGCTTTACGTGGTGGTACGATTCAATCGCCGCGCCAACCCGGTCGCCTCGCGCACCACGCACAACACCGCGATCGAAGTGATCTGGACGATCGTGCCGGTGATCATCCTCGTGATCATCGCCGTGCCTTCGATCACCCTGCTCGCCCGCCAGTACGAAACCCCGCCGGCCAACGCCGTCACCATCAAGGCGACCGGTTACCAGTGGTACTGGGGCTATACCTATCCCGACCACGGCGAGATCGAGATCGTCTCGAACATGCTCGACGATGCCGAGGCACTGAAGCGCGGCGAGCCGGGGCAGTTGGCGGTCGACAACCGCATGGTGGTGCCCGCAGGCGTCCCGCTGCGCATCCAGACCACCGCTTCGGACGTGATCCACGCCTTCGCCGTGCCTTCGCTGTGGTTCAAGATGGACGCGGTTCCGGGGCGGCTCAACGAGAAGATGCTGACCATCAAGGAGCCGGGCGTGTATTACGGCCAGTGTTCCGAGCTGTGCGGCGCGCGTCACGCCTACATGCCGATCGCCATCGAGGCGCTGCCCCCGGCCGAATTCGCCGCTTGGGTCAAGGCTCAGGGCGGCACGATGCCCGGCGAGGCCGAAGCGGCACCGGCTGCCGCGGCTCCCGCGGCCGAGGCTGCAGCGCCGGCCACGGCTGGCTGAACCAGACAACAGATTTCACGCGAAGAGAGTAGCTGACCATGGCAACCACCGCAGAAGGCTTCGACATTCACCATGATCATGGGCACGACGCCCACGATCATGCGGACCACAAGCCGGGCTTCTTCGCCCGCTGGTTCATGTCGACCAACCACAAGGACATCGGCACGATGTATCTGATCTTCGCGATCATCGCGGGGATCGTCGGCGGCGCCATTTCGGGCATCATGCGCGTCGAGCTGGCCGAGCCGGGCATCCAGTACCTGCAGTGGTGGGCCCAGTTCATGGG
>VFQO010010893.1_pt1 | contig 32195 bp, 45 predicted proteins | sample 3512331 | NCBI WGS metagenome assembly VFQO01 (sample SAMN10412371, study PRJNA504923) | tailings metagenome | isolation source: Replicate 3 from Balatoc abandoned mine | place: Philippines: Itogon, Benguet | collected 2017-08-28 | reverse complement strand
TTCCCCACCCTCGACTCCTGGGGCTCGGCGCTGGACGTGGCAGCAGCCGGCGTCCACGGCAAACCACCCGAGGGGCCAGTGCACCGCTGCGACTCGCTCACAGCCGAGGCGGCGCAGCGCTTCACCAACACCTTTGGCAGCGCTGCAGGGGAGGCGGAGCGCGGCGGCGCGCCCATGCCGCCGCTGGTGGGCCGCGGCCTGCGCAAGCGGCAGCACAGCTCTCGCCGCACGCTGATGGCGGCGCTGTCCCGCGACAACTCAGTGGCCAGCAGCATGGACGGCATGCAGCCCATGGGCAAGCAGCAGCGGCACGTGGCCGACCCCGACTCGGCGGGCCCCTCCCCCGACCGGCCGCGCCCCATGGCAGACATGCCCTCCCTGCCCCTGCGCCCGCTGCCCCGCTCCGGCAGCCTGCTGGGGCGGGACGCGGCGGCGGCTGTGACAGCTGCCGCCATGGCGGAGGCTGCGGCCAAGGCGCTGGCCTCGGCGGTGCCGCCAGACATGCTGGCCCCGGCCGGCACGCCCACCGCCCAGCAGGCGCCGTCCTACTTTGCTTGCGAGCACTACGGCAGCAACGAGGGGCGCCCACCCTCGCCCCTGCACGCCCGCATGGTGAGTGCAAGGTGGTGCTGAAGAGAATTGATGGCTGCATGGGCGGCTGTTGCACTTCATGCCGAGGAAACGCCATGCAGCTGACTTACTTTGCCCTGCTCTTCGCCCCATGCAGACGTGCATGAAGCTGCGTGACACCGACTAAGCCAGCGCAGCAAGCCGGCAACCCAGAGGGCAGCAGCTGCAGCAGCGGCCCGTGTAGCATCACCACCCATAGAGGACAAGGCAGATCATGAAACGCAGATGACCCCGCAGAAAACCAGCACATTGGACCCGCAATAAGCCAGGCCCGCAGATTTTGTTTCTACATTCCGCCTCCGGCTTCATGCCACCCCATCCCAAGGCAGTACCACGCTTGTATCCCTCCGGCTCCGACATTTTTCCAGCTAGCATCGAACGCCGCAGCCGGCGCGCCGCAGCATATGCGGCATGCTTTGCTGCGCACCTGCAGGCCGGCCCCGCTTGGGGGGCGCCTGCGCCCCATCCCACAGGCAGTATTCCCCCTTTCGCAACGCATACAGACCTGCAGACCCATGTATTGCTTGCTGCTTTGTGCCACCAGCTGGGTGACTTTACCTCGATCCCTCTCGATCCGCTTTCCTTTGCGACTTGTGTGACCGCCCCGTTCCACCCCGCCCCCTTCCACACTCTGCCATTTGATGCCTCGATTGATGTACAATGTAACGTGTAGCAGTGACCCTTCAAAGTAGACGAGCAAGCACGCGGGGTGACACAGGTGGGCAGCTCAAAGTACACGTGCAGGCACCCTACACTCAACAGGCACGGCTGCTTCCAGCTGTCGGCAGGTGGGCAGCTCAGGACCACCAGTCTTGCTCGCGGGCAGGCGGCTGCAAGAACTCCAGTGTGCCTCCCTTGCCCACCACGCGAGTGAGGCTGGGCTGCGGGGGCAGCACGCCCCAGCGCGAGGGCGGCCACAGCACGCGCGTCACCCTGCAGTGTCAGGTGTGTGAAGCTGGGTGTCGTGTGAAGCAATGTGAAACAGAAGCAGGGCTACAGCATGTGCTGGCGTGCCGCAGCGGGCAGGGCAAGCTCTCTCCCAACGCAGCCACTGTCACATCGGCAGGAGGCTTGTACTCCAAGCTGGGCACTGCCCAGCACTCTCGCTGTTCCCCTGGGCTGCACATCCTTACCTGCCCTCGATCAGCGCCAGTGGCACGGGGCCCCATGCCAGCCGCGAGTCCCCGCCCACCGCACGTGCGCCGGCATCCGCCTCACACCAGCAGTGGCCCTGCAGGCGGAGTTCCCAGTTGGCAGGGCATGGTGGTGAGAGGCGTGGGCAAAACGCACAGCACAGCACATCACCTGCAGCAGTCACTGCAGAGCAGTGCACAGATGTGTCAAAGGTCAAGACCGATTGCTGCTTGGCATGAGTGGCGCCGCTCCCCATGCCGCACTGCAACGCTGATTGCCAAACTGCCGCCGAAGCTTGCCTTGGGTATGCGCTCCACCTGTGCCCTGGAGCCAGGGGTGGGCCCCGCCACTGCCACATGGTCCTCCTCAACCGCCACCAGCCGCCGCACCAGCCGCCGCTCCGGCTCCTCGGGAGACCTGCGGGCCGGCGAGAGGAGCGTGGAATTTGCAAGATAGCAGTGCATGTTGTAGATGGCTGTTGCTGATCTCCAGGCATGCTCGAGCACAGGCTGGCAGAGTGGTCAGGACTCCATGCGAAAGGCTCGCAAAGGTGGGCACCGCATGACTGCCACAAGCCAGCAGCTGTGCGCAGCATTCGTTCCCAAATGCACACCTCAGCACCACCAGCTCTCCTCGCTGGAACTTGAAGAAGCGCAAGCTGAACTTGTCTACCAGCACCGCCAACACGCCGCTTGCATCGCGGCTGCCGCCGCTATTGCCACCACTGCTGCTGCCGCGCTCTCTTTCCGGCATCTCCACTTCTGGCACCGCCCTGATCGATGCCACACAGTCGTGGACCATCCAGGCCACGCCCAGCCACAGCCAGCGAGGGCCGGACCTCATTCTTTCGCGCGAGGCAGTCTGCAGTGATGTAGAAACACGCCTGAATGCGTAGATGATAAGCCTGTGGGCTGCACGTGCGAAATGCTTGTGGTTCTTGACCCGCCGCCGCTGCGCCCCGCCCCACGTCATGCGATGCAGGGCAGCAAGCCTGCTGGCTCGGAGGCGAGCAATGCTCCCATTGAACCCATTGAATGCATCGCCTGCTGCTATATCAAGCTAATCGACACTTCAAACTGGTATTTCAAGCTAAGCTACAGAGTGTTGTTACAGTTGCCATGCTTTGGGGGGGCACGGCCACCCTTCCTCCACAGCTGCCGGGCATCTCCAGCATGATCCCTTTGCGCTGCACGCTGCTTCCCAAGCTGCGACAAGTACGATGTTCATTGGTGGAAGGGCGCCTTGCCGGCATCGTGCCTCACCAGCTCAGCCAGGCTCTTGGCCGTGGCCGACAGCAGGGGCGCTTTGCCCGCAGCCTCCAGCCGGGACTGCTTTTGGTGGCGATATGCCTCAATCAGCTGCTGCCGCACCGCCTCGTCAGCTGGCCCAGCCGCAGCCTTGCGCTTCTTCTTCCCGCCGCTGCCGCCGCCACCCGGCGCAGGCTTGCGCTGCAGCGACGCCTGCTGTGCACCCGCCCCGTCGTCGCGTGCAGCCTCGGCGGCTGCTGCAGCGGCGCGTGCTGTTGCCATCTGCAGCCAGGGAGTTGGGAATGCCGTGCACTAGATCAATCAGTGATCCACTGCACTTCGAGCAGCCATGGGCACCACTCCTGAGTGAACTTTGCCCGGCGAAGTAACCAATCCAACAGCCTGCACCTGCAGCTTAGCACTGCATCAAACGCAGCGGCACACACACGAGTTGCCCACCTGTCTTTCGAAAATCTCAGTGCAGCGCTTGCTCGCAGTGGCCGCCTCTGAACCCTCGCCCGCCCAGTGCTTGCGCTTGAGCTGCACCTTGAGCGGCTGGTAGGCGGTCTGAGGAAGGGGAGGGTGGAGGGGGCTGGGCGGAGAGTGAGACGGCTTGCTAACTGTGGCAAGAGCTTGAGCAGCCAACCTGACATGACAACTGTGCTGCCGGCCTGGCAGCCCACATAAGCCAGCTTGACAGCAGGCTTCCCTGACCATGCGGCACCCAACCCATCTGCCCCATCTGAGTCCCGGCTCGCCTCTCCGAGCCGCGGCGCCGTGGCAGCGGTGCGCGCCGCCTGCGCCGCCTCCTTCTCCGTCAGCAGCGGGTCGGCCCCCTTGCCCTTCTTCTTCAGCTTCTTCTGCTTCAGGTACTCCTTCTTCTTGTCCTGCCCAGAGAAAGAGGCAGAAATGGACATGGGTGGGGTGAGCTTGAAACGGGTTGCCTGGTATGGGCAGAGATGAGCAGGGCATCATTGCTACTCAAGCACATCCATGCGCAGCGGAGCGCCGCAGGCGGGCATGTCACTGCACAGCACGCCCCCGCACCTTGAGGCGCTTCTGCTGGAACAGGCTGTCCGGCCCCTGCTTGCCCTGCGGCGCCTTGGCCTGCGGCACCTGCGGGCCCTGCTGCGCCCCCGCCGCCGGCGCCTCGTGCCCCCGCGCCGGCTCCGGCTGCTGGCCGGCACCCAGCTGCTGCTGCTCTGGCTGCGCACTCGGGGCACCAGGCTGAGCCCTGTCCTGCTGCCGCTGCTGCTGCAGTTGGTTGGGCTGCTGGGTTGCGTCCTTTCGCCCGCCGCCGGCCTTGCTGGCTGCCACCTGCTTCAGCGCCAGCATCTTCTTCATCGCTCGCGTGAGACCATCATCTCCAGCGATTTTCGTGGGCTTCTTCTTGTCTGATGCAGCCGGCACGCGCTGCGGGGAAGGGTGGCCCAGAGCAGCAGGGCATCTGAAGCCGAGCGGCAAAAATTTGCCGCCTGGTGGCGACGGCAGCAGACATGGCACCAAGGCTGACAGCCGCATTGAACACCCACCTCGCCCTTCAGGAGAGCAGCCTTCTCTTGGTTGCGCTTGCGGCGCCGGGTGGCCTCCCCTCGCCCCATCTGCGCACAAGTTGGGGCTCTAGGCCTGTGAGCAGGCGGCGGCGGCGGCGGCAGCGGCGGCGGGAGCTGTAGAGCGGTGTTGGCGCATGCATGCGGTTGCGGCTGGCATCTGGCAGTCTGCCAACGTCCCGGCTGGGCTCTGCTGCGGCCAAAAGCATAGCGTGGCGCCCACAGGCTCCTGACCTGGAGTTTCTGCGCGCGGAGACGAGCGCCGGGCACTTGCACGCAAGAATGAAGCTGACAGATTTGTGTTGACGGGTCGGGAGGGCCAGAAATGTGCACCGCCTGCTGGCCGGCGGCAGCGCCTCGCAGCGGCGCAGCGGTGGACAGCGGGCTCATCAGCATGCTCCTGCGTCATTGCCTGACTGCCTCTAAAGCAACCCAGCAGGTTTGAGCTGACAAAAGAACTGGCCGCTCTCTACCAGCACAAACATGCATCCAGAGCGCGCGACATGTGCTGCCTGCCTCGCACACCCCAGCCTGCACTGCTCCTCCTTTTGGCGGTCTGTTACAACCATTATTCTCTTCACAGGGCAACAGCTTGACTTGCTTGACTAGAGCAAGCGCTCCTGGTAGAGGCCTGCACCGTGTGTGCTGCCACAGGGGCTCCCAAGCAGCCTCGTTGGCGCCTCCCGGCGAAGGTGGGAGTGTGGTTGGTGGCGGCGGGCCGCTGCAGCACCGAGTGCTGCCGCTGGCGCCGCACGCCGCCGTGCACCAGCGCGCTGTTGGTGGTGTGTCAGTCTGTGAGGGGGACATCTAACGGGGTCGCACCGGCGGCGGGGGCGGGCGGAGGCCCGCCCCACGCTGCCGGCGGTCGTGCCGGGCGGGCGGCGCGCCGGCGGGCGCGCCGCGCCGCTGCGGCCGTGCGGCCTGCTGCACTGTGGAGGCAGCCAGGGCGGCCTGCCCGCTCAGTACAGGCGGTAGGGCTTGCCCATGGAGCTCTTGATGTACAGGCTCTTCACGTTCTGCCAGTTCTTCTTCAGCAGCGACACCAGGAAGTTGATGGACATCTGGCGGGGAGGAGCGGGAGGCGGGGAGGTGCAGGGTGAACCGAGGGTGGAGGCAAGCTGATTGCGGAGGGAGTGGAACCATGCAATGCAGGCATGCAGGCAGTGGAGCAGCGCACCCACACGTCTCTCAAGCGGCAACCCCTCGAGCAAGTCAAGTTCAATGCTGCCCATTGAAACAAAGCAACCAAGCAGAGCAAAAAGCAATAAACGGCAGATCAAATGGTGCGCACCTGGATGTTGACGTACAGCTCGCGGTCGGTCATGGACACGTTGCCCACAGCCACACCCAGGCACAGCACCTTCTTCAGCTGGTACTTGACGGACGAGCGGATCTCGTTCGCCTGCGGCGCGGAACAGAAGGTGATAAGCGGTTGGGCGAGGGGCTGAGCGCCAGGTGTTCAGCTTCAAGGTCATGCGCAACCAGGTGCAGCAACCTGAGCAGCGCGAGCCTGCAGCAGCGTGCAGCGCCGGCGAGGCCGAGCACGAGCAGCCGCAGCAGCTGCTCAGGCCCGCACCCCATCAACTAACTGGCACCGAGCCCGCACCTTGTTCTCCAGCGAGTCGTTGTGGGTGATGAGGGTGGGGAACTTGCCGGCCTTGTTGAGGCCGGGGCCCAACAGACGGGGGATCTGCTTGATCACCGAGTCGGAGGCCATGAAGGCGGCGTACTTCTTGGCTGCACAGGTGGGGGCACACGTGAGGGAGCGGAGGGGGCGAGTGAGCCACTGCTCGGCTGGATGTGCTGCAATGCCATGCAGCTGCCAATGCCAGCACGTCCATCAAGTGGAAGGCTGCAGGCAGCATCGCCTGACAGTCGCAATCGAGGCAGACAAGCCACCATGCCAACACAAAGCTTTCCCTCGCACACGGTTTGGCCCGCTCCTGCCCGCGCCACCGGCGCCGCCCGCGCCTGCACTCACCCAGCTTCTTCACCAGCTTCTTGTTCTTGTTCAGCTTCTTCAGGTCGTCCACGGTCATGGCGTCCAGGCCCAGGGCCTTGGCCTCCTCGCAATGCTTGTGGTCACCCAGCACGCACAGCTGCGGAGGGCGGGAGGAGGGCGGGAGGGGGGAGAGGGGTAAACACACAGTCGTCATCGTGTGCATGAGGGCAGAAGCAATGTGCAAAATGGCCGGCCTGTGCAGACTTCAAAGCTGCAAAGCTCACTGAGCTTCCCAGCTGAGCAGCAGCAGCAGTGCCAAGCCGTGCCACCCAAGCCGACGTGCCTCACGGGCAGTGCCCGCCAAGTGCGTGCCCGCCAGCAGGCCTGCGCATGACGCAGCATTGCTGACTGCGCCATACTTTTCAAAATGCCCTGCCAATAACATGACATCGTTTATCCAAGCCCCCAACACCTCCCATGCCACAGCCCAGCGTCCGCCCGCACCTTCATGTTGGGGCGGGGGCAGTAGGGCAGCTTCACGGAGCCGCTGAAGCGCTTGTCCTTCTGGGGGTCATAGTTCTTCAGGCCGATCTGCAGCTCCACGGTCTCCGTGAACTTGCGCTGCTTCTCCTTGGCGCCGCCCAGCACGCCTGCGGCAGGGGAGGGCAAAGCAGCGGGCTCGACGGCGGCGGGCGGCGGCGGGGTGGGCAGCAGCGTCGGCCGGCCTCAGGGTCGCTGCTGCCGCTGCCGGACATCGTGCTGTACACGCCCAAGGCAACGCCACTGCTGCAGGCGGCTGGCATGGCGCGAGGCGGCATGCTGGCGTCTCCTGGCTGCCCGGCGGGCCCCAGCGTCACGCACCCGCGATGCCCTCACGCAACACTTCGCCTGTGACCTGCGCGGGCAGGCGGGGGCAGCAGCAGCGGCGGTCGGCGGCGCTGGCCAGCGGGCAGGAGGCTGGCGCCTGTCAATCCGACTGCAGAGAGCTGAGATGCAGCTGCACAGCTCCCCGCCGAGGCGCCTGGCGCCGCCCTGCGGGCCGCCCCCTTTGCAGGCCCCCCTGCCGGCTGCCAGCGCGCTGCCTGACCTTGCTCATGGTGTCTGGTTGAAGCTGTGCCCCAAAGAGGCCGAGGCAGGCGCCCAAGCGCCCTACATGCCGCTGCCGGCCGCCGGCGGCGCCGCGCTGGCGCCCATGCCGGCGGGCCCTTGCTTTTCTGCACTCGCAGTCTACCGCTTGTGCCAACTGCGTCCTTGAACATCGCTACGTTGGCTGCGCAGGGCCTGAATGGCCGAGCTCGTGACGCCCGGGGAGCGCCTTGGCCTAGCAGTGCGTCCCTGCTTTGCTTGGCGCTGGAAAACGGTCGAGGGAACTAGTTTGAGTCCATTGGCGCTGGCGATGCCTGCTTTCAAATGCCGTCGCAGCTGCACACCCCGCCGCCGCCGCCGCTCACTGCCCGCCGCTCACCGCGAGTCCCTGCCTCCCCCCTGCCCTACCTGCGACAGTCTGAGTACGACGCGGGCGCGGGAACTGTCGTGCGTGACACCTTTGTCTGTGCCACCCTTGTTGGGGAGAAGCGGGTGCTGCCTGCAGCGGAGGGCGAGAGCGAGCAGGTAGGAGGTGGGGCATGTGGCATTTTGTGTTGCAACGGCCGGCCAGCCCGAGTTGATGGCTGCTCTGGCCATTAGATCTGCATCCAACATGATCTTCATGCTCACATCACACCAATGTATATGGATGGCGCTTGAACCTGCTCACCCATGCTCGGACGCCCTTCATGTCTCCCTTGATGCAGCGGCCCCGCCTGGAGGTTGTGCGCAGCGGCGTCGAGCCTGTGGTGCCCAAGCAGGGCGACGTGGTGACCGCCCGTGTCATTCGCATCAACCCCCGCCTGGCAGCAGGTGCGCCAGCGGGACAGTCTGCTGGGGGGCGGTGGCAGCGGCGACTGGCGGGCGGGCTGTGCAGGATGTTGGGCTTGCGGGCTGCATGTAGGACCTGCCTGAGCAACCCTCCCCCTGCCCCCTCCTCCTGCGCAGTGGACATCCTGTGTGTGGGTCCCAAGCCGGTGCAGCAGCGGTACAGCGGCGTGATTCGCGTGCAGGACGTGCGCGCCACCGAGATTGACAAGGTGGGCAGTGGCGGCGTGACTATTGGCTGTTGGCCGGCCACCGCTGGCGAGGTGGAGGGTTGTTGGGGACGAGTTGCGACAACGGGCTCTCCAGGTTGCACACCCACCCACCCACCCAGCACCCCTCTCACCCTTTCTTTCTGCCCCCGGTTTGCCCTGTTTACAGGTCCAGATCCAGGCCAGCTTCCGGCCGGGTGACGTGGTGCGCGCCGAGGTCCTGTCGCTGGGTGACGCCCGCTCCTACCACCTGACCACCGCCAAGAACGAGCTGGGGGTGGTGTACGCCAAGAGCGTGGCAGGTGTGTTGGGGTTTGCAGGGGATGGCTGACCAGCTGGCGGGGTAGGGAGCAGCTGTGCTGCAAGGCCGGTGGAGGAAATTCGACAGACCTGGGATGGCAGCAGCCGCCTTTGCAGGCGGGGTATGCATGATCTGATTTGCAACCCTGCTGGCTGCGTGCCTTTGAGAGCAGCGACTCTCTGTGTTTGCTCCTGCCTGCGCGCGCAGGCGTGCCCATGGTGCCCATCAGCTGGCAGGAGATGCAGTGCCCCCAGACCAAGGCTGTGGAGAACCGCAAGGTGGCCAAGCTGGAGCAGTAGGGCCCTCGGGTGCAGCCGAACGTTTAGAGGCTTGGTGAGCAGCAGCGGCACTGGGCTTGCAGCAGCCACTTAGCAGAAGTAGCACCAATAGCAGCATTAGGAATTCGTAGCAAACAACAAGACAGCAGCAGGAGTTGCAGCCTTGCAGGCTAAGCAGCCACAGTTACACACAGCCAAGCTGCCCCAGCAGCTTGCTTAGAAAGCGGGCACACTTGCCCGCCTTTGATCCAGCACCGGCCGTCATGCCTGCCATGGACGGCAGCGGCGCGGGCGGCACCGTGTTTGTGACGGTGGGCACCACCAAGTTTGACGCGCTGATCCGAGCCGTGGACCAGCAGGTGCGCGGCTGCCGCTTTCATTGGCGGGGCTGTCTGTCGAGCAGCTGTGCTACGCCCCAACTGCTCATGTCCCTGCTGCGCTGCGCCCCTGCGGCCAGCTGGCACAGCTGCAATGCTAGCTACCTGTATGTGCATTTGCAGCGAGCACGCCTCGAAATGCCTCGCCACCTGCGTCCTGCCTCCAGGCCTTTGCCGACGTACTAGTGGCCAAGGGCTACACCCGCCTGGTCATGCAGATCGGCAGGTGCATGCGTATGGCAGCGGGCTGCAACTCGGGCCGGCCTTTGCAACAACCCATGCCTGAAGCCAGTCCTCTCCATCGGAGCTGATGTGCAAGTGCAGCGCCCTTGGGCCACCCCAGCCCCACCCCCGCACATGTGCTCCTCCCACTTCTTGCAGGGCGGAGTACCGGCCGCGGCGGCTGCTGCCGCCCAACCGCCGCACTGGGCGCCTGCACAACGGGCTGGCGGTGGAGTACTTTGAGTTTGCGCCCTCGCTGGCGGAGCACCTGCGCAGCGCGGCGCTGGTGGTCAGCCACGCAGGTGCATGCCGCAGGGTGGTGGGCTGGGCTGCGTCTGGATGAGTTGTTGGATTATTCAGTAGGCGTGGAGAGGCCGCTGGAACCTGCCGCTGTGCCCACCGCTGTGCTTGCAGGTGTGGTCGGGCAGCAAAAGTGGCTGCCTGCAACAGGTTGGGGTTCAAACTTTTCCGCCCACAGCGTGGCACAGCATGCTGGCCCCCACCAAGCTCAAGCTGCCACTTCACACTGTGCCCCCTGTGCTGCACCCGCTGCGCCACCCCTGCCAGGCTCCGGCAGCATCTTTGAGGCGCTGCGCCTGCGGCGGCCACTGGTGGTGGTGCCCAACCCGCTGCTGATGGACAACCACCAGGTGGAGCTTGCAGACAAGGTGCGCTGGGTGCTGCCTGCGCAGCCTTGTCTTCTACTAGGCAGCCGTACCCGTGCTGCCTGCTCCTGCGGCCGACTGGGTCTGCAGGCGTCACGAACTCGATGTCCTTGAGCCAGGTGGTGCTGGCACCGCCGCTGCGGGTGGGGGGAGACGTGCCTGCTTGCATGGGCCGTCCCCCTATGCCACGTTTCAACACTCCTCCCACCCCCTTGGTGCCCTCTCTTGTGCCCTGCAGCTGGAGCGCATGGGCCACCTGTACGCCGCCACCACCGACACACTGGCGCAGGTGGTGGCTGGGCTGGACCCTAGGACGCTGACGCCATATGACAAGGGAGACCCAGCGGGCATTGTGCTGCGGATCGACGAGGCGGTGGGGGTGCGGCCCAAGCCCCTGTGAGGAAGCTTCATGCTAAAGCCAGCGGGGGAAAGGCGCCCTGCAAACACTTTGGTAGGCACCATGCCGAGGCTGCGAGCTGCTGTGTAATGGAGTGTTAGCCTTGACTCCCTACCATCTACCACCTTGCTCGTGCGTTGGGCACGCTGCATCGGACGCCCTGCAGCATTGACACCCTTTGCCACTGCTGCGAAACATTGACCGGCCTGTTGACTTGATCAAAGCCCTAAGTAGACACACGTGACACCAGGCAGGAGCTGTGTACAGATTGTGGCCAAAGGCCGCAAAAAGGTTGAACCGGCAGCGCCAGGCCGCATCGTTGTGACGGGCTCCGCCCAGCGGCGGCAGCACCTAATGCAAGTGACCCAAACCCATTCTCCGCTGTCATTCGCTGGAAGATCCTGCACACCTCGCGGCCCGCCCTGCCTCCCTGACTCGCTTGCGCTCGTCTGTGTTTGTCACACCCCAGAAGTAACTCAGAGCGCCAAGATGGAGACCCTGGGCCGTGAGGACATTGAGAGGTTCGTGTTGGGCGCGCGAGGGGGCGCGGGAAGGCACAGGGCGCACAGCCGCCGATGGTGGCCCCACTTGCGAGCGTGCAAGGCCCTCCCCGCTGCCCTGCAGGCTCATGTTCTTTGAGCAGGCGCGGGAGCAGGCGGAGCGGGAGTTCAAGGCGAACAACCAAGACGCCATGGTGGGTGCCGCCGCCGCTGCCGCCTGGGCGTGGTGCCGCTCAGCCGCGCTGCCCCCCGCACCTGTGTTGCTGCATGTGGCAGCACAGTGCTGGCCAGCAGGCAGCTCTGGAATGTCGTCTAGAAGGCGGCGCATTCGAGTGTGCGCACTTCACAACCTCGGCTGCCGTCTTAGCGCCGTTCCCGCGCCGCCGGTGCCGCTCATCCATGGCTCTCCTGCCCACTCGTATGTTTGCAGGCGCTGACCAAGTGGGGCGGCGCCCTGCTGGAGCTGGCCCACTTCCGCCAGGGCAATGAGGCGTACGACATGATTGAGGAGGCGATCGCCAAGTTTGAGCAGGTAGGAAGCAAGGGTGGGCGGCGAGACGAGTGGGTGGGCACGAGCGGGCGCTGCGGCTGGTTGTAGGGAAGGTGGCAGGCAGTGGCATGCGAGGGTTGGGGTGGCGGCGATGCGCATCTTATTCACTCGTGTCTAATCAATGGAATGTAGCCATCCCGGAATTTGCCAAACACACCGCCATCCCTGCCCGCCGCCCCACCTGCCCGCAGGCGCTGGCCATCGATGCTCGCCGCCACGACGCGCTGTGGTGCCTGGGCAATGCCTACACCTCCCAAGGCTTCCTGTCCGCTGAGGCGGCCTCGGGTGCGTGGCTGGCACCTGCTTTCTGCCTGGGCGGGCATGCACCCAGCCAGGTGCCTGTGCAGTTGAGCAACAAGCGCAGCCAGGTCGTACCGCCTCACCCCACCTTGCTGCGGCCCTGCACGCGGCGCTGCCAAGGCAAGCTCCCGCCTGCCCCCCCGCTCACTCTGCTGCCTACCTTTGCTACCCTCCCTGCCCCACTGCCTGCAGCCAACGAGTACTTTGACAAGGCTGGGGAGTGCTTCCGCAAGGCGGTGGAGCTGGAGCCGGGCAACGACAGCTACCGCCGCGCGCTGGAGATGAGCGGCAAGGCGCCGCAGCTGTACCAGGAGCTGCAGCGGCAGCTGCAGGTGCGTGGCTGTATGGGATTGTGCCGAGGGTTCTTGCTGCCCGCAAGGATGTGACGGTGTCTCGGTCTAGGGAGGCGCCTCAAGGCGCCCAGGATGCCCAGGGCGCCCAGGGTGTCCTAGCCCAGTGTGTGCCGCTGCCACGCCTGCCGCTGGTGGTCTGCGCCTGTCCGACCGCCTTCCTGCTCGGCCTGCGTCGCACTTGCAGGCGGCGAGCGCAGGCGGCTCCCCGCGTGTCTCTGAGGGCCGTGCCGCAGCGGCTAGCAAGCAGGTGACTGCGCCTGCTTAGTGCGATGGCGTGCTGCGTTTGGCTGGCCAGAAGCTGCTTGTTGTCTCGGCTGCCCAGCTGGTGTTGCGGCAGCCTTGCCTGCCAAGCAGTGATGACCCTGCCTGTCGCTGCCACACGTCGCTGCATGCGACAGACCATCGCCTCTCTGCGGCCTGCTGATGCGCCGCCCCTTCCACCCCCCACCCCCCTCGCATTGGCAGCAGAAGCCGCTGATCAGCGACTTCTGGTACGACGTGGCGGGCTGGGTGTGCCTGGTGGGTGTGGTCTTTGGCGTGGCCGCCCTCTCACGCACCAGCGCGGCCAGCGGCCCCGCTGCGGCGTAACCACGCTCTGCCGTCCATCTACGAGACATGAAGCACAGCCCGGCAACATGAGGAGGGCTGTTTGCTGGGCCTGTTACCATGCCACCGTGCCAGTGCCCGCAGCTGCAGAGCTCCGTAGTGGAACACGGCAGTGGCAGCTCGTCCGTTGCGCATCCTTGCCTGCCCCCAACAGCTCCCCTAGATTTTCCTCTGGACCAATTGACCTGTTGTTATGGACAACCCCCATCCAATTGTTTGCATGTGCACATCGTTTGCCCCTTCGTCCTTGTACCCCATTTTGCCTGCTCCCTCCCTTGCTATCTGGCCCGCTTGTCAGCTTCCCCGCCCGCCGCATGGCTTGCCTGGTTGGTTGGATTGGTAACATGCACGCAGATTCCAAGGGCTGCTGGGCAAGGCAGGGGCAAGCATGCGGCCTGCGGCCGGGTGCGGGTTGGTTGGCCTGGGCCGCAGGGCAGCAGCAAGGGCGCCAGTGGCGCAGCAAGGCACGCTAAATTGGGCAAGGCATACGGGAGGCATTGGGTGGGATGGTGGGACATGCGGTGGACGGCAAGCGTGGCCGAAACGGTGGTGGCACAGCAAGGGGCAGCCGACCGAAACATGGGCGGTGGCTGCAGGTAACTTGGAGAGCTGGAAATCGTTGTGTTGTTGTAGGGAGCTGGCGCTCAAGGTTGGCCATGTGGATGGATGCATGTTGCCAGCGGGACAAGCGGCGCACGGAATGAAATGAACCAGGCCGGGCCTCCAATAAGGGGCCCGTGCCGATTCAGGTGGGGCAAATATGCAACGCAGGGTTGCGGCAGAAAACTGGGCCCAAGGAGTGGGGTACGGGACAAGGCAAGCAAGGGTGGGGGTGCCAGGATGAGTGGGAGGGAGCGTTGGGTGCTGGGGCGGGGTGCCACCCGCAAAACGAACGCGGCTTGGCAGCGGCTGGCGGCCGTCACTGAATGTGTTATGGCATGCACACAGGAATGAAATGGGAGGGGTGCCAACAGCAAGGCTGCCTGGCTATCAGGGTGTGTGGGCATGTTTTCGTTTAGGTGCCGGCATGCTGTGCATGCGCAGCGGCGCGTTTGCAAGTGAGCAGCAGGGCATGCCTGCTGCTGCGGAGGGGTGTTTCAAGGGCGGCAGGAGTGGTGTCCGCGTGCAAGGGCTGCAGGGTGCAGCAGGGTTCATCGGGGGCGGCTGCCTAGATCCAGGCTCCGGCGCTTGGCCACGGGGCTGCTGCAGGCAGGGCAGGGAGGGAACGCAGCCGGGGCAGGGTGGGCACCAGTGCTAGTCCCAACGGAACGATGCACAGCAGGAAGCCGTGGTGCCTGGCTGGGCTGTTGCCACCCAACCCTTTTGTGCAGCGGCAGCCTGACACCCCGCCCCGCAGCACTCACCGGCTTGCCGCGTCTGTCGCGCCGCTGGGCCGTTTCCTGTGCTCAGTGGCGGGCCCAAGCGGAGGCAGGGCGGTCTGGCTAGGGGCCTGCGTCGTGGTGGGCGTTGATCCCAAGTTGCTGCCGCCAGGTGCCGCTTCAGAGGTGCGCACTGCGGCCGCTTGCGGCGGTGCGCGCCAGGCCAGGCTGGTCAGGGCCGGGTGGCTGCACATCAAGGAGATGGCGGTGGCCACGTTGACCTGCAGAAGCGGTGAGGGCAGTAGGCAGGTGCACAGGTGTTCAGCGGTCTGAAGGGGGGGCACTGCAACTGCCACCAGGCACAGGGCTTGAAAGACGCGCAGCTTGTCTTTGCCCACTTGTTCATGCGGCGGAACTGGGTGTGTGGGACAGGAGCAGACAGCAGCACAAGCAGCTCACCGCTGCCATGACGCCGGCTGCGTGCCGCTGCGTCGCCGAGTCGGCGGACGCCAGCCATTGCATCAGCAGGGGCTGCTGCGCCTGTGGCTGGACCGCCTCGCGAGACTGCGCCTCAAAGTCCCCGCCCGAGCTCTCATCTGTGCAGACGGCCGCGGTGGGCTGCGGCTCGGCGCTCCAGCCGCCGTCAGGGCCGGTGGCGGCGGGAGCACTGCTGCTGGCGCTGCTGCTGAGCGCCGTGGTTTGGCCGCGCTGAGGCATTGTGTGGACGCGCAGGGCTGGCGCCTGCACAGCAGCAAAAGGAGAGTTCTGGCGCCCGAACTTGCAACTCGCAAAAGCGCCACTGGGAGCGCGCTGCTGCCCGCTCCTGTGGCTGTGCACGCCTCCACGAGCCTCAACCACCGCACGCCGCCACGGGGCGTGTGAGGCAGCGCGCGGACACTTGCGCGTGGTCCCACCTGCAGCTCCTCCTCGCCTCTGCGTCAGCGCATAGGGGCCAGTAACGGCCCCTGGTGAGCGTGGGCGGCGCAGGATAGCTCAGGGGCCGGGACACGGTCCCTTCTGCCAGCCCTCGGCGCCTCTGGGCCGCAGCGCAGCAGCGCCCTTTTGATGCACAGCTTTCGGTCGCCCGGCAGGCGCCAGGGGTCGCCCATGCAACCCATTCTGATGCCAACATCTTGTTGCACACCAGCTTGGGTTTGGGGTGCAGGCCACCCGTCCAACATGCAAGTGCATGGCGCTCCTCCGGTGCGAAGCACCACATGGGACCACCGAGTTGCAAGGCAAGCAGCATCGCCATGCTCAAACGGCTATCACAGGACAAGCGCAACAGCATTGCAGTTCCACATAGCTGTGCACCTAGCAGGGCACCAGATTGAGCACGAGAAGTGCCATAGCTGAGGGTGCAGAACGCGGCAGCGAGCCGTGGCGGCAACTTGAAGGTGGTCGTGCAAGGGGCTGGTGGCCACTGTTGCCTTGCTTGAATTATTCGCTACCGTCAGGTTCAACTGTTGTCATGATTGATGGAGTGGAGCACACAAATGCTGGAGTGGCCTGGAAACAAACACGCCGCTGCGCCTTGCCGCGGCATGGCCACGGGCGGGCGCTTGGCGTCATGAGTCAGCCGGCACTGCAGGGCGGCGCAGGGCGGCATTGAGTGGGGCAGCGAGCTGTGTTGGCCGGCCAGAGGATCCGCCGGGCCTCTGCAAGGCCGGGGGCTGCTTGCGCCGTCGACTTCCCCTCGAGGGTGCCTCGGTTGGTGCGTTGTGCTCCAAAGGCGAGCTCACCGGTTACTGATAGCCTCTGGCGAGCGCGGGGCGGCAGGGTGAGCTTGTCGGTGCCAGACCGCGGCAGGTGCGCGTGCGGCTGCGGTGGCCTGGCGCACTTGCTGTGTGGACCGACCCCTCTTGGCCTGTCTGCAGGAGACTCGATCACACGAGCAGCTGCATTCACTCAGCATCCAGCCTTTGCCTTGCGGCTGCGAGACGGCCCGCATCTGGCGGCCTGCTCCGCTCAGTCTGGGCTGCGCGGCCCCTGCCCCGCCATGGAGCAGCCGCTGGTGGCCACAGCCGCACCCGGTGGCTCCTGCTTTACAGCTGTGACGGTGGCGGGCATCGTGCCCGTCGACCCAGACGTGCTGTTCAAGGTAGGCCTGCAGATCTGGGTGTCTGCCTGTGCTTCCTGCCGCGTGCGGTCTGTACTGTTGCCAACGGTTGCAGCCGTTTCTGCCCGCTGGCGCACACCGCAGGTTTTTGCTGACCCGGCACGCACAGGCAAGGGCGTGTTCACCGATGTCAAGGTGCGGCCGTAGGGCGCGCTCACATGCCTTTGGCAGCCATGAGGCAGTATGCGCATGGAAGCAGGGGCTCAGGTGGCGCATTTTGCTTTTGCCCGGAAGGCGTCAACTGGTCACCCTGCCGCTGCTGTTGCACCTTGCCGGTGGTTGCCAGCCCTGTTGCGCTCCCCGCTGCTTATAGTGTCTCTCTTTCGTTGTGCCATGCAGGCCTGCAAGGAGCTGGGCCGCTCCAAGCTGCGGCTCACGGGGAAGCAGCACCTGACCGATTCTGTGGAAGTGGAGCAGGTGGCGCGCGTCAATGTGAGCACCCCTGGCAGCGGCCGGTTGCACGGGTGGCCTGCCTGCACCTCTTGACGGCTTGCTTGCAGACCTTCCAGCAGGCGGCAGCGCTAACCCGCCGCCCTTGCCGCCCGCCGCCGCACTGCCGCAGGTGCTGCGCATGCCTGTGGACGCGGCCATGACCGTTCGGCTGGACTGCAACCACACGCAGCGCCAGGTCAAGCTGCACCTGGTCAAGTCGCACAGCCTGCTGGTGCGCAAGTACGAGGGCACCTACACAGTCCTCCCCTGGGCTGAGGGGCAGCACCCGCCTGCGTTGCCAGAGGGGCTGGCCGACACGCTGGGCCCCGATGTGGCGCGGCAGCTGCACGCCAAGCTGGCCGACGTGGCGGCAGCACGCTCGCCCGCCCCAGCCGCCAGCAGCGGCACGAGGCAGCTAGCAACCACGCAGCACAAGGGCAGCAGCAGCAGCAGCAGTGGGGGAACGCAGCAGGTACAGCAGCAGGGCAAGCGGGCGGGGCGCAGACCGCGCCAGTCGCTCGTCATTCTTCACCAGCGCTTGCAGCCAGGCGTGCGGCCACCCCCTGGCTTGGGCGGCTACGTGCGGGGTGAGGCCGCTGTGCTGCTGGCCTGTTTTTCATGCTCTTGCCGGCCTGCGATGCTGCTTGCATCCCAGCTTGTGCTCCTTACCGGCCTGCCTGCATATGCTAGCTGCATCGATGGCAGGCCGCCCAGCTTCCAGCCCCACTCCTTGCTTGCCGGCCATGCCATGTGCAGCCACTGGTGTCACCCTGCTGTGCTGCTGCCACCGTTGCTGCAGGCCAGGTGCGGCGCCAGTTAGAGCGCATGTTTGGCGACCTGCACCGCGCCTCCATCCAGATTGCGGCGCCGCGGCCTGCCCTGCAGGGTGAGAACGCACGGGGTGCATGGCCTTGCTCCTCAAGCAGATGCGCTTGCATCTTGGCCCGTGGGCGTGCTGCAAGACGATGCTGTCTACACACCCAACTTTGCCGGCATTTCTGGCTGCCTCACCCTGCTCAGCTGCCGATGCATTGCGCTGCCCCTTGCAGGCCTGAGCAGCTGGCTGCGGTCCTTTCCCCTGCTGGACATGAGCGCCTGAGTGAGCGAGATGCGCCACCATGATGGCCCACTCGTCTGTATATGCGAGCCTGGAGGGGTCAAATGCAAGGCAGCCGGGCAGCGCGGCATTTAGCACAGAACTAGCTAGCTATGCTGCTCCTTGATGCCCGCAATCCTTGATTTTGTTGCATGATCTGCGACTGTACATTTACTTGTGCCATCCCCCACATGGCACTGATTCTTCCCGCTCTCAAGCCAAGCTGCCTGGCGCACACTGCTTGGGCATGATGTTTATACAAAAGCCATGCTGGCTCACAATTTGTGCCATTCGCATCATGCCGTTTGGTTGCATTCGACATCGCATTCGTATGTTGCCACACATTCGCTGCAGCTATTGTATTCTGTTTCTGCCAATTAGCTGCAACAAAAAGTGCAACAGCTAAGGAGACTCAGAATTCGCAACTGGCAGGCTGCGGTTGATCGGAGGAGCTGGCCAGCAGTGGGAGCAGCTTTTCCCCAAAGTACCGGGCTGCACCTTCCACGCTGTCATGCAGCAGCGTGAAGCCATGGCCGCGCCGAATGAAGCAGCGGTGCTGCGGGTAGGGGTGAGACCTGCAGGGGCATGCGCAGGGGTCGGTGGGCGGTCAGTTGGTTGGGTGAAGGGGGCGGCAGGCAGGTGCAATCAGACACGTGCACTTGGGCGCGCTACGCAGCTGAAGCTGCCCTTGAGGAAAACTTACTTGAACAACTGCTCCAGGGCTGCCAGGTCTTCGGGTGTGGAGAAGAGGGTGATGGCCTCGCTGATGGGCAGCCCTGCTGAGCGGGCCGCCTCCAGCCCAGCCCCACTGGCCAGCGCATGCCCATGCACTGCCACTGCGGGCGCCGCCGCCCACCCAAACCGCTGCGCAGCGGAGGGCGACAGCGCGGCAGCGTGCAGCGGCGCATCGCTGGTTGGCCGGGCCGCTGCCGAGGCTGAGCAGTACTCAGCTGACCAGCTGCCCGGGTCAAATCGTGTGAGCAGCACCCAGTCCTGTGCCTGCAGCCGCGCATGCGGCTCCTTGCCGCTGCGGCTCACAACTATCCCGCTGGCCGCTGAGCTGCTTGCCCCAGCGCCGCTGCTGCCTTCGCAGCTGCCAGCTGGATTGCTGCTCTCGCCGCACCCGTCCAAGCTGCTGCTCCCGCTGCTGCCGCCATGCATGCCGCACAGGCCAGCGGTGCAGGCGCAGTTGCCGCCCACCAGCCCGTCATCCAAGATCGGTACCATGCCAATTGCTTCCAGACGCTGCATCAGCTCCGACAGCTGCACGAGCGGGTGTGGCAAGGGGTCTGGCAGCTGCAGTGGCCCGGTCCTTGTTGCGGCAAACTTGATGCGCTGCCCACTCGGCCCTATGACTTCCGCCATGCTTGCGGCCACCTGCTGCTGGCCTGCGGATGGGTCAACAGTGTACAAGAGCTGAGTTTGGTGCAAGACCAAACTAGTGCGGCAGAATGACTGATGCATTGGCAAACTGAGCACAGCCGAGTCGGGGGCCTGCGGTAGCGGCGGCGAGGCGGCGGCGGCGGCGGCGGCGGCGGCAGCGGCGGCAAGTCCAACCGGCATGTGGCACGCCATATCGACAGCGCACGAGCTCCCTGAGCATCCATGTTATCACCCACCTGCGCAGGCGGGCGCCGGCCCTGTTCCCAAGCGGGTCGGCTCTGTTGCGCAGCCTGCAAGGCCTCTTTGTGCAAGAGTCGCAGCCTGATCACGAACCCAGACAGAGTATGATAAGTTGGAGAGCTGCAGTGCAGCCGATAGCACCGGCGCTCAGCATCAGCCTGTCGGCGTGCGGGTGTTGCATGAGCATTGGCAAGCTGCACCATCCTGTGAGGCTGCCAGAACTGAACCTTAACATGGATCCTGCCAAATGGCTGAGGTCTTTGTCACTACATCAACAGTTGGCGTGAGCCTGCAGAATGCCGGTCCTTATACTCGCCGGCAGGCGACTCGCTCGGAGCCGTGCGCCAACACAAACCAGAGTTGCCACTGGGCGGCTGTCAGGCCAGAGGTTTGAGCTGACCGACATGGCAGCATTGGAATGAGCGTGCAGCCACCTTTGGCACGCTGCTCAAGGAGCTTCCTGGAATCCTGGAATTGGTGAGGCCGTCATGATGCGTCACCGCCGCGGGCCATGAAGCGTCGGTGAAAATGTCAACTGAGTGTAGGCTCTTTGAGCTTCCTTGCCCCGCTCACTCGCTCCTCTTACCGACCGACTGCACGAAGGAGGAGAGCGACGGCTGTGTGGAGCTGCGTGGAGCGGTCGACCCCAGGCTAGTGAGGGCCGCCAGCAATTTGCGCCGCGCGTTCTGCCCGCCGTTGCAAAGCCCAACGGAGCTTCCAGGACGCTGGTGATGGCCCGTTCGCACCATCCGAGTTTGCCCTGCGCTGCCCTGTCCCGTCCCGTCCGGCGCGCAGACGCGGCGCCGCCGTCGACTTGTCGCATGGCCAGCGAGACCGCATGGCTGGACTGCTGCTTTGCAGCCGCCGAGTCCCGGCTGGCGGCCCTGCTGCCTGCAGATAGCACCAGTGATGCGGGGGGCAGTGTGCGGGCCGGCCCGCTGCCGCTGCACAACCTGCCGCACGTTGATGCTGAGGCGATGCTGGGCCTTGCGGCGCATGCACAACAGCACGCAGGCGGGACTGGCAGGCCCATTCACAACAACGAGAGCAGCAGAGAGTGCCCCGATATGAGCCCATTCCAGAAGGTGAGCTCGTCGGCCAGTCAACTCGTCGGTTGTTGCATTGAGACCTTGGCTGGTGGCAGGCACCCGCACTGAATGTCAAGTGAATTGAATGCCGTGCCCGGCTGTGCTCACCTTCAAACCCCCCACCTGCGCTGGTCCACCATGCTGCACCTGGGCAATCAAGGACACGTTCGTGCTGTGGCAGAGGCGGCAGCCCTAGCTGCCATGCCGCCCGCGGCTCGGGCGGCTGTCCTGCTCAGAGGCAATGCGCCCACGTCAATGATTGATGCACAGTCGCCCAGTGAACAACGCTCAGGCTAACGCTGTTAGTCAGCCGATTTCGGTTGGAATAGCTAGCTAGGGTCCCTAGTTTGAGTATTTCACATTTAGTTGTGGCGAAGGGGACTGCATCACGACAGAGGCTTATAGGCAGCACCATCCACCCCGCAGTTTGCACCTGCACAGCTTCCGCTTGTTGTGCAACAGCTTGAGCATTGTGTTCTTCCGAGTTTTCACCCACCTGCCCTTTATCTTCCAGGAGTGCCCATAAATTGATATCCCCATTCTTTTCTTTATGTTTCAACCACCCACTTTCTTCATGTTCTTTCCCCTCTCTCGAGCGGCACCATCTACGTAAATAACTTCCTCACTGCTGCTTCCACACTCATGAAACCCTTCTTTCTTGCGATGGGTATTAGTTACAAGCTGCTGCCGTCTGCTGCCCTCAGATGGCGGTGGCACTGCACCATTCTTGTAAAACGTATGGGCATGCGAGCTACCTGCCCAACCAAAAGCTGAAGTGCCGAGAGCGCCGTTGCATCAGGGTGAGCCGCCTGGACCTTTGGGCAGCCACCCCTTGACAGCAGCTGCGGCGGCCGACAGGCGGGCCCCCGCCTCACGGCCCAGGCCCTGTGCCCGCTCCAGTGCATGCCGTCCCTGCGCCTGCAGGCCCGCACCCGCCGCCTGCACGCCCTGCCGCCCCGCCGCCGCCAGCTGCTGCGCCTTGGCTTGCACGGCCTGTGGCCCCTCGGCCACGCCACGCTGCACCGCCCTCCAAGCCGCCTCCGCCTTCTCTTGCACAGTGTAGGGTGCATTAAGCTCCGCCGCTGCGGGATGGGGCGGGGAGAAGCGCCGAATGAGGGTGGTGTGGAACGGGGGGGCAGGGGTGTGCAACCTTTGGGAGAGAGCTGCGGCAGCGGCAGTGTCTGGTCAGTACGTGCCTTTGCTCGCAGTTACACAAGGTATACGCTGGCAAACAAGGCAGCTGCAATCAGAGTTGCATGTGCCAGGTGAGCAGGCAGCGCAGCGAAAGCACAGGGGCCGCCTGCACTTCAACGCTCAGGCTCAGCCGGCTGCCACTGTGCTCTCTGGCTGCGGCATGCAGTACACGTGGCTGGCTGTTGCACTGTCTCTGCTGCTGTTCCTCCCAGCTCCATGCCAAGCCGCCGGAGGCCACTCCACTCCGCAAGCCAGTACCAGGGGCTGAATCAGCAGGCACCGCACCTGCTGCCGCCTGGTCTGCCTTCTTGTGCCCGTCGTGCGCCGCCACAACCGCCTTTGCCGACGAGACAGCTGCGCTGCGGGCCTCGGCAGCGCCGGACTCTTCTGCCTGTGCCGCCTCAGCGGCAGCGGCAGCAGCCTCTGCCGCCGCCTTACGATCCACAGCTGCCTGCGCCCGAGCCGCAGCAACCGCGGCGCGCTGCGCCGACTGCGCCGCTGCCACCGCAGCCTCAGATGCGGTGCCAAGCGCGGCTGCCGCCTGGCGCGAGTGCCGTGCAGCTGCTGCAGCAGCGTGGTGTGCGGCCGCCGCACGGCGCGCCAGCACGGCGGCACCCTTGGTGCCGGGCTGCTCTGCCAGGGCAGCGGCGGCGGCCTCCAGTGCTGCCGCCTCCCGCTGCTCCTCCCGCTCCAGTTGCTGCCGCAGCCAGCTGAGGTCCGCCTCGTGCGCAGCCGCTGCCTCCTGCTGCGCCCGCCCCTGCTGCTCCTGCCACTCAGCCTCCCGCGCCCGCGCCTGCTGCTGTGCCTGCTCCTGACGGCGCTGGGCCTGCTGTGCCGCCGCCTCTGTGGCGGCAGTGGGAACAGACGACTCGCCATCCTGCCCCGCTGCGCCTCGTGCCGCCTGCTGCTCCTCCCACCGCTGCTCCTGCCGCTCCTCCAGGCGGCGGTACAGGTTGGCGCGCCGCTGCTGTAGCGCCCGCATGCGATCCAGCGCCGCCGCCCCCTCGGGAGTCCTCAGCGGGTACTTGTGGGCAAGCTCACTTGCGGGCTGCTGCTGCTGCTGCGCCTGCTGCGCCTGCTGCGGGGTGCCCGGCTGCTCTGGCTCGCCGGCCAGCTGAGGCTGCGGCAGGTGGCTGTGCACAGGCTCCTCCGCCTCAACGGTTGCAGAGGAGCCACCGCCGATGCTGCCTTGAAGGCCAGCAGCCTGGCTGCCCGCAGGTTGCTGCTGCTGCTGCTCCTCCTCCTCCATGTGGTTCTCCTTGTCCTGCCTCTGTGCAAGGTGCATCTCCTGCTGCTGCTGCTGCTGCTGCTGCTGCTGCTGCTGGGGGGCCTGCTGCTGCTGGCCCTGCTGCTGGGCCTGGCTGGGTGCAGCATGCTCGTCACCCTGCGCCAGGTGTGCATGCTCCAGCCCCTGCTGCTTCTTGCTGGCTGCCTGCTGTGCTGCGGGCTGCTGTGCTGCTGCAGTGGTGGCAGCTGTGGCTGCCGCCTGCTCTGCTGCATGCTGGCGGGCCTCAGCTGCAGCTGCTGCGCGCCAATCCTGGCTCTCGTGCACCTCAAGGCTGGCGTCCGCCACAGCCGCAGCGGCAGGGCCGGCGTTGCCGACTGTGACGGGTGGCCCCAGCGGGTGCTGCTGCCGCCAGGCGCTGTAGCGGCTGAAGGCCAGGGCGGAGGCGACACCCAGGCCTGCCAGCAGGGCCGCAAACAGCACGTTGCCTGCGGGCGGGGCAGTGTGCAGCGCAGCCAAGTGGGCGCCCAGACGTGGCTTGTTTCCAAACGCAAGTGCGGAAATGCAGCTCCTGGATATTGAGAGCAGGCAACCTCCCACACAGCTATACACATTCCGGGCTGCCCACAAACAGAACGATAGACAGGTTGTGGCCCAGCAGCAGCCAGACAGCGGTCGGGGCAACTGAGCGCGTGCAAGCTCTACCCAAGGTAGCTCACCAGCAGTGCGGCCCCAGGGCTTGGGTGGCGGAGGTGGGCCCGCCGGCGGCGCCCAGCCCGCCTCTCCACCATCGCCGCTGCTAGCAGGCCCGCTGCTGCCGTTGGCAGTGGGCTCGGGTGCATCCCAGCTGAGCAGCACGTCTGCACTGACGGGCGGTGCTGAGGGCGCCGCCGCAGCCGCCTCCTCCCCGGCTGCAGCGGCAGGCACAGGCTCCGCTGAAGCCGCAGGGGGCACCACATCCACATGTCCCTCCACCTGGGCCTCGTCCATGCTGCTGCCTGCGCTGGCCTCTGAGCGGAAGGTCAGCGACTGGCTGCGGCCCGGCCCGCCCTGCTGCACGCTGCCGCTGCCGCCGACCTGCTGCTGGCTGTCCGCAGCGCCAACACTGCCTGGCTGCTGGTTCTCAGAGAGCGAGCGCCACAGGGACTTGGCACCTGAACGCAGCTGCTCCCAGAGGTTGCCTGCACCGGCAGGCGCACTCTCGCCGCCGCCGCGACTGCCGCTGGCGGCGGCGCTGGGCAGCAGCTGCCTGGGGCGGCGCCGACATGCCGGGCGGACCAGTGTCAGGTGCCGCTTGTCGGAGGCCGCCGGGAAGCCGGGCAGCGCCGCCCTCCTGTTTGCAAGAAGCATAGCCGCAGGCACTTCAACAAGGCGCCTGGGCACTGCAGAATGTATGTCGGACGGTGCCGTGGAGTACCGATCATGCGGTGCCAAGGCCAGGGTTGACGGCAAGAGAGCCCTACGACGCGGCGGCCGCCGCACAGCGGCAGCAGGGCCCACTGCGGTCATGCATGTGCACTGCGAGCTTCTGGTGCTTCGCACTCACTCTGATGGGTTTGCCCAGCCTGGCAGCCCTGCTGCCGCGCTCCTGAAGGCGCTCGTTTTTGTGTTTCGCGCCGCCGACGGCTTGAACGGGCCGCCCCAGCTACCCATCACCTTGCCGGGTGCACAACGAAGGGTGGAAGCTCGTGGAAAGGCGCTTCGGCCTGCTGCCGCCCTAGGCGCCGCCGCCGCCGCCACTGCTTCCGCCACCCTGCCGCCCGAACTGCCTGCGCAGCCTCGCTCACAGGACGTGCAGCAGCCGCCGGCAGGGGACGATCAGCAAGGGCAGCAGGCGGGGAGCTATCAACCAGCGCGGCGGCGGCCGCAGCAAGGCGGCGCTGCTGCCGCTGCTGCCGCCGCCGCCGCCGCCTCGCCAGCAGGCCCTGCCTCTCAAGAGGTTCAGTTTGATGGTCCAGCCGGCCCGCAGCTGCCAGAGGGCAGCCATGAGCAGCCCGTCGAGTGGACCTACTTTGAGCTTCTGGATGCGCGGTGAGATTCTCGGGGGTGGGGGGTTGTGAAAGCGAGTTTGCATTGTGCCGTTGCATTCGCGAATGCCCAGTGTCCATGATGCGCCAGGTGCCGCCCGCCATCTGTGCTGCTGCCCTGATGCATGCTTTGGAATGTCTGTTTCAAACCACAGCCCACCCCTGCTGTTGTGCCACATCACATGCAGGCATGCTGCTGCGCTGGCGGCCGATGCATGGCTGCGCCCGGAGCAGCGGCGGCAGCAGCAGGAGCTGGAGGTGTTATGGCCGCTGTTGCCGGGTGAGCAGTCTGTTGCAAGTGGCTGGTGCTTCCAGCCATGCCATGCACCACGAAAAAGGCTGTTTTGCTGTTGTTGCTGCTCCTCCTCCTCAATCGCGCCCATGCCTGCCTGACACTTCTGCCGCTGTTGCACCTGCTACCCATGCACAGCCGCACAGCAGCCGCGTGGCAGGCTGAAGCGGCGGCGCGTGCAGCGGCGCTGGGGTGTGCGCCAGGCGGAGGCTAGGACCAGCGGCCGCCAGGCGGAGCAGCAGAGCAGGAGGCAGGGCAGCCGCAGAGGCAGGAAGCGCTGGCGGGAGGAGCAGCAGGGACAGGAGGTGGAAGAGCAGCAGCAGGATGAGGCCACGCTCAGTGAGCAGCCACCAGAGGGTGCTTCAGAGCAGCAGGTCAGCCAAGCGCGGCAGCCTGGCCGCTCAAGTGGTCGTGGAGGTCCAGCCTGTGCCAGCTCCTTGGATGCGGCAGGTGCAGCCGAAGCCGCAGCCGACACGGGGGACGTGCCGCTGCCTGTGGTACCTGCCGTGCCTGCCGGACTGGTGCAGCAGCTGGCATTGCTTCCGGGCGGCCGCCCCAGCTGCGGCGCCTGCTCTGCCTGCCTGGCGGCGGCCAACGGCAGCAGCAGCGGCTGCCGCACCCTGGCAGCCCTGAAGCGCTGGGACGCGCTGCTGCCGGGGCTGCCCCTGTCGGAGCTGCAGCGGGTGCGGGACGAGCAGCGGCGGTGCGGGCACTGCCGCCCTTGCGTGCTGGCTGCCCACGGCGGCGGCGGCAGCAAGAAGGCAGCCTGCATGGCGCTGTCGCGGGTGCGCTCTGGCAAGGTGCAAGCCAAGGCCAGCCAGCTGCAGCAGGACCGCATGCAGTGGGCAGCAGCACAGCAGGCGGCAGCAGCACGACACGAGGGTGGGGACAGCGGGAATGAGGCGGCCAGTGAAGCGCAGCCCAGCAGCGGTGGCGCATCCTCCTCATCAGACACAGAGGGAAGCAACCGCTCGCGTGCACTGCTGCGCCAGCAGCGGCGGCTCAAGCGCCAATACCAGCAGCCGCTGCCGGCACCGGACGGCAGCCTGCCGCTGCCGCTGGTTGCGGGGGTGCCCTGGGAGGCCATGCACCGAGCGGCAACCGGCTGGTTGGGCGGCGATGCCCAGCCACCGCGCTGCGGCGGGTGCCCAGAGTGTTTAGCGGCACAGCAGGCGGCGCAGCAGCAGGCTGGCTCGGCCCGTGCCTTGTCCACCGGCCAGCAAGCGGACCAGCCACGCTGTGCGGCGGCAGCTGCCCTGGTGGCTTGGGATCGACAGCTGGGGCCAGTCACCACAGCAGCAGTGCGCAGCCTGGCAACATTGCCAGCGGCGCAGCAGGCAGGGGCGCGGTGCGGCTGCTGCCGGCAGTGCAGGCACCCGCCGGCCGGCAAACAGCTGCCATGCAGGACAGGTGCGCAAGCAGAAAATGCCTTGCTTGGTGGATGGACGGCTCCTCTGACTTTGCCTGTAAGCCCCACCCCTGCTTGCATGCGCCGGCTTGCACTGGCTGAACAGTCACCCAACACTGGTGCCCCGTGCCCCTTTGCAGCCAAGAAGCTGGCCGCGGGCAAGCTGCCACAGAGGCTGCAACAGGCAGCTGACAAGGTCGCGGCGGACGCGGCTGCTGGGCAGGAGCAGCAGGAGCAGCAAGAGCAGCAGGAGCAGCCGCCTGAGGGCCGAGAGGAGCAGCAGCAGTTGGGCGCCACCAATTCCGACTCACTGCCCAACGGCCACCTGCCAGGTGGCAGCAGCCGTGCTGGCGGCAGCAGCAAGCAGGCGGGCACGTCCCGCGGCGTGGCAGGCAGCGGCGGGCAGGCGGTGCGGCGTGGGGTGGGCCGCAGGCATGGCACACTGGAGGTGGTGAACCTGAAAGGCCTGCGCCGCCCGTTCTTGGACCAACCCCTGAGCAGCGCCAGCAGCGATGCCAGCACCAGCAGCAGCTCCGGCGACAGCTCAGGTAGTGAAGGCTCGCGCAGCTCTGCCACTGGTCGCAGCAGCAGCAGCAGGAGCAGCAGTGACAGTGAGGCGGATGCGGCCTGGCTGCCCTGGGTGCACTCCTTCCTGCCCAGCCGACTGCGCAAGGACGCGCAGCGGCAGCAGGTGCACCGGCGGCGGCAGCGGCTCACTCCAGGGAGCGCCAGCGGCAGCAGCAGCAGCAGCGACAGCGACAGCGAGGCAAGCAGTGGCGACCAGCTTAACCGTGCACGCCTGCTGCTGCGCCGGCAGCGGGAGCGAGACCTGCGGCGCGGCCGCCTTGAACTGCCCGCCTGGCAGGTCATGGAGGGCTGGCAGGCGCAGCTGCAAGCCCCCATGGCTGAGCTGAAGTGCACACGAGACAGGGAGGCGGCGCTCTTCCATCGCCAGCTCATGACCGCATCTGCGCACTGCCTTGCGGCGGTGAGGCAGCTGCTTGCTGTGCGGCCGCTGGCGCCGCTGCGGGCTGCCCCTGCTGCTGTTCCTGGGCTGTACTGCCGAGTTATGTATGGGACTGTTTCAGCTGCGTTTGTTGCAGCACAGAAGGCGCTGTTCGCTGTGCCCTATGATGCTCACCTTCCCTTCCTCCTGAGCGATGTTGATGCTGACTGTGGCCTGCCCTGCAGGAGCTGGGCCTGTCGCTGAGCCGGGTGTCCGACTGGACCTGCATTGCACCCTCTCCTGCGGGCCATGGAGAGTGCGGCCGTCACCATGCCATCCATAAGCCCACCTGGCACCTGTGGCAGTGCATGGCATGTGGCGCCCCCCGCTGGGAGGGACCCGGCTGGCAGCTGCAGCAGCGCCTGGCAGCCGCGCTGCAGGCGGGGGCAGCGCTAGAGGATGCGCTGCTGCCTCCGCACGGCGCCGATGCACCCATGGCAGCAGCTGCGGCGGCCGTGGAAGCTGCCCTGGCTCGCTTCCGTTGGGAGGCGGCAGGCGCGGGTGCTAGCAGAGTTGCCCCACCAGACGCCACTGCACAGCGCAGCGGCAGCGGCAGCGAGAGCAGCGGCGACAGATCAGGGAGCGATGCAGATGCGGCAGCGACGGCGCTTGCAGCGGCAGGCCTGCCCAGCTTTCAGCAGGGAGATGAGTTCCGCAGCCTGGCTGAGCTGGCAGCCCGCATGCTGGCGCACAGCAGTGAGCTGAGGGTGGGCAGCGCGGCTGTGTGCTTGGAGCGAGGCATTCTTGCTTGCTGCATTGGCGAGGCTGCCGTGTAGTGCGGGTGTTGTCTCGAGCGTTGCGATAGACAGCCATTGCATGCATCTGATTGTCACAGTCACTCCTGCCCATCTCATGTTCGCATGTGCTGCAGGGAGGGCAGCCACCGCAGGAGTGGAGGAGCCGCAAATGGGGCCTGCAGAGCGCCGGCGCTGCCGCGACATGCGGCGCAGCGGCCTGGGCGGGGTGAGGCAAGCTGTGTGTGATGATGCCGCTTGAGCTGAAAAAGCATGCCTTCGTCCAACTACATCGTAGTTTGGCCAGCAGTGCTCCAGCTACCGCTTTGGCTTGCCGTGCGTGCCACTGCAGGCTGCCGTGGGGCTGGAGCGTGCAGCAGTGCGGCTGGTAGAAGAGCAGCAGGCACTCGAGGCTGTGCGGCAGCGAAGAGCACAGCCAGGCCCACCTGCCCAGCACCTGCCAGGCTGGCAGGCGGTGCCCCAACCTGTGGCTAGGCAGGGCGCTGGGTTCTTGCTGCCTGCGTGGCAGCCTGCTGCAGCGATCGACACCAGGCAGCAGCAGCAGCAGCAGCAGCAGCCATTTGGGGAGGGCGGGCAGCACGCCGGCCCACCGTCGGCGGACGACTATGCAGACTTTTTGGCTGTGGCGCTGCAGTTGCTGCAGGACTGCGGTGAGCAGTGGTTGGGGGGCACTGGATGTAGGCCTGAGCTGGATCTACTTGCTGTCTAAGCTGTTGGTGCTGTTGGCTGCCCAGCAGCTGTGCGCTCACCAAACCCCACTGCTGTCTTTGTCACGCTGCAGGGCTGGCTGCTGTGCCTGCCGACGGGGATGAGGGCAGGGCGCCAGAGCGACAGCAGCAGGAGCAGCGCCTGCTGCAGCTGCTTGACGCCTTGTTCTTTGAGCCAGGCGGGGCGGGCAGCAGCAGCAGCAGCGGTGCGCCCTCGCACAGCTGGGACGCTGCTGCGCTGGCCAGCCTGAAGGAGCGGCTGCTGCAGCGTCTTCCGCCCGGGGCTGCTCAGACGGAGCCTGTGGGCAGCTTGGCACCTGCCCTGGCACCCACGGCAGCCGTGCAAGCAGGTGGCGCTGAGCAACTCCAGCAGCAGCATCCAGGCACCAGGCACCCAGAGAGGCCAGAGGCGCAGCAGCAGCAGCAGCAGCAACGGCTGCAGCGCCCACCCAGCCTCAGCGCATTTGAGCTGCTGATGTTGCAGGCTGGGCCGCCGGCCGCCTCGCCAGAGCAGCAGCAGCAGCAGCAGCCCGGCGGCTCGCAGCCGCTTTTATCGCAGCAACCACAGCCGTGGCCGCCTGCCTTCCTGAGCCAAGCAGACGACAACATGGCCGCTTCGCCCCTGCTGGCTCCTGCCTCACAGCAGGCTGAGGCGGGGCAGGATGATGCAGGGGGCGCCTCCCCTGGTGCCTGCCTGCTGGGCACCGAGGCCAGCCAGCCAGACCCCATGCAGCAGGAGCTGCTGCAGCTGCAGCAGGAGCTGCAGCGGGAGCTACTTGAGCGGCGGGAGCAGCAGCGGGAGCGCCGCCGGCAGCAGCAGGAGCAGGCACAGCAGGCTGCTGCGGCTGCTGCGGCAGCGGCAGCTGCGGGCGAGCAGCCGGCACAGGCGGGGCTGGCGGGAGATGAGCAGCCGGCTGACCCTGTTCGTGGCCGCCAGCTGGCAGCTGCCTCAGATGCCACGTTCCAATTCTTGTGGCGCCTGCTGGGTGAGGCGTGGTTGATTGCAGGCTGCTTGGTCTCATCTGCCCTGTGTGGCCACAAGTCACAGCAGCTTGTCCCCCTTGCCTGTTCGAGCTTGAGCTCTCATTGGCCCCTTCGACCCAGCAGCTTCATTCATCTGACCCACCTGCCCTCCTGCCCATTGCAGGCGAGCTGCTCCAGCGCATCCTGCAGATGCAGCAGTACGAGCTGGAGAGCCGGCGGTACCGCCTGCCCATCGCTGTGGCCCGGCTGCAGGACAAGCAGGCGCAGGTCAAGCTGCGGCTGCCGCCGCCTCCGGGGCACCTGGCTGCGGCAGCTCGCGGCTGGCAGCAAGATGTGCAGCAGGCAGAGCGTGAGCGGCAGCAGCTGGTGGAGCGCTTGCAGACTGCCTTGGCAGCTACCCGCTCAGGAGGGCAGGGCGTGCCCGGTGCTGCCGCTGCCTCAGGCCCTGCTGCACCACAGCTTGCAGCTGCCGGGCACCCTGCTTCTGCCTGGTTCGCTTGGAGGGCTGACGAGTCTGCGCCAGCAAGCGGCAGTGAGGAGGCAGCCATGTGCCTACGGCCGCCGACGCAGCCCGCTCAGCAGCAGCATGGGGCGCCGGGCTCCACTGACAGGTGGGCTGCACTGGGTGTCTCTACATAAGCTGTGCACTGTCGGATGCCTGGTTGGATTGCTGCTCTTCCATTTAGGCAGTAGGCAATGTGACTGGGGGGGATCGTGTGCGCCTCCCATCACCACCTCCTTTCTGCCCACAACCCCCTACCCCCCCTTGCTGCAGGCTCCGGTCGGCGGTTGCATGCCAGCCGGGGCGTGGCCTGCCATTGCGCACACTGCAGGCATTGCTGCCAGGCGGCTCGCTGGAGGCTGCCACCCTCCCGCTGCCGCGCATTCAGCCGCTTGACCCGCGGCTGCGCGGCCCGACGCAGCAGCGCAAGGCGGCTGCCCAGCCAGCCACAGCAGGCACAGCAGCAGCAGCGGCGGCAGCACGCGGCGCCAACAGCGGCAAGGCCACTGCTCAGTCGCAGGCCGACCTTGCGGAGCAGCAGCGCTTGGTGGCGGCCCACCCGCAGTTGCTGCTGCTGCTGGAGCGGCCGCGCCTTGCGCGCTGCGGCAGCTGCGCCTTTTGCCAGGGGGAGCGGGCGCCCAGCCGCGGCCGGGGCTCAGTGTGCGCGGTGTGGAAGAAGTGCGCAGACCGCTATTACTTCCAGCACCAGAAGAAGGCAAAGCAGCGTGCGCAGCGGGAGGCGCTGCGTGCGCTACGCGGCGGGCCGCAGCAGGCCACTCAGGCGCCGCACCCTGGCGGCCGATTGCAGCGCCCGCCAGCCGTGGATGGTGTGCCCGAGGCAGACATGCTGCGGGTGGCAGTCGCCTTCCATCTGCGCCATCCGGCCTGGCAGCCCAAGTACCTGACCCCAGCGGTCATCAGCGCAGTGGCAGCCGCGCTGCCGGCAGCGGCAGCAGCGGCAGGCGGCCCCGACAGTGAGGCGGTGGGCAGCGGCAGCGAGGGCAGCGATGGCAGCACCGCAGCGGAGCCAGGCAGGCTGAGCTTGGCCGCCAAAGCGCGCCAAACCACACGCCGGCTGCTGCAGCAGCTCAAGGCGTCGCTGGGCCAGGGGGGCGAAGAGGTGGAGGTGCCACGCCGGCAGCAGGGGCAGCAGGCAGAGGAGGAGGGGGAGGAGGAGGAGGAGGGGGACGAGCAGCAGCAGCAGCAGCAGCAGCAGCAGCAGCAGCAGCAGCAGCAGCAGCAG
>VFQO010010892.1_pt1 | contig 32196 bp, 56 predicted proteins | sample 3512331 | NCBI WGS metagenome assembly VFQO01 (sample SAMN10412371, study PRJNA504923) | tailings metagenome | isolation source: Replicate 3 from Balatoc abandoned mine | place: Philippines: Itogon, Benguet | collected 2017-08-28 | reverse complement strand
ATGCCGCACTTTACCAAAGCCTCAAGACGCTCGGCGCCGAGGGGCTGGCGCCGCCAGCCATTTTTGCCAGCCGGCTGCTTTCCAGCTCAACCGCCACTCGAATCAGCTCCGCCTCAAGACCAGCTGCAGATGGTGGAAACAGGCAACGTTGCGAGCATGGCAAGGTTGGAGGACAGGTTGAGTGTTTATGTGCAACCAAGGGAGGCGCAGTCCTTCTGCTGGTGGCTTGTGATCCTAGCACAGGTGCAGTCACTGCGTAGCAGGGCTGGCTCACGCAAGTCTCAGCCCACGAGGTCGCCCTGCCCTCCCCTTGCTGCACAACAGGGAGAGGGAATCTGAACGTGGCAGCACAAACAACAGTGCAGGCATTGTTCACCTGCATCGGCCGACTTCCAGCACACGAACTGCTCCAGGTAAACGATCCAGCGCTCGTCAAATGTCTGCCAGGAGGGGGCCAGTAAGGTGGGTGGGGAAGTTCGCAAGGCTGGCAGGATGCGACCTGCAACTCTGACCACCCCAGGCCACCTCACCTGCAGCATGGCAGCCAGCGGCGCGGGCATGGGGGTCGCCTCATCGTCTGCCTCGTTGCCCTCGCCTGCTCCGCCAGCGTCTGCTTCAGTGGAAGCAGCCCTGCCAGCCTGGGGCACCGCAGGTTCGGCCAGCCGTGCCAGCAGGGGCTCGAAGGCAGACAGCATGCTGCGAGCCGCTGCGGCCAGCGACGCTTCACGCTCTCCTTGCACATTGAAAACGACCTCTGCACCAGAAGGCAGTTTCAGCATGACTAAGCGACAGCGTCAAGTTGCTGCAGTCCTGCTACTGGACCTGACCCACAACCCGTTGCTCCAAGCTCCCTGCTCGCTCACCAGGGTGCGCCAGGACCATGTAGGCACACAGAAAGATGCGTGCTGGGTACCTTGGCTGGCTTCCGGTTGGCGCGCGGGGGAACAGGCGTCGCAGCAGTGGCGCACAGCTGCCGGCAGCGACACCTTTGTTGGCCACACGAGCCTCCAGGCGTGCCAGCAAGGCCTGCATCAAGCGACGTGACAGCAGCGTTTTGGATGGTTAAACAGCATGTCAGGGCTTAGCTGCTGTGCACTTCAGTGCGGCTCCAAGCACACCTGGGCAGCCTTCAGGGTGCTTGGCGATGACAGCGAGGCAGCCAGCCGCTCGAAGCTGCTTCCCGAAGGCTCAAGCGACTCGCCGCCAGACGCAATGGACCGCAGTGGCGGCATGGCTGACGGCATGGGAGTTGCCGGCCCCGACAGGGTTGTGCCAGGAAGGCGGCGGGTGGGGCTGCCTGCGAGGCTGTGCGCTGGCGTGCGGTTGGGGGTGGTGTGCGGTGTATGGGGAATGCTGGTAGGTGCAGATGCCAGCCGTCCGTCGTGCCTGTGTGTAGAAAGGGGGTTTTAGTTAACAAGGGGTTTTAGTTAACATATCTCGCACACAACCTGCGCTCGTTGTTTCTGCACAAAGCATACAAACTTTGCCATGTGCACACCTGCGAACTGTGCTGGTGGGGCTGCCACACGGGTCTGGGGTTCCGGCAGGTGTTGGATCAGACGAGGGAGCCATTGGCACGGTGGGCTGCAGCTGGGGTCCGACCACCTGCTCCTGAAGCGGCACACTGCACCAGGGAAGTGCGAGGGTGAAACCGTCAGTGCGGAGCAACGCTTGGCGCTGCAGTTGCAACAACCGCTGGGTGGCTCAGGGATAGCCCACCTGAACGGCACGCCGGTGGCCGCAAAGCCCTGGGCCAGTGCCTGAGTTGTCTGCTGCTGCTCGCAAAACGCGCGCCATGCCGCCTGCAGCTTGCGGCTGCTGCTCTGGCGGCGCAGTTGTGCGCGACGTGTGGCCTGGCGGGTAAGGAAGCTTTCCGGGCCAGTGCGATGCGATCGCGCAGCCGCCATGGCCAGCAGCGCCTCCTGTCTGCAAGCGGGCAGGGCGGAAGAAGAGCTCAGCACCTGCAGGCCGCCTGGCTTGAAGTATGCAGAGTGACTGCAGGCAAATGGTGCTTGCAGACCAGCAGGTGGGATGGTCATGGACTGAGATCAAGCTGCCTCACCTGGCCCGCTCGGCCCGCTCAAGCCGCTGCAGCAGGAGAACACGCCGGTGCGCCGCTTCCATCTCTGCACGCAGCTTTGCCTCTGCAGCCGCCTCGCGCGCCCGCGTCACCTGTGGGCAGCCACGGACGACCCTGGATTAGCCATGCCGCAGTGTCACCTTGAGCAGACTACTCCGTGCTGACACCGTTGCAAGTGGATACAGGACAGCTCACCGCCTCTGCTGCGCGTCCTGCCACGGCCGCCAGGCGAGCGTCACGTGCCGCCGCAGCCCGTTGCAAGCATTCAGCTAGCTGGGCAGCCAGACGTTGGTCGTTGGCCTGGGCCCTCGCAGCTCGGGCCCGGACCTGTGCATGCCGGTGAGCAGCGCGCTCAACCACTGCGCGAAGCCGCATCTGGCGGCGCATCGCCGCGCTGGACAGGCGCTCCTGCGGCGACAAAAATAGAGCAGGTGACACCATGTGGGAGATGGAATGCAGCAGGGCGTGGCGCTCACCGCACGAGCAGGGTGGGAGGGCAGCGGCCAATTGTGGCAGAGCGAGGGCAGGATGGGGCAGGGACGCGGTGTGGCTGCACGAAGCATGCTCAGCTGATACAGAACACACGTGCAACAACACGCCGGCTGCCGAAACACTCTCGCCAGCTGCTGTCACAGTGGGCCTCAGTAATCACTTGCCTCCAGACTTGAGGCGCCGGCGGTGGCGCCCGCCGCCAGCGGTGCAACTGGCGCCTCGGCGGCAACCGGGCCGTCAAGCATGTTGCTTGTGCCGGCCAGCATAACCTGTAGTGCAACCCGCCGGGCGGGGCACGCGCTCGAGGTGTCTCACGCGTCAGCCAAGGCCAACGCGCGCGCGTGGTACCACGCTCAGAGCGTCGCGGGCTGGTGTATGTTGAGTTTGGTGGCCGCGAGGGCCCGGCAGGGCTCGGTGGCGCCACAAGCCCTAGGCGTAGGGTGCCCGGGTGGGGAACAAATGAGGTTCCTCCCGCGCCGGTGTACAGGCCGCGAACAAGCAAGCAAAGTAACGATGAAACTCGCATGGGGCGCTGCCTCGTGCTGTGCGGGCGACATGTGAGCGCAGCGCCACACAGCGCGGCAGGCCGGCGCCGCCAACAATCCAAGTGCTGGCACCACACTGGGTTTGCACCGTATTTGAGCAGCGCAATGCACAGTGAGCTTCTGGGAGTTGCATGTTCTTACAGCACTGAAACACCCGCAAGCTGGGGGTCGCCAACCTGCAGAGCCCTCGTGGCACCCCTCCCCGCAACCGAACGTGCCTCAGCTACCAGTCAAGAGAGGCAGCACATCCAAGCTGGCACACACCCATTCCACACGAGGAGCAAGCCGGGTGTGTGCAGCGCAGCATGCTAAGGATATGAACTATACCGCACATTCTTGGGATTTGGACCTCTCCAACAGCACTTGCACATTGCTGCACCCTGGAATCCCAAGGCCTGCCTCTCTCCCAATATCTTTTTGGTCTCAACGAGTCCCGCGGAACGTTACATATCCACGCCCGAGTGCGGGTCAAGGGTACAAGAGGGAGCCAGGATTGTTACAAGCAGTGCGCAGGGAGGTTGGGAATCTCATATGTTGTGTGTGCTTGTCCAAAACCGGCTGGCCGCCGTTAATATGGGATGCCCAGGTCGCTCCAGGTTAACACGGCGTTCAGGCCAGGGGCAGGAACTGCAGGGGTGAAGCAGGGGTGGAATGACAGCAGTGAGTACTTGAGCCTTTTCGCGAGGTCGTTGCACCCTGGCTGGCAGTCGACTTCCTCCATACAACCATGGAAACTGGAACCCCAACCCTCACCTTGGTGGCGGACGCGAAGCCGTCTGTGGCAAGAATACGCAGGGGGAGGGCAAAGGTGGAACAGTGAGTTGTCAATGAGCAAAGAGAACCCGGCTACTTGATGCGAAGTGTCTCTTCGTCTCGCCAATAATATTAAATTGTATTTGATCTGGATCACCCCGGCAATTCACAGCCAACATTTTCCCGGCTTACTGTTCACAGACGGCTCAGCAAGGTGGTCAGCCAGGTTTTCCAGGGGGGACTTGCCGGTCACCAGGCCCTGCACAGGGTGGGGTTTCCACAAAAGGGGGCAAGATCAGCAAAGAGATGTGGCAAAGGGGCTGAGGCCACCGAGCGGCAGGGGCAGCCGGCGGGATGCAGCAGCAGCGTTGATGCGACCCAATCACCCTGCTTCTACCCAAACCATCCCCAGCACACCTGCACGAAGAAGCCGAACATGGAGAACATGGCGAGGCGGCCGTTCTTGATCTCCTTCACCTTCAGCTCAGCCAGGGTGTCGGGGTCGTCAGCCAGACCCAGGGGGCTGCAGCAAGGGTGGCAGCGAGTGGTGAGCATGAGCGAGCAGCTTTGATGCAGCGTCATATACAACAGTAGACCACAGCTGCAGCGTAATGCGCACAGCATCAAGCCCAACCCAGTGCTGAATTAGCTCAGCGCCTCCAAAGCATGCCCAGGCGACCGGCCTGCAGCAAGCACAGCAATCACAGCATCGCGTGCCATCCCACAACCACATGAGCCAAAGACAACTCACTCGAAGAAGCCGCCGGGGTACAGGGAGTCGCCGCTGGTCTCCACGGGGCCCTCGCCGCTGTAGCGGTACGCCTCGGCGGCGCCCATGATCACCAGCTGGGTCAGCAGCACAGCCACGATGGACTGGGCGTGGATCAGGGAGGGGTTGCCCAGGTAGTTCAGGCCGTCCTCGTTGAAGATCGAAGCGCCGGCTTTGAACCAGACGGCCGCCTCGCCGAAGCTACAGGATTGGGGTTGGTCAAAGGAGGGGCGATCGGGAACGGCCTGCCAACAGGCTGAGAATGGCCTGCTGCTACGCGGCCGCCTGCCGCGCCTGGCATGCTGCGCCACCTCCATCAAGCCACCCAGCCAATGCCCTCCCCCTGCTGCTCACTCAGCGGCGCCGTTGTTCTGCAGCAGCTCGGGGGTCAGGCAGCCCAGGGCGCCGAGCATGGCCTGCAGGTTTGAAGGGGAGGGGGGCCGGGGGGAGGGTCAGCAGCTCACCCGGGCGGAGATCTCACTGCGGTCGAGCATCAGGATAAGCAGCGGATCAGCCGGCAACACAATTGTGCAGAGCAAACCAGAGACGGCGCTGCTCAAAACAAAGGCGCCTGCGTGCCACGCCTGTGCTTACCCAGCGGGCGTGGATGACCTCAATCTCGCGGTAGCGCGCGAAGGTCTCGGGGTCGGCAGACAGGCCGGCGGTGTCCCAGCCATAGTCACCGGGGAACTCGCCCTTCAGGTAGGAGGGGACGGAGCCCTCGGAGAAGGGGCCCAGCCACTTGGCTGCAGGGCAGAGTGGTGCAGGCGGCAGGGGTTACGCTGACGCAGCGGCGGCGGGGCGGGTCGATCAGCAGCAGCAGGGCCAGGCGGCTGCTCCGGCTGCTCCTTCCGAAGCCTGGGCGCTGGCCGACTGGCGTGGGGCCGGCGCGTGCGGGATAAGGCTGAGGGGCCCGAGCACGGGGCGGGCATATCGCCACGTTATCTTTTAGACAGCTGCACGCCGAGGCTCCCCCGGTTGCTGCTCACCGCGGTCGGGGCCGTAGAACTCGACGGCGGCGCGGGTCACCTGCTTGCGGGCGCCCTGCAAGTCGGGGGGAAGCACGGGAGGGGAGCCAGGGTTGAGGACGGGCGCCTTGCAGCGCGCCCCGGCCGCTGCAAACGCGGCCTGGAGGGTTGGCTGAGCCGCACAAGAGCATCGAGGGCCGGGGGAGGGTCTCTGGGCCACGCACCCGGGTGGGCTTGACCAGAGCCAGACGCTGAGCGAGAGCGGCCTGCATGGTGACGAGATTGGGTGACCTAGTCTCGGATGGAGGCGAGAAAGAGGTAGCGGGGCAGGCGGGGCCGCCCTGATGAGGGCAGCATCTGCATCAGGCACAGCACAGCATGGGTCGACCCGGGCCGGTGGGCTGGGGCGCGATACGGCGCCCCTGGATGGGATGAGGACCTGTTGAGGCATCGCCGGGGTGCAGTGGCGCTCAGCTGGCCGACTGGCGCCACCCCAGGTGCTGCCGCCGCCGCCCCAGCGCCGCCGCCCTAGCGCCGCCGCCCCAGCGCAGCCAGCTCTGGCCAGCCAGCCGCAGCTCCCACACGCTGCCAGCAGTGTGGCCAACCCCTGTGGCCGCGCCGGCAGCTTCCAGGCGGGAGGCAGCTCCCAGGAGGGTGGCATCGTGGCAGGTGGCGCCCCGCACCCCAATGCCGCCACCAGGCCAGGGTGTCCAGCATGGTGCTCCTGCTCTGCAGTCAACAGAATCAAGCTACGGTAGCGAATGTGCTGTCAGCATGCAGTCAGTGCGGGGGCTGGGTAGGTCTAGTAGTCCAGGGAGAGTGTGTCCCCTGCTGCCAAACTTGCACTTGTCTCCCTGGGCCTGCAGCACACACTGCCCTGACGGGCGCGCAAGCATAGCATCCCTTGTGACACGTGCTTGCTCTTTACTGCGCTTTTCTCATGTTGCTGGGGACAACTGTCGAGCATTGATGGCGAAAACATATGCTTTGACTTAATGTTGCAGGGACAAGCCTGGGTGCCAGGCAGAGGCAGGCAGGCACAGGTGCACGCGCGCAGCCATGTTGTCCCCGCCGAGCAGGCCTTGCGTCATGACCGAACTGCGTCTGCGGCCGCAATGAACTCTGCTTTCCGCCGGTGATACTCGCTCCACCGCAGCTGAGCGTACGCCAGGTAGTCAAAGTCAATCTTGGACCACTTGGCCTGCAGGGTGGCATCCAGCAGGGCAAGGGCAGATGGGGCAGCATGCCCAAGCAGCGCCCCAGGAGATGCAGCACATTGCCCTGCTCAGGGCAGTGGCCTCCAGCGCCAGCAACAGAGCCCCTGCAGAAGTGGATCCCATGTCCGCCCACCTGCAGGAAGGACCAGGTGCCCCAGTACTGGTGTGCTGCCAGAGCGTACACGTTGGCCTCCGCCACACACTTGGCCATCTGCTGCTCGTCCTGCAGACATATGCAGCCAGTTGCAACATGATGCAACTGGAATGCGCAGACAACAGTAGCCAACAGATTGCATCAAAGCAGTCCGGTTGGTATGCACAGCCAGCAAAACGTGGGCAGGCTCACCATGTGCGCCCCGCTGCCCTCGCTGCCTGCCGCTAGGTAATGCCGGATGAACTCGGCTGCCTGCTGTGCATCTGGGTACCGCGAGTAGTCGCAGTCAAAGCCAGCGTACCTGCATGGTATGTAAATTGTGGCACATCTGTACAGGCCTAGGGGCAGCAAGCGTGCGAGTGTGCTTGAATGCATGCAACAATCTCGTGCTGCTCACTCGCAGAAATGGTTGCCCCAGTCGAAGCCACGCGGCGCATACTCTGAGTACTCAAAGTCAATGAAAGTCATTGACGGCTGTGCAGCTGCTGCGCCTTCTGCTGCATCGGCGAGCGGCACCATGACATTGCCTGCAAGCCAGGCGAGGAGGGGCTGTTTGAGGTGCTGCAGATGTGGAGCTGCACCCCCCCAGCTGTGCATGCATCTCCAGAAACCTTCGTCTCTGTTTTGCTGCCAGGCTATGGCTCACCTGAAAGCAAGTCGTTGTGGGCAAACACCACTGGCGAGCACACAGCTGTGGCTGCTTTCTCTACTGCCTGAACCTCTGCCCGCATGGCCGCAAAATCAAAGGTGGCAAACTTCTTTTGCTTCTGCAAAGCAGTAAAGTGGAATGGTAGCAGACGGCAGGCAAATGGCGGCATGTTGCACACTTTGAGTCCCTGCAGCTGCGGCACACCACCAAGGCGCATCACGTTTGCAGTAATCTGCATCCATCTTACCTCTTCATCACTGAAGGTGAAATGCTCAGCCATATCAAGCCACTCATAGATACGGCCAAACGGTGTCCGCACGTGCTGCTTGCCCTGCATGTGATGATGCAGGAAGCCACATCGCAATCTCTGCAGCACGTGGCTTGCAGGTGGTGTGGAGTGCCGCCATGCATGGTTGCCAGGCCACTCACCGGTGCCGGGATGCCATGGAAGCGGCGCAGCGTTGCTGCAATAGCTGGTACGAACTGCGGTGCCGCAAGCTCATCGGGCTACAGGGCAAAGTGGCACTGGAGGCAATCACATACACAGCCGGCGTCAAAGCCACAGACGTAGCTGCATTTGTGCAGTTTCATGGCCCCGACCCCGCCACCCTCACCTGCAGCGAGCGCATGGGCAGGAATTCTTCTATGCGGCCATTGGCAAAGGTTGCCAGCAGCTGGCACACGGGAAAAGTTGGAAGGAAACAACGGTCGCTTGGGCAGGGTCACTCGTCCACCAATTGAGCAGAGCGTGCCAGGCAGCGGCAGGCAGCGGCTGCAGCCAGCGCTGCAACACACCATAGACATCCGGCAGGACACTGTATGATCCCTATCCCTCACCTGCGGCCCAAAGCCATGCTGGTGTGCTAGACGCATGATGCCCAGCTCATGGTTGCGGTCGATGAACTGCTCAGTGCTGTCGCCATAGATGCGGAATGCAGCAGCGGGCACGCCGCCAGCAGCCGCGGCAGCAGGTGCGCTCACTTTGAACAGCGCATTGCTGATGCCGCCAGTGATGAACGAAATGTCCATGTCACCAGCGTCCAGTCCGCCCCAGCCAGGCAGCAGCTGCTGGCAGGCAGCCCGGATGGCCGCATGGAGCTGGGCTTCCGAGGCGTGGCTGTCAATCACCAGCTCCTCCACATGCACCGCTGCCATGGGCGCTGTGGGATTGGAGGCAGATGAGGCATTGCCTCAGAAGGACAAATCGCTGCTGCAAGCGGATGGCGGCGCGGCAGGGGCGGCAGCAGCGGCGGCCTGCGTGCCGCCCAGCTGCCGTGCCGAGCTTGCAACCCCAGCCGGACCGGCGGAAGGGGATCACCTGGGTGGCCTGCAGGCAACCAAATTTCCTTCCAGGAGCCGCGCGTTCTGACGCCGCTGGCGGTTCAAACGCCGCTGGCGTGCCCGTTTGCGATTTGGGGGGAATTGGAAAACAGGCACGACAGAGCAGAAGCCGGCTGATGCACTGAATGCGGGGTGGGCGCTGGCCCACCGCTGATCCGCCCATGCCTCGGTTGGCATCCGCCCCTGGAGCCCTCCCTGGGTGCCTTCCTTTACAGGGGTACAGTACAGAATGCAGAACACACATCACAGCACCAGGGCATCGGGCTTAGCACTGCCTGCCATGCGACGGAAGCTCATGCTGCCGTGCCGATGAGCAACAGCAGGCGGCGGCACTCGGCGGCATAGTCAGTTGAGCGGATGTCCTGCAGCGCATACCGCTGCCGCGTCTCGCCGTTGTACTCCTGCAGGCCAGCAATGGGCATGCCAGATGCTTAAAAGGAGGTCCAGTTATGTCCATGGCGAGCCACCAGGGCGGCCCAAGCATGCAAGAGACAAATTGCCCCTGCCCACGCTTTGCTGATGCGGCACAAACCGCACCTGTGCCTGCGCCTTGAGGCGCAGCACGTTGTCCCGCCACAGGGCCGACTTGAGCACGTCCTGGAAGCGCTTGGCATCTGCAGGCGGCACATGGGCGACAACAAGGCGGAGCTGCAGGGTGTGGTTCCTGCATGCTGACTGAAACAATGCGCAATTCACCATAACATGCACTTGCAGCTAGGCGGTGTGTACGGTACGGCTCGGCCAGCTTGCAAACTTTCACGTCAACCCTGCACGCACCCGACTCGCGAATCTCCGCCAGCTCATCGGCCTTCATGCCCAGCAGCTGCTCCGCCTGCATGGCAGCACCGCAGGACAAAATGGGGTGAGGAGCCTGCCAAGGACGAGGCAGACCCAGATGCTGGACGCACAGACATGGAGCCCCACCACAATGACAACTCAACCAGGCCAACGAGCATGGACATGCCCAACTCAGCCTCCAGGACCAGCGCACCTGGTCATTGAAGACCTGCACATACGCCTCGCCGCTCTCGTCCATCACCTTGGCGTTGAAGATGTAGCGCCGCACCTGCAGGACAGAGCACGCAGCTGCCGATCAGGTCACCCCAGGCCAACACAGTCAGCCGATTGGTGCAGCAGCAGGCACGAATGACTGCACATGCAGCGGAACAGCAGCTGTGTGCACAAACTGAAGGGAATGAGGACGAGGTGCGCAGTCACCCCAAAGCGAGGGATTCAAGTGCATAGGCAGCGCACCATGGAGGACAGTGTGGTGCCGTCATACTCGCAGTAGTACTGGCCGGGTCCCTGCTCCACCACCTGCAACGCCAGCCAAAGAAAGACATTCGGGGACAGCCAAGCACGCACAACCCACACCGGAGGCTTGTGATCATAGCGTGTGCTCCAGAGCTGCGTGATGCTCCTCCAGTCAGAGCTGAACGGGGCCGCCCAAATTGAGAGACGGAACCCTGCAGGCAACAGATCAAGCCAGGCAAAGAAGCAGCTGCATGGGCAATGTCACCTTGCGGTTGTTCTCAGGGTTGGCCATGTAGTACAGCGCCTGGTCGGCGTTGATGAAGGAGAACGTGGCTGCAGGGACATAGGGCAGGCGCACGCTGGACGCACCGCTTGCGGCGGGGCTCAACCTCCCCCAGCCTCTACACAGCCCTTTGTCCCAACCCATTTGTTATTTGCGCCCAGCTGCGCACCAGTGACGGTTGCGTAGCGCGGCTTGTCCTCTGTGGAAGCGGGTGCTGCTGCGCGGAAGGCCTCCAGGGTCTCGCGGTCTGCCCCTGCGCCTGACCCAGTGCGCCTGCAGCAAGGCAAGTTTCCTTTGCGATAAGTACGCGCTTTGAACCCTTGGTGAGCTTGAATTCAATCTGCTGCCAGGCCCTGCCAAACTTGTGCTGTTCCATGCGTCAAAAGCACCGTTGCAAGCTCGCTCACTTGATGGCAGTGGCCAGGCCCTCGCCAACATGAGAGGTGGCAGCGGTGCACCCGCTGCTCTCCCACCACTGCCGCAGTGCAGTAGCCTCCGGCAGATCCGGGTTGACGAGCACTGCGCTGCGCTGCAGGCTGCTCACTGCGCAACAGGCGATCGAAAGGAAGGAACCAGCGGAACTTTTGTGCTTTGCCAGCAAAGCAGCCGTGCCTGCATAGCATTGCACGCCTCCTTCCAAGCAGGTGTGGCTGCTGGTGTCAAAGTGCATACCTGACACGCCATTGTAGGATGACACGCGGCAGGAGGAAATGGCAACCACAGGCGCTGCATCGGCCTGCTCCTCCAGCTCGCGGCCGGGGCCCTCTGCTGTGGCACCCCAGAGCGTGACCACAACGGTTTTGAGGCTGCAGCATGGGATATGGGCGTGGGAGCAGAAGTCACCTGGCATGGCATGCACGCAGAGCACCCACCCTGCAAGCTGCGGCACTGCATGGTTATCTGCACAACGTGCATCGCCTGGATCCCCACAGCCTCCGCCCGCGGCGCACCCCTGGTCCACGAGCGTGATGTCTCGGCGGGACAGCTCCACCTGGTCTGTCTTGCGCTTCACACTGCCCAGCGGCTTCACCTCGGTGACCACGCCAATCACGTCCACCATCATCTGTTGTTGGGGCCGCACAAGAGGAATGAGGAACACTCGTGGGGGTTGCAAATGGGGTGCCGCATCCAGCAGGCAGCCATGGGCTGTTTTGGCATTATGCAGCGGCCACAAACCCCACCATTTTGCTGGCTTGCAGTGCCGTTTGGATGAAATTAGAACTGGTACAAAAATCATTAGAACATTTTCATTAAATGCACACCTTCTTGTCCACGTATGCAGCCAGCTGGTCAATGGGCACAAACTCCATCTTCGCCTGCATCTTGCTGGTGTCGATGTCGTCGGCTGCAATCAAGGGACACTTGAGTGTCAAAATATTGGATGGAACAGCTACACTGCTTGTTTATGCGGACCTTCCACCAACGTGCATCAACTGTCCAGCGGGGACAAACACGTGCCAGGGCAGGCAGGCTGGAGCAAGCAAACCCGCCCGACAACTGCCTGTCACACTGCCATGGCAGCAGGGTGTGCGGCCAGCGCACCGCAGCTCTCCAGCTCGGAGGCGGTGTCAAAGTGCAGCGCATAGTCGTTGCGCACGCGGCTGTAGCGCTTGTCCGCCGGCTTCACGTTGCCGCGCCCAAAGATGTACACCTGCCCACAATGCAGCGTGGTGAGTTTGTCAGGCACAACAAGCAGCCTAACCAGAACTGAGCAGGTAAAGCTTGTTGGCAGAGCGTTGACCGCAGCGTTGAGCAACGGTCTCAGCTGTGAGCACAGGGCTGCTGAGTGAGTGCAGCACACTGCCCTGCCATGCAACAACAGCCTCGGCTGCATGCCCACCTTGCCCTCCTCCAGCAGCTCGTGTGCATGGTCAGCAGCCTGGCAGTGCAGACAACACCAGCAAGGGCAGACGGACCTCTGAGTCTGGGGAGCATGCAAAAGCACTCGATGCCATGCACCTGGACTGCTTGTGGTCTGTCCAGCTATTCAACAGCTCCTCCGCACTGCCTGAGCAGCTGCTGCTGCCGTTAGTAATGCGCCTGAACTTACCTCGCGCCAGAAGGTGGCCTCGATGGCCGTGCCCTGCTCATCAACAATCTCAGCGCTGAACACGCTGCCGCGCGAGAAACTGTGTGTGTGTGTGTGGGGGGGGGGGGGGGGGGGGGGGGGGGGGGGGGGGAAGCCTTGGCACTTGTAAGGAGGGCAAGAGGTGGTCACCGCGGAACAGGTTGACAACTGGCGCTAAGGGGAACGAGGAGAAAGTGGGCTAGACAGCAGCGGCTTTGTCCCAGCATGGCATGACTGTTGAACCTCCCCAGCACGCACCTGCGCTTGGGCCCCTTGTTCACCACCTTGGCCTTGACCGCCCAGTTGTTGTTGTACGGGTTGAGCGCGCTGATGGGCTGCTGAGGGCGCTTGCTGGCGCTGCCGCCCATCTTCTGCGCCCTGCAAGGCAGGAGGGAGCGCGGCGTTCGAAACGTGTAAGGCGGCGGGGCTACACCATCCAGCCGTACTAGTGCATTCGGCAGCGAGAGCACCGGGGTGGGTGAACCGGGCAGCAGGGACATGGCAGCAGGGCACAGCGGCGAGGACAAGTGCACAGGTGCGCACCAGCCAGCGGAGGGCGGGGTGGGGTGGTTGGCGGGGGTGGCCGCCGTGAATGCCGCGCTTTTGACCGCTGCGCCCGGTGTCTTGGCGGCGGGCTCCTCTTTCACTGTTGGCTCCGCATGCTTGGCCTCGGGGTCGGCCTCACCAGAGCCCGCGAGCAACTCCGCCTTCGCGACAATGAGGACTGGCTGGGCGCTGCCCCCCACAGTCATGCTGGCCTCCTCGATCCTGACCATTGCATGGCTTTGCAGCGCGATGCCAAACTCGCGTGCACACTGCGTCGTGAAGACCCCTGGAGGCAAAAATCGGCAGCAGACCGTGACACCGCCTTGATTTGCCTGCAGGTTGGACACACAAACCGTCGCGGCACAAATTGTGCCAATGGAGCACACCTGCAATATTCTCCTTGCCGTCAGTCAGTTCGCAGCGGATCTTGCCGCCTGGCATCTGCTCCACGCTGCCCGCCACCTGCGAGCGACCAAGGCGGCAGAGTGTATGAGTGTATGGCAGGCACCGACAGCCCCGGCAGCGGCAGCGGCGGGCAGCGGCGGCGACAGCGGCGCGCACTTGCCTGCAGGGTAGCGGTGCCCTCGAGCTGGCCAGCTCGTGCCATCGCGGCAATAACGGGCTGCAGACGAGCCATGGCGGACGGCTCGGGGTGTCGCGGCGGCAGCTGGCGGTGTTGTGAGGCAACCAGCAACGGCGGGGTGGGCACGGCGGTGCGGACAGCAGTCGACGGTGGGCACAGGCGGCATGCCCCAGTTCAAAGTCATGCCGCTGAGCAGGCACCGCATGAATCGCGGGGGCCGCTTTCCCTGACGCCTCTGCTCCCCTTGCGTCGATTCTGAAGCCAGCGGACCTCTGCTTCATCGAGGTGTGCGGCCGCTGTTCTGCACTGCTTGCGCCCTTCCTGCTGCGTTCATTCGGTTAGTATGGCAGGCCGGCGGGACTCGACACTCATGGACGGACGGCAGCGGCGGACCACACCGCCGCCGCCGCTCCCCTTGCGGCGCCGCTGCTCCCCTTGCGCCTGCCCGCTGCTGCCGCCTGCCAGCCCTTCCGCTTGCATCCCTTACTGCCAGATCGCCCTTGAGTCATACTGGATCCAGCCAGTTCTTCGGCTTGCATCCGTCACTGCAGATTGCCCCTGAGTCAAATTGGCTGAATCATGGCAAAGGTGGACGAGCTGCAGCTGCAGCTGCTGCGCAAGGGCGGCCGAGTGACACCACTCAAACTGGCCTGCGTCCTGCTCTTCCTGCTGACCACGTCCGGCTGCCTGGTCTACTTCTTTGCCCTCCAACCAATGTGGCAGCTATATTGGGGCGGTAAGACGGGCCTGTGAGCTGACACAAATGCATGAGGCTGGCCCGCCACCACCGCCACCAACCAACCGCTTCCGCTCGCCTGGCTACAGAATCGCCCTCCCCCGCTGCTGCAGTTTATGCTCGTGTGCGCCCAATGGTGTCGGAACAAGACCTGCTGCTGAGCGGCAGAGACTCGCCAGGTGGGGCCGCAGCGAGCACAGTGGTTGCATTCAGCTGCTGGCTGTCCCACACAACTGTGCAATGCTGCCTGAAATTGTGCTCTGGGCTGCTGCTGTCGCAGGAGGCACAGCTGCAGCAAGTGGGGCGGCTCAGGCTCAGAGTACTGCAGTTGAGGCGTCTGTGGCAGCTGCCCAGCAACCAACCAGCACAGCAGACCAACCCAGGATGGAGGGCAGCTCGGCGGAGAATCTTAGAGAGCAGCCAAAGCAGCAGGAGGCCACGGAGCAGCAAACAGAGCAGCAGCAGCAACTGCAGCAGGAGGCGGGCCCAGGCGGCGGCACAGCCGCTGGAAGCCCGCACTCCCTCACAAAGTGAGCGCAATGACCACTCTGCTTTCATGAGCCTCTGATGTGCTCGGCAGCATTGCAGGCGCCATAGGCGCCATGTGCACAGCGGAAGTTGCGTGCCGCAGCAATCACGTGCCCTACTGATCTGTCCTGTGCCCTGCAGAGAGCTGGTGCAGCGTGTAGCTCTGGACAACATGGTGGTCGTAACCTGGTGTGTGTCCGTGGGCAGTTGGTGTGGGCAACCATGCTGTGTAGATGGGCAGCGCTGAGCTGCAGCGCCCGCACCCTCCATGCCGTGCAGGGCCAACTTCCACTACCGCGACTTTGTCGTGAATTGGGTGGAGCACCTGCGTTCCACTGGCTGCGAAGCCTTCATTGTTGGTACGAGGCTTTTTTCCATGCAACACTCTGCAAGCAGTGCAGCATACTCAATGTGAGACACTGCCATCATGCACCTGTTGCTCGGCAGGTGCCATGGACGACAAGCTCTTGGAGTTCTTGTTGGACAAGAATGTGCCCACCTTCAGCATGGCCTCAGGGCTGTCGCTTGGCGATTTCGGCTGGGGAAGCCCAACTTTCCACAAAATGGGCCGCGAAAAGGTGCGCTCCCCTGCCGGCTGTACCATATTGTGTACTCGGCTCAGTTCTTGGTCATGCTTCCCTGGCACCAGGCTGCGCCGGCACACGGCGTCCACAGTCGCTTCACCACCCCTCTGCCCCGGTTGCCCTTGTTTGCAGATCAATCTTCTCCACTCTTTTACGCAATTGGGCTTTTCGGTGCTGATCAGCGGTATGCTGGAGGGAGGGCACCGCATGGTATGAAGTGCAGAGATGGCTGGCATGGCGCAGCACGTTTGCTGATCCCGTTGCCTTGGGTGCCTGCAGATGTGGACACCGTCTGGCTGCGCAACCCGCTGCCCTACATGAAGCAGTACCCCGACGCAGACGTCCTTACGAGCAGCGACCACCTTAGCAACACAGTGACCGATGAAGGGCTTGAGCTGTGGCCGCAGGCAGCTTCGGCAGCAAACATTGGCATCATGCTCTTCAGGCCAAGAGCAGATGCCCTTGCCAAGGTGTGCTGAGACCTGCGTCGGTGCTGCCACCGCTCGAATGCAATTGCATGTGGTGCTGGTGATTCTTAGTTGAGGCTGCCAGCTGCCTGCGCGCCTAACCGTGGCTCACTGATTCCCTTGACTTTTAACATTCCGCTTTCACAGGAGTGGGTGGAGGAGCTGGAGAAGGACGCAAATGTAAGACGGATCGCTGCCCTCGTGCTGAAGTCATGTCTATCAGTGGCTTGGAAGGCAAACCGCAACTGCCAAGCCATTGTGCAATCTTGCCCCCGTTTTGTTGCCAGGCCTGGGACCAGAACGTGTTCAACGCGCTGTTTACACGGGGCGCCAAACCGTCCGAGGGCAGTCAGCGGCTGTTTGAGTGAGCAGACTCGCCCTGGAGAAGTGGAGACAAAAACAAGAGTTGTTGCAGATGGTTTCAAGTCTAACTGTATGCTGCTGCCAGCTCCTTCAGCCTAGTCCAAGTCACCAACAGCAGCTCCCCGGCCCCAACAAACTGCAGATGTTACAACGGCCAGCTGCGGTGTGGCATCCTTCCGGTGTCTATCTTCTGCAGCGGTCACACTGGCTTCACACAGCGCATGCCAGACAAGCTGGGGCTAAAACCTTTTGTGGTGCGTGGCTGGCTGCGCCGGCACATTGAGAGCTGGCTTCAAAGGCCTGCCGGTTGCCATCAATCGGGCCGGACGCCTGGTAGCAGTAGGGACTGCCTGTGGCCTGCCGCGCCCGCTCACCAACTCACTTTCCCTTCCCTCCAGATCCACGCCACTTTTCAATACTCTGGCACACCAGGGAAGCGGCACCGTATGCGCGAGCGCCTCTGGTGGAATGCAAGTGATGGGCCGGCGTGTGGGGATGGCGCTGAGTGTGCAGTGCCAGTTCATGTGGTTTGCCATGTCAACAGCCCGTTCCTCCTCCATCCATTTCCCTCTCCCAGGACCCACCCGCATACTTCCAGCACAACCCAGGCTTTCTGCTCCTCGACGAGCCTGTGCCCCAGGCCCTGCTGGATGCAGCCCGGACAGTGAACCGCGACTTCACGCTGCAGGTGCACAGCGTCACTGTCTCGCAGCGCCTGGGCTGGCGTGGCTTTGCGACGCAATCAACGCTGGCTCTGTTACTCCACTAGCCTGCCTTGGATCTGTTCACCCTTGTTCACCCTTGGCCCGCAGGCCACTATGCCGCACTTTGAGCTGGTGAACCACCAGCTTCGGCAGCTGCGTGTGATGTTTGCCCTGGCACAGGTGCTGGATGGGTTTGCCAAGTTGGCGGCCGCGCTTGCATTGTGTCTCGGACGTTGCGCTGCTTGCATGGGGTGGCTTGAGAGGTCACAGCTTAGCAGAGATGCACAAATTCGCCATCCTCCACACCCTCCTTTCCCGCCAGATCACCGGCCGTGTCGTCATTCTACCGTCACTCTGGTGCGGCATGGACCGGTGGTGGGCGCCTCATGCCGGTGTGATTCCCGGAAGTGCCTTGGAGCTGCCCTACCGCTGTCCAGCTGACCACGTGCTCGACCTGGAAGCGTAAGTGCCGCTTGGCCATCTGGCTTGCTGCGTGTACGGCAGCTGCTGGAATGCACTACTGGTTCACCAAATGTGCTGGCATGAGCCTGCCTTGCTCGCTCAGGAGGCTGACTGGCATGCGGAATGATGCTGCAGCATGATGGCATTGCTGGGCTTGGTTAACCACCCTGCAACCTCTGTCTACCCCGCCCTTTTCTGCTACTGCAGAATGACTGCCGACCTGGCCGAGGACCAGTTTGGGCCAGCCATCGCGTTCCGGGAGTACAGCTTCTTACAGAATCCGCAGGCAGCCGAGCTGAACAAGTCTGTGGTAACACTGCAAGTGTGCCAGGTGAGCGGGGAGAATGCGGTGCCCACATGCAGTACAGCAATGCGGTCAGCGTGGCCAACTTACAGTAGTGCAGCTGCAAACGCTCAGTGGGACGCGCCTGCGGCTCTGCAACCCATATTTCTGCCCATGCGGTGCGTGTTCAACTGGGTAGTGAGGAGCACCGCTGTTGATCGTTGCTGGTCCCTGCATGAGCATGCTGCAGGATGCGGCGCAGGATGGGTGCGTGGACGGTGGCGATGTGAGCGGCGGCAAGCTGAGGCCTCAGCTGAACGATCAGCAGCTCAAGGCGCTCCTGACGCAGGGACAGGCGGCGCAGGCCAAGGTGCGCTGGTGCAGTTTTGGGGCAGGTTGTAACCTTGTATCGCGCGCCTTGCACATAACCAATGACACCAGGCCCAGCCGTGTTCATTTCTGCCGCGCTGCCGCAGGTGCTGCGCTTCACGGGCCCCGTGGAGCGGCTGTTCAGCAGCTGGGCTGATGACACTGCGGCGCAGCGGTTCAAGCGGCGTCTGGACCTGTACGGTTCAATCTGGTGCTGCGTGAATGCCCACCCCGGGCATGTCTGGTGCGTTGGGTGGGGATGCAGCTGCGCATGGGACGAGCCCGTGCAGTGGGGTAGCCAGACAGCTCAAGGGGCTGCCATCCCTGCTTTCTGTTTTGCAGGTACAACTTCTTCCACGACCAGCTGCCGCACACCGACCGCCACGGGCGCCTGGTGGAGGGCAAATGGCAGCCAGTGACGGGGCCGTGAATGTCCAGTCCGCTCAAAGACTGATATTTGTAAAAATAAAGGCCTCGTGGACATAAGCGGTGCTCACGCCCCAAGCCTCACAGGGAGTGCACCTGGTGCTGCAGCTTATAGCGCACATCCGCCCCAAGCCTCACAGGAGTGCACCTGGTGCTGCAGCTTATAGTGCACATCTGCGCAACAGGGTCACCGCGGGTCTGAAGCAGAAGCCCTGTGATCTTTACGACGCGCATGCTGCGTTGGCGGCGGCGGCAGGGTGCAACTCGGGGTGGCCTCGCTGCCCGCCGCCTGTTCTCTGCTGGTTTCTTCGCTGGATAAAGCTCCCCGCGTTCATTGAGAGCGGCGGCTGCTGTCAAACTTTCACCCCAGGTCCCCACTCCCTCAGCCCCGTGCCCCTCGGCTCCTTAAGGTGTACCGGGGCTGACCGGCCGCCGCCCCGCGGTCCCACGTCGGGCAGCGCAGCCGCGGAAGGCGCCGCCGCCGCTCCCGCCTATGGCCAGCCCGGCTTCGAGCGGGGACGTGGCAGCCCCGGCCCCGGCAGGGTGAGGCCCTGGGGTGACATGTAGCATGTTTGGCAGGGGCTTGAAACCCTGCTGTAACACGCCCCTGGCCTCACTGCCGCTCCTGGCTGTAGCTTGCGGGTGGAGCTGGACCTGGAGGCCATTGTGGAGCACTGCCGCTGCTCCATCTGCTTCGGTGCGTCGGGCAGAACAACTGGTCTGGGGTGCCGGCGCATTGTTGGTGGAACATACCATCTCCACCGCTCCAGGCCACCCCTCAACCTGTCTATTCTCCAGCCTGCTGCACGCCAGCATTCCATCCACTATTGACGGGCACCTATATTATATTGGATTGCAGGCATATGCAAGGACACGCGCGCAATCTCGGCCTGCATGCACCGATTCTGCAAAACATGCATTGAAGCGTGGCTGCGGGCGCAAATGTGAGTGACCTTGGGCAGTGCCGTGTGGTGGCTTGCTTGCCAAAGGCTCCCGTGTGTGACAAAGCTGTGCCTGTGACAAGTTGGCGTTACTCACGCACCATCCATCCGCTCAATGCCTGCATGCAGAGAGAACCACTGCCCGCAGTGCCGCGTCAAGTTCTCCAGCAAGCGTGACTGCAAGCCGGTGCGTCAGCTGGGCCCGGGCTGCTGCCAGGCTGATGTGCACTCCCGCTGCTCACCAAGCTGCTTCATTTTGCCCTGCTGATGATTTCCCCTGCCGCACTCGAGCTGCGCAGGACCCCAACTTCGACCTGCTCCTGGCCGCCATTTTTGGTGACGTCGAGGCCTTTGAGCAGCGCATGCTGGAGCCCTCGGCTGAGGTGCTGGAGCGGGCCAAGGCGGTGGGCCAGCAGATTGCAGAGGTGCGCTGCATCAGGGTTTTTTTGTGGGGGCTGTGGGGACTGTGCCCTCTGCATTCACAGCTTTGAACGATGTCCTGCTCATAACTCCGCCCTGCGTCTGCATGCAGGCAGCCTACCGGCGTCCGTCGCCACCACTGCAGCGGGATCAGCAGCCGTCCAGCAGCCCGGAGCCGCAGCAGCCAGCAGATGCCGTCGTGCATGTGCGTGTGGCAAGGCAGGATGCAGAGGAGGCTGCATCAGGCGCAGCAGCAGCAGCGGCGGCGGCAGCAGGGGCGGCAGGGGCGGCGCCCCGCGCTCCTAGCAGCAAGCGGCCACCACCACCCAGCTTGGGCGACGGCAAGCGGCAGAAGCTGGCGGGGGTGGGAGACCTGGGGCACGACGATGATGCCAACACGCAGTACAGGTGCACCGTCTGGCGTTGTGAGTGTTGTGAACAAGCAGTGAGGCATGTTCGCCTTGACATCCTCTGGCGTGCATCGGCGGCAGGCAAAGCAAAGCTGCTTGCACATGCACCCCACCCACCTTGGCACCACACGCTCCCCTTTCTGCAGAGGCGTACGCTTCCAAGGCGACAACTGGCAGGCGCGCACCAAGCGTAACGGCAAGGAGCTCAGCCTGGGCCTTTACAACACGGCGGAGGAGGCGGTGAGTTGTGATGTGCAGGACGAAGCAAATTCTGCCAAGCACAGAGGCAGGATTCAGGGGTGCTCACCTGCCTGTTGGGCTGTCTGTCACTGTTGATGGCACCTTGCTATCTTTCAGGTGCTGCACCATGCTTGATGTGCTTCAACTTCCTCTGCCCTGCTCCCGGCTGATCTGCATTGCTTTCCGCTCATCTGCAAGCAGGGCATGGCGTACGACCTGGACCGCCTGCAGCAGCAGGGCGGCAAGGCGCAGCGCCTCAACTTCCCGCTCCTGCGACAGCACTACAAGCAGATCCTCGCTGACCTGGCCGACATGCTCACGCCCGATGGCCTGCTGGACTTCCTGGCCGTGGCGGTGCAAGCAGCAGTCAAGGCGGCGCGCAACGTGCCAGGCGCCACTGCGCCAGAGAACACTGGTCCTGCTGCCGCATCGATGTTGAACCCCAGGCGGCCTGCCACGTCGCCTGCGACAGCGGTGCAGCCTTTGGCGGCGGCGGCGGCGCTGCCAGCCCGGCAAAGCGGGCAGCACGAGCGACCGCAGGAAGCAGAGCCTGTGGCAGCCGCTGCTGCAACATCGGCACATGCAGAGTCAGACTCTGACTTTGAGGAGCAGCCAGAGCTGCCGCCGCTGGAGCAGGCAGCTGCGGCCCGTGACCATGCTGAGCAGCTGGCGGCCACGTGCTCGCTGGCCGCAGGGCTGTCTCTCAGCAGCACTGCACACGTGCGGCTTGAGGCCGGCAGCGGCCTGGCCTGGCGCATGACATGCCTGGCATGCCCTGTGGGCGCAACAGTTGGCCAGCTGGCTGAGGTAAGCATGCCCTCGCGGGGGGCGGGGCCATTTGCGCCAGTGGCGTAGATGGCAGCGAGGTGCTTTGGCTCTCAGTGAAGAGCCCCAAGTCGTGTGGGCAATGTGCTATCGCTCGTGCACTGACCCGTACATCCCTGAGAGCTGCCCGTTTCGCTCGCCATCGCCTGTGTGCGCAGGTTGTGGCTGTGGGCCTGGAGCAGCAGTACGGCCTGCCCACTGGCACGGCAGCGGTGGGCTTCTGTGTGGCCAGTGACCTGGACGCCACAGCAGACTTTGATGCACTGTGCCAAGAGGACGCGGATAGCGGGGTGCTGCTGCTGCGCAGCCACGTGGACGTCAGGTGGGTCTTCCTGCTGTGCTGGTTGGCATGCATGCAGGGCAACGCGTTGCAAGGGGTGCCAGAGCAGCCGCAGCAGTGGGCAGCCCAGTCAAGTTGGCAGCTGAACCTCCAGCCTCATCGTACCTGCAGGGGCCTGCTGAGCATGCTGGAGGACCCGCTTGCGGACTTGTGCCTGGAGTATCACGGGCCTACTGTTGGTGCATGTGGCGCCACGCACGCCGCCCCAACCCAGCAGGGCAGCTTGCTGATTGCCGGGACTTGCTGACGGCAGTGCTGCGATCTGCCATCCTGCTAAGGGGCAAGTCTGCAAGTCTCGTCTTGACTGTAAGAACGAATTTGGATGCCTCACTGTAAACATACGCCAACAGCGCAAGGCTCCCATGTTTGGGAAGAAGGTAGCAACATTTTGCACAGCAGCAATGGCTTACGGCAGGTGCAGATTCCCGAACCTCAAGCATGGGCTCCTGCAAGCGGCGGGGTGTCGTAGGACCTGAAGCAACACCTACGGTGTGCATGTGCAGAGGTAAGGTCACGCTGGTGCAACGTGAGGCCTTTCTCTGACGAACAATTGCACACCAGCTAGCTGTTTTGAAGCCCCGCAAGGGATGTAGCAACGCTGGCAGGGCAGCAAGGTGGCAGCAGCAGGAGTCAGCGTGGCGGCGATGCAAGACCCATGCGCCAGCTTGGTGCGTCGGCGATCGTCCTTTCCATTTCTTTCCTCTTGGCTCGTGTCGTAATCCACATTTCTCCACGGCTGGCGGCCTCAGGCCAAAAGCGGCCGCTAGTGACCCTCTCCTTTCCTCGCCTCTACCCTTTCCGCGCCCCGCACCGGGTCACGCAGACACCGGGCAACAGCAGGCAGGCACCCCCTGCACCCGTGCCTCCACCGCCTGCGGCGGCCGCCGCCGCCAATGCGGGTCAGCAGCACGTCTTCCATGCAGGTCAGCATGCAGTCAGCAGTTTGTTCTGGGTTCTGCATTGTGATCAGCAGCATTGTTTGCCCCCAGCACGGCGTGCACCCCTCCCTTTCGGCCTGGCCAGCCACCACCTCCCTCCCGCACGAGTTCGCACCACACCCTCCCCCACCCTCCCCAAACCCACTGGGGTTATTCAACACCACCACTTGCGGGGTGTTCGCTGAGCACGCTAGGCAGCTCGCCCCATATCCCACGAGCAGGTCAGCAAGCCACTGCTCCGCCATCCCGGGGCCCGACAGCTGGACCCGTGGCGACGAAATGTACCTCACCAGCGGCATGCACAGCAGAGGTGCCTGGCGCGAGCGGCGCCCCGAGCTCCAGCAGCCACCCGGAGGCAGGCAGTAGCGCACGGTGGAACCGGCCCCACGCCAGAGGATGCCACACAGCTGCCGCCATTGACGCAGCCGCCAGTGCCTCCACCGCTGCCGCCAGCCGCCCCCACACCAAATGATGTCACGCAGCCACCGACGGTGCAGCCGCCAGCTCCGCCGCCGGTGTCGCCAGCTGCTCGGCACCGCCAGCTGCTGCGTCTGGCTTGTACTCTTATCCTTGTGGTCGGTGAGTTGTGTCGGTGAGTTGCTCCTTATGACCCGACGCGGCACATTCCCACCCTCCTCCTCGTCTTCCCTGGCCCCACCGCAGTGACGGCTGTGGGCAACAGGCTGCTCTTCAAAGCCGCAACTGTGCCGCTGCAGAACTACGTGCGTTGCTGCTGGACAAAGGGCCTTGCTGTTGAGCGCAGCATACAAGATGTTCAGTCTGTCAACGTGCATGCCGTGTGCTAACATAACAATACAGTGCGTGCCGTGTTCTCCTCCTTCGCTCCGCGCCTCATGCAGGTGTTTTACCTCGCCCAATTTCAGACACTGGCTTACGTGGCCATTTACGCTGCCATGCTTGCTGTGCGGTATAGGCGAGTTTCTTTTGGCGCCGTGCTATGAACTGGCCTCTCGCACTGCACTTGTGCCATCCTTTCTGCACAATGAAACCTGCCAGGTGTGCGAGTGCTAGCCTGGCCCTTCCTTGCAGGTCGGGGCATGTGACGGGCGCAATGCTGCGTGTTCCTCTCGAGCACAAGGCCACCTTTGCCACAATAGGATTCGTAGAAGTGAGCTCTTTTCCCCACACACGGTTCCTTGCCACACATGCAGCTGCTCACACCCAGCTCTCTTCGTTGGTCGCAGGCGGTGGCGTCTCTGCTTGGCTTTGTGGGCGCAGCAAAGCTGCCGGGCATCGTGCTGCCGCTGCTAGGGCAGACAATCCTCATCTGGCAAGTCCTTCTCGCGGCGGTTGTGTTGAAGAAAAAGCTGGGGGCGGCGCAGGTGCGTGCACGTTCTCCTGGCTGCACAGGACGTGCGCCTCGCTGCAGTTTGCTGGGCTGCCTTGTTCCAGAGAGGCAATGCTCTGTACGATTGCACAGGTTGCCGGCTTGGCTCAGCTGATTGCTCAGATATGCACCCGCTCGCTTCATGTCGCAGCTGCTGGGTGTCAGCATGGTGCTGGCGGGCGTGTGCTTGGCCGCTTGGCCTGCCGATCCTTTGATGGCGTCCCCGTTGGCTGGCGTCCACCCCGTCTACCCCGCAATTTACGTTTTCTCCATGCTGCTACCTGTAAGTATTTGCACCGCTGCTGAACTTTCAAGCGAGCACCTGGCCAGCGTGTACAGCGGGGCTGCCTGCTCTATAGTCCGCCACGCCTCCCTTGAAATGCAGGCTGTCGATACTGTCCTCAAAGAAAAGGTGTTTCGGGAGGCACGCGCAAAGCTGGGCACCGATCTCCCGCTTTGGGTGATGAATTCGGCCGCCAGCTGTCTACAGGTAGCGTCCATTTGCTCCTTCCAGCTGCTGTGGATGCCCCCGCGCCTCCCTGCCCATCCCTGTCTCCTCTACCCTTCTGCCTGGTGCAGGCCCTGTTTGTCGCGCTGCTGCTGCCCGTCACGCTGTCAGTGCGCGGCATGGGCCTGGCAGACCTCCCCGATTACGCAGCGAGAGGCTGGGCCTGCTTCCGCGGCTTGACCCCCTCCTGCGGCAGCAACTGCTCCGGCGCGCCGCTGCTGCCGCTGTGCTACGTGGCCCTGAACCTGGCCTTCAATGTCGCAGGTTAGCTGCTGGTGGGCAAGCCGGCTCACTCACGTCACGGGCGGCACCCTTTGCATGTTGCATGGCTAACTGCCGCAGATTGAGCAGTGCTTTGGTTGAGCGTCTGCCAAATGCGCCCTGTCCTCCAGCTTTGGACCTGATCCGGCAAGCCGGAAACGTGGCAATGAGCCTGATTATGTCGAGCGTTGTGCCGATCACTATCTTCTGCTTTACGGTGAGGCGCTTGCGAAAAAAAACAAAAAAAAACAAAAACTCGCCAGGCTCTGCGCCTGCCCACGTGCCCCAACCTTCCCTCCCTGCCCACAGCTCCCCTGGCCCTTCCTCCCGCCCTCGCCGCCCCTCGGGAAATGGTTTGGGCTGGGCACGGCAACCTTGATGATGGGCCTGCTGCTGTTCAACGGACCTCTGCTGCTGCCGGCCCTGGTTCGGCGGATGCAAGCCTGGACGGAGCCGACCAGCAACAGTGCTGGGGCTCTGGCAACGGGCCCGAAGTGAGGCTTGCAAAATGCATTTGGCTGCGGGCTCCGTCTTTTCACGGAGCATATGTCAAAACTGGCTTGAGTAGACTCCCTTGAGGGCTCATTACACAGTGATCCATTGAAACAGCAGGGCACGCCGGACTGCAGCGCTGGCGGCTGGGTGACCGCCAACCCTTCCCCCACCGGGTCCGGGCGGCTGTCGTATGTGAGGGCGAATTGGACTGCCGAAATGGCCGCTGTAGCGGGCACTGGGTTGCAGGCCCGGGTTGGCCGGGCCTGCAACTTTTCTGCGCACCACCCGCGGCGCCTCCTGTCCCCTCCTCGATCGTGGCATCGCGCCACGGCCGCCGCACGGGTTGCAGCCAGGCGAGCAGCCTCGAGCGACGGCGCTTCGAGCAGCGGCAGGTACGGCAGGATTGTGTTGCAGGCGATACGTGGAGTGTGGTGCAGGGCGGTGTGGGGAGGCCGTAGGGCGGGGAGCTGTGCCGCTGCGGCCGCCGCCGCCTAGGCCGGCGGGCCAGCCATGTGGCCGCAACAAGCCAGCGGCTCAATACCCAACAAACCGCCCACCACCCGCAGCAGCCTCGACGATGACGGCCCCACCTCGTCCGGGCTGCGTGGCAAGCTGCTCGCTTCGGCAGGCGTGGTGGGCGGCCTGGTCGTCCTGGCGGGTGGCTCTCTGCTGCTGAGGAACCAGATCAGGTTAGCTATGTCCCACCCCGCTCTGCCATGCCATGTGGAGGAGCTTATTTGGGCCAACGCATGCGCTCAGTGCTGTTTGTACTTTCTTTGCTTTACTCCCACATTTGCAGCGGCTTCATCAACCACTTCATCGAGCTTGTTGAAGCCTGGGGCTTCCTCGGATATGGAGCGTACATCCTGGTCTATGCGGGCCTTGAGATCTTGGCGCTACCCGCCATCCCGCTGGTACGGGGGGAGAGAAACAGGGAGGAAGGAAGAGGCAGCAAATCGCACGGCTTACACACCCGCTCCTCCTGCCGCCCATCCCATTCCATGTAGACCATGACAGCGGGAGCTATTTTCGGCCTCGTCCCGGGAACCTGCGTGGTCTCTATCGCCGCAACCATTGCCAGCACAGTCGCATTCCTGATAGCAAGGCAAGCTGGAGACAGCCATGCCTGGCCAGCCAACCATGTGGTTGGATACATCGGCGCCACGCTTGTCTCCCCTGCCTGCCTGTGTTCGCAGATATGTGGCCCGCGACCGCGTGCAGCAGTACGCGAAGAGCCATCCAAAGTTTGCAGGTAACTGCTGCTGTTTGCCGCCGCGCACGACTTGCCTGCTGACTGTCTCGTTTCGCATATTGACAAAGTATGTTTCCGGATCCCCTTGCCTGCCCATTCAAGCTATTGACCAAGCTATTGGTAAAGATGGCCTCCGCGTCGTCCTGCTCCTGCGGCTCTCCCCGCTGCTCCCTCTCGCTGCCAGCAACTATCTGTGTGAGTGGGGGGCAGGATGTCCCTGGGGAACCTGAACAAGGAGCAGCGAGCTGTGCAAACGGTCATGTCATACCTGACAACGGCTCCAATGCGCACTGAACTTGCCCTATTTGCAGATGGGCTCACCTCGGTGGACCTGGGGAGCTACGTGCTCGGCTCATGGCTCGGAATGCTGCCCGGTGATTTTTCTTTTCTCTTTTTCATTCCCCGCCTTTTCCTCTTCTTTCCCAAGCTCCGGCCCAGCTCCCTGCACTGGCTGGTCGCTCTGCCCCCTATATGCTGATTACCCACATAGCCCTGTCTGCGCTGCTAATTTGTGATTGCAGGCACAGCGGCTTATGTTGCAGCAGGCACTTATGGCAAAGAGCTGCTGGAGGGTGGCAGCATTTCCTTGGAGGGAGCGGGTTGGAAGGTGAGGGAAGGGGAGGACGGGGGGAAGGGTGGGGGACTAGGCGTAGGGAGGGGACGTCCGCTGCCCCACCCAGCTCTCCCTCTGTCACTTGGCCTTGCCCGCCTGATCTGCCACTCGTTGCCTCATGCCTGCTACAGGCGGCGGTCGCTCTCGGTTTCTCCGTGCTTGCGCTGGGCTATGTTGGCAGGCTGGCAAGCAAGGCAGTGGCCGAGTACGAAGCAGAGGAGGCGGACAAGCCCAACAACTAGCCAGCGCCACCCAAGCTGGACCCCCTCCCTGGCAGCCCGGTCATTTTTGAGCTAGCACCAGCTTGCTGTGCCTCCTTGTGCCCTTCCATCCTTGTTCTTCCTGCTTTGCCGCGCTTTTCCTTGTTTTGTTACATATAAGCAGTGCTGTACATCTGCGTTTTTTCTCGCATGTTTTCCCCTCCGCTTACGCTCTCCTGCTGCTGCTCCTGCTGCTCCTTTCAGTCCTCAACATTTTGGGGGAGGAGCGCACCCACCACACTTCGCGCCTCCTGATTGAGGACATTAAATGTCGCCACCGCATTGACCTGCATTTGGCAGTGCCCTGCATTTTGAGACCATGCCAAACCGCCATGCCATTGTATTACTGCTATGTAAATTCACCGGTTGCTGTCTGTTGGCTTTTCGAGTTCGGCATGCAAAAAACCCAAGCACCGAGCAGGGATCCTACCCACACCAATGCTGTGAGTGCGAACCGTCATGCGAGCGATCAACTCACCGTGTCCATGGCATCAACCCGCACCCCCATCTCATGCAGCTGCCGCGCCAGCTCCGGTGCTAGCTGCTTTGCCCGCCTGCCAGTGCCCAGCACCAACAAGTCTGTGGCGAGGGCGCAAGAAGCTTGGTCAAGGCACAGAGCTGGGCTTATGTGTCTGCTGCCGGTTCACGGCCTCGCAGGCGTGCGCCCACCTGGGACAGGCCGCAGCAGGCGCAACAGCGCCAGGCTTTCCAGCGTCACATCTGACCACCGCTTCGCACGCCAGAGCGTGAATACGTCCCCTGGCAGGAGGTGATGTGGCCGGGCAGGGAGCAATGCTGTTGGCTTGCATGCGGCAGAGTGGCATACGAGCATAATCATTGTGCCATGTAAGCAGGAGCGGCCACGGCAGCTCAGCAACAAAGATGATGAGGCGGAGTTCCCCACCTGACAGCATGATGGCGCCGTCTACCTCCACGTTGTTCACGCTGAAGCCTGCTTCGCTGAGCCTGCAGGCCAAGTGATGACCCCTTGCTCAAGCACGACGAGGCTGCAAACCATGCTGCCCAATGCATCCTTCTAACCGTTTGATGCTGCAGCCCACCTACCCGTCGATCCGCGCCAGCCCAACATCGGGGGCAATGATGTCGCCCTGAATCGCATCTCGCGCCGCTGCGGCGCTGCTGCTCACGTGGCGGCGATGCTGCCCAACGGCTGCCGGCAACGTTACAGTGGGGCTCGCCACCTCGGCGCCCACCTGCAGTGTCATGCCAGTGCATCTGCTGTGAATTGTGGATTGGGCAGCGTAACTTCAAGGGCGCAACCCCCGCAGGCAGGTGCACACCAACCTGGTTCTTGTCCATGCGCAGGTGCCCCACCAGCGGCAGCACGAATGCCAGCATCTCTGTGCACGCAACCTTGTTCCCAACAATCAACCGAGCTGCGGCCTCCTGGCACTGTTGCCATCCAGACCAGACTATCAAGGCAGCAGGACCAGCCCAAGGAACAAGCCAGCACGCCACAGCCACTCACCCCGCCCCGCCACCGCACCTGCATAGGCATGAGTGCCCCGTAGCCCTGCTGCTCGAGGACAGCTATCACCCCAGGCGCTAAGCGTAAGCCTGCCCTGCTCATGCCCATGGTGTGGACTCCGGCTGTAACACGTGCTAACACTTGCTGGTCGGCGCCGCCCGCCACACCGCCGCACTGCTGGCGCCGACTACTGCTCGGCGGTGCCGCCCTCCGGGCGAAGTTGAGGGGTTTTGCTGGTCCGCTGGAAGAGGTGGGACGACTTGCGGGCCGATTTACGGCGCGCAGGGGCGGAGGCGGCGCGGCGGCTGCGGTTTAATGCGGCGCTGAGGAGCGGAAACGGCTATTTAAGCGGGCCGCGAGGCGCCGTAGCCTTGCAGGTGGCGGCGGCGGCGGCGCTGCGCATGCCGTGCTCTCAGCGCCGAAGCTCATGCTGGCTCACTCATGAGCGTCCGATGTCGCACCCCGCCTTGCTCTCGACCCAGATACAGACCACGATACAAACCAAGTTAGCCTCGGCAGGCAGCAGGCAACAACATACCGAGCTGAAAACCCCTCGACAATACTCCCGCATGCGGGGAGACGATGCACACGAGCTTGGTGCATTGCGCCAAGCCACTAGTGTGTGCTGCTCGTGCTCACAAGCCGAGGTGTTCCGGCATCTGTTGGGTTTGAGCCTCTCAAGGGCAGATGAAAACTAATGCCAGCTTGCAGTCCGGGCCGTGGTGACCCGCTGGACCCGCAGCAAGACTGCATTAGGCCTGCTATCTGTATTGCGGGTGACAGCTACCTTAGGGTCACTGCCTGCCCAACAATAGGAAATGAGGGTAGGGTGACTCGGGTGACGGCTTCGCCCCCGGCTGTGAGCCGGAGCGGGTTGGAGAGGAAGGGTGCCTCAACGGGCGGGGTCGCTGGCAGCTGATTCGGCATTAGCAAGGCGCTGCAAGCACCACCTGCATCTGCAGCCAGAGTCACCTGAGCACAAGAGGGCACAAGACTGCATTGGGCTTGAGATGCAAAATTGCACAGCATGCCCGCATGGCAGCCAAGGGTTTTCACCAGTCCAAGAGGTCTTGGGCTGTTCGAGAACAGCATTGGACAGGCTGAGGGTTGCATGGGAGCGCTGGTTTGCTCAACAACAGTGAAGCAGGGGCAGGGCACATAAGCATCGCTGCTACCATAATTGCTCACGCATAACCAGCAGGGAGCAAGAGGAATGGCCGCTGTGCAGCAGGTAGTTACGTTGCGGCGGTGCCGCGTCGTGCCAGCTGCTGGCGCGGAGGACTGGTTCGAGCTGACGATACAAACTGGAGACACGTCCGCTGTCTACTGGTGAGCTCGCTCGCTCCTTGCTCTGCTGTGAACTGCTCGTGCCGCCGCTAACACTGCTCCCAGCCTCCATTGCAGCGTACCTGCGAAGACAGACATTCCTTCGATCACCTGGGATGGCACGTCAATCCTGGTTGACGGCCAGCCGCTGGCGGACGTTGGGGCTGGGGAGCAGCAGCATGTCATTGCAGCTCCCAACGCAGCCATGGATCCCCCGGCCATGCTGCCGCCACATGTGCCTGCCCTACAGCTGATGCCAGTTGCGCTGGTGAACCTTGCGGCGGCAGTCCTGGGCGCAGGTGTAGTCTGGACCGTTTGCAAGGTGAAGCGCGACTCCGAAACAGCCGTGATCACACCCCCGGCACCAAAGTTCAAACCCAAGTTCTGAACAGTAACCCAGTATATTGACGGCAGCGGGAGCAGCAGCAGCGGCGGTGAAGAGGAGGTGAGCAGCAGAGAGGAGGCAGCCCCAGCGGCCCGCCCGCAGCAGCTGCAAGGGCGGTGGCACGTGCAGCGGCGGGCTCGTTGGTTTCTCTTCTCACGAGGTGCAATCACCATGACCATTTTTTTGTGAAACTTCCCCATCCTGTACATTTATTTAAACTTGTAAATTTGTGGGTGCAAGCATATGGGCCTGCCCTCGGCCACCCCAGGCGGTACATCGCCTGAGGCAGTACAGGAGCCTCATGGAGCAAAAAAAACGGATTAGAAACCCCTATCGCAGCCGCACAGCACGGTAGTGCACGAGAAAAAAAAAAGCACACAGCAGGGATGGCGAAATGCTCGCTGGCAGTGTCGGTGCCCGACAGGGCGCCGGACGAGGTGATGGAGACGGAGATGGCCATCGTGGGCGGCGGCATTTGCGGCATCCTGGCCGCCAAGATGTGCGGCGACCGGCGGTGGCCCTACGTGCTGGTTGAGCGCAGGGAGGAGCTGGGAGGCGTGTGGAACACGCTCGCCAACAACCACTCCTACCTTCAGGCGAGTGTAGTGAACGCAAGGAGGCTGCTGGGCCAGCGCGGGCCCCAAAGGCGGATGTGACCATTGAGTGCCCGCCCGCGCGCCGCCGCTGGCGCGCCGCCGCTCCATGCCCAGCCATTCCATCGGCCGCATCCTCCACACTTCAGGCGTACGAGCCCAACTACCGGTGGGACAAGAACTACCGCCTCAACCAGGATGAGCTGACCAAGGGATCGGGCGCGGCGACGCAGCAGGTGCGCAGCAGTGATCATCACCCGGCCAGCCGCCAGGTGCCCAGTTCGATTCATTGCTGACGTGTCAGCTGAAGCGCAGCGCAGCAACTACTTGACAAAGAGGGAAAGACACTTGCGCGCATCCTGCTGGCTGCGCTGCTGCACAGCCTGAAACACGCTGCCCTGGCATGCCCAGGTTTTTTCTGCCACGCCGCTGCGCCCTGTGCGTTGCAGACGCTGAAGCGCTTTGCATACGACCACTGCGTGGACAAGTTCACCCGCTTCAGCACCGAGGTTCTGACCGTGCGCCACCGCCCCGACGGCCTGTGAGTGTGGGTGCCGACTTGCAATTGCAGTTGCTTGTGCCACATAAGGTTTGCCTTCCCTTTCCCCAACCTTCCCCAACCCGCCAGGGTGGATGCATGCCTGATCCTGCCCCCTGAATCCTCCCATGCCCACAGCTTCCTGACCATCTGCAAGAACCTGAAGACCGGCAAGATTACGCACATCGTCTCACAGTTCATGATGATCTCGCCCGGCATCCTGACCACCCAGGTGCGGCCTGGCTGCTGGTTGGCAACGCACTAGAGGGGGGTAGAGGGCATCACCAGCTCTGGCACGTGGCACTGGCTGCCCAGCAGAGGCGTTGCTGCCCAGGCGCGAATGCCAAATGAAACGACTTGTACACGAGGTATGATCTGCCTGCTCCACCT
>VFQO010010891.1_pt1 | contig 32196 bp, 31 predicted proteins | sample 3512331 | NCBI WGS metagenome assembly VFQO01 (sample SAMN10412371, study PRJNA504923) | tailings metagenome | isolation source: Replicate 3 from Balatoc abandoned mine | place: Philippines: Itogon, Benguet | collected 2017-08-28 | reverse complement strand
TGCCTGTCACCATCCCGGACGCGCAGCTGGAAAAAGGCATCGCCATCGTCGCCGAATGCTTCGATGAGCTGGCCTGAGCCGGACCCTGAGCACGCCTGTGCGTGCTGATGAAAAGACCCGCCCTGCGCGGGTCTTTTTTTGCCCGGCCATTCATTATTGGTTGACGATGTAAAATGATCGTTTTACCTTGAAACCATGAATATCGACGCCAAGCTTATATCCGTGGCCGAAGAGCTGTTCGACCGTCACGGCTTCAACGCAACCGGCATGGATCGTCTGGCGCAGGCCGCCGGGATGTCCAGCCGCACGCTGTACAAGCACGCGGGCAGCAAGAACGAGCTGATCGCTGCCGTGTTGATGACACGTGGACAGCGTTTCCTGCAGCGCCTGGAGTTGGACAGCATCGCGGCGTTGTTCGATGCACTGGCCAGCTGGATGGGCGAGGAAGGCGCGCGGGGCTGCCTGTTCCTGCGTGCTCAGGGCGAACTCGGCACGGCCCTGCCGGAGGTCACCGAGGTCGTGGCGGCGTACAAGGCGCGCTTCAGCGAGAAGGTGCGGCGGATTCTCACCCGTCAGCTGGGCGCCAGCCCCGATGAGGAACTGGTCGAGCAGGTGGTCATTCTCTTCGAAGGTGCCACGGCCGCGGCCAGCTACCGCGGCCCGGCTGCAGTGGCTACGGCAGGGCGCGCGGCGATGCTGCTGGCCCAGTGGGGGCGGGCGTGACCCGCGAATGGCGCCTCGGTGTCACGGGCTTCGGCCTGATCGCGGTGTGCTACGGCTTCGCCCGTTTCGCTTTCGGCCTGTTCCTGCCGCAGATCGATGCTGATCTCGCTCTGCCGGACGCCGTTGGCGGCCTGATCGCCGGTGGCTCCTTTCTTGGCTACTGCCTCGCCATCGTCGTCGCCGCACAACTGACCGAGCGTCTCGGCGCGCGTACCGTCGCCTTCGTTGCCGCATCGATCGCAATGCTCGGTATGCTCGGTATCGCCCTCGCGCCATCGGCGTTCTGGCTCGCCGCTGCGGTATTGCTCGCGGGCGTGAGCACGGGGCTGGCTTCACCGCCCATGGCCGCAGCCGTGGCGGCGATCGTCCAGCCGCAGCGCCAGGACGGTACCAATACCCTGATCAACGCCGGCACCAGTGCAGGCGTGATTCTGTCCGGCCCGGTCGCGCTGATGTTCGGCGCCGAGTGGCGGCTGGCCTACGGCGTGTTCGCAGCCGCGGCCTGCGTGCTGGCCGTGCTGGTGGTTTTGCATGTGCCGCGTACCTCCGCGCCGCCTGCGCAGGCTCACGCTGGCGCTGCGCTGTTCAGCGCCACCTTGAAGCGGCTGGTGGCGGCGTCCCTGCTGATGGGCGCGGCCAGCACGGCCTTGTGGTCGTTCGGCAGCGAGATCGTGGCGCAGCGTCTGGGGTGGCAGAGCGCCGGGGCCGGATTGCTCTGGGTGGTGATCGGCGCCGCCGGGATCGCCGGCGCCGGGGCTGGCGCTCTGGTCGCCAGGCTGGGCATCGACTGGGCGCACCGGCTGTGTCTGGCCGCGCTGGCGGCGGCCATCGTCCTGGTCGGCATGGGTGGCGCGCCTGCTCTGGTGCTGCTCGGCGGCGCGCTGTTCGGCGCGGCCTACATCACGCTGAGCGGCATCTATCTGGTCTGGGGTGTGGCTGCATTGTCAGAACGCCCCGCCACCGGGCTGACCATCGCCTTTCTCGGCATTGCCGTTGGCCAGACATTGGGTGCACCGGTGTTCGGCGCTCTGGCGAGCTGGCTGAGCCTGACGCATGCCGTGGTGCTCTTCGCGCTGCTGGCGCTGCTGGCAGGCGCCATGCGCTCGGCTGTGGTCGAGGCTGTGCCCGCGCGCTGAGGCAGCCATTGCGCAGAAAAAGACCCGCGCGAGGCGGGTCGAAGGGTGACAAGCAACAACAGGATTCGGCGAGCCCGGAACCAGTGCGTCAGGCTCGGGGTCACGTACTTACTTGGGTTCGAAGATCACGTAGACCTTGCGGCAGGCTTCCAGCACTTCCCAGGTGCCGGAGAACCCGGCGGGAATCACGAAGCGGTCGCCGGCGCGTACGGTCTTGGCGTTGCCATCGGCATCACGCAGCACGGAAACACCCTGGAGGATTTCGCAGTACTCGTGCTCGGTGTAGTTCACCTTCCACTGGCCCACTGCACCTTCCCAGATGCCGGTGCTGAACTGGCCGCAGGGGCTGCTGTAATGGTTGCGTACGCTCTGCTCGGGGTCGCCCTTGAGCACTTTCTCCGCTGCGGGGCGATAGTGTTCGGCGGCCGTGCCGGCCTGGGCGAAGTCGACGATCTGCTCGATGTTCATCTGGCTGTTCCGTGGTGGTCGGTGGCGCCAGCCGTGCCCCGTGCGGGTGCAGCTGGCGAAGTCGTGGCAGCAGTCTATGTTTAAAAAAACGAACATGACAAGGGGCTTTTGCCCGCCTTTGTCAAAAATATTGAAAAGCTACAGGCCTCTGGTTTAGTGTGGCGAGCAGGATTCGGCCAGCGACCTGGCCTTGCAGAATTATTGACAGTGCGCGCCTGGTTCAGGCGCCGCTTCCAACCTGGAGATGCCGGAATGACTAGCCTGACTCGTGCCGACTGGGAACAGCGCGCCAAGACCCTGACCATCGAAACCCGCGCCTTCGTCCATGGCGAATATCGCGCCGCCGAGTCCGGCGCCACCTTCGAGTGCATCAGCCCGGTCGACGGTCGTCTGCTCGGCCTGGTGGCCAGCTGCGACCAGGCCGACGCCGAGCTGGCGGTCAAGGACGCCCGCGCCACCTTCGAATCCGGCGTGTGGTCGCGCCTGGCCCCGGCCAAGCGCAAGAAGGTGATGATCCGTTTCGCCGAGCTGATCGAACAGCACGGCGAGGAGCTGGCCCTGCTGGAAACCCTGGACATGGGCAAGCCGATCAGCGATTCGCTGAGCATCGACGTGAGCAGCGCCGCCAACGCCATTCGCTGGAGCGGCGAGGCCATCGACAAGATCTACGACGAAGTCGCCGCCACCGCCCATGACGAGCTGGGCCTGGTCACCCGCGAGCCGGTCGGCGTGGTCGCCGCCATCGTGCCGTGGAACTTCCCGCTGCTGATGACCTGCTGGAAGCTCGGCCCGGCGCTGGCCACCGGCAACTCGATCATCCTCAAGCCCTCCGAGAAGTCGCCGCTGACCGGTATCCGCATCGCCCAGCTGGCCATCGAGGCCGGCATCCCGGCCGGCGTGTTCAACGTGCTGCCGGGTTTCGGTCACACCGTCGGCAAGGCCCTGGCCCTGCACATGGACGTCGACACCCTGGTGTTCACCGGTTCGACCAAGATCGCCAAGCAGCTGATGATCTACGCCGGCGAGTCGAACATGAAGCGCGTCTGGCTGGAGGCCGGCGGCAAGAGCCCGAACATCGTCTTCGCCGACGCGCCGGACCTCAAAGCCGCTGCCGAAGCCGCCGCCAGCGCCATTGCCTTCAACCAGGGCGAGGTCTGCACCGCCGGTTCGCGCCTGCTGGTGGAAAACTCCATCAAGGACAAGTTCGTGCCCATGGTGGTCGAGGCGATCAAGGCCTGGAAGCCGGGCAACCCGCTGGACCCGGCGACCAATGTCGGTGCGCTGGTCGACACCACGCAGATGAACAACGTGCTGAGCTACATCCAGGCCGGTCACGACGACGGCGCCAGGCTGGTGGCCGGCGGCAAGCGGGTGATGGAAGAAACCGGCGGCACCTACGTCGAGCCGACCATCTTCGACGGCGTGAACAACGCCATGCGTATCGCCAAGGAAGAGATCTTCGGCCCGGTGCTGTCGGTAATCGGTTTCGACGATCAGGACGAGGCCATCGCCATCGCCAACGACACCGTCTACGGCCTGGCCGCTGCGGTGTGGACCAGCAACCTGTCGCGCGCCCACCTGGTAGGCAAGGCGCTGCGCGCCGGCAGCGTGTGGATCAACCAGTACGACGGCGGCGACATGACCGCGCCGTTCGGCGGCTTCAAGCAGTCCGGCAACGGTCGCGACAAGTCACTGCACGCGTTCGACAAGTACACCGAGCTGAAGGCCACCTGGATCAAACTGTAACGCTGCGTCACGGGCGGCCGTTGGCCGCCTGAAGGTCCGCCCTTCGGGGCCGACTCATCATGAGTCATACCTGCGGCCGGGTTTCCTTGGGGAAGTCCGGCCGTTTTGTTTGGCGTTGGATCGATGTCGTGTGGGATTCAGCCGTTGCCACCGAGCGTGCGATGGCCCGGGTTCGTAGGGTGCGCCGCGCGCACCAGCGTTTGTCACCAGGTGCCGGCGCAAGCAGCACCCCCGGTGCGCACAGCGCACCCTACACAGTGCCCTTGCCGAGCAGGGGCATGGTCTTTTGTTCAGGGCCACGACATAAAGGAGTCTGGCAATGCGTTGGGGCACCTATTTCGCCGTCTGTGCGGCGGTCATCAGCATCGGCCTGGCGCTGGGCGTGACCATGCCGCTGGTGTCGCTGCGCCTGGAAAGCTGGGGCTACGACTCCTTCGCCATCGGCGTGATGGCCGCCACTCCGGCCGTTGGCGTGCTGCTCGGTGCCTTGCTGGCGGGGCGCCTGGCGGCGCGCTTCGGCACCACCGTGCTGATGCAGCTGTGCCTGCTGCTCGGTGCAGTGTCGGTGGCGGGGCTGGCGCTGGTGCAGAACTATGCGGTGTGGGTTGGCCTGCGCCTGTTCATCGGTGTGGCGCTGACCGTGGTGTTCATCCTCGGCGAAAGCTGGATCAACCAACTTGCTGTGGAGAAATGGCGCGGTCGCCTGGTGGCCCTGTACGGCACCGGCTATGCCCTCAGCCAGCTCAGCGGCCCCCTGCTGCTGACGGCGCTCGGCACGGCGACCGATGTGGGGTTCTGGACGGGCGTGTGCCTGCTGATCGGCGGCTCGCTGATCCTGCTCGGGCGCAGCGGCGCGCCGCAGGTGGATGCGCACAGCGCCTCCGGGCGCGGGCTGCTGGTGTTCTGCCGCAAGCTGCCGGCGATCGCCTGGGCGGTGATGCTGTTCGCCGGTTTCGAAGCGATGATGCTGACCCTGCTGCCGATCTACGGCCTGCGCCAGGGCTTCACTCAGGAAGTGGCATTGTTCATGGTCAGCGTGGTGGTGGTTGGCGATGCGGTGCTGCAGCTGCCCATCGGCTGGCTGGCCGACCGCATGTCGCGGCAGACCCTGTTCCGCGCCTGCGGCGTGGTGCTGCTGCTGTCCAGCCTGGCGATCCCGGCGCTGCTGCATACGCCGGTGATCTGGCCGGTGCTGGTGGCCTTCGGCGCCAGCGCAGGTGGCTTGTTCACCTTGTCGCTGATCATGATCGGTGAGCGTTATCGTGACGACGAACTGGTGCGCGCCAATGCTCACGTCGCCCAGCTGTGGGGGCTGGGCTGCCTGATCGGGCCGTTGACCACCGGCGCCGTCAGCCAGTGGCTGAGCGGCCATGCGCTGCCTTTGATGATGGCCACCGGTGCGCTGGTGTTCATCGTCCTGGCCAGCAAGCGTGGCGCCTTCAGCGAGATGGACGCGGCACGCGCAGCGCGTTCCTGATCGCGCTCGGGGCTACTGCGCCTAGGCCTGGGGATGCTGCAGGTCGGCTTCCTCGATGAGCTTGGCGATGGTCGCGCCGATCTGCTTCACCGCCGCCTCGATGGTCGCGCTCGGCGGTTCGGCGTAGTTCAGGCGGATGCAGTTGCGGTACTTGCCGGCCGCCGAAAAGATGCTGCCCGGCGCGATCTGGATCTTGTGCGGCAACAGCGCGCGATTGAGCTTCTGGCTGTCGAAGCCCTGCGGCATCTCCACCCAGAGCATGAAGCTGCCCTGCGGTCGGCTGACTCGGGTGCCGGCAGGGAAATAGCGGCTGACCCAATCCACCATCAGGTCGCGGCTGCGCAGGTACTGCGCGCGCATGCGCCGCAGGTGCGGTTCGTAATGCCCGTCCCTGAGGTACTCGGCCAGCGCCAGCTGCGGCAGCTGCGCGGTGCTGCCGGTGCCCAGGTACTTCATGTGCACCACCTGCTCCAGGTAGCGCCCCGGGGCGATCCAGCCGACCCGCAGGCCGGGCGCCAGGGTCTTGGAGAAGGAGCTGCAGAACAGCACGCGGCCATCCTCGTCGTAGGACTTGATGCTGCGTGGGCGCGGGTAGCTGTAGGCGAGGTCGGCGTACACGTCGTCCTCGATGATGGCCACATCGAAGCGCTGCGCCAGAGCGACCAGGGCGCGCTTGTTGGCGTCGGGCATGATGTAGCCGAGCGGGTTGTTGCAGTTGGGGGTGAGCTGGATGGCCTTGATCGGCCACTGCTCCAGAGCCATTTCCAGGGCGTCGAGGTTGATCCCGGTGAGCGGGTCGGTGGGCAGCTCCAGCGCCTTCATGCCGAAACCCTTGAGCGCCTGCATGACGCCATGGAAGCTCGGCGAGTCGACCGCGACGATATCGCCGGGCTGGCAGATGGCGCGCACCGCCGCCGACAGGGCTTCGTGGCAGCCGGTGGTGACCACCAGGTCCTGGGCTTCCAGTTGGCAGCCGGAGTCGAGTATCAGCCGGGCGATCTGTTCGCGCAGGCGAATATCGCCGCGAATGCCGCCATAGGTGAGTACGTCCGGGTCCTGCCGGCGCGCCTGGCGCGACAGGTTGCGCAGCAGCGGCTTGAGCGTCGGGCTGCTGATATCGGGGCGGCCGCGGCCCAGCTGCAGCATGTCATGCTGCGGCGAGCTGCTGATCAGTTCCAGCACGTGATCCCACTGCGAGACTTCCACGGGCCGCTGGGCGGCGCGACTGATCTGCGGCAGGGCCGGTATCTGTCGTGCTACCGGCACGAAGTAGCCGGATTTCGGCCGTGGTGCGGCCAGCCCCATGTCCTCGAGGTGGCGGTAGGCCTGCTGCACGGTGCTGAGGCTGACGCCGTGCTCCTGGCTGAGGCTGCGTATCGATGGCAGGCGGTCGCCGGGACGGTACAGCCCCTGTTCGATGCGGGTGCCTAGCAGTTCGGCCAGATTCAGATAGAGCGTCATGACAATCGTCCGCCTGTTGCAAGGTGTATGGACAGCAACCAGTACAGATCGCGGTGAAAAATCCCATTCAGGAAAGTTTGACGAGATCTGTATGGAGTTAATAAGAGTTTTTTGAATCTGTCATGGCTTTTCTTCTGACGGCATTCTGATCTCCCATGACAGAAAGCAACGGGAGAACAGCCATGACCGGGTTCAGCAATACAGATTTTGTAGCATTAGGTGAGGCCGTGCGGATTACTACGCACAAGGGCGAGGTTCGCTACTTCGGCCGCGACTGGCCAGCCTTCTGGCGGCGCCTGAACACTCGTCGCGTGCTGCTCAAGCTCAACGACCAGCAACTGCACGACATCGGCCTGAGCCGCGCCCAGGCCGAGCGCGAGGCGCGCCTGCCGTTCTGGAAGCTGTAGGGGGCCGGCTTCACTGCACGGCACGCCGCAGGAGCGGCTTCAGCCGCGATCTGTAGGCCTACAGCAATTCTTTCAAGCGGTGCCAGGCCATCCCCAGTGCCAGCAGCGGCGAGCGCAGGTGCTTGCCGCCGGGGAAGGTCATGTGCGGGACCTGGGCGAACAGGTCGAAGCCGCGGCTTTCCTGTCCGGCGATGGCCTCGGCGAGCAGCTTGCCGGCCAGATGCGTAGCGTTGACGCCGTGCCCGGCATAGGCCTGGGCGTGGAACACGTTGGGCTGGTCCTTGAGTCGGCCGATCTGTGGCAGGCGGTTGGCACCGATGCCGATCATCCCGCCCCACTGGAAGTCGATACGCACGTTGGCCAGCTGCGGGAAGACCTTGAGCATCTTCGGCCGCATGTAGGCGGCGATGTCGGCCGGATCGCGCCCGGAATAGTGGCAGGCTCCACCGAACAGCAGGCGACGGTCGGCCGAGAGACGGTAGTAGTCGACGGTCACGCGCTGGTCGCACAGCGCCATGTTCTGCGGGATCAGTTGGCGCGCCTGCTCTTCGGAAAGCGGTTCGGTGGCGATGATATAGCTGCCGGCCGGCAGCACCTTGCCGCTCAGCGTCGGGTTGAGACCGTTGATATAGGCATTGCAGGCCAGCACCAGGTACTTGGCGCGTACCTGGCCGGTGGCAGTGTGCACGTGCACTTCGCTGCCGTAGTCGATGCCGGTCACCGGGGAGTCTTCGAACAGCTGCACGCCCAGCGACTGGGCGGCAGCGGCTTCGCCAAGCGCCAGGTTGAGTGGGTGCAGATGGCCCGAGCCCATGTCGATCATGGCGCCGTGATAATTGTCGGAGCCGACCACCTCATGGATGCGCTCCTTGGGCACCATGCGCAGTTCGTGGCGATAACCGAGGCTTTCCAGCTCGGCCTTGTCTTCGGCAAAACCGTCCATGTGCGCCGGCTTGTTGGCCAGGTCGCAATAGCCCCAGGTCAGGTCGCAGTCGATGCGAAACTGCTCGACGCGGCTGCGCACGATCTCCACGGCCTCAAGACCCATCAGCTTGAACTGGCGCACGCCCTCCTTGCCGACCACCGATTCGAACTGCTCGACATCATGGCCGACGCCGCGAATCAGCTGCCCGCCGTTGCGCCCGCTGGCGCCCCAGCCGATCTTGCGCGCCTCCAGCAGGGCCACCGACAGGCCCTTCTGGGCCAGCTCAATGGCGGTGTTCAGGCCGCTGTAGCCGCCCCCGACGATGCACACATCCACCCGCAGTTCGCCACCCAGCGGCGGGTAGGCCAACTGGCGATTGACGCTGGCGGCGTAATAGGAAGCGGCGTGCTGCGGGCTGTGGACGGGCTGGTGAACGCGGGCGTTCATGTGCGAAATCCTGATTTTGTTGTGTGGAAAATTAAACGCAGCATAAGCGCGTGACTGTTATCACGCCAAGAGACAGGCAGAAAAAAGCAGCCTGCCTTCGCTCATGGCGTTTTGGCCTGTCGCCGCTGAAGCGCCTTCCACAGGGAGTGCCGGGCCCTGGAGGGAAGGGCTTCAGCCGCGACTGGAGGCATCTGAGCGAATGACATTGCGGCGCCTGGCAGTAAACTTGCGGCTGTCGCCTAAGGATGTCCAACGATGAGCTGCACCGACCGCAAGATCGACCACCTGCGCAGGCAGATCCCGCGCTTCGACTGCGTGCCCGGTTGCCACGACTGCTGTGGGCCGGTCACGGCCTCGTCCGAGGAATTGGCCCGCCTGCCGGTCAAGAGCGATGCCGAGCACGATGCGGCGCTGGCCGAATACAACTGCGTACACTTGGGACCGGATGGATGCGAGGTGTATGACCAGCGCCCGCTGATCTGCCGGCTGTTCGGTACCACGCCGAACCTGCCCTGTCCCCACGGCCGCGGACCGGAGCAGCCGATCGAGCCGGCGGTGGAGCGCCAGGTGCACCGGCTGATCGCCACCACGCGGCAGCGGCTCGTATAGGGTTTCGCGGGGCCATGCCTAGGCTGTGAGTAGGGTGCGCAGCCTTGGCTCATTCCGGCACCGGCAGGGCCAGCGATTCCTTCACCTCTTCCATGACGATGTAACTCTTCGACTCGCGCACGTGCGGCAGCTTGAGCAGGATGTCGCCGAGCAGCTTGCGATAGCTGGCCATCTCGTTGATGCGTGCCTTCACCAGGTAGTCGAAGTCGCCGGATACCAGGTGGCATTCCAGCACGTGGGGCAGCTTGAGCACGGCGCGGCGGAATTCCTCGAAGGTGTCGCCGGACTTGTAGTCCAGGCTGATTTCGACGAATACCAGCAGGTTGGCCTTGAGGTTCTGCGGGTTGAGGCGGGCGTGGTAGCCCATGATGATGCCTTCGCGCTCCAGGCGGCGTACGCGCTCGGTGCAGGGCGTGGTCGACAGCCCCACGCGCTCGCCCAGTTCGGTGAAGCTGATGCGCCCGTCCTCCTGCAGGATGCGGAGGATGTTGCGGTCGATCTTGTCCAGTTCACGACGGCTTTGATGCTGGGTTCTCATGGGGAATCCGCCTCTGCAAAACGGCTTTTTGCCAAGAATTCTCGCCAAATATAGCCGTGTATATGGTGAAAAGCACTGCGCGGCTCTTCCTATACTGCGCCCATCGACAACAATGGCCTTTAACGCACGCGCCTTGGGCGCGGCGGGGAGAAAAACATGCGTGTTCTGGTTCTCGGCAGCGGTGTGATTGGTACCGCCAGTGCTTACTACCTCGCCCGTCAGGGCTTCGAGGTGGTGGTGGTCGACCGTCAGAACGGCCCGGCGTTGGAAACCAGCTTCGCCAACGCCGGCCAGGTTTCCCCCGGTTATGCCTCGCCCTGGGCCGCCCCGGGCGTGCCGCTGAAGGCCATCAAGTGGCTGCTGCAGAAACACGCTCCGCTGGCGATCAAGGCCACCGGTGACGTCGATCAGTACCTGTGGATGGCGCAGATGCTGCGCAACTGCACCGCCGCCCGCTATGCGGTGAACAAGGAGCGCATGGTGCGTCTGTCCGAGTACAGCCGCGACTGCCTCGACGAGCTGCGTGCCGAAACCGGTATCGCCTATGAAGGTCGCCAGCTCGGCACCACCCAGCTGTTCCGCACCCAGGCCCAGGTCGACGCTGCCGCCAAGGACATCGCCGTGCTGGAAGCCTCCGGCGTGCCCTTCGAGCTGCTCGACCGTGACGCCATCGCCCGCGTCGAACCGGCCCTGGCCGGGGTCAAGCACAAGCTGGCCGGTGCCCTGCGCCTGCCCAACGACCAGACCGGCGACTGCCAGATGTTCACCACCAAGCTGGCTGACATGGCCAAGGCGCTTGGTGTCGAGTTCCGTTTCGGCCAGAACATCCAGCGCCTGGACGCCGTGGGCGACCGCATCAACGGCGTGTGGATCGACGGCAAGCTGGAAACCGCCGATCGCTACGTGCTCGCCCTCGGCAGCTACAGCCCGCAGCTGCTCAAGCCGCTGGGCGTGCGCGCGCCGGTCTACCCGCTCAAGGGTTACTCGCTGACCGTGCCGATCACCAACGCCGACATGGCGCCGACTTCGACCATTCTCGACGAGACCTACAAGGTCGCCATCACCCGTTTCGATGGCCGTATCCGCGTCGGCGGCATGGCCGAGATCGCCGGTTTTGACCTGTCGCTCAACCCGCGTCGTCGTGAAACCCTGGAGATGATCACTGCCGACCTCTACCCGCAAGGCGGCGATCTGCAGCGCGCCGAGTTCTGGACCGGCCTGCGCCCGGCCACGCCTGATGGCACGCCGATCGTAGGTGGCACGGCCTTCCGTAACCTGTTCCTCAATACCGGTCACGGCACCCTGGGCTGGACCATGGCTTGCGGTTCCGGTCGTCTGCTCGCCGACCTGATGGCCAACAAGCGTCCGCAGATCAGCGCCGACGGCCTGGATATCTCGCGTTATTCGCGCAAGGCTCGCGAAATGCACGGCGCGCCGCAGCCGCTGCGCACCTGATAGGCTGCGCGGCCCGGAAATTCAAAGGAGATTCGCAGCATGTCGATCCAGCGCCTGCATGTGGCCAAACGCTACAGCGAAGTGGTGATCCACAACGGCACGATTTACCTAGCCGGCCAGTTGGCCGACGACTTCGGCGGTGACATCCGCGAGCAGACCCGCCAGACCCTGGCCAACATCGACAAGATGCTGGCCGAGGGTGGTAGCGACAAGAGCAAGATCCTCTCGCTGACCATCTTCCTCAAGGATATGGCCGACTACGACGGCCTCAACTCCGAGTACGACGCTTGGGTCGCCGATGGCCACGCGCCGGCCCGTGCCTGCGTCGAGGCGAAGATGTACAAGCCCGAGGTGCTGGTGGAAATGTGCGTGGTGGCTGCCGTCTGAGGCAGCTTCCGCAGTGAACAGTTTTGGCGGCCCGTCGCAGAACGACGTCAAGAATTGTTCCGGACAATTTTTTGTGTTGGCTTCTCGCCCGGCTGTCCCGCCGGGCTTTTTTTATAGCCTGTAGCCCGGATGCAATCCGGGGCTTGGCAACGACCATCCCCGGATTGCATCCGGGCTACGAAATCAGCGAAGCAGTGAGAAATAACGAACCATGCGCCCTGCCCGTGCCCTGATCGATCTCGACGCCTTGCGTCACAACTACCAACTGGCCCGCGAACTCAGCGGCGCTCGCGCCCTGGCGGTGGTCAAGGCCGATGCCTACGGGCATGGCGCGGTGCGTTGTGCACAGGCGCTGGAGAGCGAGGCCGACGGCTTTGCCGTGGCCTGCATCGAAGAGGCGCTGGCGTTGCGCGAGGCCGGCATCCGGGCGCCGATCCTGCTGCTCGAAGGCTTTTTCGAGGCCGACGAACTGGCACTGATCGATCAGCATGAGCTGTGGTGCGTGATTCACGCGCAGTGGCAGATCGAGGCCATCGAGCAGGCTCAGGTCGGCAAGCCGCTGACCTTGTGGCTCAAGCTCGACAGCGGTATGCACCGCGTCGGCCTGCACCCGGCCGAGTATCAGGATGCCTACCGTCGCCTGCTGGCCAGCGGCAAGGTCAGCAAAATCGTGCTGATGAGCCACTTCGCCCGTGCCGACGAGCCCGAGTGCGAGCGTACCGCCGAGCAACTGGCGGTGTTCCAGCAGGCTCGCGAAGGCCTCAGCGCCGAGGTCAGCCTGCGCAATTCGCCGGCCGTGCTGGGCTGGCCACAAGTGCCCAGCGACTGGGTGCGCCCCGGCATCATGCTGTACGGCGCCACGCCGTTCGAGCTGGCTCAGGAGCAGGCCGCGCGTTTGCGCCCGGTGATGACCCTGGAGTCGAAGGTCATCAGCGTGCGCGAGCTGCCGCCCGGCGAGCCGGTGGGCTATGGTGCGCGTTTCGTCTGTGAGCGGCCGACCCGCGTCGGTGTGGTCGCCATGGGCTACGCCGACGGCTATCCGCGCCACGCACCGAGCGGCACGCCGGTGATGGTGGACGGCCAGCCGACCCGCCTGATCGGTCGGGTATCGATGGACATGCTCACCGTCGATCTCACCGACCTGCCACAGGCTGGCCTGGGCAGCCGTGTCGAGCTGTGGGGCAAGCAGGTGCTGGCCAGTGACGTGGCCATGGCTGCGGGCAGCATCCCCTACCAGATCTTCTGTAACCTGCGGCGGGTGCCGCTGCTCTATCTCGGCGGCTGATCCAGCCGGCTGTAGAAGAGCATGAACGCCAGTGTTGTAAATTCCGAACGCTATGCCATGATACGAACACTTTTCCGTATCACTCCCAGAGGGGGACCCCAGCATTGGACGTCGGCGTTCGACTGCAATCGATTCGTAAGCTCAAAGGTCTTTCCCAGCGTGAGCTCGCCAAGCGGGCGGGTGTCACCAACAGCACCATTTCCATGATCGAGAAGAACAGCGTGAGCCCCTCGATCAGCTCGCTGAAAAAGGTGCTCAGCGGTATTCCCATGTCGCTGGTGGAATTCTTCTCCCTCGACATGGAGCAGGAGAACCAGACCCAGGTGGTCTATCGCGCCGCCGAGCTGACCGATATCTGCAGTGGCGCCATCACCATGAAGCTGATCGGCAAGGCCCACCCGAGCCGCGCCATTTCCTTCCTCGACGAGACCTACCCGGCCGGTACCGACACCGGTGACGAGATGTATGCCCATGAGGGCGAGGAAGCCGGCATGCTGGTCGAAGGCAGGCTGGAACTGACCGTGGGTAACGAGGTGTTCATCCTCGAGCCGGGCGACAGCTACTACTTCGAGAGCAGCAAGCCACACCGCTTCCGCAACCCGTTCGACGTGCCGGCGCGCCTGATCAGCGCCACCACGCCAGCGAACTTCTAGGAAGGGGCGGCAGGCCGCAAGCTACAGGCCGCAGGTTAGAAGCGGAAACGTTCTATGCTGTTCTGCAGTCCATACTGATAAGCCTGAAGCCTGAAGCCTGAAGCCTGAAGCCTGAGGCCGTCCTCCTGCGACAATTGGGTTGTTTCGGCCAGGGATGCTTACCGTTATACTGGCGCCCGCTCGCGAAACCGTGGCCGCGGGCGTGACTAGCCACGAAGAGGGTGTACCGTGAATCTGATGAAGAAAATGCTGGCAGTACCGGCTGCCGTATTGGCCCTGTGGGCAGTGACTGCTCAGGCCACGACCGATGAAGCCATTGCCGCGCGCCTCAAGCCTGTAGGCGAGGTGTGCGTCATGGGTGAAGAGTGCAAGGGCGTCGAAACCGTTGCCGCAGCCGCCGGCGGTGGTGCGCGTACCGCTGACGACATCATCGCCAAGCACTGCAACGCCTGCCATGGCGCTGGCGTACTGGGCGCTCCGAAGATCGGTGACACCGCTGCCTGGAAAGAGCGCGCCGATCACCAGGGCGGCCTCGACGGCATCCTCGCCGCTGCCATCTCCGGCATCAACGCCATGCCGCCGAAAGGCACCTGCGCCGACTGCTCCGACGACGAGCTGCGCGAAGCGATCAAGAAGATGTCCGGTCTGTAAGACCCGACGCTTCGCTGAAAAAACCGCCCTCCGGGCGGTTTTTTCGTTTCTGGCGGTGGCATGCAACCATGCCGGTATCCAGGCAGTCCAAGCAGCATTCGTCATGGATGTCGCGAGGAGCGTCAGATGCCGCACCGCTGTACCCTCGAGCAAGCCGTCGACCATGTGCTGAGCGAGATCGACGGGCCGATCCATCTGGGCCTGCCGCTCGGCCTGGGCAAACCCAATCGCTGGGTCAATGCGCTGTATGAGCGCGTGCGGGATCTGCCCGAGCGGCAGCTGACCATCTACACCGCGCTGTGCCTGGCGCGTCCACGTGCCGATCAGGATCTGCAGCGGCGTTTTCTCGAGCCGTTCGTCGACCGGGTCTACGGCGATTATCCCGAGTTGCAGTTTCTGGCCGATCTGCACGCCGGCAACCTGCCGGCCAACGTGCGCGTCGAGCAGTTCTTCTTCCAGCCGGGCAGCCTGCTCGCATGCGAACCGGCGCAACAGGACTACATCAGCAGCAACTACAGCCATGTCGCCCGCGACCTCAATGCCAAGGGCCTGAATCTGGTCGCCCAGCTGGTCGCCGCCGACCCCGCGCAACCCGAGTATTTCAGCCTGAGCTGCAACCCGGATGTGACCCTCGACCTGCTGCCCCTGCTGCAGCGGCGCCGTGCGGCAGGTGAAACCGTGCTCAGCGTCGCCCAGGTTCACCACGACCTGCCCTATATGGTCGGTGACGCCCAGGTGCCGCGCGACACCTTCGATATCCACATCGTCGAGGATGAGCGGACCACGCTGTTCTCCACGCCGAACATGCCGGTAACGCTGCAGGACCACTGCATCGGCCTGCTGGCCAGCACCTTGGTGCGCGATGGCGGCACCCTGCAGATCGGCATTGGCGCGATGGGCGATGCCCTGGCCGCGGCTTTGATGGCCAGGCAGCAGGACAACGACCGTTATCGTGCCGTGCTGCAGGCGCTGCGCGATGGCGACGGCTGGGCCGCGGAAATCGCCGCCAATGGCGGTCTGGCCGCGCTCGAGCAGGGCCTGTATGGCTGTAGCGAGATGTTCGTCAGCGGTTTGCTGGCGCTGGCCGAGGCCGGCCTGCTGCGCCGTGCGGTCTACCCGGAGCTGCGTCTGCAGCGCCTTGCGCTCGGCGGTGCGCTGGATGATCACGGGCGTCCGCGCAGCGTGCAAGCGCTGCTCGACGCCGGGTTGTCGGCAACGCTGCAGCCGGACGAACTGCGCTGGCTGCGCGACAGCGGCCTGCTGCATGGCGACTTACAGCTGGAGGAGGGCTGGCTGTATCTGCCCGATGGCAACCGGGCGCCGGCCGATCTGCGTGATCCGGACACCCAGGCACGCCTGCAACCCTGGCTCGGCCGTGCGCAGGGTGGCGTCGTGTTGCATGGCGGCTTCTTCCTCGGGCCGGAGGGCTTCTACCGCCGCCTGCGTGAGCTGGATGAGGCCCAGCGGCAGCGCTTTGCCATGACCGGTATCCGCTACATCAACGAGCTGTACGGCGAGGAGGCGCTCAAGCGCCTGCAGCGCCGCGATGCGCGCTTCATCAACACGGTGTTCACCATGACCCTGCTCGGTGCGGGCGTGGCCGATCAGCTGGAGGACGGCCGCGTGCTCAGCGGCGTCGGCGGGCAGTACAACTTCGTCGCCCAGGCCCATGCACTGGAGGATGCGCGTTCGATCCTGCTGCTGCGCAGCTGGCGCGAGTCGGGCGGCGAGGTCAGCTCCAACATCGTCTGGGAATATGGCCACGCCACCATTCCTCGCCATCTGCGCGATATCGTGGTGACCGAGTACGGCATCGCCGATCTGCGCGGCAAGACCGATGCTCAGGTGATCGAGGCGCTGCTCGCCATCAGCGACTCGCGCTTTCAGAACGGGCTGATCGAGCAGGCGCAGCAGGCGGGCAAGCTGCCGACGGATTTTCGCCTCGATCAGCGCTTCGCCAACAACCTACCCGAACGTCTGCAACTGATACGTGAGCAGCACGCCGGGCTGTTTGCCGAATACCCGCTGGGCAGCGATTTCAGCGCGGTGGAGCAGGACCTGGTGAGGGCGCTGGGCTGGCTCAAGAGCAAGTTGCGCCTGAGCGAGGTGCTGGAGCTGGGCAAGGCTACGCTCGATGCGCCGGAGCCGGGCGCCTATCCCGAGCACCTGCGGCGCATGAGCCTGGAAGCACCGAACGGCGTGCGCGAGGCCCTCTACCAGCGTTTGCTGCTGGCGGGCCTGCAGGCAACCAGCGGACCTTAGTCGAGGAAGCGCACCTGACCGTTTTCCAGCGCCGCGACACGGGCCAGCGATTCGACGCGATAGCCTTCGCTTTGCAGCAGGTTGCGGCCTTCCTGGAAGGATTTCTCGATGACGATGCCGATGCCGGCCACCTGGGCGCCGGCCTGCTGGATCAGGTCGATCAGCGCCTTGGCGGCGTGACCGTTGGCGAGGAAGTCGTCGATCACCAGCACCCTGTCGGCGGCGGTCAGGTGACGGGCGGAAATGGCGATGGTGCTTTCGGTCTGCTTGGTGAAGGAGAACACCTTGGAAATCAGCAGGTCGTCCTTGAGCGTCAGCGACTGGAACTTGCGCGCGAAGATCACCGGAATGCCCAGTTCCAGGCCCGCCATCACCGCCGGGGCGATGCCGGAGGCCTCGATGGTGACGATCTTGGTGATGCCCTGGCCGGCGAAGCGCTGGGCGAATTCGTGACCGATCTGCTGCATCAGCGCCGGATCGATCTGGTGGTTGAGGAAGGCGTCGACCTTCAGCACCTGATCGGAAAGGACGATGCCTTCGCTGAGTATCTTCTGTTTCAAGGATTCCATGGCGCTTCCCCGGCCAGCTGAAAGCGGCGGATTTTCGCTCAAAACCACCTGCATTGTGTAGTGAAACCGACGCCTGCCCGACAGTCGCAGACGGTTGACCGCTCAGGCAGGATACTGGCGCCCGCCAGGGGTGGCCCGGATGCAATCCGCGGCATGGTCATGACCTTGGCATCGCACGCTCAGGCGCTCTTGGTCAGCCGCCGCAGAATGTCCCTGGGGATGCCGCGGGTATCCAGCGGCAGCTTGTCCGGCGCAGGCTCGATGCCCAGTTCGTAGAGCCAGTTGAGGGCGTACTCGCGCAGTTGCTTGAGCTCGTAGGCCTGCCACTGCTGGCGAATCGACGCAAAGGCTTCGATCTCGTAATCGAAGGCGCGCAGCGGTTTGCGGCTGGTCAGCGCGGCGCTGAGCAGCGGGTGGGCGTGCAGATCGTCGAGGGTGAACAGGAAGGCCTCGCGCATGGCGAGGCGCTGCGTCATGTCGAGCTGGGGCACCTGGCTGTAACGGTGCGGATCGAGTTCGATCTGCTGGCGCTGTTCGCTGTAGTGATCCTCTGGCGACAGGCTCAGGACACTGCCGCTTTCCAGGTCCAGCCAGTGCTCCTGCTGTTCGCGGCCGTTGATCAACTGAATCAGGGCGTCGAGGTCGAGCGTGAATGTGCGCATGGTGTCAGCCCCTGTTTCTGAACGATGTCTTCTTTCTGACTGGCAAATATGACGAGGGTGCCAGTGGCATCGAAGTGGTGGGCTGAAGCCCACCCTACCCCGCTACTCCGCTCAGGCGTAGGGTGGGCTTCAGCCCACCGAATAACCGACCATACACCAGTCAGCCATGACCTCAGCGCTTGAGCATGGCGCGCATGTTGGCCAGGGCGTCGTTGCCGCGCGCAGTCTTGACCTCCACGGGGGCCTCTTCCAGGCCTTCCCAGACCAGATCTTCCTGCGGCAGCTCATCAAGGAAGCGGCTCGGCGAGCAGTTGATCACCTCGCCGTACTGCTTGCGCTTGGCGGCATAGGTCAGCGCCAGGTTGCGCTTGGCGCGGGTGATGCCGACATAGGCCAGGCGGCGTTCCTCCTCGATGGTGTCGGCCTCGATGCTGGAGCGGTGCGGCAGGATCTCCTCCTCGAAGCCGATGATGTACACCGAGGGAAATTCCAGACCCTTGGAGGCATGCATGGTCATCATCTGCACGCCCTCTGCGCCTTCTTCCTCTTCCTGCTGACGTTCGAGCATGTCGCGCAGCACCAGCTTGCCGATGGCGTCCTCGATGGTCATGTCGCCATCTTCGTCGCGCTCCAGCGTGCTCTTCAGCGCCTCCACCAGGAACCAGACGTTGCCCATGCGCGCCTCGGCGACCTTGTCGCTGGAGGCGTTCTGGCGCAGCCAGTTCTCGTAGTCGATGTCCATCACCATGCTGCGAATGGCGGCGATCGGGTCGTTCTGCGCGCATTCCTGACGCACCCGATCCATCCATTTGGTGAAGCGCTGCAAGCGTTCGGTGAAGCGCGCGTCGAGGTGTTCGCCGAGGCCGATCTCGCCGGCTGCCGCGTACATGCTGATCTTGCGCTCGCTGGCGTAGTTGCCGAGCTTCTCCAGGGTGGTCGAGCCGATCTCGCGGCGCGGCACGTTGATCACCCGCAGGAAGGCATTGTCATCGTCCGGGTTGACCAGCAGGCGGAAGTAGCTCATCAGATCCTTCACCTCCTGGCGGGCGAAGAAGCTGGTGCCGCCGGACAGGCGATAGGGAATCTGGTGGTGCTGCAGTTTCAGCTCCATCAGCTTGGCCTGGTAGTTGCCGCGATAGAGGATGGCGAAGTCGCTGTACGGGCGCTGAGTGCGCAGGTGCTCGGTGAGAATTTCCAGCGCCACGCGCTCGCACTCGGCGTCTTCGTTGCGGGTGCGGATCACGCGGATCTCGTCGCCATGGCCCATCTCCGACCACAGCTGCTTTTCGAACACGTGCGGGTTGTTGGCGATCAGTACATTGGCGCATTTGAGGATGCGGCTGGTGGAGCGGTAGTTCTGCTCCAGCATCACCACCTTCAGCGAGGGGTAATCCTCTTTGAGCAGCATCAGGTTTTCCGGGCGTGCGCCGCGCCAGGCGTAGATCGACTGGTCGTCGTCGCCGACCACGGTGAACTGGTTGCGCATGCCCACCAGCAGCTTGACCAGCAGGTACTGGCTGGCGTTGGTGTCCTGGTATTCGTCCACCAGCAGGTAGCGGATGCGGTTCTGCCACTTCTCGAGGATGTCGGCGTGCTCCTGGAAGAGCTTGACCGGCAGCAGGATCAGGTCGTTGAAGTCCACCGCGTTGTACGCCTTGAGCGTGCGCTGGTAGTGCAGGTAGACGATGGCGGCGGTCTGCTCCTTCGGATTGCGCGCGTTCGCCAGCGCCTCGTCGGGCAGGATCAGGTCGTTCTTCCAGCTGTCGATGTAGTTCTTGACCTCGTCGGCACCGTCATCGCCGGAATACTCCTTCTGCATGATGTCGGTGAGCAGCGCCTTGATGTCGCCGTCGTCGAAGATCGAGAAACCGGGCTTGTAGCCCAGGCGCGCGTATTCCTTGCGGATGATGTTCATGCCCAGGTTGTGGAAGGTGGACACGGTCAGGCCGCGCGCCTCGCTGCCCTTGAGCAGGGTGCCGACACGCTCCTTCATCTCGCGCGCGGCCTTGTTGGTGAAGGTCATGGCGACGATGTGCTGGGCGCGGATGCCGCAGTTCTGCACCAGATGGGCGATCTTGCGCGTGATCACGCTGGTCTTGCCGGAACCGGCACCGGCGAGCACCAGAAGCGGGCCGCCGACGTAGTTCACGGCCTCTTGTTGCCGGGGGTTCAGTCGGGACATGGGATCGATCACAGAAAAAGGGCCGCGCATTTTAACAGGCCTGGCGGGTTGTGCTGCGACCGTCCGGAACTGTGGCCTGGCGCACGGAATTGAATCGTGGCGCGCTGGGTTATCCGAGTGGATGCAGTACTCTGGTGCTACTTGCCGGTTTTTTGGCTATACCTCAGGATGTGCGTTCACTTTCACCCGGATGTGATTGATTAGACGTCGGTTAAGACGCGTTCAGGCGACACGATTCGCCATCATTCTCGATCATTGGGGGAGGTCGCTTGTCCACGCTCGTCGAACCCATGCGCCTGGTTCTGCTGGCGGATTCGCCTGCCTGGGCCGAATTGTTGCGCGAGCACCTGGGCGCCCTTGGCAGCTCCTCTCCGTTGATCACCGCACCGTCCTGGGAAGCGGCCAGCAACCTCTTCGATGATCATGCCAGCGGCCTGCTGCTGGCCACGCCGGAGCGCATGCCCGAGGCCGGCGAATGCCCGCTGCCGATGGTGCTGCTGCTCGACGAGGAGCCCGCCGAGGAGCCGAGCGGCGTCAGCGACTGGCTGGTGCGTAGCAGCCTCAGCCTCGACGTGTTGCGCCGCTGCCTGCGCTACGCGCGCGAGCAGGGCAGTCTCAGGCACACCCTGCAACGCCTGGCCGAGCAGGATCCTTTGACCGGTATCGCCAACCGCCAGGGTTTCCAGACGCTGCTTGCCGCGCGCCTGGCCGAGTGTGGCGGTCGTGGCCTGGTGCTGGGCCATCTCGACCTGGACAACTTCCGCCACGCCAACGATGCCCTCGGCTATCAGGCCGGTGATCGCCTGATCCTGCAGGTGGTGGGGCGCCTGAAGAGCGTGCTGCAACCCTGCGATCAGCTGGCGCGCCTGGGCAGCGACGAGTTCGCCCTGCTGCTCGATGCACGCCGCGACCCGCAGCGCGTCGAGCGCCTGGCCGAGCGCGTTACCGAAGTGCTGGGCGAGCCCTACTGGGTCGACGGCGAGAGCCTGCTGATCGGTTGCAGCCTGGGGCTGGCCCATGCCCGTGCCGGGGAAGGTGCCGACCCCTTGCTGTGGCACGCGCATATCGCCATGCAGCAGGCCAAGAGCCAGCAGGGCTGCGTGTTCCATGTCTATGACGAACGCCTCAACCGCAGCGCACGCAGCCAGGCCGATCTGGAGAGCGAGCTGCGTCGCGCCCTGCGTCGTGACGAGCTGGAGCTGCACTACCAGCCGCGGCTGTGCCTGAAGAGCGGGCGCATCGTCGGCCTGGAGGCGCTGGTGCGCTGGCAGCACAGCGAGCGCGGGCTGCTCTCGCCCAACGAGTTCGTGCCGCTGGCCGAGGAAACCGGGCTGATCGTGCCGCTCGGCTACTGGGTCATTTCCCGCGCCCTGCGCGACATGCAGTGGCTGCGCGGGCGTGGCCTGCCGGCCCTGCACATGGCCATCAACCTGTCGTTCCGCCAGTTCCAGGATAGCCAGTTGCTGCCCACGCTCGGCCGCCTGATCGAAGAACGTGGGGTCGATGCGCAGTGGCTGGAGTTCGAGCTGACCGAAACCGCGGTGATGCGCCGCAGCGATCAGGTACAGCAGACCATGCTGGAACTGGGGCGGCTTGGCGTGCGTTTCTCGCTGGATGATTTCGGCACCGGTTTCTCCTCCTTCGTCCACCTCAACAACCTGCCGATCACCCTGCTGAAGATCGACCGCAGTTTCGTCGGCGGCATGGGTGAGCGCGCCGAGAACCGCCAGCTGGTGCGGGCGATGATCAACCTGGCACACAACCTCAATCTGGAGGTGGTGGCCGAAGGGGTGGAAAACATCGAGCAACTGGACATGCTGCGCCAGTTCGGTTGCGACCAGGTTCAGGGCTACCTGATCAGCAAGGCCGTGCCGCTGGCCGAGCTGGCGCGCTTTCTGGTGTTCGGCATGCGCCAGCCGCTGCTCGGCGGATCGTAACCCGTAGCCCGGATGCAATCCGGGGAATGCACACGCCCCCGGATTGCACCCGGGCTACGACAGGCAGACCTCGCCCTCGACAGCTTTCGGCCGCTGCAGGCGCGCGGTCTTCCATTGAAAACCCAGCACCAGGCCGGTGGCGGTCACTGCAAGACCTGCCGCCAGCCCCCACCAGACCCCCTGTGCGCCCCAGCCCAGGGCAAAGGCCAGCAGCCAGGCCAGCGGCGCGCCCACGCACCAGTAGCCGGTCAGGCCGATCACCAGTGTCGTGCGGCCGTCGTTGAGCCCGCGAATCGCGCCCATGGCGATGCTCTGCAGACCGTCGAACAGCTCGAACCAGGCGGCGATCGCCAGCAGGCTCACCGCCAGGGTGACGATATCGGCGAAGGCCGGATCCTGGCGGTCGAGGAACAGGCCGATGATCGCTTCCGGCAGCAGCCAGAACAGCAGGGCGAACAACAGCATCAGCGCTGCGCCCAGGCCCATGCCCAGATGCCCGGCCAGGCGCGACAGGTGCAGTCGCTCGGCACCGTAGTGCAGGCCGACGCGGAAGGTCACCGCGTAGGACAGCCCCTGCGGCACGATGAAGGCCAGTGCCACCGTCTGCATGGCGATCTGGTGCGCCGCCAGCTGCACGCTGCCCAGGGCGCCCATGCACAGGGTGGCGAAGGTGAACAGCCCCTGCTCGGCGGCGTAGGTGCCGCCGATGGGCAGGCCCAGGCGCAGCAGGTCGCGCATCTGCGCGCGCTGCGGGCGACCCAGGCCGCTGCGCAAGCCGTACAGGCGATAGTGCGGCGCAAGCAGGATATACAGCGCCAGTGCCAGGGCCATGCCGCTGCTGACCAGTGCGGTGGTCATGCCGATGCCGCCCAGACCCAGGCTGGGCAGGCCGAACCAGCCCTTGATCAGCGCATAGTTGATGACGAAGTTGGCCGCGGTGCCGGCGATGCTGATGGCCATGACCGGGCCGGGATGGCCAATGGCACTGGTGAAGCCGCGCAAGGCCATGAAGCACAGGTAGCCGGGCAGAGCCAGGGATAGCGGGCGCAGGAACTCCATGGCCAGGCCCGCGGCATCGGGCGCCTGGCCCAGGTGCGGCAGCAGCGGACCGAGGCCGTTGAGGCACAGCGCGCTGACCATGCCCAGCAGCAGCGCCAGCCACAGACCGTTCTGCAGCAGGCGGGTGACGCCTTGCGGGTCGCCGGCGCCATGGCGGATGGCGACCAGGCTGCCCACGGCAGCGATCACCCCGGTGCAGAAGATCGAGAAGATGAAGTAGCAGGTCGCGCCCAGCGCACCGCCGGCCAACTGCTTGGGACCGAGCATGGCCATCATCAGCGTGTCGGTGAAGATCATCAGCGCGTGGGCCAACTGGGCAGAGATCAGCGGGCCGGCCAGGCGCAGCAGCGCACCGAGCTCGTGGCCAAGGGCATTCTTCATGATGAGTAAAACTTCGGCAGGATAGGCATTCCCGGACTGTCGGAGAATGCGTGATGACAGCTATTCTGTGGTTTTGGTCGGAGAGCCACAAAAGGAAAAAAGCCATGCGAGGCATGACTAAAACTCATGGTATCAGCCGGTGACCCGTCGTCTGCCGCCGCTCTACGCGCTGCGCGCCTTCGAGGCTGCCGCCCGCCATGCCTCCTTCACCCGTGCCGCCGAGGAGTTGGCGATCACCCAGAGTGCGGTGAGTCGGCATATCCGCACGCTGGAGGACTACTTCGCCTGCCGCCTGTTCGAGCGGCATGGCCGCAGCCTGCAACTGACCGATCCGGGGCGCGCGCTGCTGCCGGGGCTGAGCGATGGCTTCGATGCGCTGGAGCGGGCCAGCGCCGCCCTGCGTGCCGACGATCAGGTACTGCGTCTGAAGGCGCCCTCGACCCTGACCATGCGCTGGCTGCTGGCGCGCCTGTCGCACTTTCGCCTGGCCAACCCCGACAGCGAGGTGCAGCTGACCAGCGCCTGGATGGATGTCGACAAGGTGGACTTTCGCCACGAGCCCTTCGACTGCGCCGTGCTGCTGTCCGACGGCCAGTTCCCGGACGAGTGGGAAAGCGTGCTGCTGTTCGAGGAATGGCTGATCCCGGTATGCGCGGCGGCCGATGCCGAAGCTGGTGCCTGGTCGCTGGCGCGTCTGCAGGCCGCCGAGCAGTTGCACCCGACGCCGGATCGCCGCGACTGGCGGCGCTGGCTACAGGTCACCGGGCTGAACGAGCAGGTACCGCTGAAGACCGGCCAGCTGTTCGACATGCTCGAACTGGGCATAGTCGCCGCGGCGCGCGGCTATGGTGTGTCCATCGGTGACCTGCTGATGGTGGCCGAGGACGTCAATGCCGGCCGGCTCGGTCTGCCCTGGCCGACCGCGGTGTTCAGCGGGGCCAGCTACTACCTGGTATGGCCGAGAGCGCACCGCGCCCAGGCGCGCCTGCAAAGGCTGCGCGACTACCTGCTGGCAGAGGTGGCGGCGATGCGTCTGCCGGAAGTGGAGCGGCTGTAAAGCTGCGGCCTGGTAGTTCCCTGGTGCGCACGGCCTAGGCGGCCCCGTGACACCCTACGGGTTCGAGCGCGATCCATCCCGTAGGGTGCGCCGTGCGCACCGGCAAGCGCTCAACCCATCCCCGGTCTGTACTGCAGCGCCTCGGCCAGATGTTCTCGGCTGATCTGCCGTTGCTCGGCCAGATCGGCCAGGGTGCGCGCCACCTTGAGCACCCGGTGCGCAGCGCGCAGCGACAGGCCGAGGCGTTCGCAGGCATTTTCCAGCCAGTGACGATCGGTCTCGCTCAGGGCGCAGTGCCGGCGCAGTCCCGGCAGGTCGAGAAAGGCATTGGCCACGCCCTGGCGCTGCAGCTGCAACTCGCGCGCCCGTGCCACCTTGGCCGCCGCCTCCGCGGTGCTTTCGCCATCCTGCGCCGGCACCTCCAGTGCCGTGCTTTCGCGCGCCACGGTCAGGTGCAGATCGATGCGGTCGAGCAACGGGCCGGACAGCTTGGCGCGGTAGCGCTGGATCTGCTCCGGGGTGCAGCGGCAGCGGTTGCTCGCATCGCCCAGGTAGCCGCAGGGGCAGGGGTTCATCGCCGCCACCAGCTGGAAGCGCGCGGGAAAGCGCACCTTGTCGCGCGCGCGGGCAATGACGATATGCCCGCTCTCCAAGGGTTCGCGCAGCACCTCCAGGACCTTTCTGTCGAACTCCGGCAGCTCGTCCAGAAACAGCACGCCCTGATGCGCCAGGGTGATTTCCCCAGGCTGCGGGCGACTGCCACCGCCGACCAGGGCCGGCCCGGAAGCGCTATGGTGCGGTGTGCGAAAAGGACGCTGCGGCCAGTGCTGCAGCGGCGTATGGCTGGCTACCGAATGGATCGCGGCGACCTGCAGCGCCTCGCTTTCGTCCAGGGGCGGCAACAGGCCGGGCAGGCGGCTGGCCAGCAGCGTCTTGCCGGTACCGGGCGGACCGCTGAGTAGCAAATTGTGCGACCCGGCAGCGGCCACCAGTAGGGCGCGCTTGGCGGCCAACTGGCCCTGGACTTCGGCGAGGTCCGGATACGGCAGACTCTGGCGCAGCAGCCCCTGGGCCTGGTATGGCTCGAGCGCAGCGCTGCCATTGAGGTGCGCGGCGATCTGCAGCAGATGCTCGACGGCGATGACCTTCAGTCCGGACGCGAGGCTGGCTTCCTCGGCGTTGGCCTGTGGCACCAACAGGGTGCGTCCGGCTTCGCGCGCTGCCAATGCCGCCGGCAATACGCCCTGTACCGGGCGTACCGCGCCGGACAGCGCCAGTTCGCCCAGGCATTCGTATTCATCGAGCGACTGGACCGGAATCTGACCGCTGGCGGCGAGAATGCCCAGGGCGATGGCGAGATCGAAGCGGCCGCCGTCCTTCGGCAGGTCGGCGGGCGCCAGGTTCAGGGTGATGCGCTTGCTGGGGAACTCGAAGGCGGCATTGAGAATGGCGCTGCGCACGCGATCCTTGCTCTCCTTGACCGCGGTCTCCGGCAGGCCCACCAGCGTCAGTGAGGGCAGGCCGTTGGCCAGATGCGCCTCGACGGTGACGGCCGGTGCTTCGACGCCGACCTGGGCGCGGCTGTGGACGATGGCCAGGGACATGATCGCTCCTTGATCAGGTGGGGTGCAGTGCCTATCAGGCTGTTGAAAAACTACCTGCGTTGGCAATACTGCGTTAAAAACGGCCTCAAAATGCTCATTTACAGCACGTAAACCCGAGTGCGGGCCCAGTGCTTTTTTCGGCCGTTTTTGCGGGGCCGCCATCGGTATTGTCTTGCCGGCCTCGCCTACGTTTTTCATCGGCCTGCTGTAGGAGCGGCTTCAGCCGCGAAGCCTGTTCGCGGCTGAAGCCGCTCCTACAACATAAACTTAGTCTGCGGCAGTGAGCTTGGCTTCCAGTTCGGCGACCTTGGCTTCCAGCGCTTCGAGGCGGGCGCGGGTGCGGGCCAGTACCACCATCTGGCTGTCGAACTCTTCCCGGCTGACCAGATCGAGTTTGCTGAAGCCGCTTTGCAGCAGGGCTTTGAACTGGGCTTCCAGTTCCGCACGCGGCAACGGGCTGTCGCCGCTGAACAGGCGCGAGGCGTGGCTACTGAGGGCGTCGAGCAGGGCTTTGGGCGGCAGCATGATGAGGTTCCGTAAACAGACGGTCGGCAGTGTAGCACGCCACTGCAGGCGGGGCGTTCGGGCATTGGCTGCACGATTTTTGAGCATGTTGCGCCGTGCTGCTGCGCCAATATTGTGCGATGGATTCCACCTCGTGCCTCGAGTGAGGCCGCCTGGTGCTGGTAAGAGCCTGAAAGAAAGCGCTTTTATGGGAGCTGGCAAGCTTTCTGCTTAGACCCCAGCGACGCATGCACCGATGCAGTACCGGTGTGGCAGACGAGGCGGGGAGTGCTTCGTCGGGAGCGGTTGGTGGGTATCGGCCAGGCCAGGCTGGAACGGTCGGTGCATTACAAAAGCCAGACACTGCGCTTAGACTTGAGCCGGGTTCGTAATTCCTGGGGCAAGTCCACCTTACACGGGAGAGAGTTTCATGAAGCTAGTCACTGCCATCATCAAGCCGTTCAAGCTGGACGACGTGCGCGAGTCGCTGTCGGAGATCGGCGTGCAGGGCATCACCGTCACCGAGGTCAAGGGCTTCGGCCGCCAGAAGGGCCACACCGAGCTGTATCGCGGCGCCGAGTACGTGGTCGACTTCCTGCCCAAGGTGAAGATCGACGTGGCCATCGCTGACGACCAGCTGGACCGCGTGATCGAGGCCATCACCAAGGCCGCCAACACCGGCAAGATCGGTGACGGCAAGATCTTCGTCGTCAACCTGGAACAGGCGATTCGTATCCGTACCGGCGAAACCGATACCGACGCGATCTAAACCGCCTCCGAACCCCACGCCCCAGGAGTAAACCCATGACTCTGCGAACTTTCGCAGGGCTAGAAGCCCTTTTGTCCTCGAATTCTGGCCATGTGCTGTTTTCGGGGGCGAATGCCGGAGCCGGCGATGCCTTCGCCGCTCTGTTGTGCCAGACCTCTTCGGGTCTCGCGCTCGGCCTAGTGATGGGAATGCCTGGACGCCCCACGGCGCAGGGGTTCCGGTGATTCACAACGAGCGTGGCAACGACCTGTAAAGCATGCGGAACGCGTCCGGCGCCAACCTGGACGTTTCAACCGAACAGCGCACAACAATAGCGCCGGCAAGAGGTGAAAAATGGATAACACAGCATTGACTGCATTGCAGTACGGCTTCGATACCTTCTACTTTCTGATCTGTGGTGCCCTGGTGATGTGGATGGCGGCGGGCTTCGCCATGCTCGAATCCGGCCTGGTGCGCGCCAAGAACACCACCGAGATCCTGACCAAGAACGTCGCGCTGTACGCCGTGGCCAGCGTCATGTACCTGGTGATCGGCTACCACATCATGTACTCCAGCCCGGAAGGCGGCATCCTGCCGAGCCTGGGCTTCCTGATCGGTGACGAGAACAGCGCCGAGGCCGTGCTGGCCGGTGGCGACGACGCGCCCTACTACTCGGCTCGTTCGGACTTCTTCTTCCAGGTGGTGTTCGCTGCGACCTGCATGTCGATCGTCTCCGGTGCCGTTGCCGAGCGCATGAAACTGTGGGCCTTCCTCGCCTTCGCCGTGGTCATGACCGGCTTCATCTACCCGGTACAGGGTTTCTGGAAATGGGGTTCGGGCTTCCTCAACGAAGCCGGCTTCCTCGACTTCGCCGGCTCGGGCGTGGTGCACATGGCCGGTGCCTCCGCTGCGCTGGCCGGTGTCCTGCTGCTCGGTGCGCGCAAGGGCAAGTACGGCTCCAACGGTCAGGTCAACGCCATTCCAGGCTGCAACCTGCCGCTGGCGACCCTGGGTACCTTCATCCTGTGGATGGGCTGGTTCGGCTTCAACGGCGGCTCGCAGCTGAAGATGAGCACCATCGAAGACGCCAACGCCGTGGCCCAGGTGTTCGTCAACACCAACATGGCTGCCGCCGGCGGTCTGATCGCCGCGCTGATCGTGGCACGCATCCTGTTCGGCAAGGCCGACCTGACCATGGCGCTCAACGGTGCCCTGGCCGGCCTGGTGGCCATCACCGCCGAACCGCTGACCCCGAGCGCCCTGCAGGCCACCCTGATCGGCGGCGTCGGCGGCGTGCTGGTGGTGTTCTCCATCCTCGGCCTGGACAAGGTCAAGATCGACGATCCGGTCGGTGCCATCTCCGTGCACGGCGTGGTCGGTGTCTGGGGTCTGCTGGCGGTCTGCCTGACCAACAGCGACGCCACCCTGGGCGCTCAGCTGCTGGGTATCGCCAGCATCTTCGCCTGGGTCTTCGTGGCCAGCCTGATCGTCTGGAGCATCATCAAGGCGGTGATCGGTCTGCGCGTCAGCGAAGAGGAAGAGTACGAGGGTGTGGATATCGCCGAGTGCGGTATGGAGGCCTACCCGGAATTCACCAACAAGTGATACGCCGGTAAATCGACAAGGGCGCCTTCGGGCGCCCTTTGTTTTTTCTGGCACCGCGCTAGAATGCGCGCGCTGGAGCCAACGGGAGTGAACCTGGGATGTGGCAGCAACGCATCATCAGCCTGCGTCCGCGCAGTCGCGGTTTCCATCTGGTGACCGAGGAAGTGCTGGAATTATTGCCGGAACTGACGCAAGTGCGTATTGGTCTGTTGCATCTGTGGCTGCAGCACACCTCGGCATCGCTGACGGTGAACGAGAATGCCGACCCCGCGGTGCGTCGCGATTTCGAGCGCTTCTTCAACCGCCTGGTGCCGCAGGGTGAGGCGGGCTACGAGCACGATTACGAGGGGCCGGACGATCTGCCGGCGCACTTCAAGGGCAGCCTGCTGGGCTTTCAGCTGCAGCTGCCGATACAGGATGGACGCTTGGCGTTGGGCACCTGGCAGGGGATCTACCTCGGCGAGCACCGTGATCATGGCGGTAGCCGGCGGGTGGTGGCGACCCTGTTCGGGGAGGCTATTTGAATTTTTTCCGGCCGTGCAGTGCAGACTGCGCGGCTGGGCTATAACTAACCTGCTTTTCGCAAGTCATGAGGTTGAACATGAGCGACGAAGACCTGGAACAAGACGACCTGGAAGGGGCTGACGAGGACGAGGGTGAGGAGCTGGCTGCTGCCGATGACGGCGACAGCGGCGACGACGAAGGCGACGGCGAGATCGTAGCCACCGGCAAGAAGAGCAAGGCCAAGGCCGTCGAAGTCGACGAGATGCCCAGCATCGAAGCCAAGCAGAAGGAGCGCGACGCCCTGGCTCGTGCCATGGAGGAGTTTCTCGCCCGTGGCGGCAAGGTGCAGGAGGTGGAACCCAACGTGGTCGCCGACCCACCCAAGAAGCCCGACAGCAAATACGGCAGCCGCCCCATCTGAGGACGGCTCGCTGCAAGGAACCCGCCCCTGTGGCGGGTTTTTTGTGTTCAGTGGTGCGGGGGTGCGCCGTGCGCACCGATCTTGTTTGTGGTGCGCACGGCGCACCCTACGGCAATCAGCGCGTCCAGCTGCCCAGCAATGCCGGTAGCTCGGCCAGGCTGGCGATCTGCGCATCCGGCGTGGTTTCGCCTTCCCAGCTGCGCCCTTGCGGGTTGAACCAGATCGCCCGCATGCCGGCGGCCTGCGCGCCGGCAATATCGTCGTTGGGGTGGTCGCCGATATGCACGGCGCGCTCGGCGGCCACGCCGCCGGCGCGGCTTAGGGCTTCGCGGAAGGGCTTCGGGTCGGGCTTGCCGATGCCCAGCTCTTCTGCGCACAGGGCAAAGCGGAAGTATTCCGACAGTCCCAGGCGGCGCACATCGGCATTGCCATTGGTGATCACTCCGAGCATGAAGCGCTCGGCCAGGGCTTCCAGGGTCGGGTGCACTTCTGCGAACAGCTCGACCTGATGACGGGCACTGAGAAATACCTGGAATCCGGCTTCGGCCAGCGTCTGCGCCTCGCTGTGCGGGTAGCCGGCGTCTTCCAGAGCGTGGAGCAGGATGCGCCGACGCAGCTCGCTGAGACGATGCTTGAGCATCGGTTCCGCTTCGAGCAGGCGACTGCGCACCGCCCACAGATGCTCGACCGGTACTGCGCCCAGGCGTGGCGCGTGCAGGGCCAGCCAGTTGCGCAGCGCCGCTTCGGCGTCCTGCATCACCGGGGTGACGTCCCACAGGGTGTCGTCGAGGTCGAAGGTGATCAGTTCGATGCTCATTCGGAATCGCCTTTGCGTTTGGCCCTGGGGTGGGCCTGGTCATAGACACTGGCCAGGTGCTGGAAGTCCAGGTGGGTGTAGATCTGCGTGGTGGCAATGTCGGCGTGGCCGAGCAACTCCTGCACGGCGCGCAGATCCTGCGAGGATTCCAGCATATGACTGGCGAAGCTGTGGCGCAGCATGTGCGGATGCAGGTGCTGGCCCAGCTCGCGTACGCCGGCCTGGCGCACGCGCAGCTGCACCGCGCGCGGCCCGAGGCGGCGGCCCTGCTGGCTGATGAACACCGCGCCGTCGTTGGGGCCTGCCAGCTTGCGCAGGGGCAGCCATTGCTCCAGCGCCTGGCGTGCCAGGCTGCCGACCGGCAACTCGCGCACCTTGTTGCCCTTGCCGCGCACGCGCACCAGGCCGGCCGGCAGGTCCAGGCCGTCGAGATCGAGGCCGACCAGCTCGGACAGGCGCAGCCCCGAGGAATAGAACAGTTCGAGCATGGCCTGGTCGCGGCGGGCGATGAAGTCGTCCTCCACCGCACCGTCTAGCAGTTGCGCGCTGCGGTCGGCGTCCAGCGTGCGCGGCAGGCGGCGTTCGCGTTTCGGCGGGCTGAGGCCGGTGGCTGGGTCGTGGCGGCACAGACCTTCACGCAACAGATACTGATAGAGGCCGCGGGTGGCCGAGAGCAGCCGCGCCAGGCTACGGCTGGACAGGCCCTGCTGATGCAGGCGGGCGACCAGGCGGCGCAGGTTGCGGGTATCCAGCTCGGCCCAGTCACTCAGGCCTTCGGCTTCGCAGAATGCCTGCAGCTTGCCGAGGTCACGGCGATAGCCGTCGAGGGTATGCACCGACACCTGGCGCTCGCGGCGCAGGTGTTCGAGGTAGGCGTCGAGTCGATCGTGCATCGATGCTCCCAGAGGTCATGTAGGAGCGAATTCATTCGCGATCATGGCTGGCTCGGCGTCCACCCTATCGCGAATGAATTCGCCCCTACAAGGTCGGCCAGCCATGAGCCCGCGTTCGATGGGGCAAGCGCTGCGTCAGCGTACCGAGCGCAGCGGTGTGGCGAAGCTGGGCAGCACGCGCGCCAGGACTTCGGCGATATAGCCGAGGAACAGGGTGCCGAGCGAGCTCTTGTAATGCTGCGGATCGGCGCTGCCGATGGCGAGAATGCCATGCAGCCCCTGATGGTTGAGGCTGACCACGGCGGCGGAACCGACTTGCGCCGCGTCTTCCTTGCCGAACAGGAATTCCAGCTCGTGCGGGCGCAGCACGCCGCAGATGGTCTTGCCACCGCTGAGCAGGCCGCCGACCTGTTGATGGGCCTCGGCCGAGCTGACCGAGCGGCCGACCGGCAGCTTGTTGTCGCTGAACAGGATCAGGCCGACGAAGGGCACCTGGAACTCGTGGCGCAGGCTGTCTTCGACCACGCCGACCACTTCCTCGAGGCTGCCGGCATCGAGCAGATCGAGCACCAGGCGACGGGTCTTGTCGAACAGACGGTCGTTGTCGCGGGCCACGTCCATCA
>VFQO010010890.1_pt1 | contig 32198 bp, 54 predicted proteins | sample 3512331 | NCBI WGS metagenome assembly VFQO01 (sample SAMN10412371, study PRJNA504923) | tailings metagenome | isolation source: Replicate 3 from Balatoc abandoned mine | place: Philippines: Itogon, Benguet | collected 2017-08-28 | reverse complement strand
TCCTTGCGCTTTTTCGCCTCCTCCAGCCGCTGCCGTACCTGCAGCAGGCAAGGGTGCAAACCGGCGGGTATGGTTGGCAGCTGCTTGGCGTCAGTTGCGGGAACAGTTGGCATGCAGCATGGCACGCAGAAGCGTGGTTGGCACGCACAGCAAGGCTGCATTCTGCACCACACTGAACAGGGTCCAGCACGAAACATTTATTATCAACACTGCTCCACACCTGCTCCGCGGTCGACTTCTCCACGCGCATGCTCATGCCCAGCGCCCGGTTGTGCCACTTGCCTGTGGGCAAGTGTGGTGCAGAGTGGCAGGGCATCTGGGTGAGGATTGCCGCAGGCAGGCGCCGCAATGCTGCAGTCCGGCACCGCAAACTGCGCTGGGAGCATGGCGCCAGTGGGCTGCAGCTGCTGTAGGCGGCCGGCTGCCCAACCGCTTGCTCAGCCAGCCCGCCAGCCACTTGCTCGACAAGTGCCAGCTTGCAGGCCCCCACCCACCCACCGTTGATGTGGTCCAGGTAGGACTGCGAGTCGCGCAGCACACAATCGCACACGTTGCAGTAGTAGCCCGCCTGCTGGCTCAGCGGCATGGCCACCGACACCATCTGCGGCACGGGAGGAAGTGTGAGGGAGACGGCTTTTGACAAGCAAGCGGAGCGGAATCCCTGGGTAGGACCAGTTGAAGGCATGCTGCCTCACAGCGGGCAGGCAACCGCGCATCGCATCAAGCTGCTGCCACCGCGCGAGATGCAGCTTGCACCTGCCGCACACAAGCTTGCTGCCAGGTGAGCATCACCTTCTAGCCGAGTGGGGGTGCGCACCTGCGTCTTGTTCAGCTTGGCCGCCAGGTCGATCTGGTAGTCGCGGGCCTTGAGGTTGGCGCGCGCCACAATCAGGCCCTGCGGGGAAGGAGGGCCAGGTGGATGAGAGGCAGCAGCACATCAAGGCGAGGGAGTTGATGGGAGGACTGAGGACGCGAGAAGATTGCAACAACTACCCCAATAGACCAGGCAAGATGCCTGCAACATGGCAGGGCAGCAGACCGCCCAGCGGCAGGAGCAGCGGCGGGCGCACCTGGTGCAGCGGGTCGCGCTCCAGCCGCTTGCGCTTCTTGAGAGCCAGCGCCTCATCATCAACCTTGGCCTCCTGCACAAGGAGGGCAGCACAGGCGCAGTGCGGTGACACAGGGTTGCACGCCGAGGGGTGAACGCACCCAGAGGCACAACTGCACAAAAGCGACAAACAGGGAGGGCCCAGCGGCGGCACACACCTCCTTCTCGCGCTCCTCGGCCTTCTCCCGGTACTCCTCCTTGTCCCATGTGCGACGGAAGGTGTTCACCACACCCTTTGGGTTGGCCTTGCCCTTGCCGCTCATGGCTGCGGGCCGCGGGCCGTCGCCGCCGCCGCCGCCGCCGCTGCCGAGGCCAACTGCGCCGCTAGCGGCTTCGGGGCGAACCGAACGGGTACTGAGCACCTTTAGATCCCTGTAATGCAACGGCGGCCCCGCTGCAGTGCGTCCCTGGCTCTGCCGAAGTGCTGCTGGGCGGAAGCGGGCGCGGGGAGCAGCGTTGAGGAGTCGATAGGACGTGAGGTGGATAGGAGATGTAAAGGGAAGGCAGAGTGGGCGCAGCAAGCCGCTGAGCGCGCCACAAAGGCCGCCACCGCTGGCGCCCTGCATTTGCTCACGGGCCGTTCTCCGAGGCGCCTCTATAGCGGGCTGCGGCACTTCGGCAACTCCTGCACCTGTGTCAGCCTCCCATACGCCTCAGCAAGTGACCGCAGACAGCGTTTGCCCCGCCGGTGGCGCCCTCCAGCTTCAGGTGCCCGCTGCGCCTATCTGGATCTTCGTTCGTTAGTGTATCAATGCACTGCAAGGCTGCCGTGGCCGCGGCCGACCGCCCTGGCTGCTGCCAGCCACCGACCGCCGCCTGCCGCCGTCCCCCACTTTGGCAGGCGCCATTGGCTTCCCACCTCCTGACTTGCTCTGGCAACCGCAGCACCAGCAGTAGCAGTCATGAGTGGCGTGGATGACCTTTTTGGCAGTGACGACGAGGAGCCGCAGCAGCAGGCGGAGCGGGCGGCCTCGCCTGCGGCCGCGCCCAAGCAGCAGGACGTGAGGGCGCGCCTGGCGGCGCTTGCGGCGGCCAAGAAACGGGAGCGAGTGAGTGGCTGAGTCAACACAGGGGCCTGACAGGCACTGTATTCAGCCGGTGGCTGGAGCACTGCACGCTGTTCGAGGGCCGCAATGCTGTCTTGTAAAAAGGGCTGTGCTCTCATGTATGTTCTCATGCGGCTCCAAGGCTCCCCCCTTTTCAACGCAGGAGGAGGATGAGGCGGGTGGCGCCGGCGGCAAGGGCAAGGGCAAGGGCTCCAAGAAGCGCAAGGCAGACAAGGGGGGGCGGGGCGAGAAGAAGCAGCGGAAGCAGAAGGCAACCGGCACCGCCGCCCTGGTTGATTTTGGCGATGACGAGGATGATGAGGACGATGAGGACTGGCAGGTGTGCAGAGCAGCCCCCATTTGGTGTCGCGGTCACAACAAAGTGGAAACAACGGCAGTCGCATGGGTTTGGCTGCTGCGGCACTAAGGCCTGGTGGGTGGCCATGATATGGAGGCATGGGTTTGCCAGCGGCTCTCCCGCGGTGTGGGATGGGAGTAAAGCCGTCGCTGCGAGCGCCTGTGCACCGCTGATCAACCACAGCTGCGCCCTCAACCACCATGCTGCAGGCGGGCGGCGAAGAGGGGGAGGCGGGCGAGCTTGGTGGCAGCGGCGATGAAGCGGGCGCGCCACGCGCAGGTGGGTGCGGGTGCTGCGCCCGGCATGCGGCTGGGCTGGTGGGGCAAGGGCGTTGGCTGGTGAGCCTGCAATGTGGTTGGGCTGCGGTGCTCAGCGAGCCTCAGGGCCTGCCCTCGAGGGGCGCCAACACCCACTTACAGCACCGCCCTGCTGCCCTGCCGCTCCCCGCAGCCTCGAAGCGGCAGCAGGAGCGGGCAGAGCGGGAGGCGGCGCGAGCGGAGCGGGAGGCAAACCGCATCGAGCTTGATGAGAATGATGAGGCGATGGTGGTGCCCACTGATGCCGACCGAGACTTCATCGACGACGAGGTGGGCGCCTGCAGGATGTTTGTGCGCTTGTGGCTGTGCAGCAGCGTGCGCGGCGGTGTGCAAGGCATGTGCAGGCCATACCCAGCCAGTCTGCACGCCTGCCACCAGCTGGGATGCCCAGACGTTTGCGCCGCCTGCTGCTGCTGCTGCTGCTGCTGCTTCACGCCCTGGTTCCGGCTTGTGCGCTGCCGCCGCTACCCATCCCAACAATGTGCTGCGCTGTCCACCCGTCTATGCCACAGGGCGTGGACCCCGATGCTCGGGTGGATTTTGGAGATGATGACGAGCAGGTGCGCTGCCATTGGTCCTGAAGGGCACTCCCTTGTTGGTCAAGGCCTGCTTCATAACGTGCCGTTTTGTCAGGCTACTGGAACGCGGACAGTGGCGTGCATGGCTGCCAACCCACCTTTTGTCGGTCGCAGTCAGCACCTCGTGCAACCCTGCGTATTCGGGCCTCCCCTGCCGCAGCTGGCTGGTTTTGAGGAGGCGGAGGAGGCAGGGGAGGAGGAGGACGAGCTGGACCGCATCTTCAGGTGGGCGGGCAGGCCCGCCTGCGGGCAGCCGGTGCACCAGCCTTGCTGCCATTGCCACACATGTTTCTGCATCCTCAGTGCTCTGCTGTGGCTGCTCCTGTGGGCCGGTGGTACGTGGCTGCTGCCCTGCGCAGCGCCCCACCTTGCGCCTGCCCCTGCTCAGCGCCCCACCGTGCCCCTCCCCTTGCTGCCGCAGCAAGAAGAAGCGGAAGGACGAGGGGGCGGGGGCCAAGGAGGCCAAGGAGACGGTGGAGAACCTGCTGAGCTGGATGGAGCTGGCGGTGGAGGAGGACCAGAAGGCCAACGAGGAGGGTGCGCCCCTGGGGCAGGGGGGGCAGGGCCTTTTGGGTGCTGTGTGTGGTGGTGCAGCGGGAGGGCCGCATTCCTGGCGCATGCCGGGCGGTATCGTATTGCATGGTGGCTAGGCTGGCAGGGCGGTCAAGACTGCTGCGCTTGCTGCCTCCTGCATCACAGCCTAACGCCAGCCCGTCCTTGCGTCCTGACCCTACCCCACTGCCCACGCAGGCCGGCCCGCCATCAACAAGCTGAAGCTGCTGCCGCTGGTGGAGGAGGTGCTGAGCACCAAGCGCCTGCACTCAGACCTGCTGGACGCAGGGCTGCTGGGCGGTGAGCGGCTTGTGCAGTGGACATGCGTGCAGGCGGCCGCTGCGGCTGCAGGCGTGAGCAGCTTGGGCGGGCTGGTAGCTGGTGCAGCTGCCTTCCGCTCCTCTCTGCACTGTTTGTGTGTGGCTCAGGCGGCATCCACGGCCGCAGCAGCTCCCGCCTTGCCCACTGCTGTGCCCACCGCGCCACCCCACCATCGCTCCTGCCGTAGTGCTCAAGGCGTGGCTGGAGCTGATGCCGGACGGCACGCTGCCCAACGCGCGCATCCGGGAGTCGGTGCTGCGCCTGCTGGGCCAGGTGGGGCGGCGGCCAGCCCAGGGGCGGGGCAAGCGCACTAGCAGAGAGAGGTGTGCGGAGGTCGGCTGCGGCGCGCCGTGCCTGGAGGCGGACTCCATGCAGCTGCTGCTGGCCTGCTCATTTGCCACCCAGCTCACCCTTGGTGTGTCCGCCCTGCCGCCCGCCCTGCTGCAGCTGCCTGTGGACACGGCCCTAGAGGACCGCAAGGAGCAGCTGAAGCGCAGCGGGCTGGGCCGTGTCGTCATGTTCTACTTCAAGCTGCCCGGTGCGCCACGCGCTGCGTTGTTCATGGCGGCACGGGCATGCAGGCCTTGCGTGCCCCCGCGCTTGCGATGCCTCGATGCCTTCAACGTCAGCGCGTCACTTCTTGCTTGCATCTGAACGCGTTGCAACTCACCTGTGCGCCCCTCGTGCGTCAGACGAGACTGCGGGCAACCGGCGGCTTGCCAAGGAGCTTGTTGAGCGGTGGAGCCGGCCCATTCTAGCGCCCAGCCGTGTGCGGGAGCTGGGAGAAGAGGTGCGTATTGTGCCGTGCTGCTGCACTGCTTTGATGGCCAGGGTGCCATGCGCCGCTGCCTTTAGAGCAGCAGGAGGCGGGTGTAGATGATGGCTGGAACGGGTGCAGGCGCCTGTGTGCTGGTCTTCTCCACTCCTCGCACCTAGGCGTCAACATGCAGCTGCCCTTGCCTTGCGGTGCAGGAGCGGGAGCGGATCCTGCAGGCGCGGCAGCAGCGGCAGGCCAAGGCAGCGGCGCAGGCGGCACAAGCACGCATGGCCGAAATCGTGAGCCTGTCCAGCAGTGGTTAGGATGACGATGTGCTGTCCTGGAGTGGCGACGGCGAAGGACACATGCCATGATGCACGCCACGCTGCGTTCTAGTGAGCCTTGGCTCTCAACTAAGCCAGTCACTACGGCCCTATACTGCTCACAGGATGCGGAGGACGATGCGGCTGGGCGGCCGCGGAAGCCGCGGTTTGGCGAGGCGGGCTTCCGCTTCCACGCATCCATCCCCCAGGTCTGCCGCGCGCCTGTTGGGAAAGGTTGGCTGTCTATTTGCTTTCCAAGCTGGCCAGCACAATATTCTGGCCAGTTCCGGTTGGGCCAGCCGGTCCCTGGTAGCTATCATCAACATATGTGCCTCCACAGACGCCTAACCTCCCCTTTGCACTGCCCATCCATACACCGTCCAACCCCAGGCTGCTGCGCTCGACTATGTCAAGGCGCCATCCGGCAAGTTTGCGATGCCAGAGGCGAAGAAGGGCGGCAAGAAGGGCGACGAGCACAAGCTCACCAAGAAGCTCAAGGTGTGAAGGGTGGGGCGTGTTGGGTGATGGTGGGATGTTGCGGGACTGAGCTCAGCTGTGGTATGCAAGGTGGAGCAAGCCTAAGGTTGGAAGGACAGGCCCATGCGTTGCCAGCCTGTTCCACCCACCGCTGCCGACTGGTGTATGCGTCTCACCCTGCAGGGCATGGCCAAGGGGGCGCGCGCTGGGCGGGCAGCGGTGGCGAGCGTGGAGGGCCGCAATGTGACCATCCAGCACTAGTGGCAATGCTGCCCACGCCCTTCCCAGACACTCGATCCCAGCTGTGCCTGCAGCATGTAAGCCAGTGGCAATGACGCCAGGCTGCGGAAGCTGCAGTTTTGCAAGTGGGGCTTAATTCAACTGGCGTCACGTGGGGCCACGCCCGATGGTGCCTGTTCATGTGGGCGGTACAGTGTTTGCTGTGCGGCGCAGTGTCAATCGTGCATCTGCGCTGCCATGCCCCGCACTAGCCTGCCACACCTGTTTGCCTGCGGGGAGCCTCGCCTGCCTGCCGCCCATGCTTGCAACCATGCGCATGCACAAGGATCCTGAGCAGGGCAGGACAGCACGCGCATGTCGGCATGAACTCTCAGGCCGATCGCTTCAGGCCATTCTCACTCTGGAACTGCCAAGCATGTGGTTGCCTGTTGCCATGGCGGGTGCAGCGTGAGGCGGCAGACTGGGCCCACTCACTGTGAACGCGGCCCGCGCGCCTGCAGCACGTCGTGATGCCCTGGGCATCGCTGCTGCTGCTGGTTGTGGTCGCTGCGGCGTGCCGGCTGGGCGTCGCGGAGGTATGCGCCCTAAGCGGCTTCCGGCCCGCTATCTGCACCACCAGTGCTTGTAGCGACTTGCAAGCATGGAACAACCCGACATGCAAGCTTCCGGCGCTGCCCTGTGCTGTTCCAGCCGCCGCCGGCGTGCTGCCGCTAAGCACCGATTGCCGCCCTGGAAGTGCCCCGCACGTTGCAGGCCCTGCCATCTGAGCCAGCACCACTGAAGCCCTCTCAAGTTTACTATGCTGGACCGGCAGCAATTCTCCCCAATGCGGCCATCATGACGCCACCCCTTCAAGGTGCCACACCTGACGGCGCGGCGTCCGAGCAGGAGTGTGTGCAGCGGTGCAGGGACACACCTGGCTGCAGCTATGCCTGGTGGTGCTCACTGCAGGTGGGTGGCTCGGATGATAATGGTTGCACCTTGGGCACATGTTTGCTCCCAGAAAGCAGAGCAGCGAGCTGCATGCAGCCATGCACCTGCCTGCCTGCCGCACATGCAGCAACTGCTCCTTGCCCCCTTGCGCCCAGCAGTTGCATGCCATGCCTGGTGCAGGATGGATGCGCGGACGGAATGGGTGGGACGCTGCCGTTCCAAATCTGCAGCTTGCGGGCAGCCAACTGCACAATGCCGCCGCTGGCCGTTAGCGGCCCAGGCGTGCAGGTCACCACAGGTGAGTTGCTTGTGACCCTTAGCAGATATTTACGTATGGCGGGGTTGTCCATGCGCAACTTCACACCTGCTGCCTCTGTGTGGCCCAGCGGGATGCTGCCAGCTGTGCTGCACTGGCCGAACACTTCTGGCCCTTCACATGTTGCAGTCTTTCCGCCCAGCCGCGTGTTTGATGTGTCGACCTTCAAGTTCACGGAAATCAGCGGGCAGGGCATGCTGGAGGGCGACCTGCCCTGCCCCGGCTCCCTGGAGGCCGGCCGCTGCGTGCTCACCAACTTTGCTGACGCCATTCTGATGTGCTACGCGTCCGACGGCCGCTGCAAGAGCGTGACGATCTACATGAATGGTGAGCCGGCTTGTGAAACTTTTTTTGTGGCAGGGGCATTGATCGTGCAAACCCCGTGGCGCCCTGTGCTGCTTGGCACAACCAAGCTCTGATGGTGAATACCGAGTGGTCACAACTGGTGCAGGGACGGATGGCTGCTCCTCAACGCCCGTGGCGGTGCTGTCGAGCGCCTCGCCCAACCCCGACACCACCTTTGTTTCCCAGGGCGTGTCCACGCTGCTGGACTTTGATCCCATCTTGCCATGGCCTTGGTGCGCCTGATGCGCAGCTGTGATCTCACCCGGCTGCTTGCGGGCCGCCTTCCGCCGCGCTGGCCTGCACTGTGCGCTGCCACGTTTGCTGCATGGGGCTGTCACTGAGCTTCGCACTGTGTATTCTTGCTAACTATTAAATCAACAACCTTTTGCCCCTACAGGTTCCTTTACGAGGAAGAGGGGCGGTTCCTGCCGCCCACAGACGCCGAGCTGGCAGCAAACAACGCCAGCCTGGCGGCCGATGGCACCGCCTGGTACGGCTGCGTGCTTGGCCAGTGCGTGGCCAGCGGGAAACGGGTGGATCTGGTGGATGGCGTGGCATCTCCGGACGATTGCTGCCGCCTGTGCAGCCAGCGGTATGAAGGCAGCGCGGCGGCCAATGCCAGCGTGCCATGCAACGCCTGGACCCATTGCGAGCGGGAAGAAGGATGCGCCTGGGCGGGCAGCAAGGACAACCCCACACAGCTGCGGCTGGCCAAGGGGCAGTGCCAGCTGCAGTGGCAGGAAATTAGCGATATAAATGCTGGAGTACCTCTGTTCGTCGCGGTAAGTGCCCAGCCGCCGCGGCACTGCAGGGCATGCTGCCACCTTTGCACCTGCTGCTCCTGCACCGCCGCCGTACTGCTGCTGCCACCCTTCTGTCTCACCAGCAAGTGCCATGCCTGTCATCCTGTGCACGGATTGCTGCAGACCAAGGGCGAGCAGTCTGAGTTCCAGTGCGGCAGCCCCGTGTCGTTCTGGGCGCCGGACCTGCCTGGGTTCAAGAAGCTTCCCGGCCGCGGGACGTTCCTCTACGGCAGGTGGGTGCCCAGCCAGCATGCAGAGGTGTAGCAGCACAGCATGCAGGTTGATACTGCCGGCACTTCGCTGCAAGCCCGTGGGCCTGCCTTCCCAAACACAAATGCCGCAGGTACAACTGCTCCGGCTCCCTGCGGCCTGGCTTCGACTGCGCCCGCCCGCCAGACACTCTGGACAACCTGGCCCAGGGGTGCCTGCAAGACCCGCGCTGCCTCTGCATGCCCGTCAAGCAAAGTGCGCACTGGGCAGTTGCCAAGGCTGCAGAACCACGATGTGCCTGCCCACAGCGCTACCTTGCTGCCAACAGACTGCATAGGCTACGGCTATGCAAGGACATGCGATGCACGCTTCTGCCGTTCGATTCGCTGCTCCTCACCTCTCAGCCTGGTGTGCCTGGTCTGATCTGCCTGCAGCACTGCCGCCGCCAACGGGGCTGAACGAGGCTGGCAGGCCCCAGCTTGCGTGGCAACCGCCCAAGTATGTCAATGCGAGCTCGCGGTTCAGAGGCTTCTACAAGAATGCACAGGGCCCGGAGCAGACGCTCTTCGTGTAAGCATTGCCTCTCACCTGCCCTGCTCATGCGATGTGCTTGATGGGCTTCCCACGCCGCTGTAGTGCTGCCGCCCAGCTGCCTGCTCTCCTTACCCCTCCCTCCACTTTCCCATCACATGGTTCCCACAGACCCACAACCGTTTTGTACGTTGTTGATGGGGACAAGGGCGCAGGCGGCACCAGTGGTCTGTCAGCCGGCGCCATTGCAGGCATTGTTGTGGGCAGCACAGCGGTTGTGGCTGCGCTTGCAGGCCTGGCGTGGTGGCGGCAGCGGCGCCGGCGGCAGCTCTGGCGGCAGGACATGGCAGCGGGGCAAGAGGCAGGGGTTTGCACGCCCAAGGCAGCCGGGAAGGCCAGCCCTGGCGGCAGCAGCAGCAGCAGCCCGGCGTGTGGGCGCGAGCCGCCGGCCAGCGGCGCGAGCCCCGCACGTGTCGTGCCGCTGCCGCCGCTGAGCGCCTCACCGCACAGCAGCGGGCTGTCCTCCGAGCAGTCGGCGCTGCCAGAGCTGGTGCAGCACGTGGAGCAGCACGACGCTGCCGCCGCACGCAGCCTGGGCTTGGCGGCGCAGGCCAGCGAGCACGTGCTGCTGTCGGCCACCACCCTGCCGCCACGCCTGCGGGAGTGGGTGGTAGACCCTTCCGCTGTGGAATACCTGCGCTGGCCCAACGGCAGCCCCATTGAAATAGGGCGCGGCGCATCGGCGCGGGTGTACAAGGCGCTGCTGAATGGTGCGCTGCATGTGGACTCGATGGCAGCATGCTTGGCGGCGTCTGTGGGAACCGGCGCCCACTGCATGTTGCTGGCTACTTTGTGCATTCTGTGGAGGACCGCTGTGCTGTGGGGTGGCTTCTTCTGCTTCTGTGCTACCCCACGTGTGAGGCTGCTGCTCATCCAGCCCTCTTGCCTGCACTGGACCGACCGCTTGTGCAGGCGAGACAGTGGCGGCCAAGGAGGTGGACATTGGGCAGTCACCCGCGCTGCAAGAGGCGTTCATCACCGAGTGCCTGCGCCTGCAGCAGCTGCGGCACCCCAACATTGTGCAGGTTTGAGCAGATCTGAGCAGGTTTGAACGGTTTCCACGCGCACTTGCATCCGCCCCACCCAGCACAGAAACCCTTGCCACGTGCCGCACACACACATGCGCATGCCGCATCAACCCACCCCTGCTGCAGCTGATGGGCGTGACTGTGTCGGGTGCCAAGGGGCTGGTGCTGCTCGAGTATGCGGAAGGCAAGCTAGTGTTTTTTTTGTGGTGTTGTTTTGTCTGTGGTGTTGTTAGGCCTATGCATGTGGAGGCATGCAAGATGCAGCGGCACATGAACTACTACGGCAGTTTCACCTAGCAGCCCCACCCGCCTGTCTCCCTCGATTCCTTGCCGCAGGGCGCGACCTGCGTGCTGCGCTGGATGTTCGCGCGGCGGGCACCGACGAGCGCCTGTTCGGCTGGCACCGCAGAGGCAAAAGGGTGGCGCTGCAGCTGGCTCGCGCGCTCAACTACCTCCATAACAACAAGAACATAGTCCATTTGGACGTCAAATCTGCAAACGTGCTCCTCACCGGTGAGTGTGCACATGTTTTAGCAGGACAGGTGTGTGCATGTTGATGCAGCCCACTCCTGAGATACAGGAGCGAGGGACACAGTGAATGGGCTTCAAATGTGGCATGCGCACATCAACAGGCCAGTCGATCCCCATCCGCCATCCCTGGTGCAGCTGCGGGCGAGGCCAGGCTGGCAGACGTGGGGTTCAGCAAGCAGAAGCTCAACACTTTCCTGTCCGACATCCAGCTGACGGGTGAGCAGCAGCCTGCTTGTCCGCGGGCCACCCTGGCTGGAGGCCTTCCCCTGCCGCCGCTCTTGAAACTCGGGCGGCCATGCAGCTGCAGGTGACTGGCCCGGGCCTGGTACACATTCGCCACTTCCCCTTCTGCTCTGAACGCGCGCAGGCACACTAGCATGGGCAGCCCCCGAGCTGCTGATGGGCAACCAGAAGGTCACGAGCGCTGTAGACGTGTACTCGTGAGTGCTTTGGTGTCTGGATGTGCTGCTTTCCTCTCAAGCTGCTCATTTGTCAAGCATCCCTGAATGGCCGCCCAGCGCAGCATTGCTCACTGCCCAACCTGTGCCCAGCCCTTCTGCGCACTGTTCCGATCTCGCAGGTTTGGCGTGGTCCTGTGGGAGATTATAACTGGGCAGCGCCCACAGCGCGGGCAGCTGCGCACTCCCCATGTCCCAAACGAGTGCTGCCTGGTGCGCTATGATCTCATCAACTACCGTGTTGCTGTTGGCTGGGCAGCTGCAGCTGGGTGTCGCCCCTCCTGCATTGGCATGAGATGCACTGGTGGGGCAGCGGCTGCCAGCCCAGCACCCTGCAAGTGAAGTATGTCTGCCTGCTCTTCGCTTGGTTGCTGCAGGAGACGCGTGCGCTGCTGATGGAATGCCTGGACACCGACCCCGCCGTCAGGCCAACCGCTGGGCAGCTGGTGGCACGCCTGAATGAGCTGGTGTACCCGCCCGCCCAACCGCCACCGGTGAGTGGGGCTGGGAGGCTGGCTGGCCGTGCGCATGGCTTACAGTAGTGTCAGCAGCATCTAAAGGCTGGAGGCATGTCTCTTGCCCTAGCCCCGCATGTTAACATGCAACCAAAGTTCATGCTTTCTGCCGGCTCGTGGCACCTGCAGGCGTCCGTCTTGCACAGCCTGCGTGTGGCGGCAGACGCAGCCCGCCAGTGGCTGGGTGTTGACGCTGCGCAGCTGCAGGCGCCCGCTACGGAGCCAGCCAGCCAAGTTTTGCAGGTGCGGCATGGCATTCCCATGGCATTGCTGGCTGCTTGCTGCCTCGGCCGGCCATGGCAATGATATCGAGGGGCAGGACCCTAACTTCTGTGCCACTGTTGCCTGGCTGTCCACCTGCCAGCTGCGTGTTTTGCTGGCCAACCTGCATCACACGTCTCACTGCGCAAATTTCCACCACCTGCCGCCCCTTTACCCTCCCCCGACCCCAGGCGGGCACAGCAGGTGCAGCAGCCGCGGAGCACACCACCGCGGCCAACCACGTGTCTTCCAGCCCACCACTGGGTGGACGCGCGCCTTTGAGCTTTAGCGGTGCACAGCAGGGCTTGGGTGCTGCGCCGCCAGCTTCGAGCCGCCCACCCGCTGCGCCTGCTGCAAGCAATAGCAACCCCAGCAGTGGCAGCAGCAGTGGCGGCAGCCCGCATGCCAGCTCCCTGCCCTCCTCCCCAGCTGGCGCCGGTGGTGTGCTGTTTGCGGGGTCGGCATGGGCCCGCGGGTTGCACCCCGCAGCAGGAGCAGGAGTGTCTGCTGCACAGCCTTTTGAGACAGGCATGCCAGCGCCGCCTGCACAGGCGCAACTTCAGTAAGATGCACGAAACGATTCAGTAGGTATGATCGCGACTGTTCCATCTCCTACAAACTTTCCGTTCTGAGCATTGCTTTTCTACCGCAAACAGCGGCTTTCACCAAAGCTGTTTCGTGCAGCCGCGCTGTCATAAGTGACGAGCTCAGTCACTGATTTTCTTCGCCCAGCACTGCTGCCTCTTGAGTGGCCGCCTCCTGCCATCGCCCACGTCCTTGATTCCTCAAGCGCTCAGTGCACATCTGCTTGAATCCTTGATCACGTCTTGCCTAGTTTATGTGCTCACTTATGTACGCTAGCTGACCAAGCTGCATAAAAATGAAGTTCAACAGGGGAGCAACGGAGAGACGTGCTGATTTGGTACAGGTTTTGCCTCTTATGTACAAATTGGCAGCCTGGAAGGGGGTTGCAGCCAGGGCCACGCTACTTGGGAGCATTTGTGGGCCAGCAGCGGCATGGGCGTGCAATGGAAGTGAGCTGGCAGATCCACGGTAGCTTCTTCTTCGTCCGGTGGGGTTCCCCATGAACGAGGCAGTTGCCCAAGCTGCAACCCGACTGCCACCGCGGCGGCGGCAGCGCGCCGCCGCCGGCTGGTGAGGGTGCCTCACCCCGTTCTTGGATCGATCTAGCTGCACTCCGACAGGGCGGTGAGCGCAAATTTCGACGGTGTGCTGCCTTGGGCAGCAGCGTGGCAGGGCAAGGCTCGCCGCTGGCCCTTGCGAGTGCCGCAATACCAACAAGCTTGCACACACCCGGAATTCGAAGCTAGATCAGAAGGCGGGGGGCCGGGGCTGCGCCGCGCTTGCACTCATGACGCGCATTGCGCACCGCGCTTGCTGAGCTGCGCGCGTGGGCAAAGGAAGCCCTGAGCACACTCCCATTGAGCCAAGCAAGTCGGCAGACGAGTACCCGCCCCACCCTTCGAGTTTGTCGAGCGCCTGACTGCGGGACGCACGCACGCACTCCCCGGCCGCCCGCCGCGGCTGGTGGATGGGAGCGGTTGGAATGGCGACACAGCACGGCTCACGGCCGCACTCCGGGCGGGCAGGGCTGGCGGCGGTGGCCCTCGTGGCGGCGGTGCTCACCCTCGGCCTGCCGTTGCTGTCCTACCGCTCCGTCACCTCCCTCACACAGGGACAGCAGCAGGTGGGTGCAGGGACGGGGCGCTGGGCAGGGGGCTGGTTCGCCAGAGCACTCGTCACCTTTGCGTCGCCGCCGGCCCCGGCAACCGTTGCCGCCGGCAGCTGCTTTGGTAGTTGCCGCTGACTAGCATGCCAGGCAACAGTGCATTGGGAACACTCAGGTGCATCACACAGACAGGGGTACCTGGGTCAGTGGCTGAAATGTCGGTCGTGCCACTGCGAGAGGCTGCGACAGTGCTGCTGCATCTTGCCCTGCCGTCGCTGCATATGCTTGATCCGGCCCCCCGTTGTTGCAAAGAGCAGCAGGCTGCACACATGTTTGCAACACTGGTACTGCAGGTGCTGCGGGAGCTGCGAGAAGCGCTGAACGCAGCCAAAAGCGAGCGGGATGGGGCGAAGCAGGAGCTGGCTGAGGCCCGCAAGCAGGTGGGTACCCGCTCCCACGCTTTCCTTCATTCTATGCCTTGCTCAGGCCCCTGCTTGAACCATGGTACCAGCACCTCCTCTCTCAGCCAAGCTCCGTTGCCATGGTTGCAACCCAAGGGTAAGCTGGCATGGTGCCAACTGTGCGCACCCGCTCACGTACCGGTGCCCCATCCCCATACCCGCCCGCATCGAGCAGCTGGACGAGTTGCACCACACGCTGGAGGCAACCACCAAGTCAATGTCAAGCATGCACGACTGGACGGAGGAAATAAAGTTTGACCTGGTGAGGGACTGCCTAGGATACAATGAGCAGCACACGGCAGCATGGCCTCAGCTTCAACCCCTTGTCTAAGGGTTGCTGCCCAGCCGGCGCCTGCCTGTGCCTCGCCACATGGCGCGGGCCTACTACCGCTGCACCAGCTGCTTGGCACTGAAGTGGACGCTTACACCTTGCAGGATAAGCACCGCCGCCAGTTTTCGCCAGCTGACAAAATCTCAGAGCAGCCGGCGGGAGCCATCGGTGCGTGGGCATCGCGGAGAAGCGCCACTTTAGCGCTGCAGCTGGCATGAGGGCTGCTGCTCTCGGCCGATGCATAAATGCCATGGCAGCACTGCAGCCCGCTTGGGTGCAAGCTTGGTGGCAGACTGATGTGCCGCCTGCTCTCACGCTCTGCAGTGCGCATTGACAGCAAGGGCCAGTTTGTGGCCAGCCCAAGCCTGGTCAAGCTGCCCAACGGGCGCCTGCTGGCTGCGCTGGAGCGGTGTGCCTGCTGCCCAAGGGGTTGCTTGAGGCCGCTGCTGCCGTGCACCTGCAATGCTCTCTGTCGCGCTGCCCTCACAATGCCAGCAACCCTGCTCTGTTGGCCCTGCCGCGGCACCTCCCGCTGTGCTTGCCCTTTGTCACTTCTGCTGCCGCCTGCCGGGCGCAGGTCTGTGTCGTGGGGCGTGACCCAGGAAACCACGATGAAGCTGATCTACAGCAGCAACGATGGCGGCGCGTCATGGCAGCGCACCGCACTGGTCGGCCCCATGAACTGGCCGCAGGTGGGGCTGGCATGCTGCTGTTGTTGGTGGCCAGCTCCGCCTTCAGTCGTGCCGCCACGGGCAGCAGCTGCCTGCCAGTTGCAAGCCGGGCAGTGACGCGAGTGCACGCGCACCCACTTCTCCATGCAGCTGTTCTCGTGCGCCAGCGGCGTGTACCTGCTGGGCACGGAGCGCCACTTCTCGCCAGACAACAACCTGGTCATCTCCAAGATGCTGGATGAGGAGGGTGAGCGCGGACGGCCACTGCCGGCGCCCTTGCCACACCCGCTGTGTCCTGGCGGCAGTGTGGGGCAGCCCAGCGCATCGGCGCCACAAAGCGTGTCCTTTGCTCGCTCGGCTGTGTCGCGTGTCTGTGCCCTACTCGCTTTGCTTGTCACTGGCCATGTCTTGAGTATGTCAGCCAAGGTGACCGTGCATGCCTGCCTCCGGCCCACGCTCTTGCAGGCAAGCAGTGGTCGGTGCCTACCCGCATCACTCAGGGGCTCAGTGTCGTCAGGTGCGCGCCAGCTGGCATGGGTTGTCACAATCCTTGACTGCTAATCAGGTGTCACACGGCCCCCGGGCCAGGGCTGCAGGTGCCTTGGTGGCATGGGAGGGCAATCCAGCGTTCTCCCCGCCCTGCTGTCCGTTTCGCTAAGCGAGCGCGCTCACCAGTTGCATGAGCACAATCGGCAGCTCTGGGCTGAGGCTCCCACCCTGCTCCGTTCCCTTGCAGCGCAAACACGGGGGTGGATGTGTCACGAGGCCGGGTGACCAAATCATTCGAAGTGATCCCCTCCATGGCCAATCCAATTGTCACGACCAAGCTCACACAGGTGTGGCTCTCCGCTGTGCGGGTGCCGAGCTTGCCGCTCCTGCCCTGCCATGTTACGTGCTGCACATGAGGGGTTGGCGTGCCAGGCTGGTGGGCATTGATGCATGGCAGGCGGCCTCGGCAGCAAACGTGCAAAGCCCAGTGCGGGACAGCCCTGCCCTGCAAATGTGGCGCACAACCAGCTGCTGCTCCCCGCGCGTTGTGCGCCCAACCCCGACAGGACGTGCAAGTGGGCATCGAGGGTGGCGTGGGCGGCCCCACCTGGCAGCAGACGCCCATGTTTGAGCTGTCGGTGGCCAGCACCCAAGGCTTTGTGCAATACACGCTCGTCAAGGTGGGAGGCAGACAGTTGTTTGCCATGGTCGCGCCATGCTGGCCCTCGTCCTGCTGTGCATTGCGGAGCATTGTTCAGCGAGGCCTGAAAGCAAGGCCATTGGTCGCGGTCTGCAACGCAGGTGCCACACGGCGACAAGGCGGTGTTCTTCCGGATCGACGAAATCCTGGGGGCTGATCGCATCCGGTATGCGCTTTGCCGTGCAGTCATTCCACTGGTTGCATTGGGCCAGGCATGCTGTGCACCCGTGCTGCCACTGCATCTGCCTTGACACTGCAGCCTCCACAAACTGACAAGCCGCGTGAAATTGCATAATGCTTCTGGCTTCTGCAGCGCGCGGCTTGAGCGCTTCAACATGTTTTGGCAGACCAGCAGCATCAAGTTGCCCGCCAACAGCAGCCTGGAGGTGGCATCCAGTGAGCACTGCCGTTGCTGGCTCTTAATTGTTGGGCAGTTGCCTGTGCTGGTCCTCACCCTGTCAAGCAAATCACTGCCCATGCCACTCTGCATTCCGCCTGCCCATGTGCCTGGCTTGTGCGCACTCACTGCTTCCCTGCTCTGCCGTTTGTGCAGGCTCCCAAGTGTATGGAGGCGTGGACTGGGTGGCGACTGCCATCAGTGCTGATGAGAATGCAGGTGGGGTGAGCAGCCTGCCGTGCTACCAGCCACACCAGCACACTGCGCAGCATACTGTCATGCTTATCTCTGGCTGCTCCCCTAGCCGCTAGTCTAGTTTATTGCCCTGTGTTGCCTCCCTTGTCTCCAGACCTACGTTCGCCCGAAGCCTGGGTGATGGCCAACGGCGTGGGCAACCCCGCCTCCATGTGAGCTCTGCCGGCCCTGCCTGCGGTCCTCAGCTGCTACCTGCCATGCATCATGTTTGCCGCTTGTATGTTTGCATTGGCTATTTTCGTTCCCGACCGCATTGCGTGCACTTTGTTACCATGCATCCATGCCTGGGCTCCGTGCAGGTACAGCCACGAGATGCGCACGATGTTTGATGCCGCTTTCCGTGGGGACGCAGACGTGAGCAGCGGGTTGGAGCCTGCCGTGAAAGTTGGCCTGTGCTGTGCGGTGTCAGGCAGCCATGTGCAGGCGCGCAATGTGCCTGTGCCCCCTGCCGCTCAGTGGCACACTGCCCCTCTGTTGCACCACTGGCCCGCAGGTGCGCAAGTCCATCATTGGATTTGATGTGGAGGGCCTGAACACAAGCGCAGCCTGGGAGGCGGGCTTTGGCAGCCTGTACTGGATGGAGGGAGTGGCCACCCGCCTGGCCGACCGCCACGGAGGTGAGCCCATGCACGTGGCCGGCTGGCTGGCTGTGGGAAATGGGGCGGAGATGGGGTGTTGGGAAGGGCGGAGCAGGGATGCAGATCAGTTGCCTACAGTGGAAAACTTGCCAGGGTAAGCGTGCCATCTAAAGCGCACGCACCCTCACGTGGGCGTTGCGCCTAAGAGCGTACCATCACCTCCACTCACTCGTTCACGGCGCCCCCTGTGCTCACCTTGTTGGCAGGCAACGGCAAGCTGCTGAGCATCATGCGCGTGAACAACGACATGTTGTGCGACCTGGCTGCCGTCATCGAGTTTGACGACTCGGGCCTGCTGCCGGCGGCGCCGCAGCCGGAGGGCCAGCAGGCGCAGCCAGAGGGCACGCAGGCGCAGAAGGGGCAGCTGCGGGGCCGCTTCCTGCGCTACGCATTTGTGCCGGGGCTGGGTGTGGGCCACCCAGCCATCCTGTACGACGAGGTGCGCGCTGCTGCTTGTTGCAGCGCATAGCATGCACTGTGGCTCAATGGTGGCGGCTCAAGGCGGGGAGCGGTTAGTGGGGGGCAGCAGCCGTGGCTGTGTGTCACCTGTTGCCACCTGCTGGTGTGCAAGCCCTGCCCACAATGCTTGTGCAATTGTCTGCGGCCCCCCTTGCCCCGCAGGTCTCCGACCTGTATTGGATGGTGAGCAACGTCAACCGCGACGCGACGCGCAACTGGAAGCAGCCCGACGCACCCGACCAGCACAACCCGCAGCTGCACATCACGCTGTTCAGGTGCGCTGGGTCGCCTTTGCGCTGCCGCGGCGCTGTTTGCAACCGTCTTGCCTTGGCCATTTCGCTATGCGGTGCGCCGCACGACCTCCACTCCTCGTATCATGTGCATGCGTGGCAGTGCAACCTGTGGCACCACGCTCACCCTTTGCGTGGGATGACCCTAACTACTCATCGCAGCAAGTGCGAGGTGGACCGCTCATCCCTGGGCCTCTTCTACTCGCCCAACCTGGTGTCCTGGGTGCTGGCGGGCATGGTGGACTACCACATCAGCCTGGGGCGCCACTTTGCATACCCGCACATGCTCGTAGACGGTGCACAGGGGCAGGAGGGGACAGGGGCGTTGGATTGCTGATACAAGACTTGCAGGGTTTGCTGCTGGGGTGGTGAGCTCTGGGAGGCTGGCAGTCAAAGCAACATGGCCCCTCACTGCCCCCTCCCCGCCCGCCTTCGACTTCACGGCAGGCCGGGACCTGCTGATCGTGAGCCGCGCGGCGTTTGCGCCCTGGGCGCGCTCCGCCGACGCGCCGCTGAACGAGTTCTACAACAACCACAACTCCAACACCATCGCGTTCCACCGGTGAGCGGGGGGCTGAATGCCACCGCAAGGTGGACTGCTGCAGGGTGTGAAGCACAGTCCGCCTCCAGATGGCCCCGAGCCAGCGGAAAAGAGCAGCGCCCCTTGTGGCTGGTGCCCTGCCACCTGCCCAGCCCTTCAACTTTTCTGCCACCCCCCTCATGCAGGGTGCGCAACTTCCGGCACTACGCCAACCAGGAGTGGGCCACGTACCAGGGCCCTTACTCCGCCTCCCCACGCCGCACCGCAATGAAGGACGAGGTGCGGAACTACCGCTGCTGCTGCCGCCTAGGCTTCCCGTGGCTGCGCACGCCGCCAATCCAGTTACAACACGGGGCCACTGTGCCCACAGCTACCGCACCATGCTCCTGCTCGTCGTATCTAAATGTGGCGGCTCGAGAGAACACGTGGATGTGCGGGTCATCTTCAACCATGCTTGGTCATCCTCACCCACCCTGCCGCTGTGCTGGCTGCCTCCAAACCCTCGTCCACAGGTGGAGATGGAGGACACGCGCTTCTCCGAGTGGCTCAAGCAGCGCCAGGCGGCGGAGGACGCGGCGGCGGCGGCCGATGCAGCGGCCCGCGCAGCCGCGCAGCAGCAACCGCCGCCGCAGGAGCAGCCGCAGGCGCCACAGGAGCAGCAGCAGCCGACAGGGGAGCCGCCCAAGGAGGGGACGCATGCGGAGGAGGCGAAACAGCAGCAGGCACAGGCGGGGCAGGAAGCCGGGCAACAGCAGGTACAAGCGGGAGAGCAGGATCAGAAGCAGCAACAGCAGCAGCCGCCGCAGGGAGCAGAGCAGCAGCAGCAGGGAGCAGAGCAGCAGCAGCAGGGCGGCCGACTGCGAAAGCAGCAGGAGCACAAGGACAGGGACAGCAGCAAAGAGGAGGGTGGACGATGACGCAGAGCTTGCCCAGCTGGGCAAGGCAACGGCACGCTGTGAGCATGCCGCCGCTGCGCGCTGGGATTTCTTGTGTGTTCTGCGCCCCTTGAGGTGCACCCATCCTCGAACTGTTAGCCTGTCGGAACTGCTGAAGATTGCCTCGACCATAAACCCAACGCCAGATCCTTAATCAGCCCCCGCAATAATGTGCAGCGTGCAGCACCCGCTCGCACCGCCTCCCCACATTCTTTCGCCCCATTTTTGCATTCTGCACTGCCCTGTGTCTCCACCCCAGGTACTCCCCCTTCTTTCTTCGTTCGTTGCCTCTCTGGGCTGCACACAGCAGCTAGCTCCGTTGGCCTACAGTCTATGCTGCTCTGATTGTTTTCCTAGGCTGTATATCAAACATCGCTTGGAGAGGAGAGTGTGATACAGTACATCACGGGATTGTGGGGCTGTTGATCAACAGAAGAGAGGAAGGTACAGGCTACAGCAACAGGCAGGCGTGGCACGCCAGCATTGCGTCCCCAGGTCACGCGGCTGCGCTATGCATCGCAGGTGTTTTTAGGCACGTTTTTGTGTGGAGGGTGCCAGCTGCCGGCCATCAGGTTGGTGCACAGGCGGTGCACGTGATGCACCACCTGCCACTCAGGCACGTAGCGCAGATATTCTGCCGCGTACTTGCAGAGACCACCCTTGTAAATGCCCTGCGCCATTGCATGATGAGTGAGCGGGGAAGCATGTCTGGCTGAGGCATGCCGAGAAGGGGCGTTGCGAGCAGGCAGCAAGCGCAGCCCAGGTGGGCAGGACAAACCCCACAACCCTGAGCACTCCCTCACCCAAGTGCACAGGTCGCCGAACTGGCAGTTGCCGGTACGAAGATATTCCAAGTAGTGATTCATTTTAGGCCTGCAGAGCGCACCAAGCAGCTGAGAGTTCCCGTGCTAACTGTTGTGAGCCATGCCACACTGCAATGCAACAGACATTGGTATGGCATCTGGCCTGCCCAGCGCCGCACGCAAGTGCCACGCACCCATGCAGGTGCACGATGCGCGCATCATCCCGGAACTCCAAATAAATCATGGCGTTGAATTTCTGTAGGGAAGGCAGGCGAGCATGCACAGCAGTTGGTTTGTAAACAGTCGCATGGCCCCCAAGCGCTCGCAGCCTCATCATTGCACAACGGTGGCTTATGCTGCCATTGAAGCCGCGGCCACTGCACACACCACAACAAGCGGCGGCCAGCTCACCCGGCTGATGGGCTTCCCCTTGACCTCTTGCTCATAATACTGATTGAACGCTCCCTGGTCAACCGCAGTGTAGCCTGCGGGGAGTGCAGCAACAGCTGACACCATATTGGCCGGCCAGAGGTGGCACGCATAGCTCTGGGATTCCCGCTGGATTATCACAGCACTCGCAGGCAAAGCGCCCTGCCCGTGCTTACGTCCATAGTACAGTCCGTTGTGCTGGTTCAGGATCCAGTCCACAAATGCGGCGTTCGTTTTCTTCATGTAGGGCATGTTCCACAGCATCACACCATTGTTGTAGGGGAACCAGTCGTACCGCTCATACCTGCAGGCGCGCATCACAGCGGACTTGCCTCGGGAACGGGTCACCAAGAGCAGGCTGCGTGCCCTTGCAGCTTGGTAGGTGGGCGGGTGGTATCGTGACTGCCGCCCTGCTGGCCGACCACCCGCCCCGGCGGTGTTGCTCACCCCATGCCTATGGCCGCGGGCAGCGGCGTGCCCCAGTCGATCAGTTTCATGTGCTTGCGGAAGTAGACGTCACAGTCTGCAGGCCGCACAGCAGCAGGCGCAGATGCACAGCATCAATGCACTGCGGGGCAACATTGGCCTCCCGCTGTGCAGCACGTGCAATGCCGTGACACATCACACCAAGCGATGCTGGCCCATTTCTAGTCAGCCTTTGACTACATCACAGCCACCCTGCAACCCAAGGCAAACTGTGCCACGCACAAGGGCTGCCCGGCTGCCCAGTGCGCACCCGTGAACAGCACATAATTGTACTGGTCGAAGTGCGGCAGCTTGGGGATGTCGATGCGCAGGTATGCGCCCACGATGGCCCCCGTGCTCTTGTACAGGTGCGACTGCCTCTGCGGGTGGCAAGGCAAGGACAGCAGGGGTGTGTGTCGAGAGCCACATTGGGAGGTGCTGACAAGCCTGCAACGCAGCAGGCAACCTTGGCGAGGCACAACGGCGCCCATGGCAGCAAGCAGGCGAGTCATGACAGCACTGCCCCCACCGGCCCGCGGCAGCACCTTTCTGGCTTGGATGTTGACATCGCCAGTCATACTCTCACGGATCAGCGCCTCCTTCCACTCTGGTGTGTGCTGCTTGGACAAGGCAAGGCGGGGCAGGCTGTGAGGCCAGGCTGGCCCAAGCTAAAGCAACAGTGTGCAACTCGCCGCTGCTGACACCGGGCTGCCTCACGCACATCAGGCCTGCCACTGCACTGCTCCTGACGCAGCATGGGCAGCTTTGCCATCCATTGAACATTTGGTTTCCGCCACATCAGCGCACCAGGATGAGGGTGATGTCCTTGCTGGCCAGCCAGCGGTACATGGGCGACTCGGTGGAGCCAGTAAACATGCAATGCGGCTTGACGCGCCCCACCTGCGCCAGCCAGGCAAAGCAGGGTGGTCACTGGCCAGGCAGCCTGTGCACATGCCGCTTCCACGCAAGGCAAGTGCAAGAAGGGGGTGCGCGGAGGCATCACGCTGGCCATCATTCTGATCTCAGCCCACTGCAAACATACGTGCCCCCGCAGCACAGCGGGCAGGCCGCACCTCGATGGCCGACGTGACTGCCGCTTGAACCATCCAATCGTACTCTGTTCCCGCTGACCAGTCGTTGTACGTGAACACCCAGGGCATGCTGTGGGCAGCACCAGCAGCGGCAACAGCATGTGTGAGTACCATGTGTTGGGTCACTTGAGAGAGCTGAGAACCAACCACGCCGGCCTGCTGCCTGGCCCCACTCACGGGAAGAGCGGGATGTGGGCCTCCAGCGGGATGTTGCCGCCGTTGTAGTAGGTGGCGTACAGCCCCGCGTTCCACCGCTCCATGATCAGCAGGGCATCAGGCACTGCCACGCTGTTGCCCGCAAACTGGTGCGCCCCCAGTGCCAGATAGTATTGCACCTGAACAGCGCCGTTACGGCCAGGATGGAGGGCACATGAGGTGGCATCAGGGGGCTTGCCACTGCCCCGTCAAGGCAGTGCAACAGCATGCAGGATGAAGGACGTCCCAACTGCGCTTGACATGCCCACCCTGGTTGCTCCAGCCTGGCACACCCACCAGCGCCGCCGCATCACGTGTCAGCGTGCCAGTGATGCCAGACAGGTCGCCCCAGCCCACAACTTTGTAGCTGCGAGGGCACACAGCGGGGAAGGCGGCCTTTGTAGCGATGCAGCACAGCGACCGATGGAAGGTGAACATGGCTGTTCAGCTCAAGCAGCCTTCCTTCATGCGATTAAGCCTGTCGGGATGGTATCCAAAATGGGCAGCAGCTGTCAAGCCCTCCTACATCTCTCCCTGGGCCATGGCTGCAGGCAGCCCCTCACCCCTCGTTCTGCAGGCTGGCAACCGCGCTGCCCAGCAGCTCCTCGTCCACGCTGCCCTGCCCCGTCAGCACCAGCAGCGGCACCTGCAGGCGACCAGGATATGCAGGCAAACTGTTAACAGCAGCGGACATGCAGGCATTGGTATGCCAACGGACAGCACACAGCTTTGTGGGCCTGTTCGCACACCTGGGCTCGCCTTAGCCTGCAACTGCACCACCTGTGAGACAAAGTAAAAATGCAGACAGCTTATCCCCCCCACCTGCGTGTCCACATTGTGCACCCGCAGGCTCATGCCGACGGTACGAGTGTTGTTCATGCAGTTGTCCAGGCGTGCGCCTGCAGGGCGGTGGGTTGTCAGCAACACAACATGCATCGTGACGCAACTGCAACAGCGCAGGCTGTGTCCCATGTATCTTCCCAGACGGTGTGACTGGCCTCCGCACACAGGCCAATGCCATGCACCAGGATGCTCAGTGCAGGGCTGAGGGGCGGGGATTTGCGGCGCTGAGCAGGGGCTGCGGGCAAACAGCTGCGGCTGCAGCTGCTTACCCGGGCCGATGCGCTCCCAGCGCACGCACTGCTGCACCCAGTCCTGCTCGGCATGCAGGTACAGCACGTTGTACAGCCCGTCGGCGCTCTGGCGCTGCATGTGTTGCTGCGCCCTGAAGGCGAGGGGGCAAGCCAGGTGGCGTAAACACCCTAGGTGAGCCCCGGGCTGCGACTGACTCCCTAAACTAAGCGAGGGCACAGCCACCACATCGGGTTTGCAGGACATGTGACGGCCACCGTGGCAGAACATCAATCCCCTCATGCCATGGTTCCGCCGTCCCTTCAAACCCACCTAAGTAAAAAGTCCAGCAGCGGCCCTAGCTGCAGCGCCTTGATTGCAGCAAACGCCAGCCGCTCGTGCTTCACAAACAGGTCCGGCGGCAGGCGGAAGGCTGGGCAGCTGGTGCTGCACGGAGCATGCCAGGCAGGGGCGGCACGAGGGGTGTGCTGATGCACAAGACAGTACATCTGGCCGGCTGGTCACAGCAAGTTGTCACCACAGCTATTGATTAGGCAGCGCCACATCAAGGTTTCTGTGTGAGCCAAATTGGGCTGCTGCCGCTCACCGCCAGTCAGCCCACACACACCTGATGTGCTGCACGCCAGCGTAGGTGCGCTGCAGGGCGGCAAGCGCATCGTAATGCCCCCCCAGCTCCAGTTGCATTGGCTGCGCGCCATCCGGGGAGCGTGCCATCAGCTGCACACCCTGTCTCCGCAGCTCGGCCACAAAGTGATCCACATTGTACACGCTTCTGTGGAGCAGGGGCAGCGAAGGGGCAGGCCAGAGTGGGTGGCACAGCAGACAGCGAGACGGCATGCATGCTGATTACTGATTCCAAGGATGTCATACAAATCTTGCTTCGGACGCCAGCATCACCAAACCAGTTTGGCAGGTAGGACAGTCTGCAAACCGCCACACCTTACCCGAACTCAGCGGCACTACCATCCAGCAGCAGGCGTGGCAACACCGCCGTGCGGTTGAGCTCAGCAGCCAGGACCAGACCTGGTGCGTGGAGCAAGGGGCAGCCAGCAGTTGTGTGTGGATGACTCAAATACATCACTTCCCCTTTACGTGCCTGGCGCAACTGTCAAGGACGCCAGCACCTCGGCATGTGGCAGGCGGTTGGGCACGGTTGCGGCAGCACCGCTGCACCGGCAGCTCTCTCGGCCCCCGCACCTGACAGCAGCGCAATACGTTGCACCGCTGGATCGCCGCACGCCTCGAATGACAGCAGGCGCTCGCCCTGGGTTGGCAGAATGCCCTGCACCTGCCCATCGCTCGGGGCACTGCGGAGCGAGGTGCGGTAGGCACCACTGCCCCTGCCGCGGCTGCCGGGCACCCAGTGCGACGGCTCGCTGCCTTCCGCCGTGCGCAGCTGATGCACTATGCTGCTGTAGCCGGGCTCCCACTGCAGCCCCACCACCAGCAGGGCGGCGGCCACCAGGAGCGCCAGGGCCGCGCACGTCCGCATCCCATGGCTGGCGGCACCGCCGTGCCGCGCCCAAGCGCTGCCCTTGTCCGCGGCCCCGGCGTCCCATGAGCCCTGCAGCGCGAGAGGGAGGGGCAGACGCACAATTGAGGGAGCTGCTGCCCAGGCAGCTAAACTCAGGCAGCGGAGTTGAAGTTGAAACTTAGCCCGCTCACCGGCCTCATCAAGCCCATCGCTCGCTGCCTGTGGGATCGCACGCCACCCGCGCAGGCCTAAAGGGGTGCTCAACCAGCCGTCTGCAGCTTCGCGCCCCGCAGCTGAGCGCAGCTGCCTCCCACAAGCGCTGGGAACGCTCAGGCGCTCTACAAGGGGCTTTACAACGTCGTGAAAGGCAGGCGTTTTGTTTTAAGCCGGGCAGCTATGGGTGGTAAAATGCCTCCGCCTCCGGCCCTGACGCACCCCCTGCCAAATTTGCCTGGCCTGCGAGGGGGGTGTTTTAATTAACTGCCCCGTTGCATTCCATGCCGTGACAGCCCAATGCTATCTTTGCCTGTCTACTCACGCGGTTGGGAGGGGGGCCAACCCCACCTCCTGCCCACCCTTGACGTCTCTATGTTCCTGCAGCCCATGGAACTGTCGAGCCTGGGCTGCCCTTCCATTACCCGCAGTTTGCCTGATATCAATGTCTATTCCTGAGGTGTGCCATTGGCGTGGCGAAATGCCTCGGCATAGTGCACTGAGGTGTGCCAGGCGTGGTGGCTCAAACTGTGCACAACCGCAAATGCACGCTGAGGCAAAGGCCAGGCTGGCAGCTTGACTGGCACGAAGTGCACCAACTGCTGGCAGCAAACTGGGCTGGCGGTGTGGTCGGAGCAACATGTGTGCCAACCACGCATGTGCCAACTGCTGAGAGCACCGCACCAGCGCACCCAACGCACGACAGGAGCGAATCTCACCCGAACTATGTTGCCTGTACACAGCAGCTTTAGCCGCATCCTGTGAGGAAGGTATCAGGCCAACGTGTGGCACAGGTGATTCGAGAAAGCCGGCATGGCACGGCAGCATCAACAAAACGGCATGGCTGGGTGGGGCGCCTTCCCACCCGGTGCACGCTGGCGCCGTGCACGCTGGCGCCTTGCACGGAGGGGCCCAACGTGCCTCCAACCGCCAGCTAAACTGGGTTCAATGATTGGTTGTGGCTGGTCAAGATCGTCGGGGGCAACAGCCCCAGCAACCGGCGTGCGCACTGAGCAGGGTAGCCAGGCTTCTTCGGTCTGATGTCGCCGCCAGCGAGGCGGTGCCATCAACCCTCCCGCTCCTGCAGCGCGCGCCTCTCCTGCAATCTGCGAAGCTGTGGCACGCCATCGTGCGGGCGTTTGGGCTTGGTCGCCGCCCACAGCCAACCACCCAGACGCGGCGGTCTCGCTGAGGGCTTTGCGGCTCCAAGGACGCCGATCAGGCTGCTGCTGTCATTGATCACAACGTCATAGGAGGTGCGCGGGCCGCCCAGCGTCGGAGCAGCGCCGCCTGCGGCAGTTGCTGAAGGCGGCAAGGCCCTCCCCTGCACCGTGAGCTGTCCTCTGGCCCGCAAGCTTTAATACGCTGGCTCTGGACCCATTTGCAGCACGCTGGTGCTGTCACAGCAGCATGAAGGGAGGCCTCAAGGACAAGCTGCTCGCGTTTGGGCAGCAGGCAGCAGCGGCCGCGGCCCACGGCGCCAAGGCTGCCGCCAAGCTGGCCAGTCAAGAGGTGCTGGGCGCTCAGTGCCTGCTTGATTACCAAGTTGGCCCGCAAGTGGCCAGCAGCGGGCCTCTGGGCCTCTGGAAGGTCTACTCGGCACGCAGCAAGAAGGAGGGTGAGCCGTGGCGGGGCCCAGGTGCCGTTGCGAGGTGGCCTGCATTGGGCAACAGCCCCTGCTTGATCGCTCACCCATGCTTCAATTGTTCCTACACGCCCTTCCCACCACCGCCAGGTGCGCTGCACCCGCTGGTCAGTGCGTGGGTTCTGGACAAGCGGGAGCTGACCCAGACCGAGGAGCTGTACGGCGGAGGCCACCATGGCAGCCTGGCACGGCCCAGCCAGCGCCGCCTCGAGGCGTTTATTGAGCAGTGCCGCCATGATGTGCAGGTGCGGCGCTGCACTGCGTTTCTCGGCACTTTCAACTCTGTTTGATTTGGCTCCTCATTCTCAACATCAGCCTTGATTCAGCTGCATGGGGATGAAAGCTGGTAGCCGAGTGCCATACATTACCGAATGGCTGCTGCCGACCAAGTGTGGCCCACCTGTGCCCTGCCCCTGTTGCTGCAGGCGCTGGCGCGGCTCAAGCATCCCGGCGTGCTGCGCCTGGTGGCGCCGCTGGAGGAGACGCGCACGCAGCTGGTGTTCATCACTGAGCCCATATTTGCCTCGCTGGCAGACCTGCTGGGCGGGCCCGCCAGCAGCCTTCCGCCAGCGGCTGCCGCCGAGCGGCGAGAGCTGCGCCTGTCGGGTGAGGGAGGGCTGCAGGTGGATGGCCGTGCTGGCTGGGGAAAACGCTTGATTGCCAATGCTGCCGGCAAGCGGTCCAGCATGCCTGCTGCCTCTGCAGCATCTTTCGACCCCTGTTCGTGCCCCTGCCGCGCTGTGCTGTGCTATGCTGTGCAGAGCTGGAGATGAAGCACGGCCTGCTGCAAGTGGCGGACACGCTGCACTTTCTGCACAGCGAGGCGGGGCTGGTGCACAAGGGCCTCTGCCCCGCCTCCTTGCTCATCACTCAGTCAGGTGCGCACCATGGTCCGGTTGCAGCACTGCCAAAGGCGGCACTTTGGTGTGCGGCACATCTCGGCCTGGTGCAGTCCGGCACTTGCATCTCTGGCAATTGTTGGTGAGGTCACTGGTAAGCTCGGCCTTTCACATTGCCGTTGCCTCCCTTTCCTGTTACTTGCTTGCGTCCGTGTAGGCGGATGGAAGCTGGCCGGTTTTGGCTTCTCGTCCCCACTGGACTATGCTGCGGCGCCCGGCAAGTTGGTGTACGATTATAGTGACAGCGATCCCACACTGCTGCAGCAAGCCACACAGGTGTGGGGTGTGCTTGTGTGGTGCGACAGCAACCCTGTGCGGAGCGAGAAAGCCGCACTGGCTGTGACACTGCATATTCCAAGCTAAGCATGCTTGCAGACTGAAGCTGTTGCTCTGCCCATCCGCTGTCCCGCTGGGCCGCAGCCGCCTCTGCCCTACGTCGCACCCGAGCTGGTGGCATCCGGCAGCGCTGGTGTGACGAGTGCTGCCGATGTCTTCTCATTAGGGTGCGACTCAGCGTTGAGTCGGAGCTGCGTGGCCCAGGAGCCGGGATGTGTACATGCTGTTGCCTGCGGCATGTGAGCACAGATCTGCGGTGGGTTTGTACTGCAAATGGCGGCTGTGCCCTGAGCCTCCCTTGCTGTGTCCTGCTGCACTCCACTCTCCCTGCAGGTGTGTCACATTTGAGCTGTTTGCGCGGCGCCAGCTGCTGCCGGTGGGCCACTCGCTGGCTGACTACGAAAGCAGGGTGCACTCGCTGACGCTGGTGGACATGAGCGGTGAGCTTCAGTTTTTTGGCTGCGGCAAGTTCACAGGACAAACAGGTGTCCTCCATGCACGGCGCAGTGCAGTTTCCTGCACGCAGCACTGTGCGCGCCTCCCTGGCACAGCCGCAGCCCCCACTTCCTATGCCTGCTGCCCACGCAACCGCCCATGCACCCACCCGCCTGGCACAGGCGTGCCCATGGGCCTGGAGCAGCCGCTGCGGCAGATGGTGGCGCCGGTGGTAGGGGCGCGCCCACCCGCAGCTGCCTTCCCCGGCTGCGCCTTTTTCCAGTCAGACGTCCTGCTGCGCGCGCTCAAGGTGCGCGTTGCAGGCAGCTGCTGGTTCTCAGGAGCCTATTGCTTGTTTGATGGTGTGTGTCCTGAGCAGATGAGCCTTCTGCGACCGTGGTTGCCTCCCACATCACCGCTCACCCACGCATATGCACTGCCCTTCCCCTCAGTTCCTGGACACCATGATCCAGCGGGAGCCGGTGCAGAAGGCCGCCTTCTTGCGAGACCTGCCCGCCATGTGTGCGCAGTTTGATGCACGCATCCTGCGGTACAAGGTGCGGGCAGTGCTGACCGGTATGCTGACCGGTATGCTTTGGGCACTCCTTGCCATCCGCCTGACTCGCTCTGCCCGCCCCACCACCCCCTTCTGTACTGCACCCAAAACCCTGCAGGTGCTGCCGCCGCTGCTTGGAGAGCTGCGAGACGTGCAGCTGCAGCCCACGCTGCTGCCCATCATCCTGCGCATTGTGAAAGACCAGCCGCCAGGGGAGTTTGCCGACGCCACCCTGCCAGCCCTCAAGTGAGAGCGAGCTCTCGGGCGGCAAAACGCAGGACGGTGCTGCGGAAGTGCAAGAGCAAGCCGGCGGTTGGCTGGCTGCTGCCGGCGGCCGTGGTCATGCAGCTACTGCTGAATCTGAGGACGCATTTGCACTCATAAAATGACCTTTGCTGCCCCACTCCCCTCAGGCCGCTGCTGTCCAGTGCATCGGGCGAGACGCTGCTGCTGCTGGTCCAAAACGCGGAGCTGCTGGCCAAGGCAATGCCACCGTCAGCCGCCGCAGAGGTGCTGCCTGCACTGCTGGTGCGCGCGGCCCAGCACGGTGAGTGTGGAGGGAGTTGACGGTGGCACGGGAGTGGCAACTATGCTAAGGGCATTGTTGGAAAAGGGCTTCGGTCCCGTGTGGGAACCATGTCAAAATGCTAAGTTGGCGCTAAGCTGGCAAGATGATGCACATGTCTTGCCAACAGGCAGAGTTCGCCCTAGATCCTGCCGCTGCCCCCACACCGCCTCAAAGAAGCCGTTCACCCAACCCTCCTGCTGCGCACTGCAGGCGATGTGAGGGCCCAGGAGGAGATGCTTCGCAAGGTGCAGGCCATGGCTGAGACGCTGGATTATGAGGGCCTCAAGAAAGCTGTGCTGCCGGCGGTGCACACGCTATGCCTGGGCACCACGTCGGGTGAGCGGGATCCGCATGCAGGCTTGGTTTGCACCAGCACACTGTTGGCTGCTGAGCTGACCGGAACTAAAGCGACGATGCCGCTTTGTGTATGCTGCACCAGCTCCGGACTAAGAACTGTGGTAAATTGTCACTTATTAATCCCCACCTGCGCCGCAGCGGCGGTGCGAGTGGGCGCATTTGCGTGCATGAGCCGCCTGGTGTCGCGGCTGGACCAGGGGGAGGCGGAGGCCATGCTAGCCACAGCTGTCAAGGCAGGTGGCATGTCCTGCCACGTCACACAGCATTGCGACTTCCCATCTTGTTGTATGCCTGTTGTACTTCCAATGTCCCCTGCCGTTGCTAGTTGGGCCGCGCGTCCATGTGTTATGGCAGAACAGAGCCCATCAACCTGCCATCCTTTCATGCCCCCGCCCTGCAGGTGACGGCGGTCGACAAGTCTGCCAGCACCACCATGTGTGTGCTGGCCCTGGGCAACTCGCTGGCGGCACAGTGGGGCCCCCGCTTGGCGGCCGAGCGCGTGCTGCCGGCGCTGGCCCCGCTGCTGGTGGTGCCCACCCTCAACTCGCAGCAGTTTGCCACAGCCATGAAGACGGTGCGGGATGTGCTGTCGCATGTGGAGCGCAGCCGGGCGGCGGGCGGCGCTGATGGCAGCCCACACGCCGGCAGCCTCGGTGGCATGGCGCCGGCAGCTGGTGGGGGCCGCGGTGCCATGGCTGGCGGCACGGCCAAGCCGGCGGCGGCCGCCGCCGCCGTGGACAGCGATTGGATGGCAGCCGCAGTGGTGGGGCCGGCCAGTGGCAGCAGGGCTATGGGCAGCATGGGCCCGCCAGCAGCTGCACCCGTGCCAGCAGCCCCTGCAGCAAATGGCACAGACCTTTTAGCAGGCTTGACACTGCAGCAGCCTCCAGCAGCAACTGCAGTGCTGTCGCGGCTGCCGGCTCCATCTGCTGGCGCCAGCAGCAGCAGCAGCAGCAGCATGTTTGGCCTGGCGGGCCAGCAAGTGGGGTCGGGCAAGCCTATTGGCAGTCTGCAGCCTGTCGCAACCTCGGCGCAGCCCAGCTGGGCGTTTGGAGGGACCAGTGCCGTCGGTGGGGCGGCAGCCATGCGGCCTGCACCGGCCAGTAGCTTGGCAGACCCATTCGCCGGCCTGCAGCTGGGTGGAGCCACTGGCAACGCACTGCGGCCAGCGGCTGTCCCGCAGCAGCAACAGCAGCAGCAGCAGGTGTTTGATCCATTTGCGCTTGGCAGTGCGGCCCCAGGCGGCAGCCCTCAGTGGCCAGCCCGGGTGCAGCAGCAGGCCGCTATGCAGCCACCGGCAGGCGGCTTTGCAGCAGGTGCGGATGGTTCGCTTATCTGATGTGCACAAGCCTTCCGTCCTTCCTTTTATCTGATGCAATGCGCTTGACGCACCATATCCCACCCTGGGCTTCTTGCTTCTGCTGTGTGGAAGAGGCTCTATCACACGTCAGGCCAGCAAACAGGCAAAGTTATAGGGTATGAAATGCGGAAGCAAACATGCATTGATACAGCGCAACAACAATGCACCCCGCAGTTTGCATGGAAAGAATCAGTGCACGGTCGCAAACAGGCATGGCAATGCGTCAGCCTGACAGTCTCCAGGAGTCTTCCCCTGGCTGTGATTGGGCCGCCATGCAGCCGTGTGGTGATGGGAGCAGCTGGCTGCTGCTGCTGCCTAGGGGCCGCGTGGTGTGGCTGCGGGGGTGGCTCCAGGT
>VFQO010000699.1_pt1 | contig 32201 bp, 27 predicted proteins | sample 3512331 | NCBI WGS metagenome assembly VFQO01 (sample SAMN10412371, study PRJNA504923) | tailings metagenome | isolation source: Replicate 3 from Balatoc abandoned mine | place: Philippines: Itogon, Benguet | collected 2017-08-28 | reverse complement strand
GCACCTACTATTCCACTTGGACTTTTTGCCATGTTTCAATTGATGTTTGCCATCATTACTCCCGGGTTGGTAGTTGGAGCCGTAGCCGAAAGAATAAAATTCACCAGTTACATTTTATTTATTGCACTCTTCAGTATTTTAGTTTATGCTCCAATTGCACATTGGACTTGGCATCCGGATGGATTCCTTTTCAAAATGGGCGCTTTGGATTTTGCAGGAGGGACAGTAGTACATATATCTGCAGGTTGCGCAGCACTTGCCGGTGCATTGGTTTTGAAACGAAGAAAATCGCACCTAGAACAAATTGAAATTCCACCGGCTAATATTCCCTATGTTTTAATTGGGACAGGATTACTTTGGTTTGGCTGGTTTGGATTTAACGGTGGCTCTGCCTTGGGGGCCAATTCTTTAGCGGTTTCCGCAATTACAACCACCAATACAGCTGCAGCATCGGCAGGCTTATCATGGATGTTTTTTGATGTATTAAGGGGAAAGAAACCCTCTGTGCTTGGATTCTGCATTGGCGCTGTTGTTGGATTGGTAGCCATTACTCCATCCGCTGGATTTGTAGCAGTCCCTCAAAGTATATTCATTGGATTTATTACTGCAATTATTTCAAATCTTGCTGTTTATTACAAATCAAAGTCATCACTCGACGATACCCTGGATGTATTTCCTTGCCATGGAGTAGGTGGAATGGTTGGAATGTTACTCACTGGAGTATTTGCCAGTAAATCAGCAAATAGTGCAGGGGTTGATGGTTTACTCTATGGTAATTCAGTTTTTTTTGTAACTCAGTTGAAAGCCTTACTGATTGTTGTAATCTTCAGCTTTACCATGTCACTGGGAATATTTAAAATTATTAGTCTATTGTTGCCTTTAAGAGTAAGTTCTGAAGAGGAAGAGCTAGGACTAGACGCAACACAGCACGATGAAAAATATTTACAGGGAACCTTGCTTCTTTCGGAGAAAGCCTAATGTTTACAACCATTGGTTGTAAATAGAATAATGCAAGAAAAAACAAGCTTGATTACTGCAGGGTATATTTGTTTCTCTTAAATAAATATATCTAATGAAAAAATATATACTGGCTTGTCTAGTGGTATCATCGCTGCATGCAAGTGCTCAAACAGATAGCACAGACAATTTTGATTACAGCAAATTCGGAGATGCAGAAGGGGTAAAAAGATATGCAACACAAAAGGTTGTGAACCAGACTCCACAACGCATACTTAGTCTTGGATATGAATACCAGTCAGGTTTTACTATGCCAAGCATTAAGCTAGGCCCACTCCTGCCCGCATCACAGGACTTTCAAGTTGAGCAGGTTCAATCCATAAGAGCTCAGGCAAATATTCCGGTAATTTCTACTAACAAAATTATCTGGCAAATGGGGTTAAACTATTGGTCAAGTAAGTTTAATATAGCCAATGCCGCCAGCAATTCATTTACCAGTAGGATCCATGCAAATGCAATGACCAGTGCCGGTATTAACACTCTTTTATTCAAGCCACTCAATGAAAAAAACTATCTGATTTTACAAGCTAGTGCAGATTTCAATGGTGTTTTTTCTTCTTTTAAAGACATCAATAACCGTTCATTAACTGTTAGCGGTACTGCAATCTATGGCTGGAAGACATCAGATAAAAATATGATGGGACTGGGTGTTTCCAGAACATATAGAGCAGGAAGTGTTTTACATATCCCTGTCCTATTATGGAATAAGACCTTTAATGATAAATGGGGAATGGAATTATTACTTCCTGCAAGAGGTCATTTAAGATACAATTTCTCAACGACCAATATGCTACAACTTGGTTTTGAACTAGAAGGGAACCAATATTGGATGAATTTACCCAATAGCCAAAACGGAGCCGTATTTATTCAACGCGGCGAGTTAAAACCCAGAATTATGTGGGAGAGAAAAATTTCAGGTTTTGTATGGTTAAGTGCACAAGCAGGGATAAGATACAACTGGCGATTCGATGTAATGAATGAGTACAACGGAAAGCGAGATAACCAACGCTATTTCAGCAGCAATCTTGGCAATCCATTGTTCTTTAACATCAGCATTAATTTAGTATCGCCCTAAATCCAGACAATCAACTATACTAAATTTATTTCGCCACCTGTCTGGTCCAGGTATCAGTTCTGCCAATCAAAGAAACCCCAATGAATCCGCGCACTTCCAGGGCATTTGCATTCACGAGTTTCATGGTACATGAATACGTGTTTCCATTCTTTGGGTCATAAATATTACCCTCATCCCAGATATTTTTTTCCTTGTGAGAGAATCCCCAGACGTTAACTAATCCAATAATAGGCCTGCTTCGGTTGGCTTCCTCTGAATGATTCTTATCCAACTTAGGTTTACCCGTCTCAGGATCATTGGGTTCTTTTAACCAGACTATCTTACCTTGAAACTTTTCACCGTTTTTGTAAATACGAACCATTGCATTTCCATCTCCGGTTTTCCAAACTCCAACTATTGCATTGGGATCATCCTGTATAAATGAGAATCCCTGAAGAACAAAGCATGAAATGATGGCAAAGAAAATCTTACTAATGCGCCTCATAAAAAATGAATTAAAGTTTAATCAGTATATTTCTAAAATAAATATCCTTAAGTTTTGGTCTACATAAGGAACTTTTTTAAACAAGAAAGTTGTAAAACCATTAAATGCATGCATTTCAATACTTTTGTTTTTTGAATCTTTCATGAAATCAATCTTTACTTTAGTTTTTGTTTCTTTATCACTGTGTGGTTTTGCATCTGATAGTCTGATAATAAAGCAACTTCTTGATAGAATTGCTTCTTTACAGACTAAAGAAGATAGAATTTTCCCCAAAGGCACCATTCCATCTTATCGAATGTATGCACATAATAAAGACAGATTTAAAGCCGATATCAACCCATTTTTCACCGGCTTAGTTTCGTTTACTTTACAAGACGTTCATCCATTTTTAACAGAATCGCAAAAGAAAATTGCTACTCAGATCGTAAGCAACACTCAATCTGTTTTTGAAAAATTCAAAAACAGAAAAAACAATCTTCCCACTTATAATTTCTGGCCAACAGACACGCCCAAGATATTCCCCAATGCAGGCTGGCTCAATCAGCTTGATAAAAGCAGGTCCTTGCCCGATGACATGGATGATACCGTAATCATTCTGATGGCTATGCAAGCCAATGATTCTATTGCGAGATTAGTACATGAGCTGATGCAAAACCATGTTAACAATGATTCTAATCCTGTAAAAAATACATTTAAAGAATACAAAAAGCTGGGCGCTTATTCCACCTGGTTTGGTAAAAAAATGCCTACCGAGTTTGACATCAGTGTATTGATGAATGTACTTTACTTTGTTCAAAAATATAACCTGGAATGGAGTGCCGCAGATTCGGCCAGCTTAAATCTAATAGTAAATGCTATTCGAGACCAAAAGCATATAGATTATGCAAATTATATTTCGCATCATTATGCAAAAACATCCATTGTTCTATACCATCTTTCACGATTAATGTCTTTAAAGCCCATTCCTTCATTAGAATCATTAAAACCACAACTGATTCAACAGGCAATAGAACATTTTAATCAATCCAATTCATTGATGGAACAGATTTTATTAAGCACTTCCTTACTCAGATGGGGTGCCAAACCACCCGAAATTTCAATTGGTCCTGAACAGGATTTAACTACATTAATAGAAGACGAATCTTTTTCATTTTTCATTGCCAATATGGGGTCTATTTATCCGGACCAGGTGAAGAAGTTTTTAACCAAATCCAAATTAGGAACTTTCTATTATTATAGCCCCGCTTTCAACAACCTTCTCGTTTTAGAAAACTTAATCTGGCAAAAGAAAATGAATCAAAATAAAAAACCCCGAAATCCTTCAGGGTTTTAGTGGAGCCGACCGGACTCGAACCGGTGTCCAAACATCGCGACCATTAGCTTTCTACATGCTTATTTCTTTATTATTTGTCGGCAACGCACAGGAAAAGAACAAACCAATACATTACTTAGCTGGATAATCTTATTCAACAGGCACAGCCTACTGTTGCAGCATCTCCTTTTGTTTTGAGTCGGCGGCGGCACCTGGAAAGAAGCGAACCTGTGCGGCGGCCCAAATGGTTACTTAATCACTGATTAAGCAGCCATGGCATACTGTGTATTGCCAATTAATGGTTGAATATTCAGATTAAAGTGCTAATTATCCAACGCACTGCATGCTTACACCAACCGTTACATATGCTGTCAAAACCAAAACGGCCCCGTGAAAGTGAAGTTTACAAAGGTACACCAAAAATAAGATGCTTACTTGAATAATCTCCAAAAGTCTAATCCCAAAGCGTATGCCATTAACCCCATAAGGAGGATCATACCTGCCATTTGGGCATATTCCATGAACTTATCGCCTGGTTTTCTGCCGGAAATCATTTCATATAGGGTAAATAATGCATGGCCCCCATCTAATGCCGGAATTGGCAGAATATTCATGAATGCCAGCACTATAGAGAAAATCCCTGTTAAAGTCCAGAATCTCTCCCAGTCCCACACACCAGGAAATGTATTTCCAATACTGATCACACTTCCCAGAGAATCGCTGGCATTAACCTTTCCAGTAAATAGCTGCTTCAGGCCGGTTACATAACGATCCAGGGTTTCCCAACAACGGTTAAACCCAATAGGAATAGATGCCCACAAATCGTATTGTATATGCTCGGTACCTAAAATAGCCAATGGACTTTTCTGAAAGAAACCAATAGCCCCTTTCTCATTTACCAATGCTTTAATCTGAACTGTATCTTTTCCGCGAATAGCAGTTAATACAGCAACCTGATTAGATGCCTTTTTCTTTAGCCCGTCAAATTCATGGTAATACTTGAAAGCCTGATTATTGATAGCAATCAAGGTATCTCCTTTTTTAAGTTCACCTGCATTAAAAACTGCTGTGTTGCTAACGGAGTCTACAATCACTGGATATTGTGGAATCAACATCCCACTGAACTTTTTCTCCTTAATGATTTTCTGCATGAACTGCTCAGGAACTTTAATCTCAAGTTTTTCTCCATTACGCAATACCGTTAAAGCCTTTGCTTCTGTAAGCACCAACTCTGATTCTATAGTTCCAAAATTTTCAATGGGTTTTCCGTCCATGGCAATTACATTGTCTCCGTCCTGCAATCCAAGGCTCTTGCCCAATGAATCCACATGAACCCCGTAGGTCAGATTCTTGGTCGGCAATTGCTCATCCCCCCAATACCAAGTAATACCAATGAAAATAACGATGGCCAGTACCACATTAACGAATACACCCCCAATCATAATAATCAAACGTTGCCAAGCTGGTTTTGATCTGAACTCCCAGGATTCGGCAGGTTTTTTCAACTGCTCCTTGTCCATGCTCTCGTCAATCATTCCGGCTATTTTTACGTACCCCCCAAAAGGTATCCAGCCTAAACCATATTCTGTTTCGCCTTTCTTCTTTTTGAATAAACTGAACCATGGATCAAAGAATAAATAAAATTTTTCAACCCGGCAGCCAAACCATTTGGCGGGCAAAAAGTGCCCTAACTCATGCAATACTACCAGTATGGAAAAAGATAAAATAAACTGTCCGGCTTTTACCCCTACACTACCCCAATCAATAGCTAATAAACTCATACAATCCCCTCTTTATTAATTTAAATCATTTAATTACATATGCAATAAGGAAGCGGCGAAGTTACGTGCCTCCGCGTCGCTGTCAAAATAGTCCGTTAAAGTTGGCTTTTCAATAAATGGTATTTTATTCATGGTTTGCTCAACCACTTCGGTAATATCCAAAAATCCAATCCGATTTCTTAAAAAAGCAAATACCGCCATTTCATTGGCTGCATTCATTACGCAAGCCGTATTTCCACCTTTGTACAAAGCATCTGTAGCCAATGCAAGATTCCGGAAAGTCTTAGTATCTGGCTCTTCAAAAGTTAGCGTAGAAGGCTTTTTAAAATCGTAACGTGGAAATTGATTCGGAATACGCTGAGGAAAAGCCAAAGCATATTGGATCGGCAATTTCATATCGGGCAAACCCATTTGCGATTTAATGCTTCCATCCTCAAATTGAACCATACTATGAATAATACTCTGTGGATGTATTACCACCTGTATCTGATGTGCTTCCAAGTTGAACAACCATTTCGCCTCAATCATCTCCAATCCTTTGTTCATTAGGGTTGCAGAGTCAATGGTAATTTTAGCTCCCATACTCCAGTTGGGATGTTGCAGGGCATGATCTCTCTTCACATTTACCAGAAAGTTGGGTTTCTTACCAAGGAAAGGACCACCACTTGCAGTCAGAATAATTTTTTCTATTTTATTTCTTCCCTCACCTACCAGACATTGAAATATGGCAGAATGCTCACTATCCACCGGAATGACTGCTACTCTTTTCTCTGCAGCTTTTTGAATTACTAGGTCGCCTGCCACTACCAGTGTTTCCTTATTGGCCAATGCAATAGGCTTGCCTAACTCAATGGCATTTAAAGTTGGCTTAAGACCTGCATATCCAACAATTGCAGCCAACATCATATCGTAACAATCTACAGACGCAGCTTCAGCCAATGCATCTTCCCCAGCAAATACTTTGATATCCGTTTTAGCCAGTGCCGCTTTTACGTTTTGGTATTTTTTCTCATCCCCAATTACCACAATATTGGGATTAAACAATAATGCCTGCTTTATTAAAAGCTCATCATTACTCTGTGCAGTCAAAATTTCTGCACTGAACAAATCGGGATTCGCCTTTATTACATCTAATGCCTGTGTTCCAATTGATCCGGTAGAACCAAATATGGCAATTCGTTTTTGACTCATGATAATTGAACTTTAAGAATGGGCATAGTTACACAATATAAAACAAAAAATATCTTGGTTGGATTATACTACCAGAAATTGCTGTAAGCCTTCAGCAATTTTCCGGTCATTACTCAGTCGGGGAACTTTGTTCTGGCCTCCCAGTTTCCCTTCTGCTTTCATGTATTGAATAAACCCATTTTTTTGTACTTCTCTAATTTGTAATGGCAGTAAGATATTACCCTGCATCAAATCTTGGTAATACACATTCTTCATGCTCAAAGCTTCATTCAGTGATAAAGCAAAAGCATGCTTATCGGAAGGCGGGGTTTCAAACTCAATATACCACTCATGATAACTCTTGCCTTCCCCTTGCTGAATTAGCGGAGCAACCGTAAACTCGGTAACTTTTGCAGGATATTTTTCCAATGTCATTTGTAAAGCTGCTTCCACTTCTTCTCCTATTACGTGTTCCCCGAAAGCCGATATAAAATGCTTTATTCTTCCAGTAACCAATATTCTGTAGGGATTTAAACTGACGAATTTTACAGTGTCTCCTATATTATAGCCCCATAACCCTGCATTGCTGTTAATGATTAAGGCATAGTTCTCGCCCAGTTTTACATCTTTCAGGCTCAAACGGGTGGGTGATTCATTAAAAATTTCTGCAGCCGGTATAAATTCAAAGAAAATACCACTGTTGGTATTCAGTAACATTCCCTCCTGATCCATGGTATCCTGGAAGGCAAAAAAACCTTCACTTGCCGGGAACAACTCAATAGCATCCACCTGCTTCCCAATGCTTTCCATCAACCTGGCACGGTAAGGTTGAAAATTCACTCCTCCCTGTACCATCACACTGAAATTTGGAAATACTTCTGAAATCTTCTTGCCTGTGCGCTCAATCAATCTGTCAAAATACATTTGCATCCATGGTGGAATACCGCTGATAAGTGTCATGTCCTTGTTCAGCGTTTCCTGCACAATTTTGTCCAGTTTGGTTTCCCAGTCCTCTATGCAGTTGGTCTCGAAACTGGGGAGCTGATTCGAGCGTAAATAGGCCGGTATATGGTGATTTACAATCCCGCTCAACCTGCCAGTTGGAATATCCCCTGTTCTTTCCAATACCGGAGATCCGCTTAAAAAAATCATTTTCCCATTGGCAAAAGCAGTATTTCCTGTTTCAGCCATATAACAGAAAAGTGCGTTTCTGGCAGTCTGGATATGGTTGGGAATGGAATCCTTGGTAATAGGAATATATTTAACTCCACTAGTGGTTCCACTGGTTTTGGCAAAATAAATGGGCTTCCCTTTCCAGAGTATATTAGGCTTCCCAGCCTTAATTTGCTCAATATAGGGTTTCATCAATTCGTAATCCCGAATAGGAACGGCCTGAGAAAAAGCTTTGTGATCCATACCTGCAGAAAGGTGGTGATCCTTTCCAAACTGGGTTTTAGCCCCCTGTTTAACCAAGTTTTTTAAAATAAGGTCCTGGTGCTGTACCGCGTGCATCATCCCTTTACGGATACTATTATGTATTACATTGGCAAAGGGCTTTGCCAGCAGCGACTTATAGTTCATAGGCTAAAATTGATCCCAAAGCAACAAAAATAGGCTTATCCAAGTCCGTTTCAAGTACAGAAGGCTTATTTTTGCAATAATTTATTTCTAAAATCTTTGTGTTATATCGGGCGGAAACCTTACCTTTGCCGTCCTAATTTTGGACAGCTATGTTAGCAATAGTAAAAATCGCAGGTCAACAGTTTAAAGTACAAGAAGGTCAAAGCTTGTACGTTCCCCACCTGCAGGGTAAATCCGGTGACAAAGTAGAGTTTAACGACGTACTGTTCGTTGACAACGGTGGTAATATTTCAGTAGGTGCTGCTGTTAAGGCAACCGTTAAAGCTGAAATAGTTAGCGACCTTGTTCAAGGCGACAAAGTCATTGCTTTTAAAATGAAAAGAAGAAAAGGATTTCGTAAAAAGCATGGTCATAGAACGCACTATACCAGAATCAAAATTGAAAGCATCGCTTAGTAATTAACATTTTATCGGTTCATGCCGATATTATAAAACATACAATTATGGCACACAAAAAAGGGGAAGGTAGTGTTAAGAACGGTCGTGATTCACAAAGCAAACGCCTAGGTGTAAAAATCTATGGTGGTCAGCCTGCACTATCCGGTAACATTATTATTCGTCAAAGAGGAACTCAATACCATCCTGGTAAGAATGTTGGAGTTGGAACAGACTTCACTTTATTTGCTTTAACGGATGGAATTGTAGAATTCAAAAAAGGCAAAGCAGACAAGACAACCGTATCTGTTTTACCTGCGGAAGCAACCGCATAAAAAATTTTTTTTGTAGTTCCAAATACAATTTTTATTTTTAATGTATTATTTACTAACCATTAAATCTAAAAAACATGGCAACTGCAAAAAAAGCCGCTCCTAAAAAAGCCGCTGCAAAGAAAGCCGCTCCTAAAAAAGCCGCTGCTAAAAAAGCCGCTCCTAAAAAAGCTGCTGCTAAAAAAGCCGCTCCTAAAAAAGCTGCTGCTAAGAAAGCTGCTCCTAAAAAAGCCGCTGCTAAGAAAGCTGCTCCTAAGAAGGCTGCTAAGAAGAAGTAATTCTCTTCTTATTTCTCAAGCAGAAATAGATTTAAGGCCCGTTCCAATTTTGGAACGGGTTTTTTTGTATAAACCCCTACTTGTTCCTAATTTCCAAGCATGATAACAAATGATGAAATAGCCGCCCAGTTTAGTCTACTAGCTAAATTAATGGACATACATGGTGAGAACGCATTCAAAGCCAAATCCTATGCTGCTGCGGCTTTTAGCATTGATAAATTACCAACTCCATTGGCAGAAATGGATCGAAATGCCATTTTTTCTATCAAAGGGATTGGTGAAAGCGCGGGTAAAAGAATACTGGAAATTTTAGATACTGGACAGTTTGTTACATTGAATGAAATGGTTCAGAAAACACCACCAGGTATACTTGAAATGTTAAGCATTAAAGGTATTGGACCAAAAAAAATTGCCACTATTTGGAAAGAACTTGAAATAGAAACCTTAGGTGAATTATTATACGCTTGTAATGAAAACAGGCTGACTTTGTATAAAGGATTTGGTGAAAAAACACAGCAAAATATCAAGGAGGCTATTGAATTTTATATGGGTTCCATGGGACGTTATTTGTACCAGCAGGTAGAAGAATTTCAAATGGAATTAGAAAAATTACTTTCCGGTTCACTACCTTACAGTTTTGTCCTTACCGGAGAATTCAGAAGGCAATTGGAAATAATTGACAGCATCGATTGGGTTACCAATGCCAAAGCAGAAGCACTCAATTCCTTTATGCAGGGTATAGGATTCAGTGTAGTTAAGCAAAATAATCATTCAATCCAGTACAGAAATGAAAAAAATTTTCTTCTTCAGTTCTGGTTGGCTGATGAGGAAAACATCCCCTCTGTCCTATTTAAAACCAGCTGTAGTGAATTATTTTTTAATGCCTGGTCAGCAACAAATGGCTGGGATGAAACTAAAATATTCCCTGGAGAGGAAACCATTTTTGAAGAAGCGGGTTGTCCATTCATTCCTGCTTTTATGAGAGAAGATCCGGAAATAATTTCCCAGGCAAAGGAAAATAACATTGCTCCTGTCATAACAGAAAAAGACATCAAAGGGATTATCCATTCCCATAGTACCTGGAGTGATGGGGGTAATACCATTCAGCAAATGGCAGAAGCTGCCATCAATGAAGGCCTGGAATACCTGGTTATTTCCGATCACTCTAAATCTGCTTTTTATGCCAATGGTTTAAGTATTGAAAGAATTTTGCAGCAACACCAGGAAATTGAGAAACTGAATCAACAAATGGCACCATTTAAAATATTCAAAAGCATTGAAAGCGATATTTTAAATGACGGAAGTTTAGACTATCCAGATGAAATTCTTGCACAATTTGACTTAGTAATTGCTTCGGTACATTCAAACTTGAAAATGAATGAGGAAAAAGCCAATGCCAGGGTAATCAAAGCCATTGAAAATAAATATACCAATATTTTAGGCCATCCTACCGGAAGATTACTATTGAGCAGAGCGGGTTATCCAATTGATCACGAAAAAATCATTGATGCCTGTGCAGCCAATGGAGTAGTCATTGAATTGAATGCACATCCAAGAAGGCTAGATCTAGACTGGCGTTGGATCAGGAGGGCTATTCAGAAAAATGTACTGATATCCATTAATCCCGACGTACATACCATAGATGGATTTAAGGATTGCAAATATGGTGTACTGGTTGCTCAGAAAGCTGGATTAACTTCTTTGCAGAACCTAAGTAGTTTTAATCGTTTACAATTGGAAACATTTTTACAAGTACAAAAACAGAAATATTAAACAGCTGCAATAGGAAATTGAATGGTAAAAAGCGTTCCAACCCCATCTGTTGACAGATAGTTGATTTGTCCATTGGCCTGTTCTACAATGCCTTTACAGATAGCTAGTCCCAGACCGGTTCCTGCAGATTTAGTAGTAAAATTGGGTCTGAACATATTGGCTTTCATAGAAGTAGGAATGCCTCCGGAAAAATCCTGTAATTCAACTATGAGCCCCCCCCCCTCATTTTTCAGTTGTATCTGAATCCGTGCTTTCCCAGAAAATTCTTTTCCTGCTTCTATGGAATTCTGAATCAGATTCATGAACAAACGATTGATCTGAACCTTGTCGGATTCAATGGTAACTACCTTGGCTTGATTGTTTAGCTCAATAATTACCGAATCATCTCCCTCATACAAATGCTGAAAAGATTCCAGTATGGGTAAAATAGAAAATCTTTCAAGCTTTACATTTCCGATATTAGCAAACTGTGAAAAATCACCTGCAATTTTTGCCAGCTGATCTATTTGTTCAATTAATGTTTTAGCCAGTTTAAGACTTAATTCCTGCACATTGGGAGCCCCTCTTTCCACAGCATTCTGCAAATATTGAATACTTAGCTTCATCGGGGTGAGTGGGTTTTTAATCTCATGAGCTACCTGTCTGGCCATTTCTCTCCACGCTCCCTCTCGTTCGGTCTTTGCAAGGGTTTCCGCACTTATTTCCAGCTTTTTAACCATGTTGTTATATTCATTCACCAGGACGCCAATTTCATCGTTTCTATACCATTCAATAGGTTGATTCTTTGCATCCAAACTCATTTTCTGCATGGTGGCTCCAATTAACCTGAGCGAAGAAGTAATTCTGTTGGTGATGAAAAAAGCAATGGCTCCTGCCAATAAAAATATAAAGGCATTCAAATTAATCAGTGTAGCCAGAAATCCTGAAATTTCTTGGTTTAGTTCCAGTTGAGAATTTAAATAAGGAATATTTAAATAACCATAAGTATCCCCAGTCTCAGATAATAAAGGCGTGTATATACTTGTGTATTTGAACCCACCTATAGATTCAGACTGAATAAACCGAATACGGTTGTTTCGTTGCATTTCGTAAAAAGCAATCGGATCCATTTTCCGGCTCAGTAAATTCTTATTATAAATATAAGGTTGTGTAGAAATGATCAAATCACCTGCAGCACTGTAATAATTAATATCAACATTATGCAAATCAGAAATTTCTGCAATAATATTTTCCAGCTCATTCTTTATGCCGGGATTATTCGGTTCGTCATCAGTGGCCAGAATACTAATAACTTTTGCGTTCATTTCATTCGCCATGACCTGAATAGATTTGGTCAATCGTTCTTCATTGGTAGAATTATACCGATAAATAAAAAAAGAAATGGTTGCAACTCCAATCACCAGGAAAGAGAATACACTTACAAAAATAATTGTAGCCTGAATCTGAGATCGGATATTTAATCTTAATAGGGCAGTCATTTGTTGCCAATTGAATTTTGCATCCACCAGAAGAGACCCAATATGAAATATAAATATGATCAGCAGAAAAGAACAAAATAAATAAGCAAACAAGGTTATTAATTCAATAAACCAAGCATTCAGTTTAACCACTGCCACCTGCCTTTCATTACCTGCATTGTACCATAGCTCAATATGATTTTTGGTTTTTCTGTAAGTAAATTCAAAAACAGGATTCTCGTTTGCAGTTAAAACAGTTGGGAAATTATAGTTATTGAAATGATTAATCAATCTACCCTTACTATAAATTGCATAGGCATAATCACTATTAATATTCGCAATCACATCCTGAGACTGGTTAAATAATTCCGGATACAAGGCTTCGCTCTTATATCTCTTCGATTTCATCAAAACAAATAAATGACCAATGGTAGTACTGTTCTTTTCTACATCTACCTGATAAATATAATTGAACCCATTGGCGTTATTATCGTAAGTAAATAAGTTAGGAACATCTGTAGCAATTGCTTGATTCAGCACAATTGTCTTAATAGACGAATAGTTAAGTGAATCTTCGTTAAACAATGGATGAAACAAACTATCAAAAGTGTATATACGGGTATCATACTTATTCAGATAACCCGAAAAGTTTTGATTAATCAAACTGTCTTTGATGAATTTATTGGTGTATTCACTTTCATTAAAGCGTTGAAAATTGTCACTTAAGAAACTATTGTTGAAATTGGATGCAGCTATTTTAAGTAGGCTTTCTCCTGAAGGATCAGATTGTATAGCTAGTTTTTCAGCTATCCTTTTCCTTTGCTCAAACTCAACATTTCTTTTTTGGTAAATCACCAAGGAAGCAATGGAAAGAGCAAAAAACATTACCCAGAATATAAAAAAAGGAGATTTAATAATCTGAATTTTCATATCGGAACGCCTGATATGCAGAATAATATAATAAACAATGACCCAAACTATCAGAAGCAGGTAAAATCCACCCTGACTAAAATTGTTTATCAGCAGCATATTGAAAAAACCACTCAGCACAATTACCAATAACGGGAAAAAGCTACCCGAACCGGTCATTATCATTTTAATGGTTAGTACTTGTGATAAATAAAAATAGCCTAGTGCCAGAAAACAAAGAATAACAATGCTAATAGTACTGTATACTGTTAAACTGAAAAAGTTAGTTACATCAAATGAGATTTTAGCATCTCTTACCAGACTTTGAATAACACTCACTACAACAAAAGCAGCAGTAGTTAAAACAAAAAGTCTCAAGCCAACAGAAAAGCTGCTCATTACAGGCTTTTCCTCTGTTCTATTTACGTAATGAATTTTAACAAATCTCAGTACCCAATAAAACAAAATGGCATTAATTAATAATGCCCCTAACGAGGAATTCACCCAATTGGTAGCGTAAATAGTGGGGTCGAATAGTGGAAGTTTGGAATAATCAAATGGGAATGGAAAAAGATAAGCGACTAACCTTAAAAACAAAACATTGGTAATCAGAAAAACAATCCCTGTCTTAAAATTGATGGTTCTAATTAATTCAAGGGTTATACCATGTATAAATGTGAATAGAAGAAAAACAGCAATTAATCTAAATAAAATGGTAACTATATCATAAGAAATAAACCTTTTACCCTCTTTCAATTGCAGGCTGAAAAGATACACACCGTTTTTACTGTAAACAGGATTCTCAGTGATGGCATCAGCAATAGTATATTGTTCATCCAATCCAGGAAATTCAGCAAAATCTGAAACAAAGTATTTATTTTGAATAAAGTAAGCCCATTTTATAGGAATCATATTTACCAGCCAGTAACTCTTTCTTTTCAGGGTCATTTTCTTTTTAAGCAAAATGAATTGCCCATTTGAAGTATTGACAAATTTTACAGGAATAAAACTGGCAAGTTCTTTTTCGGGTACTGAAATTTTATTAGTGCTCCAATAAGCCAACCTAGATGGCTGACTAGCATTTAATTCATATACAAATAAGCCGGCTTGTTCTTTTTGCAGCTCCAAAGGAATATCTGCGTGAACCGTATCAAAAATTAATCCGGCAATTAACGCGGTGTCTTCTGATAGTTTATCAAATCTGGTTTCCAGCTTATGTATTCTGGCTGCAATATTCTCACTAACTTTATTTGGACTAGAGTTATAGCTAAAATAGTTGGAGAAAATGAAGGATAAAGTATATAACCATGCTGCAGTTATAATTAAATAACCATTTTTGTACGCTGCCTGCTGAATATGATTAATTATCCGATTCATTGTTTTGTTTGGCCGCATTCCATAATTCATCCATTTCAGACAAATTCATTTTATCGAGTGTGAGGCCTTTCTCCCCCGCTTTTTTCTCCATGAATCTGAACCTACGGATAAATTTCTGGTTAGTTTTTTCCAATGCTGCTTCCGGATCTATCTGCAAAAACCGTGCATAATTGACCAAGCTAAACAGAATATCTCCGAATTCAGCTTCCATTTCGGCCAAATCCTCCTTCTGAACAGCCGTAGAAAACTCGTTCATTTCCTCTTCTACTTTAGCCCAAACATCTTGTTTATTCTCCCATTCAAAACCAATTTGTTTTGCTTTTTCCTGAACCCGTAGTGCTTTTACAATGGCTGGTAAAGATTTGGGTACCCCTTCCAGAACTGACTGAGCAACTTTGCCTTCGGTTGCTTTAATTTTTTGCCAATTCATTTTTACTTCTTCCTCATCCTTTACTTTAACATCCCCGTAAATATGGGGATGACGTCTTATTAACTTTTCTGCAATCCCATTTAATACATCCTCTAGCACAAATTGTGACTCTTCTCTGCCTATGCGCGCATAAAACAATAAGTGAAGGAATAGATCTCCCAGTTCCTCCTTAATCCCTTTCCAGTCATTTGCATCAATTGCATCAACCAATTCATACAATTCCTCAATAGTCATGGAACGAAGCGTATGAATTGTCTGCTTTTTATCCCAGGGACACTGTTCCCGCAACTCATCCATTATGGTAACCAGTCTTAAAAAAGCTTCCGATGTATTACGCATGGCATTAGATTATCATGAAAGAAAAAAGAAAGAATAAAAGGAATAAAATAGAAAATACAAACAGATTGATAAACAATTGTAACCCGAATTTTACAATTGTCTTACGCCTAGACTGCCCATAAAAATTTCTTAAAGAACGATACCAGTAAAAACCCACCAGAAGGGAGAGATAACCGGAACCAATAGCACCGTTTAAAAAGTTTTTCCCTTCCTTACTATGAATCTCATACAAGCCAGTCCAATCCAGCAGCATGTTCAGGCAGATGGCCAGAAAAAACAGGATAAAAACGGTTGAATAAAAATGCAATGTGAAAACTACATGATCTACATAATAATAGTTTTTGTTTCTTGCGTACAAAAGAAACAATAAAAATGAAAACAAGGGAAGAGAAACAAACAACATTTTTGGGAATTGATGTGTAAACACATCAAAAACCTTATTCATCAACTCCCTACGGGATGGATATTTTTCTTTCAAAATCAGGTTTTGCCTTTGCAGCTTTCGAACAATATAACCATCCTGCTTTTCAATGGGTAATTTTTGTTGAACAGAATCATACTCCTTAACACTAGAAAAATTTTCATCAAGCTTTATAATTTCTGGGCTTACAGAATCGCTTTGGGCAATAAGTGAAGTGTCATTTACATTTTTCCCAATATTCACATCAACTTTAGCTGGGCTTACCATAAAAAAGAATAAAAAGAAAAAGGCCGAGGTAAAAATGTAAAGACGAATGGGATGTAGATAATCCATCCTTCTGCCCCGCAAATGTTCCTGAGCCATAAATCCTGGCTTTACCAGAAGGTATTTCATAGTACGGAAAAACTTTCCATCAAAATGAAACAGGTCAAAAACAAAATGGGTTAACATATGGCCAAACTTCTCTCGGGGTTCAATATTCTCCTGTCCGCAGACATGACAGTACCTCCCATAAACAGTGGCGTTACAGTTTAGGCAATTATTCTCTGATCTTTCAGCTGTGTTTGACAATTGATTTTCTTTAAAAATACATATTTAACGATATGCCCGAAGGTAGTAAATTTGAATAAAGTGCAATTATGAGAGGCTTATTCTTGTTTTTATTCATCACCCAATATTCTCTGGTATCCGGACAGTATTATTACACTGACCTAATTGGATTACAGCAAACACAAAAGAATTATGAGATTATAAGAAAAAATAGGATAAAAGCGATTTCAGGAACTGGTATTTCTGCAGCAGAGGAAGTTACTATTCTAAGCAAAACAGAAATACCAACGGATGGTAAAAAAATCACCAGAACCCTTTCAGAAAATAACAGCACCAGAGAATTGGTTTACCAATTTTATGAACTGGGGCGGCTAAAAAAAACAGCAATTAAAAAGCCGGGAACAGAGACATTCATAGATTACCAGTACAATCCCAATGGTCTTTTAACTACGCTTCTATCTACCACCAAGGACAGCGCCAGCGGTAGTAGTATAACTGAATTGCATCAATGGGAATACAGCTCAGGAGGAACTCCGAAGAAAATGATTAAGAAAACCAACGGCATGGATTCTGTTACAGTTGAATTTCAGACTGACTCATCTGGTTTGGTGTTAGAGGAAACCTGGATTAAAAAAGGCAAGAAAATTGAAACTTATTACTTCTATTACAATCCCGACAACCGAATTACTGATATTGTAAGATTTAACACTACAGCGCAAAAGCTACTGCCCGATTATGTGTTTGAACACAACGAGAGAGGACAATTGGTCAAAATGATACAGATCGGATTAAATGGAAGAAATATTACCCATTGGGACTATTCCTATTTTCCAAATGGGTTAAGGGAAATGGAAATAGCAAAAGATCGCAACAAAAATTTAATCATCCGTACACAATACCAATTTGAAAAGCACTAAACAATTCCCTGCCATTAAAACAGCCTTACTTTCCTATGGCATGTCTGGAAAAGTATTTCATGCGCCGTTTATTCATTTTCATCCCGGATTTGAATTAACAGCTGTATGGGAACGGAGCAAAAAGACTGCAAATGAGGACTATCCAACCATTCAGGTAGTTCATCAACTGGAAGATATATTGAATAACCCTGAAATTGAGCTGGTCGTGGTAAATACACCCACAGCTACCCATTTTGAATTCGCGCAAAAAGCATTACTGGCTGGCAAACATGTGATTGTAGAAAAGGCTTTTACTACAACAGAAAAGGAAGCTGAAATACTGATTGAACTGGCTAATAGTCAGGAAAAGATTTTGTCGGTTTATCAAAACAGAAGATGGGATAGTGATTTCCAGACAGTTCAGAAAATAATTAACGAAGAACTACTAGGAAAAATACATAGCGCAACCATTCGTTTTGAAAGATTCAAAGATATCTTGAGTGCCAAACTTCATAAAGAACAGCCCGGGGCAGGAGCAGGATTGCTGATGGATTTAGGCCCCCATATAATTGATCAGGCCTTGCAACTTTTTGGAATGCCCCAGGCTGTATTTGCGGATATCAGAAAACTCAGAACCCATTCACTTGTTGACGATGATTTCCTGATTCATTTACTGTATCATAATTTACGCGTAACCCTAATCAGCAGTTTACTGGTTCCCTATCCAGTGGAAGCGTATCTGATACACGGAAGTAAAGGGAGTTTTGTTAAGCAAAGGGCTGATATTCAGGAAAATGCCTTATTGAAAAAAGAGCAACCCTTCACCGATAAATGGGGATTGGAGCCTGAAGAATATGCCGGAAGATTACTTATGCTACACAATGGTGTAGAGAAAGTAGAAAGTATAGCAAGTATACCGGGAAACTATGGTAACTACTACGAAAACATTTACGCCGCTATCCGTTTCAATGAACCGCTTAAAGTTTCAGGAACAGATGGTAAAAATGTCATGAAAATTATTGAGGCAGCCAAACAGAGCCATTCAAAAAAAAGGCAAATTATGATCAATCATTAGCAACCAATTTTGACTTATCCCAAGCACTATCCGGTTTATGCTCAATAAATTTTCTGTCTTCGGCCAGTAATCTTTCCTGCTGTTCTATTTCTTCTTTTACAGTTTTAACATAGCTATCGTAATCATGTCTGTGCACAGAGAGTTTTTTAAGCGCATTATTATCATGAAGAATAAAATCATTGGCTTTTCTAAGTGAGGTATATTTCCTGAATCCCAATTCCGATAAGATATCTACACCCATGTAAACAGAAGCATGAATGGATTCTCTGTAGATATTGTTAATCCCATTATCTAATAAATCATAGGCATTCAATCTGTTTTTTGCCCTAAAGAAAAGTTTTAGATGAGGATAATGCTTAGAAACCAGCGCAGACAATTCAATATTCTTTTCTGGAATATCCAAAGCCGATACCAGAATTTTTGCATGTGCTGCACCAGCTGCATCTAAAATTGCAGTTCGGGTAGCATCCCCATAGAATACTTTAAAACCCATTTTACGCAGCAATACTACCTGCTCACTGTTATTATCAAGGATAGTAGCTTCTACCCCATTTGCTCTTAAAAATCTGCCCAGCGTGCTCCCGAAATGACCAAATCCGGCAATAATGATATCATTGTGCTCCTTGGGATCCACTTTATATTCCTTTTCCTCTGCTTTATTTGAAATAATCCTAGTTGCGATAAATTTTTCATTGATAAATAATAAAATGGGGGACATTATCATACTAATGGTAATTACCGCCATGTAAAAATCAAGCATTTCTTTTTCCAGTAGTCCAAGCATCCCAATGGATCCCATGAGAATAAATGCAAATTCCCCTATTTGAGATAGTAATAGGGTGAATAAAATATTTTGCATTAATACTTTATTGAAAATTTTGCCTACCAGAAATAAAACAAAAGACTTCAATAACATAAAAATCAGAACAGCCTTAAAAATGGCAAATGGTTGATGAACTATCAAACCAAAATTGATGGTGGAACCAACTGCTGTAAAAAACAAACCCAGCAAAAGTCCCTTAAATGGTTCTAAATTGCTCTCCAATTCATGCCTGAATTCACTGTTTGCCATTAAAACCCCTGCCAGAAAAGCTCCCAATGCGGCACTTACACCAGCCATATCCATCAACCAAGAAACCGCGATTACCAGAAACAAAGCGGAAGCAGTAAACAGCTCACGCATATGAACCCTGGCAATTAAATGTAAAAGAGGACTGAATACAAATCTTCCTAGTAAAATGATGCTAGATACCGCAACTAAAATGGTAATGGTTCTGTTTTCATCCATCCAGCCAAGCATTCCGGTTCTGGCAACTTTGGTTTGAACTTCACCCAACGCAAGCAAAGGCAATGCAGCCAATATTGGAATCACGGCTATATCCTGAAACAATAAAACGGCAAATGAGGATTTCCCAGCTTGCGACTTATCCAGATTCTTTTCTTTCAAAGTTTGTAAAACAATCGCAGTTGACGACATAGAGAATGTAAGGGCTAATGCAATTGAAGTGTTGAGTTGAATCCCTGAAACAAAATAAAAAAATAAAAAAAATAAGATCCCTGTAAAAAGCATCTGCAAACCACCCATTCCAACAATTCGTCTTCTCATTCGCCAGAAAGATTGTGGATTCAATTCCAGTCCAATTAAAAACAACATCATAACCACTCCAAACTCGGCAGCATGCATAATATCTTCCCCTTCAGTCCCAATAAACTTAAGCGCAAATGGGCCAATAACCACACCTCCGATTATGTAGCCCAGCACACTACCAATACCCAGTCTCTTTGCAATGGGAACAAACACCAAAGCTGCTCCCAGAAAAATCATGGCGTTTTGTAAAACGGATGCTCCCATGCTGCTGATTTTATTTGATTAAAATTATCTACCTGTTTGAGCTTATCAAGGTCTATTGGTTCATTCATTAAAAAGTGAAGAATTTGCTGATACCAAATCATATACTCTTCAATTGTTTCTGTACTTAGCTTATTGGCACCTGCAACCACAAAAGGAGGCAGGTATTCCATTTTGCAGAGGTTAGCTGTCTGATCAAATGAATTTAAAAACTCCCTGTGTGTAAACCTGTTTCTGCTTTCTTTTTGATAAACATGAAAATCACCACCAGAGGTAATAACATTCATTACCCACTTACCTTGCAATTGATTTCCACCCGTTCCATATGCCCACCCGTATTCCAAAACAAGATCAAGCCATTGTTTCATCAGAGGAGGGCAATTGTACCAATAAAAAGGATGATGCCAAACAATAATATCATGGGCTAATAGTAAGGACTGTTCTTTTTCAATGTCAATATTAAAATCGGGATACAATTCATACATATCCCTGAATGTAACTCCATGCAAGTGCTTCACCCCTTCTATTAATTTTACATTTACCCTGCTGTCTTCGAACCGTGGGTGAAAGAATAATATGAGTAATTTCTTATTTAACATATATATTATCAGTACTCTTACAATTTAAGTTTATTTGAGTAATTAAAAAGTTGAAAAAAAGCAAAAATTGGTCCAATCGCTAAAATCATCCATACCATTGAAAATGGCAAGAATTTAATTAATTGACCCACTAGTTGAATACTGAGGATAGTGATAAAAAAACCAATGCTATTCACTAATGTAAGTATACTACCCCTCCATTCTGGTGGAGCATTAGAAGCAACTAAACTGGAAAACATAGGAGAATCTGCAACAACAAAAAATCCCCAAACACTTAAATACAGTATAAAGAGGATATCACTTGCATATGAAAAAAATAAAGGAAATAATAAACAACAAGAACCTGAAACTGCTACGGCAATGAATGCTATTTTTCGCTCACCAAATTGAATAGACAGCATCCCGCTAATAAAACAAGCAATAGCTCCTAACGTAATTACGATAAAAGACCAAAGTGAATTATAGTGGTTTTCCTGTCCCAATTTTTGTCCAATCATGATTGGAACAAATGCCCAAAAACAATATAGCTCCCACATATGACCAAAGTAGCCAAAAGCTGCTTTTTTAAGTTTTGGTATGTTAAATACTCGCCCTAGCGAGGATAGATGAATTTTGCCAATCTTTTTCCTAAAAGGTCCGTCTTTAACTAAAGTAAAGACTAATGTACCACCGACTAAACAGAGCAAAGAAGTTGCACACGAAATATATTGCCAGGCAAAGTTTAATGACATCGCTTTTAAAAAATGTGGCAAAGCTGTTCCCACTACCAATGCACCTACCAAAAAACCAAGTGATTTACCTAATCCTTTTTCAGCATAATCCGCGGCAATTTTCATCCCAACAGGATAAATACCTGCAAGAAAAAAACCAGTAAATACACGGGCAGTTAAGATACCGCTGGCATTAATCCCCTTGAAAACGATGAGTGCATTAAAGATAGCGGCCAGTAAAGCTGACCAAAAAAAAACTTTAGAAGGAGAATATCGATCAACAATAGCAAGTAAAGCAAAAACAAGAGTACCTATGATAAATCCCAGTTGAACAGCACTGGTTAAATAAAACACAAAATCAGCCGAAAGATGGTGTCCTATAGACAGATTAGCCATCACAGCATTACCCGCAAACCATACAGAAGTACAGAAGAATTGGGCAATAATGATGATAGGTAATGTCCGATTCATATAGAAAGCATTTCAATTTAAGCAGATATTGCTAAAATGATGCTAGAAAATGATCGAATATGATTTAAAAACTTCGTACTGGCCGGACGTAGTACATATCATCTTTATATCGCTGTGTTTGAATTCCAGAATTAAAATCTTGAACCCATACCATATAAGATGATGATTCACTTGAAGTCCAGTAATAATATGATTTAAAATTGGGGATTAATGATTTATTTATATAAATATTATTTAGTTCTTCTTTACTTGGTAAAAACCAATCGCTATAACTGTTCAATACCAAATTACTACAGTAATAGGATGCCTGATTAGGAAAATTATTACATGCTGAGTCTATTTTCCTGGTATTTTCTAAACCTTCGCGAAGTGCAATACTCGTTCCTATCAAATCATAATTTACATAAGTCCATTCTATCTGATATGGTAATACATCATTTTCAGCCACAATTAATCCATGGATTTCATCCGCAACATAACCTGGATCAGTATTGTTTAAAATGTACCCAATTATACCCCCTTGGTAATTGTCTCCTACACTTAATGTAGCACTGGTTGTAAAGCTTACTTCATCACCATAAGCTGTACCAAGACTATTTGTAGCATAGGCTCTAACATAATAGGTGGTGGACAATGAAAGGTTGCTGAGTTTGGCAGAAAATACTCCCGAAGATAGATTGGCTGTACTAATGATGTTATCAGATAAAGTAGGATTTGGAGTAATACTCCAGCAAAAACCTATGGCAGAAAGAGGATCTCCTCCATCTGACAATAAGTTGCCTTTGACAGTTGCTGATGTACCTTTAATAGAACTTATAGTGCTTAACCCAGTAAAAATGGGTGAGATTGGTGCATTTGTAGTGAAACTTAATTCATTTCCATATTTAGTCCCTAGATAATTAGATGCATAAGACCTTACATAATACGTTGTATTACCTCTTAAACCATTTATAACGCTTGTATAATTTCCGGACTTACCTAAGTCAATTGATTTTGAATTTAGTATAGTTGGATTAGTCGATGTATTCCAACATACACCAGCTCTTATATTAGCTCCTTCATCTGAAGTTATACTACCACCACTTATTGCGCTGTAAGCAGTAATTGAACTTATTGTTGTAGTGACCGGTAAATTCGAAATAACAGATCTTGGAAAAGTTGCTCCACTGCTATTCATTCCAGCTGTTCCTAATCCTCCATTTCTATTCAAATACTCGCTTGTTGCTGTCACCATCTGGCCAAATCTATTTAAATAAGCTACGGGGGTAATCCCTATTCCAAAATAATTTCCCTGATTTTCTGATAAATAATTTCGTGAATAGGTTTTAAGTTCAGAAGAAAAAGCAATTAACTCAGAATACCCACCTCCGTTATTTGTATGATGATATAAATTTCTATCAGAACCAATATTATTCCATCTGGTTCCACTACTTGGCGTTGAAGGAGCAATAGAATGAACCATTAACGTTGTATTGTATACTACACTACCCGGGGCAACCGATGATCCATTCTGCCAATATTTACCATTTTTGATTGAAGTGCTAGCATTAGAAATATCAATCAAAAGATTCGCAGTAGGATTACTATGCCAGTCCCTTATAAAGTCTGTAGCATGGCCTAAAATAAAACCGTCCCCCTCCAATGGCAAATTTGTTCACAATTGCAACGTGCCCTGTTGTGGTCATTGCGGAAGCAAGATTCAAAGAGTTAAATGCACCAGTGTTAACTTGTCCAAAAAAACGAATAAAGGGTTTTGCATTTTCCAATTCAATATTTCCTGCATTTACAATACGTGGTTGGTTTGATGTACTTGACTGAGTAAAGTTTTTATTATTCCCACTTTGGTCATACCAGATTACAACAAATGCATCACCAGGTCCTACAAACGCAAGAAGCGAGGAAATATCCAACTCTCCACCTGAAGTAAACCCAATATTGAGTGTTGCATTATCGCTGCTTCTTCTAACCTGCATACAGTTGCCTGTATAATTTGAGCTTAATTTTCTTACGGAAAATGCTACCGTTGCATTAACCGTTTCATCTAACCCCGCCAAATCCAATATATTTTGTGCAGCAACAGGTAGTTGCAAAACAAAGCCAAGTATGACTAATAGATATAAACGATTAATAAGTTTCATAAAAAATCGATTTACAATTAGTTAATAGTACTAGTAATAAAAATCAAATTGTATACGATCTCCAACCACCAAATTATTACCCCCATTGTTCGCTGGAATATACGTAATGGTAGTGCCAGAAAGACTATAAGCAGTGTTGCTTATTCGAATTCCATTTATAAACATTTTTACCTTACTATTAACAGACGGTGTTTGAGTCAAAGTGAAATTAGTCTGAGAAGCAGTTGCATTAAACTCATCGGCCACTTCCCTAACTGTAGCTGCCGCAGAACCCCAAGAAAGCGTACCACTTCCGTTTGTTATTAACACTTGACCAGCTGTACCATCTATTTTTGGATAAGTAACAGCACCAGCAGTGATGGTTCCGTTAGTGGAAACATTGGTAATAGCTGCATTGCCCAACTGAATGGTATTGGACCCCTTTCCTATAGCATTGTATCCGATAACAATCTCATTCGTTTGACCTATAGCACTTGCCATTGCATTTGCCCCAATTAAAATAGAACCTGAAGCAGCTGTGTTCAGCGTATTGCCATCAGCTATATATCTACCTGCAAACGCTCCTAAAACCGTATTTTCATCACCAGCACTATTATGATCCAGTGCCCCTACACCTACTGCAGTATTTTGACTTCCAGTGGTATTTTTTTCCAAGGACTGAACACCAAGAGCCAAATTATACCTACCTGTTGTATTTTCATATAAGGAGTTATATCCTAATCCTATATTAACATCCCCAGTGGTATTTTTAAACATAGACTGATGTCCGACTGCAACATTGTAATTACCGGTTGTGGCATTTGTTAAGGCATAACTTCCTACAGCTATACTTCCTGTTGCCGTGGTATTACTTAGCAAAGCATTATAACCAACAGATACATTCTCTGCACCTTCGGTATTAGACAATAAAGCTTGTGAGCCTAAAGCAACATTATAATTACCGTTCTGATTATTTCTTAAGGCATTAAAGCCTATCGCAGTGTTATCCGAAGCACTCGTTACAGATTTAAAAGCGCCAAAACCCAGTACCGTATTTTGTGCTGCATTACTAAGAGCACCTGTTTCTTTGTGTCCGATAATGATACTATTAGAAAAGTTGTCGCCTCCAGACTTTGCATCTGTAAGCTTATCTAAGCTCCCCACAGAACCCGTTGTTGCATAACCCTCCAATAGTCCTGTAACATTGGCTTTCGTACTGATGGTGCTTGTATCAACTTTCCAATCTGTAACATCCGCAGAACCGTTAAAACCAGTACCAGATAAACCATAAGATGAACTTAGGCTCTTCAAATTGTCGCCTAGTACAACCCCACTAATCGTATTCTTCGCCAAATCAATGTTCTCAATCTTTGTTGTGCCACGACGATAACTCGACAACATCGTTGCAGTATCACTAATCTTGAAGCGATTCGCTAACATGGTTGCAGTGTCACTGATTTTAAGCCTGCTACTTAATAACCCATCAGCATCTGCAATATTCACTTTTAAATCAAGAGCGCTCTGTACCGCTTTACTTATTGGTTTATTCAAATCAGAGGTATTATCAACTGCATCTATACCTAAATTAGCTTTAGCATTTATAATAGATGATGCTCCTGTTCCCCCATTAGATATAGCAATAATACCATTCACATTCTGTGAATTCCCCTTAATATCCCCTATTACTTTTAAGCCACTAACCGATTCTATTTTAATATCAGTAACACTAAAGCTGCCTAGTTTTGAAGATACAATTGCGCTGTCTGCTATTTTATTCGTTGTAATCTTATTTAAACCAATAGTTGGATTGGGATAATTACCAGACAAATCTCCCCCAGCAGATCCAATTGGACTTGCTGTACCTGCTGAAACCGCGTTTAAAGCTTAAGGAACACTTAATAATTGTGTAGATCCTAAATTCATATAATTATTAGATGCGGTGGGATCAATTTCAACTTCCATGAACTTATCTCCTTGCATCCAGTTAACACCAGCAAGTGTGCCTGTTGCACTCATATAACCAGGACTTCCAATTTGAACAGCAAAAAGCCCCCAAGCATTTGTTTTAATAGATCGAGTTTCAGAAAATTGAACAGGTCCTTGGGATGAACCGGTTCTAATACTTACTCTTAAATAAATCGTTTGATTTTGCAATGGATTACCTGCTGCATTCCTTGCTACGCCTTGATAATTGATCAAGTTTGGCGCTTGAGAATAAACAGCGCTCCCGCCCAACAACATAATCAAAAGCATTAATTTGAATAACTGAAACTTGCTAGGCATGTTCATGAATTTTTAATGATTACTTTATTTTCAAGACTTTGAAAACTCCTTTTTTTACTACAGATTGGCCAAATACATCCAACTGACTTATTGAAACAATATACGTCCCCTGTGAAAATTTACTCATATCCCACTTTTCTGTTCTCCCCACGCCAAAATGGTAATAAATTGATTCTTTTATTTTTTTACCTTGGATGTCAAAAATTTCAATTTTTAACTTACCAGAATTGGTATGCAATAAATTAATCTCTAAAATATCCCTAAAGGGATTGGGATATATCTTGATTTCGTCTGGTAAAAAAGAGGGAAAGGCATTATAAACAGAAGCAAAAGAGGTAAAAGATTGCAGAACACCACTGGTTACAACAAAGGTTCCAGCGCTCTGTGTTACGATTGAGGCTGACTCACCTAAACTAAATTCAAACTGATAATTTCCTTGATTTCCATATTGGCCCGTAATATTAATGGTAGATGGGTATATAGATTGGGCTCTTAGATTATTATAAAACAAACAGTTAACAAGAAGTAAAAGGAATAAGTTTCTCAAGGATGCATTGTGTTTTGTCAAATAATAAAATTGCAAACACAATAAAGTCACTCAAAACTAAAATTGCCCGCAATGCAGGCAATTTATAATTATTAGCTATATAAAAAAGTCTATTTATTTTGTAGTGCTAGTACTACATTTTTTTTGCGTCTTCCAGAAACTTGGCTAACCCTATATCGGTTAGAGGGTGCTTCAACAGACCTACAATGGAATCCAATGGGCAAGTACAGATATCTGCTCCCAATTCCGCAGCTTTAATAATATGCAGAGGACTTCTGATGGAAGCTGCTAATATTTCTGTTTTGTATTGCTGAACATCAAAAATATGTCTAAGCTGACCAATCAACTCCATTCCATCCCAGCCACTGTCATCCACACGACCAATGAAAGGAGATACATAAGTTGCGCCTGCTTTTGCAGCCAAAATTGCCTGACCAGCTGAGAAAATTAAGGTACAGTTGGTTCGAATTCCATTATCTGTAAACCACTTGATTGCTTTTATACCATCTTTTATAACAGGAACTTTTACAACAATATTGGGATGAATAGCAGCTAGTTTTTTTCCTTCTTCCACCATAGTGGCAAAGTCTGTGGAAAGTACTTCTGCACTTACATCCCCGTCTACCAATTCACAGATGGTTTTGTAATGCTGCGCAATGGCTTCTTCACCTTTTACGCCTTCTTTTGCCATTAAGGAAGGATTGGTGGTTACCCCATCCAGAATTCCTAAATCGTTGGCTTCTTTAATTTGTGCAAGGTTACCTGTGTCAATGAAAAATTTCATAAAAGTGGAGTTAAAAATATGGCAGGCTACTCGCATCGCACCGCTACAACCGCTTATCCTTGCTGCATTCCTGCCCTGGGGAGGTTCAGCAGGAGCTGGTCGTGCAAGACCTGCCACGGCGCAAAAGTAAGGATTGATTGCTTACCTTTGAAAAAAAATATTTATGGGTGTAGCAGATCAGTTAGCACAATTAAAAGCCGAAAAAGCAGCGGCAAATTTAAAAGAAGGACAGGCTTTTTTAGCAGCCAATAAAGTGAAAGAAGGGGTTGTAGAACTACCCAGTGGTTTACAATATGAGATTATAACGCAAGGTACAGGCCCCAAGCCAACTGCCAATAATGAAGTTACCTGTCATTATCATGGCACATTAATTAATGGAACCATTTTCGATAGTTCGGTACAGAGAGGTCGTCCTGCATCTTTTCCGTTAAACATGGTTATAAAAGGTTGGACAGAGGGATTACAGCTGATGCCAACAGGAAGCAAGTGGCGTTTTTTCATCCCTCCGCATTTGGGGTATGGTGAACGTCAGGTTAGTGCACAGATTGGCCCTAACAGCACTTTGATCTTTGAAGTTGAATTAATCAGTTTTATCTAATCACTTATTGAAACTCGCTGAGCTCCAGCCAGCGGGTTTCTTTTGCTTCTAGTTCTTTTTCAATCAGCAATAACCGCTCTCCCATTTTTTGCATGCTGGCATAATCTGCATTGCCGGAACTCATTTTAGCCGTTATCTCTTCTTTTTCTTTTTCCAATAAAGGCATTTCCTTTTCCAGGGTTTCCAGTTCTCTTTTCTCCTTATAACTTAAAACCCTTTTTATAGGAGCAGATATTGTAGCTGCTTGTTTGGTTACAATTTCTTCTGTACTAGCACCTTTTCTTTTATTGGCTTCCAAATCATCCCATTTCTGCTCTTTCTTTTCATTTTCCTTAAGCCAAAGTCTATACTGAGTGTAGTTACCAGGGAAATCCCTTACTTCCGCATTGCCTTCAAAAACAAACAAGTGGTCTACCAGTCTATCCATAAAATAGCGGTCGTGGGATACAATTAAAATACAACCCGGGTAGTCAATTAAAAAGTTTTCAAGAACAGCTAGTGTAGGCAAATCCAGATCATTGGTAGGTTCATCCAAAATGAGGAAGTTGGGATTGCGGAATAAAACAACCAGCAATTGCAGGCGTTTTTTCTCTCCTCCACTCAATGAATTTAAAAAAGTGTACTGCTTATCCGGAGTAAATAAAAACAATTCCAAAAATTGAGCTGCGCTTAAGGTTGTTCCGTCTGCCAATGGAAAATTCTCGGCAAAACTTTTCACATATTCAATCACCCTTACGTTTTCTTTAAACACAAGACCCTGCTGAGAAAAATTGCCGAAAACAACCGTATCGCCAATATTGATTTTCCCGCTGTCAACAGGCTCTATCCCCTGAAGAATATTCAAAAAAGTAGATTTACCAACCCCATTTTTACCAACAATTCCGATTCGTTCCCCTTTGCTAAATTGATAATCAAACCCCTTCAGGATTGGCAAGTCTCCATAACTTTTATACACCTTCTTCAGCTCTACCACTTTCCCTCCCAGCCTGCTCATTTTAACCTGCAGCTGCAGCTGGGCATCTTCAATTTTTTGTTTGGCTTTCGCCTCTACTTCATAAAAATTATCCTGTCTGCTTTTGCTTTTGGTAGTTCTAGCTTTGGGTTGCTTACGCATCCATTCCAGTTCCTTTCTATAGGTATTTCTTGCTTTATCAATACTGGCCTGTTCGCTTTCAATTCTGGCAGCTTTCTGCTCCATATACTGCTCGTAATCACCTTTGTATACGTATAGGTTTTCTCTTTCCAGTTCCCAGATTTCCTCACAGGTTGCATCCAGAAAATAACGGTCGTGGCTTACCAGTAGTAGTGTCACTTTTTCTTGAGAAAGATAATGTTCAAGCCACTCAATCATTTCCACATCCAGGTGATTCGTGGGTTCATCCATTATCAATAAAGTATGTTGATGGGCAAACCCAATATCTATCAGGGTTTTCGCTAACGCTACCCTTTTTCTTTGTCCACCACTCAAGTCTTTTACTGGATTGGTCAAGTGATGAATATTCAGCTTTTCAAGGATTTGTTTCACTTTGGCCTCAAAATCCCAGGCACTTAAATTGTCCATAGCTTCAATGCCTTCCGTAATACCAATGGCATCTTCCGCTTCTATGGCAGCTTCGTATTTTTTAATTGCATTAATAACAGGGTGATTCAGGTGAAAGATATTTTCCAACACCGACCAAGACTCTTCAAACTGTGGATCCTGCTCAAATAATGCAACTGTTACATCTTTGTGAATCCATACTTTTCCAGCATCCGGGGTTTCCAAACCAGCCAGGATACGCAACATAGTAGACTTCCCAATGCCGTTCCTGGCAATAAGGGCTATTTTATCGCCTTCGTTAATATGAAAAGAAATATTCTTGAAAAGCGGGTTTATACCGTAGCTTTTGGTTAAACCTTCAACTGAAACATAATGCATCTTGCAAAACTAAGTATCTTAGACGCTAATTCCGAGAAACACTGAACCTAGTTTAAAAAGAAATGATCAAAACCCATTTAAGGAACTTAAGCATACGTAATAAGCTTTTTCTATCCCATTTTCTGATATTACTGATAACCTTACTCATCATTGTGATATCAGTTAAAATAAATGACAAAAGATTGGTCATCCACCAAATGATTGGCCAATTGGATAAAATAAGAACCCATATAGGAAAGCAGGCAGCAGCCAGACAGATTTTTTTAACTACAGATCGTTTCTCTGAAAGTTTTCATATTACAGGATCATCGAATGCTGTTTACCAATATCAGCAATTGGTTAAGCAAATAGACAGCAGCCTTATTGCCATAAATGAAAACAAAATTGCCACTAAACCTCATATTGCTGAAAAGCTCTTATCCATCACCAGAAATATTCATGCACAGGAAGTCTTTTTTGAGAGAATGGTAGACTCAGTAAAACAATTGGGGATTGGGGAACAGGGTTTAATGGGCGCATTATTGAAACACAAAAAAGAATTAAAAGATAACCGGTTAATTTCCGAGGCCGATTTAAACAACCTGGAACTACTATCCAGTGACTATTTTAATAAGAAAAGCCAGAAGGCAGCCATATCCTTTGACTCTCTCGCTCGCAAACTGATTTTTACGTATGAAAACAATCCAACAGCTGAAATCATTTTGGATGAGTATAGGAAAACCTTCGTAAGAATTGTAAAACTGGAGAGAAGCATTGGAGGCACCGATGTAGAAGGCCTGCAAAATGAGTTAATTAAACAGAGCAAAAGCAATGATGAACAAATAGAAGCTGCCTTACAGTCTATTAACCAATTATATGAAGAAGATCTGGGCCGTATTGAACTGATTTTCTATGGCCTGATAGGTGTAACGCTTATTGCTGGTTTATTATTGAGCTACCTGATTTCAATGGAAATTACCCGACCGATTATTGAATTAAACAAAGCCACTAAAGAAGTTGTAGCAACTAAATTTAAAGACGATATAAATCCAGATTTTATAGACGAAATGCGCATGGATGAGATTGGTCAGCTGGCAATTAATTTTAACCTGGCCATCCGAAAAATCAGAAGATCTATTAAAATCATTCAGGACAAATCGGAAAGTCTACAGGCTAAAAATCAGCAATTGCTAGAAAATGAGGAAACATTGAAAATGATCAGTGCGCAAAAAGATAAATTCTTGTCCATCATCTCGCATGATATGCGCGCCCCACTTAGCAGTATTATCAGTTTTCTTGACTATTATAAAGACAACTTTAAAAATTTCAGTGAATCAGAAATAGAATTTGTATCCAGCAATTTAAATACACATGTGAAGAAAGTGGTGGAGATGCTAGATGGGCTACTAATGTGGTCTAGGTCTCAAACTGGTGAAATTCAAATGAATCTTCAGCCAATTGATTTGGCTCAGATTATAACGGATACGATATCAATTCTGAACCAAAGCGCCCTTAATAAAAAAATCAGAATCAGACCTTATATTCATAGTCAGCTGATTTGGGCCGATAAAAATATGACTGCTTTTATTATCAGGAATATCATCAGCAATGCTATTAAATTCACGAATGAGGGTGGCATTATTGATATCAATACAA
>VFQO010000698.1_pt1 | contig 32205 bp, 29 predicted proteins | sample 3512331 | NCBI WGS metagenome assembly VFQO01 (sample SAMN10412371, study PRJNA504923) | tailings metagenome | isolation source: Replicate 3 from Balatoc abandoned mine | place: Philippines: Itogon, Benguet | collected 2017-08-28 | reverse complement strand
GTCGTTCCCCGCTATTGCTATCGGGGGACATCTGTCCGTATCTGTTGGCGACCGGCTGAAGCGTGGCGTTTGCCGCCGCGCCCCGTCCGGTGAACAGGCCTCTAAGCCCGTCATCGATTCGCGTCAACAACCTTTTTGCAATTTTGTTTCAAAGGATGTTCGACCCGCCGGAAAACCCCGGCGCCTGAAGGACCAAATGGTGAGCGAAAGCGCGGAATTCAAGGGCTCTACGATGGGCGGCGAAAGCGCCGACGCGTTCGGGCGCCGCGTACGCAGCGCGGTGATCTGGCGGTCGGGCAGCCAGATATTGGCGCAGATCATTACCTGGGGCTCGACCCTGATGGTGATTCGACTGCTCGATCCGGCCGATTACGGCCTGTTTGCGATGACGCAGGTCGTCATTTCCTTCCTCGCCTTCCTCAACGGCTGGGGATTCGCGAGCGCGCTCGTGCAATCCGATTCGGTCGAGCCGTTCCGAATCAGGCAGGCATTTGGCCTGCTGCTTGTGCTCAACGCCTTGCTCGCCGCGATGCAGTTTTTCGGGGCCCCGATTGCCGCGGCCTATTATGGGCAGCCGATCGTTGCCGACCTGCTCCGCGTGCAGGCGCTGATGTTCCTCGCCACCCCCTTTATCGCGCTGCCCGAAGTGATGATGAGCCGCGCGCTCGATTTCCGGCGCCAGGCGTTCGTCAATCTGGCGGCGGCGTTCGCCGGCGCGGGCGCGGCGCTGGCATGCGCGCTCGCGGGCTATGGCGTGTGGACGCTGGTCTATGCCCCGATCGCCCTGTTCTGGACCCGCGCGATCGGACTGACATTGGTCGCGCGGCTGCTCGTGTGGCCCAGCTTCGACTTTCGCGGTTGCGGCCAGATCATCGGCTTCGGGTCGGCGGTGCTGTTCAGCCAGCTGTTCTGGCTGGTGCAAAGCCAGTCGGACATCTTCATCGCCGGCGCCCGATTCGAACCGCATGCGCTTGGCCTTTATGCCGAGGCTTGGTTCCTCGCGCAGATCTTCATGGCGAAGTTCGTGCCGCCGCTGAACGAGGTCGCCTTTCCCGCCTATGCGCGCATCAAGCATGATTCGGCCGCGGTGCGCTGGAGCTTCCTGAAAACCGTCCGCCTGCTTATGCTCGTCGCGGCACCTTTCTATTGCGGGCTCGCGGTGACCGCGGCGCCGATGGTCGAAACGGTGTTCGGGGCGAAATGGCTGGGGATGGTTCCCTATATCCAGATCATTGCGCTCGCGCTGATGCCGATGACGGTGCAGATCCTCTTCGCGCCGCTGACCAACGCGCTCGGCAAGCCGTCGATCTCGATGTTCACTGCATTGAGCGGCGCGATCGTCTTTCCCATCGCCTTTCTGATCGGCGCCGAGTGGGGGCTGATCGGCATGGCCTGGGCGTGGCTGATCGCGGCGCCGCTGCTTCTGATCGTCACCGCGCGGCTGTCGGCGCCGCTGATCGGCGTTTCCTTATGGGAGGTTGGCCGCGCCATGCTGCCGGGCCTCGCGCCCGCGCTGGTAATGGCGGTCGGGGTCGGCTTCGCCGCACAGGCGATCGCGCCGCTCGGGCTGGCTGCGCCGGTCCGGCTGGTGGTGCTCGTTGCCTTGGGGGTGACGCTCTACGGTGCGCTGCTCTGGCTGCTGGAACGGGAAGCGATCGCCGAACTCACGCGGCTTGTGCTACGCCGCCAGCCGCCGGTCGCCGAGGTCCCCGCTCAGGACGCGATATAGTCGCGCATCGCCGCGGCTTCCGCCTCGATGCGGTCGATGCGATATTTGACCAGGTCGCCGATCGACACGAACCCGACGAGGCGGCCGCCCTCGACCACGGGCAGATGGCGGATGCGGCGCTGGGTCATTTGCGACAGCGCCGCCATCACCGCGGTGCCGGGTTCGCAGGTGATCGGCGATTTGGTCATCACCTCATCGAGCTGACGGTCGAGCGCCTCGGGGCCATAGGACGACATCAGCCGCACCAGGTCGCGTTCGGAAAAGATGCCGACGATCGCCTCGCCCTCCATCACCGGCACCGCGCCGATGCGATGCTGGGCGAGCAGGTCGAGCACCGCACGCACCGTATCTTCCTTGCGCGCCGAAATCACCGGGCCCGTCCGCCCGTGGAGAATCGCTCCGATCGTCATGCCTGCCGCTCCCCATGTCGATTTTGTGGAGGCAAAGCCTATCATGATTCGCGGCAAAGCCGAAACGATTGGCCGCACTCCATTCGCGCTTGGCCTTGGCCGCGGCTTGGTTCATGGAGGCGCCATGGTCAAACCGTCCCCCCTCGATAAGGACGCCACGTCGAAAATCGCGTGGGCGCGCTATCGCCGCCTGATGCGCGGCATGGTGCTGGTGTCGCTGCTCGCGGTCGTCGGCGCGCTGGTCTGGCTGCGCTTCAGCATCGGCGAGTCGCTCAGCATCCACATGATCATCGCGACCGCCGCCGGCGTCGGGCTGTCGGTCATGCTCGGCGCCGCGCTGATGGGGCTGGTGTTCCTGTCGAGTGGCAGCGGGCATGATGAGTCGATCGAAGACCCGTTCGAGGACGACCCGGACCTGAAACCATGACCGATAAGCCAGACTGCCCCCGCGATCCGATCCTGCGCGTCGTTCCCCGCCCCGCCGACATCAATGCCAACGGCCATATCTTCGGCGGCTGGGTCTTGAGCCAGATGGACATTGCGGGCGGTATCGTTGCGGGGCGCGAGGCGCAGGGCGCGGTCGCGACGGTCGCGATCGAGACGATGGAGTTCATCGCGCCGATCCTGCTGCGCGACATCATCTCGGTTTACGCGCATCTCGAACGCCGCGGCCGCACCTCGCTGGCGATCCGCATCGAAGTCATCGCAACGCGCGGCCGCGAACAGCAGGAAGTGAAGGTCACCAGCGGGCTGTTCACCTTCGTGGCGCTCGACGAGAATCACCGGCCGCGCGCCTTGCCGCCGGTCTGACGCGATCGCGGCGCCGAATCAGCCGCCTTTCAGTTTCTGCCGAAAGTTCTGCACGACACTGTCGTTCGCGGGCACGCGCACGCGCCACACCCAGCTGCTGCCACGCCGCTCCCAGCTTTCGGGCGGCGGGTCAATCGCGAAGGGGATCAGCATCTCGATCTCGGCATCGAACGGGCGCGCGTTGGTCAGCCTGACCTGCCAGGTCTGAAATTCCCCCTTGGCGTCGCGCTCCTGGATCATCGCGCGAAACTGCACCGCCGGGCTTTGGCCGATGTCATAATCGACGCGCTCGTCCTTCGCCTTGTCACCAATCGCCGCTTCGCCGACGAGCAGGCGCTGGCCGCCGATCGTCTCGAACACCGCCGCACTACCGGCGGGCAGCGCCAATCCCAACCCGTCCGATTCGCGGTTCTGGACGCGCAGCCGCATCATCAGCGGCTGCGGCTGGCCATTTTGATACAGCGTTGCCGCATAGAGCTGTTCGACCGCGACTTTGTCCTTGGCGAGCAACGCCACCTGTTTCTGCCCCTTCGCCGACACATCGACGCGGAATGGGACGCGATAGAATTTGAGGTCACCCAAGTCCTCTGGCGGCGGCGGGGGTGGAGGCGGCGGGGGCGGCGCGGCGACCGGCGCGGGCAGATACATCAATTCCTGCCGCGAGACCCGGCTGCCGGTCACGACGACATCTTCGGCGGCTTCCGCGGCAAAATCCTGCTCATATTCGATGATCGGCGGCAATTCCCAGAAAGGATGCGTGCTGGTGATGTCCATCGGCCAGCATTTCAGGATCAACGGCCCCGGGGTGCTGCGCGGCAGCGGCGGGCTGTACATCTTATTCAACCGCCCGGCGATGACGTTGAGCTGGGCGCCCGGAAAGCTGGTCACTCCGCCGTTCGCGACGGTGATCCACCCGGTCAGCCCCAATGTCTTGCCGTCGGGCCCGCGGTCGGCAACATAATTGGCCGCCCAGTCGAACCCTTCGGCCAGATAGAGCAATTGCACCGTCACCGTCCGCGCCGTCTTGCTTTCGACCAGCACCGACAGCGTCGGCTTGGCCGACAAATCCTTGGGCACGCGGGGGTAGAGCATGCGTTCGGGCAGCCCCGAACAGGCCAGCGCCTCGAACCCGCCCGCGGCATTCTGCACGATGACTCCGCCGTTCGGTCCCGCCTGAATCACCGCCTCCTGCTCGGTCACCTTGCCGGTCGCGCGGTTGGTGCGGCGCAGCGTCACGCTGCGCTTCAGATAGGCGTCGACCAGCCCGGCGGGCGACAGCAGCCGCGCGTCGCGATTCTTTTCGATCACCCCGTCGGGCAAGCCGCTGACCACCGCGGTTTCGGGCAGCAAACCCTCGGCGACACCCTCGAACCGCAGCGCCGATGTCCCGGCGGGCAAGGTGACGGTGCGCGTTTCGGTGATGAAGGCGAAACCCTGCGGCCAATGGGGATTAATCGGACCGCCGCCGCGATTCGGCGCGCGATAGACGGTGACCGCCGCATCGTCGATCTTCGCCGATACGGCGATCGTCGGCGCGGTCTGCGCCAACGCCGACGGCGGCGCCAACAGCGCCGTGATCCATGTCAGCAGGAGCGCGCCCCGCATCCCGCGCGCCTCAGTAGCGCGTGTCGAAGGTGACGGTGACCTCGGCCTTGCCATTGGCGGGTACCGGCACCCGCCATTCGACGCGGTCGGCGGAGATGCGCTCGCCCTTCAGGCTTTCGTCGCTGATCCGCACATCGCCATAGAGCCCGTCCTGCGCCAGCAGCACCGTCACCGGCGCCGGGCGCGCGTTGGTGACGGTATATTTCATTTTCGTCACCCAGCGCGAATCGCCCTTGCGGGTGCGCGACACCACGGTCGGCTGGACCTTGACGTCGAACGCGTCGCCGGAGCGCAGCGACATCGCCGACCCCATCGGCGTGTGACCGATGCTGTTCTCGCCGATGAATTGCGGATCGCCGCGCGCGTCGCGCATATAGACGCGGATCGTCCCCGCGGGCAGCTGGTCGCCCAGCCCGCCCTGACGCGAGGTCGAAAAGCGCAGCACGCTGGCGGTGCTCACCGCTTCGGTGCTGCTGCCCAGCCAGCGGTTGACATATTCATAGGTCGATTGCGCAGGCGCGCCCTTCACATCGAGGAAGCTAACCTGCTTTTGCTGGGCGTTGGCGATCGTCGTGCGTTCGGCAAGCGGATAAAGATAATAGTCGCCCAGCCGTTCGCGATCGTTGCTCTCGGTCCCGGCGCTGTCCATCGATCCCGTCATGCGGCGAAACCCGCCGCCCCCGCCGGGATTGCCAGCGACGAGCAAGGTGCGCGCATTGCTGAAGGTCGTGCCGGTGCTGTTGGTCAGCGTCACCCAGCCCTGAATATCCATCGCGCCCTTCGCGGCGTCGAACAGCGCCACATAATCGGCGGTCCAGCCGAGGTTGGGGGTGAGGTACGACAGCCGCGTCGGCACCGTCCCGGCATTGGCGGCATCGACCGTCACCGACAGCGTCGGGCGCGCGCGCAAATTGGGCGGCAGGCGGTCGAACACCGCGCGCACCGGCAGGCCGTCGTCGCGCAGCACCTCGATCCGTTCGCCGACCTGCAGCACGATGCCACCATTGGCAGCCAGCACCTTCGCCCGCTCGGTACGTTCGGCGCCGGTCGCAGGGTTGGTGCGCACCAGCGTGATCGACTGGCCGACCGCCTTGTCCATCAATTTGTCGGGGGTCAGCAGGTCGAAATCGAAATTCTGTTCGACGATCGCGATGCCGGGGCCCGACAGCGTCACCGTTTCGGGGCGGATGCGCGCCGACACGTCGGGAAATTCGATGCGGTTGCGCCCCGCGGCGACGCTGAGCTGGCGTTCGTCCTGCACCAGCGACTGGCCATTATTATAGATGGTGACCGCGACGTCGCCCTGCGCGTTGCCCGGCAGCCCGTCCTGCGCGCTCGCGGGAACGCCCGCCAACGCGCCAGCGACGACCATCGCCCCGCAAGTCTTTGCCAAAGCGCGCATAAAAAAGCCTCCCCGCAGATGGTTCGGCGGGGAGGCTATGGCATGTCTCGGTCAATGACCAGCGCGAAGATGTACCTCTACTCGGCGGCCTCGACCCCCGGGCTGCGCGTCGCCAGCGTGCGGCGGGTGCGGCGCGGCTTGGCGGCGGGCGCCTCGTCACCGCTGTCGCCAGCAGTTTCGGCATCGGGCTCGACGGCGCGTTCCGGACGGCCGATCGCCGGCGGCAGCACCGCCGTATCGATTCCGGCGCTGCCGCTGTCGTCGGCGGCTTCGGCGCGCGGGCGGCGCGGGCTGCGGCGGCCGGTCCGCGGCGCCGGTGCTTCGTCGGTCACGGTTTCGACGCTGCCGACATTTTCATCGCCCGCATCGCTGCGGCCTTCGTCGCGGTCGCGGCGCGGGCGGTCCTGCTGCTGGCGATTGCCGCGATTGTCGTCATCACGGTCGCTGCGCGTGTCGCGATTGCCGCGCCCTTCGCGCTGGCCGCGCTCGGGCCGGTCGCCTCGGTCGCTACGATCGTTGCGGTCGCCACGATCATTGCGATCATTGCGCTCGCCGCGATCGCTGTCGCCATTGTCGTCGCGATCGCCGTCCATATCCAGATCGCTGTCGTCATGGCCGTCGAAATCTTCGACGCCGCGAATTTCGCGCTGGCGGTCCTGACCGCGGTCCTGGCCGTTCGCCGCGTTCTTTTCTTCCTGGCGCAGGCGGAAATCGCTCACGACGCGGAAATAATGATCGGCGAACTGGAGGTAGTATTCGGTCTGAACCCGGTCCCCGGCCAGCTGCGCGTCGCGCGCCAGATTGCGGTACTTCTCGATCATCTGGGCGCCGTTGCCGCGCGCCCGGCTGTCGATACGGTTCGCCTGGTCGACCCCGCCGCGGCCACCCGATTGCGGCCGGTTATTGTTGTTGCTGTTGTTATTGTTGCGGCCGCGACGGCGACCGCTTTGCCGGTTGTTCATGTTCAACTGAGACATCCTGTCGAAAAGCTAATAAGCTATGCCAACCCCTTTTGGCCGACCGCGCCATTTGCGCGTCGTGCCCGCGCGCCATGCGCGGTTCTTGCCCTTTACCGCTCGTCTGGACCAAGGCCCGGTCGAACATCGTAAGTGGGAAGCAGATCCGCCGGACCAGTATCGATGCGTTGCATCGCCAAAGGTGTCCCAGCCGGGTCTGTGACTGGCCCCTAACCCGCTTTTCGCCGAAAACCAAGCAATATTTGCGGGAGGGGGCTCAAGCGCGGGTCAGCAAAAGCGCCCGGTCGCGGCCCGCCAAATCCTGGCGGCAGGCGACGGCAAATCCCGCCGCTTCGGCGAGTTCTTTCACCAAGATATGTTGGGTGGCGCCAATTTCAAGGATCGCGGCCCCGTCCAGAGCGAGCAAGCGCGGCAGATCGGGGATAATGCGGCGGTAATCGTCGAGCCCGTCGGGTCCGGCGAACAGCGCGCCTGCGGGTTCATGGTCGGCGACATCGGGCATCAACGGCTCCGCATCGCCGACATAGGGCGGATTGCAGAGGATCAGGTCGAACGGGCCGTCGATGCCTGCGCCCCAATCGCCCGACTGAAAGGTGGCGCGATCCGCCATCCCCAATTCCTCGGCGTTGTCGCGCGCATAGGCCAGCGCCTGTTCGGATGCCTCGACACCCAGCCCCGTCGCCCCCGGAAATTCGCTCAGCACCGCGAGCAGCAATGTCCCCGGCCCGGTGCCGAGATCGAGCACCCGCGACGGCCACCCCGACCCACGTTGGCGGGCGAGGTCGAGGCTCGCCTCGATCAGCGTTTCGCTGTCGGGGCGCGGGATCAGCACCCCCGGCCCGACCGCGATCCGCAGCGTCCAGAAATCGCGATAACCCACAATATAGGCGATCGGCTCATGCGCCATGCGCCGCGCAACCAGATGCGCGTAAAGCTCGGGCACCACATACCGCGCCGGATCGAGCAGCACATCCTGCCGCGCGACCCCCAGCGCGTGCGCCATCAACAGTTCGGCATCGAGCCGCGGCGTATCGCTGATCCCGGTCAGCAGGTTGGTCGCGGTGCGGAGCGACTCGGCCACCCCCGCAAAAGTCGGGCGTTCAGTCACCCAGCCCCGCCAGCCGCTGCGCCTGATCCTCGGCGATCAGCGCGTCGATCAGCTCGTCCATCGCCCCCTCGATGATTTCGGGCAGGCGGTGGAGGGTCAGGTTGATGCGGTGGTCGGTCACGCGGCCTTGCGGGAAATTATAGGTGCGGATGCGTTCGGAGCGATCGCCCGACCCGACCATCGACTTGCGCGCCGACGCTTCGGCATCGTGGATTTTCGCGCGCTCCAGATCGTAAAGCCGCGCGCGCAGCACCTGCATCGCCTTGGCGCGGTTCTTGTGCTGGCTGCGCTGGTCCTGCTGGATCACGACGAGGCCCGACGGAATATGCGTGATGCGGATCGCCGAATCGGTCGTGTTGACGTGCTGCCCGCCCGCGCCCGACGCCCGGTAAATGTCGATCTTCAAGTCGCTGTCGTTGATCGCGACATCGACCTCTTCCGCCTCGGGCAGCACCGCGACGGTCGCGGCGCTGGTGTGGATGCGCCCCTGGCTTTCGGTCGCGGGGACGCGTTGCACCCGGTGCACGCCGCTCTCGAACTTCAGCTTGGCAAAGACGCCCTGCCCCGTCACCGACGCGACGACTTCCTTATAGCCGCCCATTTCGGCCTCGTTCGCCGAGATGATCTCGACCTTCCACCCCTGCCCATCGGCATAGCGGCTGTACATGCGCAGCAGGTCGCCCGCGAACAGCGCCGCCTCGTCGCCGCCGGTCCCGGCGCGGATTTCGAGCATCGCGGCGCGCGCGTCGGCGACATCCTTGGGCAGCAGCTGGAGCGCCAGATCATGCTCGGCCGCGGGCAACGCCGCCTCGACCGCCGCAATTTCCTCGGCCGCCATCGCCTTCATTTCGGGATCGGCGAGCATGTCGTTAAGCGAGCCCAGCTCGCCGCGCAGCCGCACAACTTCGCGCGCCGCGGTGGCGACGGGCTCAAGCTCCGCAAACTCCTTCGACGCCGCGACGAAGTCGGCGGGCGCCATATCGCCGGTCGCCATGCGCGCTTGCAGCGCAGCATGACGTTCGATGATGGCGTCGATCTGCTTTTCGGAAACGCTAGTCATTGATCCACTGTCATTTCAATTCTTCGTCATCCCGGACTTGATCCGGGATCCATGACCGCCGGTGTCGTCTGGACCCCGGATCAAGTCCGGGGTGACGATGGTTGTGCAATCAGTCGTTCTGATAGCCCAAACGGTCGAGAACGGCCTTCACTTGCATACGAACGTCGTTGGCCGTCGCCGACTGGGTCCGGATAACGGGGATACCGTCATTCCATCGCACCGACATTAATACATAAGCATTGATCTTGGTCGCCTTGTCGTAGCGTTTCCGCGCCGATCCAGTGGCGATCATGTCAGTCGATAATCCATTCTGCCTCAAGGCCGCGGCGACCCTTTGCGCCGTCGAGATCGACAGATCATCCTCGACCGCCATAACAACGTTCAAAAGCTCGGCTCTCGGCTCCTCCAACAACATCGCCAACCGCTCAATCCCCGCCGCCCAGCCAACCGCCGCGGTCGGCGGACCACCCAGCGCCTCGATCAGCCCATCGTAGCGCCCGCCACCAAGCACCGTGCCCTGCGCGCCCAGCCGGTCGGTGACAAACTCAAACGCGGTGTGGCGATAATAGTCGAGCCCGCGTACCAGCCGCGCATTGCGTTCCCACGCGACCCCCGCCGCATCCAGCCCCGCGGTCACCGCCCCGAAAAAGTCCTGCGCTTCGTCGGTCAAAAACGCATCGATGTCGGGCGCGCTGTCGGCGATCGGGCGATCCTTCGGGTCCTTGCTGTCCAAAATCCGCAGCGGATTCTTGTCCAGCCGCGCCAGGCTATCTTCGGACAGATCGCCGCGATGGCTTTCGAAATGCTCGACCAGCGCTGCGCGCCAGGCGTCGCGGCTCGCCGCATCGCCCAATGTGTTGAGCGTCAGCGTCACCCCCTCGCTGATCCCCAATTCCTTCAGCAGCTGATCGGCAAACACCAGCAATTCCGCATCGGCGAGCGGGCTGTCGCTGCCCAGCACTTCGGCGTCCAATTGATGGAACTGGCGATACCGCCCCTTCTGCGGCCGCTCGTATCGGAACAACGGCCCGTGCGTCGCGACCTTCAGCGGCGCATATTGCTGCCAGCCGTTGGTGATATAGGCCCGCGCGATCCCCGCGGTAAATTCGGGGCGCAAGGTGATCGATTCGCCGCCGCGATCCTCGAAGGAGTACATTTCCTTCGATACCACATCGGTGGTTTCGCCCAGCGAGCGCGCGAACACCGCGGTCGGCTCGATCACCGGCACCTCGATGCGCTTATATCCATACAGGCGCCGCACCCGTTCGAACGTCTCGACGACATGCGCGAAACGATCGGCGAAATCGCCCAGCATGTCCTGGGTGCCGCGCACGGGTTGCGGGGTCGGGATCTTGGCGGATTTGTCCTTGCTCATGGGCGCGGCGTCTAATGCTTTTTGGCCGAAAGGCAAAGTGCCGCCGTCACCTCCCTCCCCCTTGACGGGGGAGGGATGCGGAGACTTGGCAGCTTGCTGCCTAGTCGGAGCTGGGAGAGGGTGCGCGGTCGCGTCGCGACCGTGCGAGCTTCGCTCGCAGACCCCTCATCCAACTGCGGCTAGTTCGCTTTGCTCACAAGCCTTCATATCCTTCTCCCGCAAGGGGAGAAGGAGTTGTGAAAACCGCCATTTCCCGCCACAACCCGCCCATGAAAAAACAACTGCTCGTCGCAACCGCCCTGATCGCCGCCATCCCCGCCGCCTTCGCGCAGAACGGCAACAGCCGCCCGCAGCCGGTCGTCCAGCCGCACGTCATCCCGCTGCCCGCCGACAAGCCCTATCCCGGCACCATGCAGCTAAAGGTCGATGCGACCGACGTCGCGCGCGGCATCTTTCGCGTCCGCCAGACCATCCCGGTCGCGAAGCCCGGCAAGCTGACCCTGCTCTATCCCGAATGGCTGCCCGGCAAGCACGCCCCGCGCGGCGCGATTGGCGAAATGGCGGGGTTCAAACCCAGTGCGGGCGGCAAGCCGCTGGCGTGGACGCGCCAGCCGACCGATGTTTATGCGTTCGACGTCGATGTCCCTGCGGGGGTCAAGAGCATCGACGTCGCCTTCGATTTCCTGTCGCCGACGCGCACCAGCGAAGGCCGTATCGTCGTCACCCCGGCGATGATGAACCTGCAATGGGAACAGGTCAGCCTCTATCCTGCGGGCTATTTCACGCGGCAGATCCCGGTGCAGCTGGAAGTGACCTTGCCCGACGGGTGGACCGGCGCCGCGGCGCTCGACGGGCTGAAAGTCTCGGGCAACCGCTACAGCTTCGCCCCGACCAATTATGAGGTGCTGGTCGACAGCCCGATGTTCGCCGGGCGCCATTTCCGCAAATGGGATTTGGGACAGAATGTCACGCTGAACGTCGTCGCCGACGAAGCCAAATATCTCGACGCGCGCCCCGATCATATCGCGCGTCACGCGGCGCTGGTGTCGGAGGCGGTGGCGCTGTTCGGGGTGCGCCATTTCGACCGCTATGAATTTCTGCTCGCGCTGACCGACGAACTCGGCGGCATCGGGCTGGAACATCACCGGTCGAGCGAAAACAGCCGCAACCGCGACTATTTCACCGAATGGGACGAAAATGACAGCGAGCGCGGGCTGCTGCCGCACGAGCTGGTGCACAGCTGGAACGGCAAATATCGCCGCCCCGACAAATTATGGACCCCCGATTTCCGCACCCCGATGCAGGGCAATCTGCTGTGGGTTTACGAAGGGCAGACGAGCTATTGGGATCTCGTCCTCGCCGGCCGGTCGGGGATGCAGTCGAAAGACATGGTCCTTGCCGAATGGGCGACCCACGCGGGCTTCTACAGCGCCCAGCCGGGCCGCGAATGGCGTGCGGTCGAGGATACGACGCTCGATCCGGTCATCGGCGCGCGCAAGCCCAAGCCCTTTGCCAGTTGGGCGCGCGGCGAGGATTATTACAATGAAGGATCGCTGACCTGGCTCGAAGCCGACCTGCTGATCCGCCAGGCGACGAACGATGCCAAAAGCCTCGACGATTTCGCGCGGACCTTCTTTGGTGGGCGCGAGGGTGATTGGGGCCAGGACGCCTATGATTTTGACGATGTCGTCGCGGCGCTGAACGCCGTCCATCCCCATGATTGGGCGCGTTTCCTGCGCGAACGGTTGCAAACGCCCGGGCAAGGCGCGCCGGTTCGCGGTATCGAGCGCGCGGGATACCGGCTGGCGTGGCGCGATGCGCCGAATATGTACGACCGCGACCGCATGGCGCAGGCGAAAAACTATGACCTCTCCCATTCATTGGGACTGACGATCGACAAGGATGGCATCGCGAGCGCGATCCTGTGGGACGGCCCGGCGTTCAAGGCCGACATCGTCAACGGGACCAAGATCGTCGCGGTCGACGGCACCGCCTATAGCAAGGAGCGGCTGGAGGCCGCGATCCGCGCCGCGACCGACGGCAAGACCCCGGTGCGCCTGCTCGTCGAACGCGGCGGTCGCTATCGCCAGATCGACCTGGCCTATCACAGCGGGCTGCGCTGGCCGCATCTGGAAAAGGTCGGCAGCGGGCCAGACTGGTTCGACCGGCTGCTGGCGCCGAAGCGGGTGCTTTAGAACCAGACAGCTTCATTCCGAATCGTCATTGCGAGGAGCCGAAGGCGACGCGGCAATCCAGAGTAGGCGTAAACCGCCCTGAATTGCTTCGCTTCCGCAAAGCGGAAGTTTATCCTGAGCGACTGCAAGGCAGTCGAAGGGCTCGCAATGACGAGTGAACTAACCCAAAGCGATCGATCCGCAATGGTCGCCCCTGAAGATAAGGGGCTTAAAGCCTCGACTTTTCGCGCTACCCGGCGCTAAAGGCGCCCGCGATTCTAAAAAACAAAAGGACTCCACTCTCCCATGCGCATCGACCTGATTCCCGCCGGCGACAGCCCGCCCGACAGCCTGAACGTCCTGATCGAGGTGCCGATCGGCGGCGAGCCGGTGAAGTACGAGTTCGACAAGGCGTCCGGCGCGCTGTTCGTCGACCGCTTCCTCCACACCCCGATGCGCTATCCCGCCAATTACGGTTTCGTGCCGCACACGCTGGGCGAGGACGGCGATCCCTTGGACGCATTGGTCGTCGCGCGCTCGCCGATCGTCGCCGGCGCAGTCGTCAAATGCCGCCCGATCGGCGTGCTATTGATGGAAGACGACGCGGGCGGCGATGAAAAGCTGCTGTGCGTCCCGGTCAACAAGACCTTCCCCTATTATGCCGATGTCGCGAGCTACACCGACATGCCGCCGATCGTGCTGCAACAGATCGAGCATTTCTTCACCCACTACAAAGACCTTGAGCCCGGCAAATGGGCGAAGCTCAATGGCTGGGGCGACGTCGATGAAGCCAAGCGGATCATCGTCGAATGCGTCGAGCGCGCGAAGAAGGTCGGGTTTTAAGCACAACCGTCGCCCCCGCGAAGGCGGGGGCCGCTCTCGGCGTTACGCTAGGATGCTGGCGGCCCCCGCCTTCGCGGGGGCGACGGTTGTTCGTCGTCGTCCGCCAACATCCGCACATCGGTCCGCGGATAGGGAATCCGAATCCCCGATTCCTGGAACCGGTCCCAGATCCCCAGAAACACCTCACCCTGGATATTGCCGAGCCCCGCCTCGGGATCGGAGATCCAGATGCGCAGTTCATGCTCGACCGCGCGCTCGCCGAATGCCGTGATCCACACCGCGGGTTCGGGCTCGTCCAGGATGCGCGGGTTGGTCTTCGCCGTCTCGACGATCAGCCGCTGCGCCAGCCGCAGGTCGGCGTCATATGGCACCGGAATGCGCATCCGCACCCGCACTTCGGGGCTGGCATAGCTCCAGTTTTCGACCGCCTGCGTCATCAGCAGCTCATTCGGGATCAGGTGCTTCTTGCCGTCGCGGGTCACGACATTGACCGCGCGCACCCCGATCCTGGCGACGCGCCCGACATTGGGCACCCCGTTCAGCGTCGCCGATCCGCCCATGCTGCTGCCGTCGCCGACGACGATGATGTCGCCCGGCTTGATCGACCGGTCCATCAACAGGATGATCCCCGCGATCAGATTGCCGACGGTTTTCTGCAAGCCGAAACCGATCGCGAGACCGGCAGCGCCCGAAAATACCGCGAGCGCGGTCAGGTCGATACCCAGCAGGTCGATGCCGAACAGCATCGCAAAAATGAACAGCGCGATCGCGATCAGCTTCTCGGTGAGGAGCCGCTGCGTCTGGTCGATATGGGTGTTGCGGCGCAGCAGCCATTTGGTCGCGCGCATCACGATCTTGACCGCCAGATAGAGCAGCACCGCGACGACGACGGTCGAAAACAGGCTGTAGAGCGACAGCCGGTACGCGCCGACGTCGAGCCCGATCGCCTTCATCGCGATCACCATGCCGTCGACCCCCTCGCGCAGATTGGCAGCGGCGCTCATAGTGCCGCAAATCCCTGGGTCAGGTCGGCGATCAGGTCGGCAGGATCCTCCAGCCCGATCGACAGCCGCACCAGCGGGTCGGGATCGGTCCATGGGGCCGCGGTGCGAACGGGGTTGCTGGGCACCACCAGGCTTTCATAGCCGCCCCAGCTGAACCCGATGCCGAACAGCGTCAGCGCGTCGATGAAGCGGGTGCGCGCGGCGATGTCGGCGCCTTTCAGGGTAAAGCCGAACAGCCCGCTGGTTCCCGAAAAGTCGCGCGACCAGAGCGCATGGCCGGGATCGCCGGGGCGTGCGGGGTGCAGCACGCGGCCAACCTCGGGCCGCGCCGCGAGCCAGTTCGCCACCGCCAACCCGTTTTCGCCATGCCGCGCCATCCGCACGTCGAGCGTGCGAAGCCCGCGCAGCATCAGCGCGCAATCGTCGGGCGACACCGCCTGCCCCAGCTGATACGCCGCGCTGCGCAACCGCGGCCACACCGCTTTGGTCGCGGTCAGCGACCCCATCATCGCATCGCTGTGCCCGCCGACATATTTGGTCAGGCTCATCATCGTCACATCGACCCCGTGCGTCAGCGCGGGGAACAGCAAAGGCGTCGCCCAGGTGTTGTCGAGCATCGTCAGAATGCCATGTTCCCGCGCCACCGCCGTGATCGCGGGAATATCCTGCACCTCAAAGGTCAGGCTGCCGGGCGATTCGAGGAAGATCAGCTTCGTTTCCGGCCCGATCAGATCGGCGATCCCGGCGCCGACCAGCGGGTCATAATAGGTCGTCGTTACGCCATAACGCGCCAGCAGGCCGTCGCAAAAGGCGCGCGTCGGTTCGTAAGCGCTGTCGACCATCAGCAGATGGTCGCCGGGCGCCAGCAGCGCGAGCAGCCCCGCCGAATTGGCCGCGACCCCCGACGGATAAAGCAAGGTCCCTGCCGCCCCCGGCTCCATCCCGGTCAGCGCGTCGGCGAGCGCCCACACCGTCGGCGTGCCGCGGCGCCCATAATAGAGCTTGTCGTGCGTCGCGTGGCCGCGCGCGTCGAGGTCGGCGATATTGTCGTACAGGATCGTCGAGGCGCGCCACACCGGCGGATTGACCACGCCGCCGCCCAGTCGCGGATCGCCCGTCCACTCGGGCCGCCGCCCGCCCTGCACCAGCTTGGTAGCGGGGCGGAGGCTGTCATCGTCGCTCTTGCTCATCGCGCCTTGTTAGCGGAGCAGGGGGCAAAATCCAGTGCGGGCCGCTAGAAATACCGACACCGGCAACAAGCGCACACATAGATAACCGTTCGCACTGAGCCTGTCGAAGTGCCGTCTTTTCTTGCTAGCGACGCCAGAGAAAGAACGGTGCTTCGACAAGCTCAGCACGAACGGAAAAAACAGATCAGGTTTCGCTTCAAGCCGCGCCGGTTGCCTTCGGCGTTGCCGGGTCGGCGCCCCATTCGGTCCAGCTGCCGTCGTAAACCGCGACGTCGTCCTTGCCGAGCAGATGCGCGCCGAACGCCACCACGGTCGCGGTCATGCCGCTGCCGCAGGTGGTGACCAGCGGCTTGTCGAGATCGATCCCGGCGGCGTCGAATGCGGCTTTCAGCTCGTCGCCACGCTTCCACGTGCCATCGGCATTGAACAAGGTGGTATGCGGCAGGCTGCGCGAACCGGGGATATGGCCCGGCGCCACACCCGGCCGCGGATCGCGGTCTTCGCCGGTGAAGCGCGCCGCGGGGCGCGCGTCGACGACCTGTTCGGCGCCGCTGTCGACATTCGCCAGCATCTGCTCCTTGGTCCGCACCGCCTTGGCATCGCGCCACACGGTAAAATGGCGGTGGCGCAGCGTCTGCTTGCCCATTTCGAGCGGCCGACCCTCGGCCTTCCATTTGGCAAGCCCGCCGTCGAGCAGCGCCACATCGTGCGCGCCGAACAGTTTGAGCAGCCACCAGGCGCGCGCCGCGCTTTTCAGCGGGCTATCGTCGTACAGCACGATCCGGCTGCCATCGCCGAGGCCCAGCGACTGCATGCGGCTGGCGAATTTTTCGGCCTGCGGCGCCATATTGTCGATCGCGCTCGACGGATCGGTCAGCTCGGCCAGGTCCATGAACACCGCGCCCGGAATATGCCCCGCCTCATATTCGCCGCGCGCATCGCGGCCCGCGTCATCCATGAATTTCGTCGCGTCCACGACCCGCAGGTCCGACGCCCCCAGTTCGCGTTCCAGCCAGTCGGTTGAGACCAAGGCGTCCATGTCATGCTCCTGTTGCGACCGATCGGAACTTTACCCGTTCCTTCGCCGGTCATCCTGCGCCGTTCTTTCCGGGGACGATAAGCCTATGCCCCGCCGTGCCCTTTTTCAAGCACGGTGGCGCTGTGCCTCAGCCCATGCTGCGCTGCAACAAAAAAGCTGCGCCTTTACCCGATCGGCTGCCATTATTGGCTGCGTTTGACCGCCGTCGCGCGGGCGCCGGGACGGTCGACCTGATAGGTCGCGCGATCGAGCGGCAGTGGCGCCAACTTGTCGTTGACGCTGGTGCCCTGCTCGCGGCCCAGCACGAAACTTCCGGCATTCTGGCCGAATGCCTCGCCCTCGCCGTCCCAATGATAGGTGACGTCGAACGCGATCACCGGGACCAGCATCGGCTTGCCCCCGATCATCAGCGGCTCGATCGTCGCGCGCGGCAGCATGACTTCGGTCGATAGTTCCTCGCCCGCTCCCGCATCGAGCGTCATGTCGTCGCGCAGCACGCTGCCCCCCGCCCCGTCAAAGAATCGGGCGAGCACCGGTTCGGGCATCGCCGACCCCTGATTGAGCGCGATGCGGACCATCAGCCCGGTCGCGGGCAATATGCCCTGGTTGATCAGATGGAGCGAAAAGGCGACCACGATATGATCGGGCGCAAAGCGGATGCCGCGAATGTCGAGCGCCATGCCGACCACCGCACGGCGTTCGCCCGCCGCACGGTTGACCAGCGGCGACGCGGCGCGCGGCGTCGCAGGGACGGGCTCGGGCACGGGGGCAGGACGCGGCGCAGGCGGCGTGGCTGCCCGCCGCGCCGGTGCGGGTGCGGGTGCGGGTGACGGAGCGGGCGGCGCCGGACGCGGCACGTCGGACACGGCATCGTCGATCCCGCCCGCCAGCGCCGGACGGCGGCGCCAATACCAAAACCCGGCGCCCAGCGCGGCAAGGACCGCGAGCGCCCAGGCCCAAAGCGGCGTGTCCGACGACCCTGCCTCGGGCGCCGCGGCTGGCGCGGCGTCGGCTTCGGGCGCGGCCACCGCCGGCGGCGCCGCAATCTCGGGCGCGGTCGTTGACAGCGGCGGCAAGGCGGCGCTGCCCTGCCCCGGCAAAGCGGGCGCCGCGGGCGCGGGCGCCGCCTGCGGCGTACCCGAGGGCGCCGCGTCGCGGCGGACCGCGGCGGGTGCAGGCGACGGCCTGGCGGCGGTGGACGGCTGGGTCGGGGTCACGCGCGGCGGGGTCGCAGGGACCGTTGGCGTCGGCGCGGGCGTGGGGGCAGGCGACGGCGTCGGCGACGGGGTGCGATTCTCGTTCGGACCGACCGGCGGCAGGCCGTTGTCCGACGGTCCCTGCACCCCCGGCGCACGGCCGTCGTCGGCGGGCGGCAGGCGAAAGATCGACGAGGGCGCGGGCGTCGGCGCAGGCGATCCGGCCTGCTGCGCGGCGATCGGCGGCGCCGCACCGACCGCGATCATCGCGGCCGCCAGCGGCAACGCGCTCCGCCACCGTCCCTGCCCAGATTTCCGCACCGTCATCGAAATGTCCGCGATCCCAAACTGCTGATATGCTTGCCGCGCCGCTGAATTGGCGCTGAACCGGGCCATCCACGGGATGACAGCGGCCGCGCGCGTCCCTAGATGGTTTCGATGACCGATTCTACCCCCGCACCGCTCGCGCCGAAACATCTTGGCCAGTCGAGCGACCTTCCTGCCGCACCCGAAGCGGCGATCCTCGACTATGTGCCCAATCCGCGCCGCGGCGAACTGTATCTGGTGCGCTTTGCCGCACCCGAATTCACCTCGCTCTGCCCGGTCACCGGCCAGCCCGATTTTGCGCACCTGGTCATCGATTATGCCCCCGGCGACACCATCGTCGAATCGAAAAGCCTGAAGCTGTTTCTGGGCTCGTTCCGCAACCATGCCGGGTTTCACGAGGATTGCACCGTCGGCATCGGCCGCCGCCTGTTCGACGAGATGCAACCGCAATGGCTGCGCATCGGCGGCTATTGGTACCCGCGCGGCGGCATCCCGATCGACGTTTTCTGGCAATCGGGTCCGCCGCCCCCCGGCCTGTGGCTTCCCGACCAGGGCGTCGCGCCCTATCGCGGGCGCGGATGATTATTCATCTTTCCGTCACATAATATTGACATTAGTGTCAGCGATATGACCGCAGCCTCGCTCCCGCACGACCACGCCATCGCCGTCGGTTCCGACCAGATCGATTTCATGGGCCACGTCAACAACGCCCATTATCTCAGCTGGGTGCAGGAAGCCGTGCTGTCGCACTGGCGCCATATCGCGCCGCCCGACGCGGTGGCGCAGCATCTGTGGGTCGCGCTGAAGCACGAGATCACCTATCGCCGCCCCGCCTTCCTCGACGATCAGGTCATCGCGACCGTCATCCTCGAAAAGGTCGAGGGCGCGCGCGCCTTTTACGAAACGATCATCAAGCGCGGCGAAGACGTGCTGGCCGAGGTCAAATCGAGCTGGTGCTGCATCGACGCCGAAACGCTGCGCCCCGCGCGACTGGCAAGCGACGTGATCGCGCGCTTTTTTCCGGGCGAGAAGGTTTAGATTTTGGCTGGCAATGACCATTTTGGGGTTGCACGGCCCTGAACTCCTCTCCCCTTGAGGGAGAGGATAGCGCAGCTTGCTCCGTCAGGAGCTAGCGAAGCTTGGTGAGGGGGTGAGCCGCCAGCGGGCGTAGACCCCCTAAGCCGCCGCAAACCAGATCGGCAGCCGCTTCAGTCCCCCGACGAACACCGACTCCACCCGCGCCGGTTCGCCCGCCAACTCCAGGCTTTTGATCCGCGGCAGCAGTTCCTCCATCAAGATCCGCATCTCCATCCGCGCCAGATGCTGGCCCAGGCACACATGCGCGCCAAAACCGAACGCGAGCTGTGGATTCTTCTCGCGATCGGGATCGAACGAAAACGGGTCGCCGAACACATCTTCGTCGCGGTTGGCCGACACATAATTCAGCATCAGCCAATCCCCCTCCCGGATCGTCTGGCCGCCGATCTCGACATCCTCCTTGGCGCTGCGCATGAAATGCTGGACCGGCGTGGTCCAGCGGATCGCTTCCTCGATCAGCCCCGCCTTGTCGGTCCCGGCGGCGCGAAAACGCTCGAACAGCGCCGGGTTCTTCGCCAGCTCCATGATCGCCCCGGCGGTCGACGCGCTCGTCGTGTCATGCCCCGCGGTCGCGACGATCATGTAATATCCCGACATTTCGCGGTCGGGGATCGGCTCGCCGTTGATCTTCGCATTGGCGATCACCGTCGCAATATCCTCACGCGGGTTGGCGCGGCGTTCGGCGGTCAGCGCGCCGAAATAATTTTCGAAATCGGCGATGACATAGTTGAGCATCGCGATCGCCTGCTCGGCGCTGGTGATCGCCTCGCGGCTGCGGTTCAGTTCGGGGTCGGTCGGCCCGAACAATTGCTGGGTCAGCATCAGCATCCGCGGCTCGTCTTCGGGCGGCACGCCCAATATGTCCATGATCACACGCAGCGGATAATGCGCGGCGACATCGCGTGCAAAATCGCATGTGCCGCCCAGCGCCAGCATCTGATCGACCGTTTCGCGCGCGATCTGCCGGATGCGGTCTTCGACGATCTTCAGATTCTTCGGCATGAACCAGCTCTGCGTCAGTAGCCGGTATTTCATATGATCGGGGGCGTCCATCTGGACCAGCGAGCGGATCAGATGCCCGTCGTTGTTCGGGGTCGCCGCACGCGCCAGCGCCTCACCATCACGGTTGGTCAGCACCGTCGGACGGATGCCGTTGGCGAACCGCTGCGGATCGCGGCTGATCGCCATGATGTCGGCGTGGCGGGTGACCAGCCAGAAGGGATCGTGATCGTGGTTCTCCGCGACCGCCAGCGGCGCATGCGCGCGCGCCCACGCCAGCTGTTCGTGCAGCGGTTCCCATTGGCCGTATGCGATGGGATCGACGACGGCGGCGGCTACCTCTCCAGGCAATATCGGTTTTGTCATGAAACTGATGCTGCCGCGATTCAGGGGGCTTGTCGAGAGACGATGAGCGGCACTCAAACCCCTTCCCCCTTGATGGGGGAAGGGTACGCAGCCTTGTCGCCAAGCGGCTAGGCGAAGTTGGATGGGGGTGATCGTGCGTCCTTGCGCCGTCGTCTTAGGCCGTAAGCACACCCCCACCGCTGCAACTAGCGAACAAGTTCGCAAGTTTCGCTGCCTCCCCCATCAAGGGGGAGGATGGAGACAGCGAGCTTCTATTCCGTCAACTGCGGCGCCCCCGCCGGCATCGCGCTCGCCCATTCGGCGCGCGCCTTGCGGATCATCGCCTTCAACGCGTCTGCATGCCGCTGCCACGCCGCTGCGGTCTCCTCGCCCCACGCCATGTCCGCCGCCAGCCCCAGCTCCGCGACCGTCATATCAATAAACGCATCATATTCGGCGATCGGCAACGCGCCGTAATTGCGGTGGGTGAACACCAGTTCGGCGACCAGCGGCCACACCCAGCCTTCGCCCTGCGCCAGCCCCAGCATCATCTGCAGCGTCTCGTCGGTCATCCGCCGCGACGCCGCATCGACCGAAATGAAGCTGGCGCGGCGCTCGGGATAGGCGGCGAAGAAGCGCTCGAACAGCGGATGGCGAATGTCGATGCCCGCGTCGGCGACGGCGATCAGGCTCGCCTCCATCAACGCGGCGTCGCGGTCCACGTCAACACCCCTCTTCGTCATCCCGGCGAAGGGTGTCGGGAGGCACGTGACTCCCGGCACGATCTCGCCGGTGCATCAAATCGCAACGGCGAGATCCCGGCTTTCGCCGGGATGACGAGAAAGGGAAATGCGCGACGCCTCACTTGAACAGGCTACCCAGAATCCCGCGCATCAACTGACCGCCCAGCTTGCCCGCGACCTGCCGCCCGATGCTCGTCGCCGCCGATCGCGCCGCCGATTGCACCATCTTTTCGGTCATCGAGGGTTTCGCCGCCTCGCGCGCCGCCGCGGTTTCCCTCCGCAGCCGTTCGCGCTCCTCGGCCGCCTTCACCTTCGCCGCTTCCTTGGCCGCGATCGCCGCCTGCTTGTCGGCCTCGGCCTGCGCCTTGGCCGCGATCGCCGCGGCCTGCGCCTGCTCGGCCTTGGCGGCGAGCAGCTCCTCGGCGCTTTCGCGGTCGACCGGCGTGTCATATTTGCCCTCGACCGGGGAAATCGACTTGATGATCGCGCGCTCCTTCGCATCGAGCGGCCCGGCGCGCGAACAGGGCGGCTTGATCAAGGTGCGCTCGACCGGCGACGGCGCGCCGTCGGGCATCAACAGCGACACCAACGCCTCGCCGACCTTCAGCTCGGTGATCTCGCGCGCGACATCGACCTTGGGATTGGGGCGAAAGGTCTCGGCGGCGGCCTTCACCGCTTTCTGGTCACGCGGCGTGAAAGCGCGCAGCGCGTGCTGGACGCGGTTGCCGAGCTGACCCGCGACATCCTCGGGAATGTCGATCGGGTTCTGCGTCACGAAATAGACCCCGACGCCCTTCGAGCGGATCAGCCGCACGACCTGCTCGATCTTTTCGGTCAGCGCGGGCGGCGCGTCGTCGAACAGCAGATGCGCCTCGTCGAAGAAGAAGACGAGCTTCGGTTTGTCGGGATCGCCCACCTCGGGCAGCGTCTCGAACATCTCGGACAGCAGCCAGAGCAGGAAGGTCGCATAAAGCTTCGGGCTCGCCATCAGCTTGTCGGCGGCGAGAATATTCACATAGCCGCGGCCATTGTCGTCGCAGCGGATCATGTCGTGGATGTCGAGCGCGGGTTCGCCAAAGAAATGCGCCCCGCCCTGGCTTTCCAGCGTTAGCAATTGTCTTTGAATGGTGCCGACGGTCGCCTTCGACACATTGCCATATTTGGTCGTCAGCTCGTCGGCATTCTCGGCGCACCACACCAGCATCGCCTGTAAATCGCCCAGATCGAGCAGCAGCAGATTCTGTTCGTCGGCGACCCGAAACGCGATCGCCAGCACGCCCTCCTGCACCTCGTTCAGACCCATCAGCCGCGCGAGCAGCAGCGGCCCCATCTCCGAAATCGTCGTGCGAATGGGATGCCCCTGCTCGCCGAACAGGTCCCAGAAGATCACCGGATTGTCGCGATAGGCCCATTCGCCGTCGCCGATCTCGGCGGCACGCGCCGCAAAAATCTCGTGCATTTTCGCCATCGGGCTGCCCGCCATCGCCATGCCGGCAAGATCGCCCTTCACGTCCGCGACGAACACCGGGACGCCGACCGCCGAAAACCCCTCGGCCAGCCCTTGCAACGTTACCGTCTTGCCGGTCCCCGTCGCCCCCGCGATCAACCCATGCCGGTTCGCGCGCTTGAGCACCAGCGACTGCCGCGCCCCATCGGCAGCGCCGCCCCCGCCCAGGCCGATGTAAATCTCGCTCGCCGTGCTGCCGTCGCTCACCCGCTGTCCTTTCGTTTTTTGGTCGTTGTGAGGTCTATAGCCGAGGGACAGGTCAGGCAATTACCAAACGGGGTGGTGGGGGAGCGGACCTTGTCGGCGAACGACGAACAACGGCAGTCCAGACCATCGTCATCCCGGCGGAGCCCGGGATCGACCCGATCGGAATGACGCACCGGCGAGATCCCGGCCTGCGCCGGGATGACGAAAATGGGAAACGACAGCTAACGACCGGTTGCGGACATTGAGAGGTGCAAGCCCCTCCTCTTCAGAGGAGGGGCAGCGAGACTTACGAGCTTGCTCGTTAGTCGCAGCGGGGTGGTGATCGAGGCTGGGCGTGGTAGTGCGATAACCACCCCGCTCGACTAAAGGCCCGGCTGCGCCGGACCAAGTCTCACTGCCCCTCCTCTGAAGAGGAGGGGATACGCAAACGTCCGTTTTCCACCCCAAAGCCGCCGTTCGCTGGCCAAGGGGATTGAATGGCGGGAAGCGGCCGATTGCGGACATTGGCGCAACGGTGCTTAAGTTGGGCTCGAAGGAGTTCACCGATGCTGGAGAAGGATGAAGCCGAGCATTTGGTGCCGGAACCGCTGCGCTCATCTTTTCGACAAATCGCCGACGCGTTCGTCGCTGGTGACTTTCAACTTCGCGACCATCCGATTGCGGGGGTTAGGCCCATCGACCCTGATACTGCCAAACGGATAGCGGACAATATTTCAGCCTACGGCGAAACTCTCGCTCCCCTAAGTGAAGATACGTGGGGCCGGTCGGTCTATCGGTGGATGGATGGCTATTGGATGTTGATTGTCGACCTTACAACTATCTCGGAGCCGGTGAGCGATCTGGCGCTTCATGCGAAACTATACGAGTTAGGCGACGACTTCGCCTTGGTCATCGAAGCCGCTTACGTCCCGTAGTCACTTCGCTCACAGCAAGGCCACCTCCTCACCCAATATCAGCAGCCCGATCATCCCATCACAAACGCGTTTAGCTTGTTCCCGTCCGGATCGCGGAAATAGCCTGCGTAAAACCCCTCACCGCGCGGTCCCGGCGGGCCTTCGCAGGTGCCGCCGTTGGCGAGCGCGATGTCGTAGAGGCGCTGGACCTGATCCTTGTCCTTCGCCTCCAGCGCCACCATCACGCCGTTGCCGACGCTCGCCGCATTGCCGTCGAACGGTTTGGTCAGCCCGATCCCTGCCGCGCCGCCGGACTTGCCCCACGCAATGAAGCCGTCGAATTCCATCATCCGCGGCGTATCGAGTTCGGCGGCGATCGCGTCGTAAAATACCGCGGCCTTCGCCAGGTCGTTGGTCCCCAGCGTCACATATCCGATCATTATCCGCCTCCCGAATCGTTAATTGAAGAACATAATAAGAACATTGTCCGCTTTTGTCAAGCAAAAAGGGCGCCGGACCCATGGTCCGACGCCCTGTTTTGATCCGTAAAAAGCGCCGCCTTACTTCACGCGCACCGCGATGAAGGCCGACGGATTGCCGCGCCGCAAGATCTCGAGCAGCACCGCGTCGCGCCCGGCGCGCTTGGCATCGGCGACCGCCTTGGCCAGCGCCTCGGTGCTGGCCACCGGCACCCGGTTGGCGCTCAGGATCACGTCGCCGCGGCGCAGGCCTTTGCGGCCCGCATCGCTGTTTGCCGACGCGGCCCCGATCACCAGCCCCTTGGTCCCCGCATCGACGCCAACGGCGCGCGCGATGTCGGGGGTGACGACCTGCACCGCCAGGCCGAGCGATTCCTGGATCGCCTTGTCCGCCGCGCCGGTCGGATCCTCCGGCATCGTCTGCTCTTCTTCGGGGTCGAAATTGGTTCCGGCCAGTTCTTCCTCGGGCGGACGCGTGCCGACCAGGACGTTGAGCGTCTGCGGTTTGCCGTCGCGAATGATCTCGAGCGGGATGCGCGTGCCCGGCTTGGTGTTCGACACGATATACGACAGGGTCTGCTGCGGCGTCACGTCGCGGCCATTGACCTTGGTCACCACGTCGCCGCGCTTCAGCCCGGCCTTTTCGCCCGCCTGGCCCGGTTCGACACGCTGGATGAACTCGCCGCGGTCCTTGGGCAGGCCGAGCGCCGCCGCCAGATCCTCGTCAACCGGCGCGATGCCGATGCCAAGATAGCCGCGCTGCGGCCGCTCGCCCGCGCGCAGCGCATTGATCACCGGGATCGCCGCTTCGGCGGGAATCGCGAAATTGACCCCGATGTTGGCGCCGACCGGCGAGATCAGCATATTGTTGATGCCGACGACATTGCCCTGCAAATCGAACAGCGGCCCGCCCGAATTGCCGCGGTTGATCGCGGTATCGGTCTGGATATAGCGGTCATAGGCGCCGGACTGCCCGATGCTGCGCTGCACCGCCGAGATGATCCCCGCGGTCACCGTCGAGCCGAGCCCGAGCGGGTTGCCGATCGCCACCACCCAGTCGCCGACGCGCGCGCGGCTGCTGTCGGCAAATTTCACGAACGGCAGGCCGGTCGCATCGATCTTGAGCAGCGCCAGGTCCGACGCGGCATCGCGGCCGACGATCGTCGCGCGATATTCCTTCTGGTTGGTCAGCGTCACGGTGACCTGATTAACCGCCTCGCCGCGCGGGCCGCCCGAAATCACATGGTTGTTGGTGACGATATAGCCGTCGGCGGAGATCAGGAATCCCGATCCGCCGCCCTGCTGTTCCTGGGTGATCGGCTCGCGCGTCCCGGCAAAGGGATTGATGCGGGTGCCGAGCGTGACTTCCTGCTTGGTCGAGATGTTGACCACCGCGGGCTGCAATTGTTCGACCAGGTCGGCAAAGCTCTCCGGCGCGCCCGAACGCGGCACGACCTTGGCGATTTCGCTCTGCTCATTCTGCGCGACCTGCGCGCCGACGGGGGATTGCGTGACCAGCGCCAGCGCGGTGCCACCCGCCAGCAAGGCCGAAGTGATGCCATAAACATAACGCACGATCGGTAATCCTCTTCTCATCCGAAAACTCAACAACCCCGGCTGCGGCGGTCTGCGGCGCAGCGGCTGAACGCCAATTGAACATGAACGGGCGCTGTCGGTTCCATTCACCGGCGCGCCCGGCCCGTTCAACCGCCGCTGAAACGCTTTAGATATTCATTGTCGGGCGACATGATGATCGACGTTCCGCCCTGGTTATTCTCACCCAGGAAGGTCTGGCGATAGCTTTGCATAGCGCGGTAGAAATCGTAGAACTCCGGATCCTTGCCAAAGCTGGCGGCATAGATGCGCGCCGCTTCACCATCGGCGTTGCCACGGATGATCTGCGCTTCCTTCTGCCCTTCGGCGCGGATCGCGGTTGCTTCCTGCTGCCGCGCCGAGCGCATGCGGTTGTACGCCGCGATCAACGTCGCCCCCTCGGGCAGGTCGGCGCGCTTGATCCTGACGTCGATGACCTCGGCGCCATATTTGTTCGCCTCGCGGTTCAGCGCGACCTGGATATTGTCCATCACCGCGCCGCGTTCGGGCGACAGCAGCGTCGCAAAGGTGCGCTTGCCGAGCTCGTTGCGCAGCGACGAGCCCAGGATCGTCGCCAGCTGCTGCTGGAGCCGTTCCTCGGTGCGGATCGCGGTGTACATGCGCACCGGATTGGTGATGCGGAACCGCGCAAAGGCGTCGACCTGCAACCTTTGCTGATCGGTCGACAGCACTTGCTGGCGCTCCATGTTCACGCCCATGATGCGCTTGTCGATATATTGGATGCCGTCGGTGAATGGCACGCGCAGGACAAGGCCGGCGCCCGAGCTGCCGAAATCCTCGTTCGGCTTGTAGCGGTTCACGGTACGCTCGATCTCGCCGAAACGCAGGATCAGCGCCTGCTTGTCCTCGGGGACGATCGCGAGCGACTGCGACAGGATGACGAGCAGCGCGACGATGCCGACGAGCAGGCGCACGGGGTTCTGGAGCAGCGAATTCAACATCATTCGCCTCCCTTCGTCGCCGCGGCAGGCGGGGTCGCCGGAATCCGTTTCTGCACCTCGTTCAGCGGCAGATAGGGGGTCACCCCGCGCGCCTCGACGATCGTCTTGTCGACGTTCGACAACACATTCTCCATCGTTTCATAATAAAGGCGCTGGCGGGTCACCCCCGGCGCCAGCTTGTACTGCTCATAAATCTTGTCGAACGCCGCGGTGTCGCCGCGGGCGCGTTCCAGCACCTGCTGCTGATAGGCGCGCGACAGGTTGATCGCCGATTCGCGCTCCTGCAGCGCCGCGGTCACCTCCTTGAACGCTTCGTCGACCTGGCTCGGCGGATCGGCCTGGCGGATCGCGATGCCCTGGATCGACACGCCGGCGCGATACTGGTTGAGCAGATCCTGCATGCGCTGCTGCACCTGCGCCTCGATCTCGACGCGGCCGGGGCCGATCGCATCGGTCAGGTTGAAATTGGCAACGGTCGCGCGCATCGAGCTTTCGGCGACTTCTCGGATCGTCCCTTCGGGATCGGCGAGCTGGAAAATGAACAGCTCGGGATCGCGTACCGACCAGCGCACTTCATACGCCAGATCGACCAGGCTCTGGTCGCGCGTCAGGACGAAATTCTCGTCCGTAGCGTTGGGCGATCCGACGGGCATCGTGCGGATCGCGCGGACGTCCTCGAGCCGGATGCGCTCGATCGGCGCCGGCCAAGTGAACTTCACGCCGGGGCCGACGGTGCGCGAATAGCTGCCCAGCCGGGTGACGACGCCTTCCTTTTCGGGCGGGACGATGTGGAATGACGAAAAGATGACCCACAGCACGACCGCCGCGAGCACGCCCCATTTCCAGAATTTCGCCGAATCGCCCAGGTCGAATTGGCCGCCGCCGCCCGAACCGCCGCCGCCGAACCCGCCGCGCCCCTTGCGCAGCAGTTCGTCGAGCGCCGAGGGGCCGCGCGGCTTGCGGCCGCGGTTGATGTCGATCGGATCGGGTGTCACCCACGGGTTCCGCGGGCCGGGCTTTTTGCCGTCGCCCGAACCGTCGCCATCACCGCCACCTTTGGGGCCACTGCCCCACGGGCTGTTCGCCATCAGGCTGATCGCCTCGAAAAATTGCCGCAATCCTCGGGGGCTGCGGCGTCCGGTGTTGCCGTCGATTTTCTCGTTCATAACGCTTTTATAGGGTCGGCGCGCGCGATTAACAGGGGGTGCGCGCGAAAATGGCTGGCAATTGGGCCGGGCAACCCTATCTGCCGCGAACATGACCGATCAAAGCGCCGCTATCGCCCGCCTGACCAACGCCGCCGCCGACCTCAGCGAAGGCCGCACATCGGGGCTGCGCCTCCTCGACGATAACGGGCTGCTCGCGGTGGTGCTCGACGTGTCGGGGCTGGCAGCCGAGGACCGCAAGCCGCTGGAAGACCGGCTGCGCGCCGGCCTGCTGGACCAGCCGGACGTCAGCGAAGTCCGCATCGCGATGACGGCCGAGAAAAAGACGCTGACGATCATCGCCGTCGGCAGCGGCAAGGGCGGCGTCGGCAAATCGACCCTCGCCGCCAATCTGGCCGTCGCGCTGCGGCGGCGCGGGGTCAAGGTCGGGCTGGTCGATGCCGACATCTATGGCCCCTCGCAGCCGCGGCTGATGGACAGCGAGCACGTGAAACCCGAATCGCGCGGATCGAAACTGGTCCCCGTCCCCAATGCCTATGGCGTGCCGATGCTATCGACCGGGCAGATCGCCGCGCCGGGACAGGCGATCGCATGGCGCGGGCCGATGGCGGGCAAGGCACTGGAACAGCTGGTCGATGCCAGCTGGGGCGACATCGACACACTCGTCGTCGATCTGCCCCCCGGCACCGGCGACGTCCAGCTGACGATGATCCAGAAGCACAAGCCAACGGGCGCGGTGATCGTGTCGACGCCGCAAGATCTGGCGCTGATGGACGCGACGCGCGCGATCAGCCTGTTCGAACAGGCTGATGTGCCGATCATCGGGCTGGTCGAGAACATGGCGGGCTATGCCTGTCCGCATTGCGGCGAAGTCAGCGACCCGTTCGGCAGCGGCGGCGCCGAGGCGGCGGCCGGGACGATGGGCCTCGACTTCCTCGGCCGCGTCCCGCTATCGATGGGCATCCGGCTGGCCAGCGACGGCGGCGTCCCGCCCGCCGCCGGAACCGACCCGGCGGGCGAACCATTCCATGCGATAGCCGCGAAAGTCGCCGACTGGCTGCAAGCGCGCAAACAGGGGTAAGACGAGATGGCGATCAACGACGAAGGCGAAATCCGCGACCTGCTGGGCCAAAAGCGCCGCATCGCGGTGGTCGGTGCCTCGCCCAACCCGGCACGCGCGTCGAACGGCGTTCTCGCCTTTCTGGTCGCGCAGGGCCATGACGTGATCGCGGTCAATCCGGGCCATGCCGGCACGACGATCCACGGCGCCCCGGTCGTCGCCACCCTTGCCGATGTCGAGCCGCCCGCCGAGATCGTCGATATTTTCCGCAACAGCGACGACGCCGGGTCGGCGGTCGACGAAGCGATTGTCCATGGCGCGAAAGCGGTGTGGATGCAGCTCGGGGTGATCAACGACGCCGCGGCCAAGCGCGCCGATACGGCGGGGCTGACGGTGGTCATGGACCGCTGTCCGAAGATCGAAATTCCGCGTCTCGGGTTGCTGCGGTGAGGGCGGCGCTGGCGCTGCTCGCGGCGACCGTGCTGACGGGCTGCGTATCGACCCCGCGCGCCGCAAACCCGCAAGACGATTTCTTCGCCGCGCTGACCGCGCGTTGCGGCCAGGCCTATGCCGGAAAACTGGCGAGCGATCAGGACGCCGACGCCGATATGCGCGGCAAGGCGATGGTGATGCATATCCGCAGCTGTACGCCCGACCGGATCGAAATCCCCTTCCACATCGACGGCGTCGGTCCCGACGGCGGCTGGGACCGCTCGCGCACTTGGGTCATCACCCGCACCGCCACCGGGCTGCGCCTGAAACACGACCACCGCCACGCCGACGGCAGCAAGGACGAGCTGACGATGTATGGCGGCGACACCCGCGATGCCGGGACGGCGACGCGCCAGACCTTTCCGGTCGACGCCGAATCGATCGCGCTGTTCACCCGCACGGGGCGGGGTGTATCGAACACCAACATCTGGTCGGTCGAAACCACGGCTGAAGCCTTCACCTATGGCCTGAGCCGCGAGAACCGCGATTTTCGCGTGACCTTCGACTACCGCCAGCCGGTGGCCCCGCCGCCCGCGCCCTGGGGCTGGTAGCCGCTCCCAAAATCCGTTCGTGCTGAGCTTGTCGAAGCACCGTTCTTCCCTTTGACGTCGCTGAAGGAAAGAACGGCCCTTCGACAAGCTCAGGGCGAACGGTGAATGAGAGCGTGCGCACAGTCGCGCACCAAAAGCCTTTGCCACGCCGACTCCCCCCGCTTATCAGCATCCGCGATGGTGGGCATTCGCGACACGGCTCTGAAAAACAAATCGCGCCTGCCGCAGGTCAGCCGCCGCCAGCTGCTCGTCGGCGCGACCGCGGCGGGCGGGCTGGCGATCGCGTGGAGCCTGTGGCCGCGCGACTATCAGCCGAACCTTACCGCCGCCCCCGACGAGCATGTCTTCAACGCCTTCCTCAAGATCGGCGACGACGGGCATGTCAGCGCCATCGTCCCGCAATGCGAGATGGGGCAGGGCGTCACGACGCTGTTGCCGCAGATCATGGCCGACGAACTCGGCGCCGACTGGCGGACGATCGCGGTCGAAACCGCGCCGATCAGCCCGCTCTACACCAACACCCTGCTCGTCGACGAGGATAGCGCGGTCTTCACCCCGCGCGCCGGGGTTCCCGATTTCGTCGCCGACGTGCGCAGCTGGGCGCGGCGCGAATGGGCGGTGCGCCACGCGGTGATGCTGACCGCGAACAGCTCGTCGGTGCGGATGTTCGAGGAACCGTGCCGCGCCGCCGCGGCGCAGGCGCGCGCGCTGCTGATGATGGCGGCGGCGGCGCGCTGGGACGCCGATTGGGAGGATTGCGACACCCAGGATGGCTTCGTCATCCTCGGCAGGCAGAAGCTGCGCTTTGGCGATGTGGCGGCCGCCGCGGCCTTGCTCGAACCCCCCGCCGAGCCCGTCTATCGCGCCAGCAGCGGCGACCCGCTGTACGGCAAGGAACTGACCCGGCTCGACTTGCCAGCCAAAATCGACGGGTCGGCGAACTACGTCGGCGACATCCGCCTGCCCGACATGGTGTTCGCGGCGATCCGGCAAGGGCCGCTGGGCGCAACGCGGCTGAAGAATATCGACCGCAAAAAGGGGCTGGCCTCGCCGGGCCTGCTCCACGTCGTCACCCACGACCGCTGGGTCGCGGCGGTCGCGCGCAATTGGTGGGCCGCGAACCGCGCGCTCGACCGCTTTGCGCCGGTGTTCGAAACCGCCGGGACGCCGATTTCCACGACCCGCATCGACGCGGCGTTGAAGCAGGCGCTGCAGGACGGCGGTACGCGCATTTCGCACGCGGGCGACGTCGCCGAAGCGATGACCGGGCGGCCCAGAATCACCGCCGAATATGCCGTCGCCCCCGCACTCCACGCTCCGATCGAAACGCGCACCGCCACTGCCGCGCCCGACGGCGGGCGGCTGCGCGTCTGGACCGCGACGCAGGCGCCCGCGCAGTGCCGCGATGCGATCGCGCGGGCGACCGGGCTGTCACCGAACGATGTCGTCCTGTTCCCGATGATGGCGGGCGGGTCGTTCGACGCCTGCCTCGACCATAGCGCCGCGGTGCAGGCCGCGATCATCGCGCTGCAAGTGAAGCGCCCGGTCCAGCTCGCCTGGTCGCGCGCCGAGGAAATCATGCGCCTGCCGCCCCGCGCGCCGGCGCGGGCGCGGATGAGCGCGACGCTCAACGCCGCGGGCGGCATCGACGCACTGGTGACACGAATCGCCGTGCCGCCGACCAACCATGAGGTCCGCGCCCGGCTGTTCGACAATGTCCCCGCCGACGTTGCGCAACGCGACGCGGCGGGCCGCGCCGACGCCGCCGCGGTCGAGGGCGCGGCAAGCAGCTACGCCTTTCCGCATCATGCGGTCGATCATTGCCCCGCCGACATCGGGCTGCCGACCGGGCGCTGGCGCG